>ENA-ORXD01000420-ORXD01000420.1-sediment-metagenome-genome-assembly--contig:-NODE-420-length-55533-cov-7.931748_pt1 | contig 55533 bp, 61 predicted proteins | sample MGYA00237862_ERZ511471 | MGnify/ENA metagenome assembly ERZ511471
TTGCTGCTATAGTGTAGACCGGCCAATCATGCAGGACTCTCACTCCTGCGACTGGGGTTCGAATCCCCATAGCAGCATCCTGTTCTCTTGCTTCAGTTTCTATCCGCACAATCGTGTTTCCCCCCTCCGTGTCACCGGGAAGGGTTCCCCGTGTACCCCGATCCATCCCGGACACACGAATAACCCCCCGATTCCACCCAATGGCTGATCGGAGAGGATTTCCCACAGGGACGACAGCGTTCAGTCGAGGTCGGAGAGATTCCCGTACAGAAATCTATCACGAATAAAAATGACAAATCATTAATATGCAATCGATAACATCCTACAATGGAATCGGGATTGCTGATGGCGGTCGGTGCCCTCTGCCTGGCTGTCATTCTCTCCGCCGGATGTACAGGGTCAAGCAGCGGAGCAGATCTATCTTCACTGACCTATGTGACTGAAGACTATCCACCCTATAACTATATGGAAAACGGCAGCGCCACCGGCATTGCCGTGGATATTCTCAAGGAGGTCGCCGCAGATGCCGGAACACCCATCTCTTCCGGGCAGATCCGGATGATGAAATGGGAGGAGGCATATAACACCGTTTTATCAACACCAAATACTGTTCTTTTCGCCATCGCCCGCCTGCCGGAACGCGAGAAAGATTTCAAGTGGGCCGGTCCGTTCACAACACAAAAAATGGTGCTTTTCGCCCTCAAATCATCCAATATCACCATAAAAGGACCTGAAGACCTGAAAAATTACACTATCGGCGTCGTAACAAACGATGCAGCCATCGGAGAGTTGAAGACCCTCGGTGTTCCGCAGAAAAACATGCTGGCCGACCCAAACCCTGCGACGATCATCGATAGTCTTCAGAACGGCAAGATCGATCTCTGGTGCTACGGATTGGAGGCAGGGATGATTTCTGCCAGAAAAACCACCGGATCCTCCTCATTCATAGAGCCGGTCTATACCCTCGACTCCTATGATCTCTATTATGCATTCAACCGAAACACACCGGATCAGGTGGTGGCACTCTTCCAGCAGGGGCTCGATTCAGTGATGGCCAAAGACAATCAATCCGGGACGAGCACCTATGAGACGATCCTGAAGCGATATGTGTCGTCATAGTCTCCCGGTCCCTTCATTTTTCCGAAATATCCCCCTGATACCGAAACACCTGCCCCATAGACAGTCGCCAAGGTATTCCGCGACGAGGAAGACAGATTCGCCGGCACAAAGGTGACCGGGACACAGAACTCCGGCAGTGCTTCGATCACCCATTCCATGAAGATACTGTTTCACCACACCTCTGGATCGAGATCGGCATCTCCGGGAGCCATAAGCAAACAGGCACGGTCCCCACGGTTCTTCGTGAACGGCTTCACCGCCCCATCGATCCCATGTCCGAAGGGGGATGACGTGAACGGTCTCGCGAAGACCGGGGCGTTTGTTCACCGGAGTTGCAATGACCAATATTCACCTGAATGTCTGGAATCTTTCATCACCATGGGCGCGGGTGCGCCATACATAGCACCATTATCAGAAAAAACAAAGCGTATATAACCAAACTTTACATAGTACAGCATAGCGATGGAAGAATATCAAGAAAAACTCATTGCTGTTCGGGAGTTTCTCATGGAGAAAAGCCCGCAAAAAATGTCAATTTCTGCCATTTCCAGGAATCTAGAGATTAATAGAGGCACAGTGGCCAAATATCTGGATATTCTCAGAATAAACGGCCAGGTCACAATGGTGCATTACGGCAAATCAAAATTATACACGGTTTCCGAAAGAATTCCAACGGCATCCCTGTTTGATTATACAACAGATATCATCATCATAATGGACTCCAGTGCCCGGATCCTGATGGCAAATAAAAGTTTTTTTTCCAAATTTGATATATTAAAAGAGAGAGAACTGGTAGGAACCAATATTTTCAAAATGGGGCTTGATATTTTCTCTGATCCCTCGATTCAAAAAAACATCAATCGAATGATCCGGGGAGAGCGCTTCCTCCACGAGATGCAGCATATCGATGAGAAAACCAATCAGATCTATTCGATAAAATTCATTCCGACCGTTTCCCTCGATGGAAACAAAAACAGCATGATCGCCCTGAGAGATATCACCAATCAAAAACAAACAGAAGAAGCCCTCTCCATCAGCGATGAGAAATTACGGACAATTTTTAAAAAAGTCCCGAGCGGGATATTATTCTTCAACGAGTCGGGAAATATCATCAATGCAAATGGTGCATCACTCAGTTTGCTCGGTGTGGACAAATACCAGGATCTGATGCAGACGAATCTGTTCGACCTCTTCTGCCAGAAAGAGCGGATAAAAAATGCTCTGATTAACGGGGAGATCGGAGAAATAGAATTCATCTGTGATTTTGAACGTTTGAAGCGAGAACAGATCATGCCCACCTCAAAATCGGGAACTGCATATTTTGAAGCGTCATTTACCCATATATCAAGTGAAACCGGATTTCAGGAGTATGCCATTATATTTATGGACGTTACAGCAGACAGATTGGCAAAAAAAGAACTCAAATTTAATGAATCGCGCTATCGTTCATTCTTTAACGACACCTGTACGGGCGTTCTGATCTACCAGCCCGTTGACGGCGGTAACGATTTCGTCATCAAAGATGTCAATAATGCCCTTGAAATTATTTTGCAGCTGAAAAAAGAGGATTTAATCGGGAAGAAACTTTTTGTAACATTTCCCGACCTTCCGATCAACAGTGTGCGTCAGGCATTGAACAGGGTCAATAACGCAGGGATTCCCGAGGTTGTCCCACCCCTCCAGTACATCAAAAGCGAAACATCTCCGTGGCTGACACATTTTATCTTTAAACTGCCGACCGGAGAGATCGCCTCGTTTATGATGGATATTTCCGAGGATCTGAGAGAAGAGGTGACATATCAAAAAATAGTCTGTAACGAACACAGTTAATCGGGTCGATTATTATTTCAGGGAGCACCCCGGTGAAATGGCGTTTCAGCCGATGATAACACCAGGAAATACTATTCACGGCAATTCTCAAGAGGTCGACCCGAGGCAAATACAATATAAAAATATTCTTCTTATTGCTCGCCATAAGATCCGGCGGCATCGATGGATCTCTTTTAGAGAGAGAAAAATCAGACAAAAAACATGCAATATACCGGGAGACAACAAATTATCTGATCGGATCCACCGTCCCGGATAGTAGTGCAGTATTTAAATCAAGCGCATTTGACACCATTGACCACCAATAAAAGTGAGAATTATAACTACGGCCGTTAAGTCATAACTGTGCAGGTTCGTACCCTGCAAAAACACGGCAGATGGCTTACCGAGCGCATGGACAGGGGATATCTGAAATTCACTCTTGAAAAGTTGTGAGTTCCCGAGTGAGTATCAGGTTCTGCCCCATCCAAATAGATTAGAATACCAGCAGTATTTTAACCTTTGGTCCAACGTCCACGTACCGGTTCCCCTCTCTGTCAGGGAGACTATGAACATGGAAACAAAAGTTGGCTACTTCGCGTCTCTGGAGCAGTACAAACCCAGAGATGCACTGGAACAGGCCATTAGGGCAGAGAATGTCGGTTTTGACTCTGTCTGGGCTGACGACCATTTCCACCCGTGGTATCACACCAACGCCCAGTCCGCACAGGCCTGGGCATGGATGGGAGCGGCCCTTGAGGCAACGAAGAAGGTCTTTATCTCCACCTGTATCACCTGCCCGGTCATGAGGTACAACCCTGCAATCGTCGCGCAGACGTTCGCGACCCTGAGGCAGATGTACCCGGAAAGAGTGGGCATTGCCGTCGGTGCAGGCGAGGCGATGAACGAAGTGCCGGTGACCGGCGAATGGCCGAGCGTGCCCGAGCGCCAGGACATGACGGTTGAGGCGCTCGGCGTGATGCGCCAGCTCTGGGGCGGCCAGGAGCCCGCCACCTTCAAGGGCAAGTACTTCACCCTCGACAAGGCGTTTCTGTACACCAAGCCCGAAAACGAGGTGCCCGTCTACTTCAGCGGCATGGGACCGAAGGGAGCACGACTCGCAGGCAAGTACGGCGACCACCTGATGACCGTAGCAGCCGACCCATCCGTCCTGAAGAACGTCACCATCCCGAACTTTGTCAAGGGTGCGGCCGACTCCGGAAAGGACCCGAGCAAGATGGAGCGCGCGATGCTGATCTGGTACTCCGTCGACCCCGACTATGACAAGGCAATCGAAGGGCTGCGCTTCTGGGCCGGCTGCCTGGTTCCCGCCATGTTCAAATACAAGGTCTACGACTCAAGGGAAGTCGAAGCCCACGCGAACATCGTCGGGCATGACCTCATCAAAGAAAACTTCATGGTCGCAACCGATGCAGAAGGGCTCATCAAAGAGATCGAGAGATTCAAAGCCGCCGGAATCACTCACTTCTGCCTCGGCAATTCGAGCCCAGATGTGAGTCAGGGCATCGATGTCTTCAAGGACGTTATTCCGCACGTCAAAGACTAAAGTAATCTGTGGGGAAATCTCTTTTTTTTGGATAAACCATCATCTGGAGGAGGAGAGGATGAAAAAAACCGGAATAACCGATCTATTTAACGAAGCAAAAATCATCTACCCGGAAAAGGAGATTGATGCAAAGGAAGCGGCATGGTATGAACATCCGGCCTTCAAGGGAGTATTTCTGAAAGATCTCGTCCAGGGGAAGGACACAGAAGGTCAGTTCAGCTGCCATATGGTGAAAATTGAAAAAGGGTGTGAGGTAGGCAGTCACTCCCATGACGTCCAATGGGAGTTTAACGAGGCTATTGACGGGACCGGAGTATTTATTCTCGGAGATAAAGAGATCAGGTTCATCTCCGGATATTCCTTTGTTACCCCGCCCGGGGTGGAGCATACCGTCATTGCCGAAGGAAAAGACCTCTATATATTGGCAAAATTCATCCCGGCACTATAAAGGTATACAATACGTGACGCAGCGGACTGGATGATCCGTTTGTTGTGACGTCGAGCGTTAATCCGGAGAGATGGCATTATGGAAGAATTCTACGACGAATTCCTCCATAATACAAACTCCGGATATCATCACCTTTCCTATCGCCTCCACAAAAGTCTTCACCTATGCCGGGTCCATAGATCCTTGGCCCCTACTGATAATCGGTCGGAAGCGACACTCCATTCCGCTCTTTTCCCAAAATATCCGGGGTGTGAACTCCGCGTAACTACACGGAGAGCAGATCTCCCGAACGGTCGTTTATGCGTGGGTTCAGAAATTCTTCTGCCATAAGGTGAAAATTTTCGGGGCAAAAATAAAAAAAGGAGAGGACGATTTCTGCGCACAAAATTTTCATTTTTACATGAAAATGAAAATCGTGACAATGCATTTACCGATCTGTGCCGACGGGTCCCGGCACCACCCGACCGGACAGAAGAGCACACCCGATGAAGAGAGGGGAGGCCGACGCAGCATCTGCAGTGCGCCAACCAGCACAAACGATACCCCCATAGCAATACGCCCGACAGCGTCGGCACCGTATGCCTCTGCGTGGAAACGACGAATCCGCCCCAGTCCCTGCATCCAGCGAAAGAGAAAAGAGGAAAGTATCGAATATCGACAAAAACAGAAAAAACGGCAATAACGACTCAAAAGATCCCACTCGATACATATTCGCATTTCTGTTCTGTGGCCATATCCGTCGAACCCCTGTCCTGCACTGCCCACATCTGAAAAACATCCCGACCGATAGGATCGATCCGTACACATAGTTGCGCACGCAACAACTATCCCCTCCCCCGTCCTAATCTATTACTTCTTATGACGCCACCTCCGCCCATCCCCCTCGGGGCCCTCGTCTCCATAATCCATCGGACCCACCATATCGTCATCGACGAGCGGATGAAGCCGTTCGGCCTCTCATCAGGGCAGTTCTTCGTCCTCATCCACCTTGCACAGGAGCAGGGCATCACCCAGGATGCACTCGCCCGCCGCTTCCATGTCGACAAGGCGACCATCGCCAGAGCCGTCCGAAAACTCGAGGACACCGGTTATGTCAGCCGCATCGTCGACCTGTCAAACCGCCGGGCGGTCAGGGTATCCCTCACCGACAAAGGGGCTCGGATTGTACCGGAGATCGTCAGGATCGATCGTCAGTGGGAGGAAGAGATCTGTGCCGGACTCTCAGAGGATGAGCACCTCCAGATCCACACACTCCTCAGAATAATCGCATGCAACAGCCTCAGGATTACACAGACAACAGGTGAGAGCGACTATGCAGGACACTGGAACAACACCATCTGAGCGGAAAGGAACAACAGCAGGCGTCGCACTCCTCACCGGAGACCCAAAAAAGGCGATCCTCAAACTCTCGATCCCGATGATCGCGGCCATGTTCCTCCTCTCGACCTACAACCTCGTCGACGCCATCTGGGTGGCCGGCCTCGGCTCCGACGCCCTTGCCGCCGTCGGGTTCATGACCCCGGTCTTCATGATCATCACCGGGCTCGCCGTCGGCCTCGGGGCCGGGGTGTCCTCTTCTATCGCCAGGCGTATCGGCGCGGATGACCGAAAGGGGGCCGACAACACCGCGGTCCATGCCATTCTTCTCTCCCTCGTGTTCTCAGGGATCCTTACCGTCCCTCTCATCCTCCTTGCCGGGCCGGTCGCCGTCCTCCTCGGCGCCGGCGATACCGCCGGGCTTGCAGCAGTGTACGGGCAGACCCTTTTCACCGGAACCGTATTCATCCTCTTCACCAACATCGCCTACGCCATCCTCAGGGCCGAAGGGGACATGAAGAGGACGATGTACGCCATGGCCGTCTCTTCGGTCGTCAACATGGTCCTCGACCCGATCCTCATCTACTGGGCAGGGATGGGCATCGCCGGAGCGGCCCTTGCGACCGTCATCTCGATCGCCATCGTTTCGGTAGCGATCATCTTCTGGTTCTTTGTCAGGAAAGACACCTATGTCTCCCTCTCACGGCGGGTATTTTCACCCGATCTGAGCGTCATCACGGACATCCTGAAAGTGGGCCTGCCGGCAAGCCTCGAGTTTTTCCTGATGTCGACCCTTGCGATCATCATCAACGGCCTCCTCGTCGGGATCTCAGGAACCGACGCCGTGGCCGTCTACACCACCGGATGGCGGGTCGTGCTGTTTGCGATCATCCCGTTCGTCGCCATCGGCACCTCGGTGGTCTCGGTCGGAGGGGCGGCGTACGGCGCCAGACGATACGACAGACTCATGGCCGCCCATACCTTCTCGGTCGGTCTTGGTGTGGCGATTGCACTTGCAATGAGCGTCATAACCTGGCTCATCGCCCCGCAGATCGCCCTCATCTTCACCTACTCACCGGAAAGTGCTCACCTGGCCCCAGGGATCGTCGTTTTTCTCCAGATCATGTGCTTCTTCTACCCCTTTGTTCCACCGGGCATCATGTCGGGCTCGGTCTTCCAGGGAACCGGAAAGGGCATGACCTCTCTCGTCATCAGCTTCATGCGAAACCTTCTCTTCATCGCCCTCTTCACATGGGTGCTCGGTGTCGCCATGGGCATGGGAGAGACCGGCGTCTGGTGGGGGATCGTCATCGGCGATATACTTGGCGGCATTGTCGGCTTCCTCTGGGCCCGCCTGTATATATCCAGGCTCATCGCATCGGAAAAGAGGGTAAGGACGGCATAATCCTCCTTTTTTTCCACGACAGGCGCCAGGTCGCCGGCACAGAGAGCCGCATCTATCCAAGCCCCACATCCAGCACCATCATCACCACGAAACCTACCAGAGCGCCAGTCGTTGCAAGATCGGCGTTGCCGTGCATCTGGGACTCGGGCACCACATCCTCGACGACGACAAAGATCATGGCCCCAGCCGCAAAGGCGAGGGCGTAGGGGAGGAGCGGAGCGGCGAAGATAACCGCCAAAGCGCCGATCAGGGCGGCAACCGGCTCGACAACGCCGGATAACTGCCCGTACCAGAAACTCTTCACCTGTGTGAGCCCCTCCCGCCGCAACGGAATGGAAACAGCCATTCCCTCAGGAAGATTCTGTATCCCGATGCCAAGGGCGAGGGCGAAGGCAGCAGCAAGACTCGTCGTGTCGTGACCGGCCGCCAGTGCCCCGAAAGCGACACCCACTGCAAGTCCTTCCGGGATGTTGTGGATGGTGATGGCAAGAATCAGGAGAGTGCTCCGGCGCCAGGAGGTCTTCGGCCCTTCCACCTCACCGGCAGGCCGGCCGGGATGGAGATGGGGAAGAACCGTGCCGATCCCCCTGAGAAAAAGACCGCCAGCAAGAAAACCGGCCGCGGCCGGTATCCACTCCGGCAGCCCGCTCCCCGATGACATCTCAATCGAGGGAAGGAGCAAGGACCAGAACGAGGCGGCGATCATCACTCCCCCGGCAAAACCAAGCATCCAGTCGAGCACCTTCCGGTCGATCTCCCGGCTGAGGAACACGGCCGCCGCTCCGAGCGCCGTCATCCCCCAGGTGAAGACACCGGCAAGAAACGCCTGCAGCACCGGATCGAAGGTCTGGAAATATTCCATCATGGACAGTGTCCCGGTAGATGACCCAACGATCACCCCACGTCAAAGAGCGCACCAAACAGAACGACAAACTGAGTGGTTCAGGAAGGAAAAACCTCCCGAACAACTCCCTGCTCACCGCAGGAACTTCGAGACGAACGGCGAGGTCTCCCCCCTCCTCAGGAAATGGCCCGAAGGCCCCTCCCCCATGAACTCCGAGAACCAGGACTCATGCTCCACTTCCTCGTGGAGAATGGAGAGGGCGAGGTCATAGGTCCGGTGGTCCTTGCCTGCCGTCAGGTTGCAGATATGGGTGTACTGCCTGACCGCACATCGCTCGGCCTCGACCAGCACCTTCAGCATCGCCAAGGTGTCTGCTGGATTCGGCGGCAGGCCCGCCGGCGGGCAGCCCGAAACGTTGTGGAAATCAACCATACTCCCAGGAAGTTTGCCGCCGAGTTCGTAGATCCTCGGCACAAGAGCCTCGAAATGATTCCGATCTTCGATCCGTGCCGTTTCCGCGATCTCTTTGACCGTCTCTCCTTCGAGTCCTGTCAGGTTCACCCGCAGGATGGTGTAGTAATAAAAAGTGGTCAGTTCGGCCGCGGCGTTCTTTACCAGCAGGTCGAGAAGGTGATCGACGTCGACCCCGGCGTCCTCCACCATCTTTCGTGTGACTTTTGCCATATTGCATTTCCCCCCCGAAAACAGGTGATACTTATGCACCGGCCAGATATAGGTTTCGAGGAGGTGAAGAGATCCACGGAGGCGAAACCACGTTCCGCCGAAGAAGCGTTGCTCCGGGTACCGGCGCCAAATACACTCCAGTATCAGGGCGTGAGGCGCGGCAAAACCCTGAAAAATACGGTGCGAGCGGACGGCTGGAGATTGGATCGAGCAGCAACTCCGGTTGCCTGAGACACCAATCCAAAAATGATTAATTCAGTAAAACACATATCTCATTGACCGATACGATGGACAACCTTGAGATCTTCGCCAGACACCACGACACGGTTCAGAGGATCTTCAGGTCAAGACTGCTGCTGCAGATCATGATCTCGCTGGGGGAAGGAGGCAAAACCCTCGCCGATCTTCGCGCCGTTACCGGGAGCACATCGCAGTCGATCCTCCCAAGGATCCGGTTCCTTGAAGAGAGACATTACATAGATTACCTGAACGACGGCTACGTACTTACCCCGCAGGGAAAGGTGCTGTCGTCACATATCCAGGATTATCTCAGATCAACCGTTCTTTTTGAAAAAAACCCGAGGTTCTGGTCTTCACATTACCTTGAAGCCGTTCCGGAGCCTTTTCTCCGCGACATCGGCGACCTCGCCGGGTCCGAGATCGTGGAGAGTTCGGATGAGGACATCCTGTCTGTCATTCAGTATTTTTTTGAGATGCTGAAAGATGCGCCATGGATACATATCATATCCTCGTTCATGAGTCACCCCCATGCCGACGTCCTCGTGGCGAAAGTAAAGGAGGGCATCCCCGTGGAAATGGTGATTACCTCTAAAATCGCAGAAGAACTCAGGAAGGGATCTTTCCGGCAGAAAATAAACGAAGTGATCGAATGCCAGCACTTCAGGGTATATGTTGCTCCAAACCCCATCCTCATCGGGCTGACGGTGACCGATTCGTTCCTCTCCTTCGGGATGTGTCTCAGGGGGAATCTGAAGTACGACATCTCGAGCGACCTATTCAGCACCGACAGAAAGGCCCTGGTCTGGGGGGAACGCCTGTTTTCTTATTATAAGGATATTTCAGAGGACTTCTCACTCGATCCCTCTTCCACCCCATCCTGACGGCCGTCCTTCGAACCATTTCAGGGTATTTATTCATCTATCCGCTGAATATTCGTCGAACGTACTAATGTCACCGATCTCCGTCCACCGTATGGTATGTTCAGATGTGAGCATACCCCCGGCAACACCAGCCTGAGCATCCGGGCAGTGTTGAACTTCGTCATGTACAGTTCGTTGTACCTATCTTTTGCCGCCGTATTGATGGCCTACGTCTCTTCGGCAATGCAGGATCTCCCGGTCTCCCTGGCAGCCTGCCTGATCATGTTTCTCGTCACCTTCTCGGTGTACAACATGAACAGGAAAACCGACGAGAGTGAAGACGCGATCAACCACGCCGAGCGCTTTGCATTCACCCAGAAATATGCAAAGGCCCTGATGGCTTCTGCGGTCGTTGCATACCTCCTCGCCTTTCTGATCGCAGCGATGTCAGGAGCGCTCACGGTGGCGATCACCTCCATCCCGCTGGTGAGCGGCATTTTCTACAGCGTAGCCGTCTTACCTCCAGGGTTTGGGTACCGGCGGCTTAAGGACGTCCCCTTTGTCAAAAATCTTCTGGTAGGTATTGCCTGGGCAACGCCGATAGCGCTGCTCTCCCCTCTTTGCACCGGTGCACCCGTCGGATTTATGACGGCCGTTGTCTGGTTTTTCTTTTTCCTCCTCACCGTGATCAACACCGTCGTCTGTGACATGCGCGACGTGGACGGCGACATCGCCTCCGGGGTGAAGACCCTACCCGCCATCGTCGGCGTGGGGCGGACCAGACTCCTCCTTTCGGCGGCGAACCTCGGAGGCGGGGCGGCCGTGCTTCTCTTCTCCACCGGGTACCTCCCACTGGCGGTGATCGCCGCTATCGCCTGTATCGTGGCATATGTTCAGGGTTATATCACCCTCTTCGACAGGAACGCGCGCGACAAGGTCGTCTATGATCTTGTTGCCGACGGCCAGTATTTCCTGCTCGGCGGGCTGATCATCCTGGCCACGGTCCTTCCCGCATAAGGAACGGGATCTGGTGACAAAACCCTAAAAAATCCTCATTTTAAGGTTCGGTCGCAGGAAAAACCGCCTGCCGGACAGGGAATGCCGGCAGATCGGGAAACGTGCGCATCACACCCTTTTTAGGTATGAGGATGAAATAGGATCAGAACGGTTAACAATTGTTACTATGCCGGCGTGCGCCGCCGCGGTACGCTTGGTCCGCGATCAGGTCTGCGCCGTGAGGGCGGCAGCCGCAGGGGATGCACAGGAGTCATGAGATGATCGTACGGGTGCGGGCATTTGCCCAGTTGCGGGAGGTATTCGGCGCCGAACGCAGAGTGGAAGTTCCGGAGGGGGCTGCGATGAACGCCCTGCTCTCGGTTCTCGGGGAGGAGTCGGAAACTGCATACAGGGCACTCTTCGGTGACGACGGCAGCCTGAAGAGGCATGTGATCCTGATGCGGAACGGAAAGCGGGTGAACCACGCGGAAATTCAGGAGATGACGCTCGCCGGCGAGGACGAGGTCGCACTCTTTCCGCCGGTCGCCGGGGGGTGAGGCGGCATGAAACTTTCGTCCTGCAAAAAAGCCTACGGCCGGGAGACACAGCGGGCCGTTTCCCCCGAAGAAACCAGAGATCGAGTCCGCAAAGCACTCCCAACGGCCGGCATCACCCGGGTTGCCGACATCACCAGCCTCGACCGCATCGGCATCCCGGTGTTTTCGAGCATCAGGCCGACGGCCGAAGATGGGGCGATATCGGTCTACAACGGCAAGGGGGCAACGCCGGTCGAGGCCGAGGTTTCGGCGATGATGGAGGGGATTGAGCGCTACTCGGCAGAGATGGGCGTTTTACCGATGGTAACCGCCAGGTACGCCGAGATGGCCAGAGAAGGAGATGCTCTCGACCCGGCCGATCTGATCCTGCCCTCCCGGGCCGACGCGGGGCGGCCGATCCCCTGGGTCAGGGGATACGACATCGTGCAGGATGCAGCGATCATGGTCCCGGCACACGCCGCATTCCACCCTCTCGGGCGGGAGCACGGCGAACTCTTCAGGACGAGTACGAACGGGATCGCCTCCGGAAACACGCGGGAAGAAGCGATTTTTCATGCCCTCATGGAGGTGATCGAGCGCGATGCATGGTCCCTTGTCGAGGTGACAAAGGACGCAGGACCACGGGTTGAAGGGATAGACGGGGGGCTTGCAGGCGATCTTCTCAGAAGGTTTGCGGCGGCAGACGTCGATGTCGTGATCCGGAACATCACGAGCGACATCGGGATCCCGACCTTTGCCGCAATTTCAGACGATACCGTCCTCAGGGATCCCGCCCTGCTCACCATGGGAATGGGCACCCACACCAACGCCGGGATCGCTGTCCTGCGGGCACTCACCGAGGTGGCGCAGAGCCGCCTAACCCAGATACACGGGGCACGGGAGGACACCGACACCGCCGATTTCAGGCGGCGCATGGGCTACGAGCGGGTGAAGCGGATGAACCGCTACTGGTATGAGGCCCCGTCTGCAGAGACGTTCGCATCGGTGCCGTCCATGGACACAGACGACTTTCTCACTGACATTGTGCATACTACCAGGCGCCTGGAGGCTGCAGGCTTCGACCGGGTGATCGTCGTCGACCTCACGCGTCCGGAGATCGGTATCCCGGTGGTCAGGGTGATCGTTCCAGGCCTTGAGACATATGCAATGGACGGCGAGCGGATGGGAAGGAGGTGCCGCGATGCCGGACGTCGTCGTCTTTCTCGGCCCAAGTCTTGAAATCGGGGAGGCGCGGGAGATCCTGTCGGCAGATTACCGTCCTCCCGCTGCACGCGGCGACGTTCTGGCCGCCGCACGCGAGGGGGCCCGGATCATCGGGCTCATTGACGGGGTATTTTTTCAGTCCTGTTCTGTCGCCCACCGCGAGATCCTCGAAGCCATCAGGCTCGGTGCCTGCGTCGTCGGATCTTCGAGCATGGGGGCGCTCCGTGCCGCCGAGCTCGACGGCCTCGGCATGGAGGGTGTGGGGGAGGTCTATCAGGCCTACCGTGACGGGAAGATCGTCTCGGACGACGAGGTCGCCCTCGTCTTCGACCCGGAGAGCGGCACCCCCTTTTCAGAGCCCCTTGTGAACATCAGGTGGACGTTGCAAGAGGCGGTAGGCCGTGGGGTTCTGACGGAGAAAGAGGCGACGGCGATCCTTGAAGCGGCACGGACGCTGTATTTCCCGGACCGGACCTATGAATCCGTATGCGAGCGGGCAGTGTCGGCCGTCGGCGGCGAGACGGCAGATCGCTTCCTCTCCTTTGCGCGGGCACATGGGGTGGACAGAAAAGGCGAGGACGCCAGGCTCTGTCTCCACCGGATCCGTGAGATCGCCGGCGAAGACGGATGATCCGGCACTCTGGATCCGGGGTAAAACCCCTGTCCTGACGGCAGATGGCCACAGGCATGACGCCGGCGTAGTATCGCATCTCCCGGGGAGTACCGATGTCAGCGGATTCGTTTCGCAATGTAACGGCAGACAGGATACATCCACGGTGTCGCAGATAAAATAAGACCTATTTTAACGAATATCCCCATTCCAGAACAGCAGTACCGCCTTATCCGGCAAAGAGAGGCATCAGGATAATGAGGAAATATACCAGAGACGGTTCCCGGGATGAAACCAGAGGGAAGACCGTATTTTCCCGGAGGTACAGCGTTGAAACCGGAGGTTCGATTATTGTATATGCCTTCCAAGAGAGATCGTTTCTTTACAATTGCACCGGATGAGAAGGAAACGCCGGGGCAACCCAGATCCAGGCGACACTGCGCCACCCGTGCCTGAATATGGAGAACATATTGAGAAACAGCATTTCGAGGAGAAAGAGACCATGAAACGCGGCTACAGAAACTACATTGTCGACATTGGCCTCCTGACAAACACGCTCCTGTGCTTCGCCACCGGTGTCGTCAAATGGCCGGGCCTGACCTCCGCTCTCGGACTGAGTTATCAGGATCTCCCGATGGCTGCCATAACATCGATTCACGACGTTTCAGGCATGCTTATCGGGGTATTCGCATGTATTCACATTATCCTGCACAGGAGATGGATCCTCGCAATGACCGGGAATATCGTCAAACAACGGAGTGGATGAAATGAAGGGACCGAGATTTATAGTATTCATTCAGGCAATGACCCTTATGAGCCTGCTGCTCGGGGCGGCAGGTTGTATCGATGAAAGCGCCGGTGTCGGGGACGTCCAGGACGAACTGCAGGCGACGACATCTGAATATTACGAGGATGAGGCCGCAGAGATCGCGGAAACAGAGGGGATCAGCGCTTCAGAAGAAGACGACAATGCACTTGCCGGGACCTGTCCAAAAGGCCAGCACTGCGGATCGCCGGGATGCTCCTTATGGAGCGACCAGAATAACAACGGCCTGTGTGATCGGGGCGAATAAGATCATTCATTCCCCGCTTTCAACGTACGATCGCCGTACCGACCCGATGGAAAAAAAGGGAATGGTTCATGCATGTACCGTTTCGTCTTCCGGTATTATCTCTCCTTTCAGCCGTATCAGAGAGGGGCCGAGGGGCAGGATCGGCCGCCCGAAGATCGGGTTGAGCACCGTTCCGAGCACCACCCATATGATCGAGACGACGACAAGGGGCAGGTCCCACCCGGCCACAGCCCAGAAAATCTCGATGCCGGTGAGGAAATAGAGACCCGCCGGTACAAAGAAGAGATCGGTGGCGATCATGAAAATAAGGGGCATAAGGGGACCGGGAAGGTGCCCGATCGTAAAACCGCACATCAAAACACCCATGATCAGGAAGATCCATCCGTCCACCGCCGCCGTACCGGCGGGCATGAGGTCGAGGGCCTTGAGCAGGTTTTCTCCCATGCCGAGAAACATGAAGGTGGAGAAAGCAAGAAGGATGTTGCCGGTCATCGTTGCACCGTTCCGCAGCTCGATGATCCCGGCGACGAGCTGAATGATCCCGCCGGCAAGGCCCAGCGGGACGAGCACGACGGCGAGGCTATGGGGGGCGCTGCCGGTGGCGATCGGCCAGAGACAGCCGAGATAAAACGCAAGCGCCATCAGGCCGGCCGGGCCGGCGTTTGCAAAGGGGTGTCCGGAGGGGGAAGCCATACCGTAATCGCTTCGCAGGGATAGTATGTAAATATGAGGATTTTTGCCGGGCATCCGGTCCTTCGAATACCCAAAAACAGGACCGGTAGAATTATATTTCCCTCCTGAGAGCCTCATACGATACTGATGCCGTTTGTATACTATGGCCAGGGCGTGGCCAGCTATTATGACGACTTCCTTGAGCGCCTGATGTCGCGTCTCGCACTGGAGGGGACCGAGATCACCGGCGAGGCGAGGCAGGACGGGAAGGCAACGATGGACGTCCGTCACACAGGAGAGCAGGGAAAACTGGAGGTGACCGCCTCTGGAAAGAATGTAAAGGTCACCTATACCGTCGCCCGCGAGAAAAAAGAGGTTGGTCGCGGAGTGATGGGGGCGATCGCCGGGGCAGGCGTAGGAAGTATCCTCGGCGGCATTCTGAGACGGGACGGCGGTGAAATCGGGGACAGGATCGGAGATGCACTTGGCGGTGCGGCAGCCGGAGGGGCCTACGGAGCCTACGACGGCTGGGATGAGTCGAGGGAGGATCGAACGGCGTTTGCAGCTCTCCTTGCCTCCTGCGTCAAAGACGTCGAGGACGAACTCCAGGAGATCATGAATGCGCAGGAGGAGGCCAGAGAGGCGCTGAGAGAGCGTGGGCGGCAGAGAAAAGCCGAGGAAGACGAGAAAGAGGAGGAGGTCCGCGGCGAACTTGAAGACGTCCTGGGAGACCTGCTCGCCGTTCAGGAGGAGATCGACCTCCTCGAAAGCGAGGGGCAGGAAGTGAGCAAAGCAAAGAGCCGCACCGGAAGGGCGGACAAACTCTATCAAGAGGCTGAAAACGCCTGCGACGAGGGAAACTACACCACCGTGCGGACGAAACTCAAGGCGGCACGGGCGATGATCGACGCCGCCCGCGAGATGCTCAACGAGTGAGGGGAGACATCAGCAGACGAAAGGGATCATACAACTTTCTTGATCGGGTGAGGCAAAGAAGAAAATCAGGCCCTGGAAAATTCTTGATCATAGCGCTGGAGGTTTCATCCCCCCAAACCTCCGACAATAGAGGAGAGGAAAAAAGATTATCTGTTTTTGATCGTCTTTTTTGCCGACTCGGCCACTTCGCTGATAGTCTTCTCCAGTTCGGCGCCAGCGGCGCGGGCCTTCTTCTCGATATGCTCCCTGCCCTCTTTCGTCCCGAACAGGTTCCTGCCGAGCACGACCACGTCGTCGATCGCCTTTTTCACCGATTTTGAAGCTTCTCTAGCAAGGTCCTCGACCTGCGGCGCACTCCGCTCCTCTTCCGGCGCCTGGCCAGCGGTCTCGGGTGCGCCCTGCTCTTCCACCGGCTCCGGGTCCACGACCCAGCGGCCCTTCTCGTAGTGTCCCTTCTCTTCGGTCATAGTAATAAGAAATTTTCCATCCTGAGAGGATAAATATCCTTTTGTTGCCGGATATTTTCTCAAATCGAATGGGGATAAGAGGCACAGTATCCTCAGATCCCGAGGCCGTACCGCCAGGTCATGCCGCATATCACAGAGCCCCCGTCTGAGAGAGAAAGGACCGATACAACGTTATGCCAGCCTGCCGGCCCGTACGCGTACTCCCGGATCAGGTTTCCGGCGTCGTCGGAGCGGCCTGCCGTGAGGGTTTTCCCGGATGCACCGGCATAGATATATCCGCCGTCTCCGGTCCACTGAGCCAGTTCTCCACCCGGGATTTCGGACTCGGTGATGATGTCACCTGCGAGAGAGAGCGATGCAACGACAGGAATCCGTATCCAGTGGTCGCCCTCCAGACGGTTGAAAGAATAGATGCAGGCAACGGTCAGGTCGGGGTTCTCCCTCACCTCTTCGCACCAATCATAACCGGCTCCGCCAAACGTCCGCTCCCAGAGGAGGTTGCCGGAGGCGTCGAGACGCAGAAGCCAAGCGTCCGAGTCCTCCTGATTTTGCGTCTCACATCTGCCGCCGACAAGGAAGCCTTCATCTGAAGTCTGGGCAATACACCTGCCACTCTGGATCCCGTCACTGCCATATGTCCGGTCCCAGAGGACAACGCCTGACTGATCGAGGCGGGCCACCCAGAGATCGACCCGCCTGTCCTCCGTGGTTCCGGCAAGGGCGAACCCGCGGTCAGCGGTACGGATTATCCGCTCGATCACCCTGCCTCCCGGAAACGGCCTGAGCGGGTCTTCAGCGATTCCGTTTCCATCAATTCTTTGAAGACGACCATCACGGCTGGAAAAAACGCATCCACCGTCGCTGGTTGGAGCGAGTGTCAACACGCTTCCAGATGAATCGTTACCGATCCACTCCCAGAGCATCCGCCCGTCGCGGTCGAGTTTGATCACCCGCGGCACCGGGGTGTTAAAGGAGCTCCCCTGTCCGGCAGGTGCAGTCCCGCCACCGATAATGATCCCCCCGTCCACCGCTTCGATCGCGCAATGGATGGTATCGTCGGCCTCGCCCTCAATGAAATACCGCCAGGTTTCGGTTCCTGAAGCGTCCAGGGCCACCACCCTGACGTCATGCTCGTTCGGGGCGGTGTTCATTGCAACGAAAGTGAGAATCGTACACCCGACCACGGCGACCATGGCGAGCAGCAGTGCACCAAGGACCGGGACGAAAAGACGCCGGGTCCGGTAACCGTTCTTCACATACAACAGGATCAGAGCTACCGCAGCAGTCGCCGCCGCACCCGAGAGAAGGGAACGCCAAAAAATCCCGCCGAAGAGCACGAAAAGGAAGCCGTACAGAAATAATGCCATGAAGATTACAAACCCGATAAGGCAGGCAAGGTGCTGTTCACGCATCTCCGTTTCCTCCCGGGAAAGGCCAGGAGATCACGTGAATTTGTTGTCCTGTGCAGAAGAGAGACCTTCTGACCAGAAAAAACGGCGATCGAATCCTATTCGACATTATGATCTGATACCTGTGCAGACCATCCTAAATGTTTCGGGTATTCTGGTCCGAAGCGGCCCTGCGATCCAGCCGGTCGAGATATCGGGAAAAACAGGGAGGCAGAACGCTCCCCTCCGACAAAAAATGGAGTGGCCATCACTGGATATTTGCAAGCCGTCCCTTGATCTCCTCCAGACTGCAGTGCTTCAACTCCATCATGGCCGAAAGCACGGCGTCGGAAAAGACGAGGGCGGTCATCTCAAAGAGCGTGCCGAAGGGGGCGAAGGCGGAGGAAACAGAACGGTACTGCCCGGTGAGCTGACGGACCTCATACCGCCCGGGTGTCCCGCCGATCTGCGGAGCATGGTCCCCGAGGTTCACCGTGCAGTCCGCGATCCGCCCGATCCGGGATGCGGGCGTGGCGGTGATGAGGCAGATGCGCCCGCCGATCCCCTGTACAATCTCGCAGTAATCAACAATCGAGTTCGTCTCGCCTGAACCGGAGAAGGCGACGAGGGTGTCGCCCTTCTGCAGCGCCGGAGTGATCGTCTCGCCGACCACAAACGATTCCATCCCGAGATGCCGGAGACGCATGGCAAACGCCCGTGCAACGAGCCCCGACCTCCCGGCCCCGGCGACATAAACCCGCCGTGCTGCAAGGAGTTCGTCGACGAATACCGCGGCGTCGTCCCCGTTCAGGGAGCGGGCGGCCTCGCCGATCCGCTCGGCCATCAGTTCCATGAGGTCGACAATGCTGTAACAGGCTGATTGCTGCATCAGAAGATGCGTTGGACGGTCTGGTTCATCAGGGTGCCGGTCGATTCAAAAAAAAGGTCAGGCGCCGATCTCCCTGACAACAGACAGCCGCCATTCCGTGCCGTACAATCCAACGGTCGTCCAGTACATCTCTTTCCGCACGATCTTTCCCGATCCTGTGCCATAGAACGAGTAAGCGGCATGGCCTGACCGTTTCTGCTCATGCTGGCGGGCGATATCGAGCAACTCCGGGAAGTCGGCATACAGCGTATCGTTGAAGGTTTCTTTCCCGATCTCTTTGCTGTCTGCGTCGTACAATACCAGGCCGTCGGGCTGAGTGACCATCACCACGCAGGATGTTCCGGCAACCGCGGGCTCCGCATATGTTCTGACGAGCACATCGGGCTGGAACGAAAGGCTCACCGCACCGATCACCTGTCCGTCCGAAGAGAAGACCGGATACTCGATTGTCGCAGCATACCCGCCCTGCCTGAGTGCGAAGAGATCAGACATCATCGGCACGTTCCGCGCAAAGACCTCCTGCACCACCTGCTGGTCGCTGAGGTCTGCACCGGCGAGTTCCGCGATCTCAGGCTGAACTGCGGTGACCGTCCCGTTCCGGGCGATCACAATAGCGGTGATGACCGAAGGATCAGCCTCGAGCGCCTCTGAAAGAAGGGCATCGACATCAGGGCCGCCAAGACCGGTCCGGGTCAGATTTGTTGCAGTCATTTCTGCAGACCGATCTATGGCCGTCAGAGCCCCATCGATCTCCCCCTGCATGCCGTTGAGGATCATGAGCATCTCGACACGAGCGTCATCGGTGCCGGGCGACTGCACGCACCCGGCAAAAACGGTGCAGCACGCCGCAAGTGTCAGGAGAGCGAGGGGTGACATCCATTTCATGAAGAGGTATCTGGCCCTTTTCAGGATATGCGTTGCGCTCTGTCCCGATGTCCGGATCTGTCGCTTCACTCCTTCTCCCAGACCACCGCACCGTCGTACGCGATCCGCCGGATCCGGTGGTACGGCACCGTTGTGGTTCGTCCATCCCTGACGACGTCAAAAAAGCCCGGACCGAGCCGTACGATCTCCCCACCGCCGACCGAGGAGAGATCGCAAGGAGCACCGCGGTCCACGTAGGTGACCTGTACCCGGCAAAAGTCGAACGCCGGGTCATGGCGGTAGCGCAGGAGGAGGGCCTGACTTGTTCTCACGCCCTCCCCTGCGATAGCCGTGGGGATAAATCTGACGGCAGAGGGAGAAAACCGGATAATGCAACCGCTCACACCGGCACGGCGTACCGCTTCTCAAGATAGTTTGCAGCGATGGTGGTGAAGGTGACGAGCACCAGATAGACCATGCCGACCACCATGAAGGTCTCGGTGAAGGTGAAGTACTTGGTGGCAATGAGTTTGCCGGCCCCGGTGAGCTCAACGACCGTGATCATGTAGGCGAGGGAGGAGTATTTGATCAGGTAGATGAACTCGTTTGTCATTCCGGGGATCGCCCGGCGGAGGGCCTGCGGCAGGATGATGTACCGGATCGCCTGGGTGCGGGTCATGCCGAGCGCAGAAGCAGCGATCATCTGGCCTTCCTTGATCGAGAGGAGAGCCCCCCTGATATACTCAGAGTTATAGGCTCCGTTGCAGAAGATAAAACCGATCATCGCCGCCTCGAACGGGGAAAACCGTATCCCGACGGCAGGAAGACCGAAGTAGAGGATAAAGAGCAGGAGAAGCAGCGGGCAGCCCTTGACAAAGGTGATAAATGCCCGGGCCGTAAAGGAGAGCGGACGGCTGCCGTAGGTCCGCGCCACCGCCAGCCCGGCCCCGAGGAGGAAACCGAGCGGTGCCGACACAGCGATCAGGGCCAGTGTCAACACAAGCCCGTCGGCAAGGGCCGGGAGAAGAGCCTGGATGATAAACGTGATCTGGTCCATCGCCTTACATCACCATTAAAAGTCCCTGAATTGCCCAACAAATTTTCTTGTCCGCTCGAAGACCGGACTCGTCGGGATCTCTGAGGGCGGTCCACTCTCCACGATCAGGCCGCGCTCCATGAACAGCACCTCGCTCGCCGCCGAGAGGGCGAATCCCATCTCGTGTGTCACCACCAGCATCGTCATCCCCTCGTTCGAGAGTTTCTTCATCACCTCGAGCACCTCGCGGGTCAGTTCGGGGTCCAGCGCGGAGGTCGGTTCGTCGAAGAGGATCACGTCAGGGTCCATCGCAAGGGCGCGGGCGATCGAGACACGCTGCGCCTGACCGCCAGAGAGTTCGGCAGGGTAGTGATCGGCCCAGTCCTCCATGCCGACCTGCCGCAACTCGTACAGCGCCTTTTCACGGGCGGCCTTCGGGTCCATCCGCTTCACCTTCAGGAGAGCGATCTCCACGTTCCGGACCGCCGTCAGGTGGTCGAAAAGGTAGAAGTTCTGGAACACCATCCCCATACGCTGACGGAAATAGTTGATCCGGGAGCCGGAGTTCGTCACCTCCTCCCCATGCAGGAAAACGCGGCCGCGGTCGGGCACCGTCAGCTGATTGATGCACCGCAGAAGGGTGCTCTTCCCGGTGCCGGAAGGGCCGATGAACACTTTCGTCTCACCTTTGCGAACCGTGAACGAGACACCGCGCAGAACCTCACGATCCCCGTACGCCTTGTGGATGTCCTCGACCTGCAGTATGTAATCGTTTTCTTCCATATGCCTACAGAGCTCTTTCCCCGAATCCCGGAATATTCACCTTTTTTTCAATCCGTGCAAAGATCCTCATGCCGCCGTAGTTGAGGAGAATGAAGATCGCCGCCGCCACAAGATAGATCGTCATCGGTTCGGCGGTGAGCACCACGATCTGGTCGGCCCGCGTCAGGATCTCCATCACCCCGATCGCGTAGCAAACGGCCGAGTCGGTCAGGAGGATCGGGTACTCGTTCGACCATCCCGGTAGGGCGATCCGCATCGCCTGCGGCAGAATAACCCCTGTGATAGCCTGGGACGTGCTCATGCCCAGGGAACGGGCCGCGGTCATCTGCCCCTCGCCGATAGACTGGATCGCCCCCCTGAAGATCTGCGACTGGTAGGCGCCAGATCTGAGACCGAGCACGGTGACCGCCACAAGAAACGGCGGGACGTCAAGGCCGAGAAGGGGATATATCCCGAAATAAAACAGAAAAAGAAGAACGAGGTTCGGCAGACCCCTGAATATCCATACGTAGACTGTTATGATCCCCCATACCGATCGAGGCCCGTAGACCTGCGCCACCGCCATAGGAACACCCATCAGGAGGCCGATGAGCAGAGACACGATAACAAGCCCGAGCGTCACCCCTACGCCCGAGAAGAGATAGGGAACGGCCTGCAAAACGAGAGAAACCGTATCCGTCACCTGGCTTCACCGCCCGGCAAGACTGGCGCTGGCATCCTGGATATGGCAGCTGGATTCACGTCTCACTAGAATTGAGCATGATCATTAAAATAGATAGAGGGGACCGCCCAACGGCGTCCGCTCTAGTCCATCTCGTATTTTTGCTTCAGTTCGTCCCACTTCTCAGAGGCCATCAGTTTGTCAAGCCCCTCATTGATCTGGTTGAGAAGAGCCGTATCCTCCTTCCGGACGGCGACACCGTACTCCTCACCGGTCGGGATGGTCCCGAGCTCCTTTAAGGGCTTGCCCTCGATCGACGTCCTGATGACCGGGACATCGTACATCACGGCATCGACCCGTCCGTTCTGCAGATCGGTGAGGGCAAGCTGGATGTTCTTGTACGCCTTCACGTTGTCTTCAGGGAGTTTGCCGGTGGAGACGAGGTTTTCCTCGATCCATTCGTAGGCGGTGCATCCGCTCTGGGTACCCATGACGACCTTTCCTGCCTCCACGTCTTCGAGGCTCAGGTTCGAGTCCTCGCGGACGGCGACGGACTGGTTGACGATCCAGTAGGGCTTGGAGAAGTTCACCTGTTCAAGCCGCTCGGGCGTGATGGACATGCCGGAGTAGACCATGTCGATCTTATTCTGGAGCAGCGACGGGATGATGCTGTCCCAGTCCATCGCCTGGATCTTCACTTCAAAGCCCTGCTGTTCGGCGATCCACTCGATCGACTCGACATCGAAACCGGTGGCGGTGCCGTTTTCGTCGACCCATGAGTAGGGCGGATAGGCCCCGTCGATACCCACAATGTACAGGGGCTTTTCAGCAGGAGCGGTGGTGGTCGGTTCACCTGACGGTGACGTACTGGTGCAGCCGCACATGGCGATTGCAAGAATCATGATGCCGGCAAGAGCGGCAATAAGAATCCGTGAATTCATAAAAGATGGTTCTTCCCATAACACTATATATCTCTTGTGAATCGTCCGGAGAAAGACGATTCAGAGGAAACGAGTACCAATAAACGTTAATCGGATCCGATCACCGGCGGTGCGCCCCAGACGCCTGTCGCCGAGGGATCCAGATCGTAGTGCTTCCTGAGAAACTCCCGTACGTTTTCCGACGCGATCCAGCCCCGATCGAGTTCCGTAACAAGGGCATCGATCCTTTCGGCTGCCATCAGGATCTGTCTGGACGATTCCGTCTCGTCGAGAGAGGCAAGCCCCACAATTACAGAGAGGGGGTTTCTGATATGATCTCCCAGTGTGGCGAACTGTTCGATATTATGCCCGATCTGCTGCAACGCGTTCTTTTTGAGAGACTCCATCTTCTGCTTCTCAGTGATGTCCCGCGAGATCGAGATGACAACCTGATCGCCCCCCATAGAAAAGAGGTTGGAACTGATCTCGACCGGAACGACCCTGCCGTCTTTTGTGACCTGCCGGGAGGTATAAGTGATATAGTGGTCGATGGTCAGCCCTTTGATAGTCTTAAGCACGGTGCCGATCATATCGGGGGGGACGAGGCTGAGCGGAGAAAGATCCAGGAGTTCCTGCCGCGTATAACCGAAGCGGCTGCACGCAATATCGTTGACTTCGATAAAGCGGTCCGGAACTGAATCTACGGAGAGAGAAAACACCAGGACCGCGTCGTTTCCTTTGTTGAACAGGAGACGATATCTCATTTCACTTTCCCTGAAATGCTGTTCAGCCACCTTCCAGCGGTTGATTCGCCTGAACAGGTCCACTCTCCAGGCGGTAATGTCTCCCTCCCGGAAGGAGCGGCTTGAATACTCAAGCCAGAGGGGGCCCTCGCGGCACGATGAGATCCTGATCTCCAGCGGTCCGTGAGGCGGATGAAGAGACGGATCAGAAAAATCCACCGGAATACAGTTATGCGGCTCCATTAGCGCAGGAGATACCACCTGCACCAGAAAGTCGGCGATCGGCATAGCGTCGATCTGATCCCGGCCGATGCCGAAGAACCTCTCCATCGCCTGATTGATCCAGCGGATACGACCGTCACCGTCAACAAAACAGACACCGTCATCAAGGATATCAGTAAGCGTGCACGCCCCGGTATCTGGCCGCAGAGACGTTACCGAATGCGTTCCGTCGTCCTGCCGGATCTGACATGCCGGGCCTGCAACTTTGCGGTGCGGCGCCATATATGGAAGGATGTTTCCACCAACCAATATAAATTAATTTCTAATTACTCCGAAAGGGTGACAGCCAGAACAAACAATAATTCATAAATAAAAAAAAAGGGCACGAAAATGCAATAGCAACCCATACACGGACTAAAACCGACAGGGGAGACGTTCAGCACATCACGTTTCCAGCACCATCAACCATCGAAAGCAGGACGATGGAAAACAACATGCAACACCATTTTCGCACCCATATACGGAGCGCAGCACAATAAAAGCATAAGGCCGGACCTTTCACTGAAAGAAACGCTCTCATCAGTGGGAGCCCGAGGCGGACAAAGAGAAAAAACTATCATCCCACCGGCATACAGGGGAACATATGCTCGTCGGCATCATCGCGGATACCCACGACTGTCTCCCCATGATCGGACGGGCAGTCAGGACGCTGAACAGGGAGGGCGTCGCACTCATCCTCCATGCCGGAGATTTCGTCGCTCCTTTCGCGCTCAGGGCCATGGACGGGTTTGAAGCCGACGTTATCGGTGTTTTCGGAAACAACGACGGCGACCGCGCCCTGCTCACAAAAACAGCGGCCGAAACCGGGAAAGTGGACATTCGGGGGGACGTTGCAGAGTTCGAGGCCGGCGGCCTCACCTTCGGACTGTTGCACGGAAGCAACGCCGAACCCCACATCTCCCTCCTTGAGGGGGGCACCCTCGACGTACTTGTCACGGGCCACACCCACCGCCCATTGATCGGTCGTTACGGCCGGACGCTTGCGATCAACCCGGGCGAGGCCTGCGGATACCTGAGCGGGATCGCAACGGCAACGCTGCTTGACACCGAACGAAAAGAGGCGCGCCTGCTCCGCCTCTGAAGCCGAAAAAACCGGATCACTCCCCAGATCCCTTCTCACCGGGAGTCTCCAGAATACGATCGAGGAGGGCCTGGCAGCGCCGAAGGTCCTCTGCCGCCATTTTCTCCCGGGTGACATCGATGCCGGTGACGATCACGTACTCGACAGCGCCGTCGGCGGTGCGGAGCACCATATGCGACCAGTCGATATAGCGGCGGCGGCCGTCCTCTGCGTGCCACGACCTGCCGGATCGTACCCCCACCCTTGCGTATCCTCCCTCCCCCATAGAAGCAGAAATGGCCTCCTTCACCCGCTCCGCCTCTTCAGGGAGCGCAAAGAGTTCCCAGAACATTTTGCCGACCGCCTGCCGGGCAAGATGACCGGAAATCTCCTCTCCGGCGCGGTTGAGGCGGAGGACTCTCCCCTCCGGATCGAGCACGACCACCGCCGCACCGACCGTGTCGAGAACCGCACTGGCAAAATCGCGCTCGGCCACAAGGGCATGCTCGGCATCCCTCCACCCGATCATCCAGCCCAGACGGTCAGCGAATGTCTGGATCAATTTCACTTCGTCATCGTCAAAGAGGAGGCCTCCATCGGACGGCGCATTTTCGGAATAAGAACCTTCCACAGAGCCGATCTGAACTACGCCGACAACAATTGGAGACGCAATTCTGCTGCCGGATCCCTCGAAGCCGGGGGTGGAACAGGCTTCACCCCTGAGAGTGATCCTTGCAGCTGCACGATCGGGCCACCGCATCGCCCGGGGTATCAGGTCCGCAACCCCCTGCACGACTTCAGAGAGAGGCCAATCCATGCCGATGAGATCGGACATCTCAAACAGGCACCCCAGCTGCCGGTTCCGCCTTTCGAGATCACACGCTTTTGCGGCGAGCTCCTCCTCCATCTCCTTCCGATCGGTGATATCGTTCCCGATGGAGAGCACACCGACCAGATTCCCGTCGCGGTCCTCGATCGACCGGTTCGTCCAGCGGATCCAGACCATGCGACCATCCTTCGTGATATTGGCATTCTCGTTCGAGGAGTAGCGCTCGGCCCCCATGCAGATCTTCCTGATGAGATCGCGGAGATCACGGCCTGAGATCTCGGTGGGCGGCACGATGGTGCCGATCACGTTCTTGCCCAGCACCTCTTCCTTCCGATAACCGAAGAAACGTTCGGCGAATTCGTTGAAAAATACAATATTTCCTTCGGTATCCATCTTCAGGATGATAGAGTTGGCATGCTCGACCAGTTCACGATATTTTCTCTCGCTTACTTCCACGGCGCGGAATGCGCGCATCTTCTCGGTGACATCAACAATAACCACCGCATACCCGCTGCTCCCGTCGTCAAATAGCGTTGGAATGGCCCGCACCGTAAAATCCCTTCTCCCTTCGTCCTCGCCGAGCGCCACGTCGAAGGTCCGGTCCACCTCACCGAGGTGTGCCGTGATAACGGTGAGCATCTCCTGCATGTCGGGACGGGGCACCTCAAGATAGGAGAGATACCGTCCGATCACCTCCTCTTTCTTGAGACCGATCAGGTCGAAAAAAATGGCGTTCGCCTGGAGAATCCGTTGATCGCCGTCAAGCACACAGAACGCCTCGCCAATAGTCGAGATGAAGGCCGAAAAAGGGACGCGGCAGGAGAGCGTGTATACCTTCGCCATTCCGTAGGCACGCATCTCGACATCGCCGAGCGCATGGAGGATGTCGAGGTACCGCCCCATCGAATGTTTGTTTCGATCCAGTTCGCGCGCGATCTCGGTGACGCTCATACCCTGCGGGTTTTTCTTCAGGAGATCTTTGATACGTGCGAACTCTTCCCGATACGCGTCCATCATTACAGAGTTATCTGCTCGGATATTTAATACCGCGCTGATCAGTCACAAACAACGTCATCCAACATTTGAATCAAACGTAAGATACAACTGACGGTAACAAATAAGGCATAAATTTATATAGTTTAATATCAATCGAGATCATACGACCTACCCGGCGGGCAGGCGACAGAACAGGTGTATATCGATGATTCAGCATAAACCTGGAATATACAATGTTTGCTCCCAGACGAGGAGGGGCATGGTGCGCGTGGCGATTCTGGTGGCAGCGGCCGCACTCCTCTTAGGGTGCATCACAATCCCGGTTTCCGCAGGGGAGAAATACCTCTACGGCGAGCCCAGACTTTCGGCGGCGATCTCGGGGTCGAACGAGTTCGAACCCGGCCACGAACAGCAGGTCACCATCATGATCGAGAACAGCGGCCTGAACACGGTCAAGATCGTCCAGACCGGGATCATCAACGGCGATGTCCTGCCGAATACGGCCAAACTCGCAAACGTAGCGCTCCTGCCCGGAGACGCTCCGGTCGAGGTGAAGACCGACGCCCAGATGATCGGCGACATCGCCGGCGGGGTGGCGATCCCGGCATCGTTCGTCCTCAAGGTCGATCGGGACGCAGAGCCCGGCGTCTACGCTCTCCCACTTCAGGTCACCTACACCCGCCTGTACACCACCGATCAGTATGGCGACGATCTCACCACATATTCATGGACCGAAAAGACAGAGACCATCCCGCTCGAAATAAAGGTTAAAAAGATGGTGACGATCAGCGTCTCCGACGTTGCGGTCGATTCCCTCAATGTAGGCACCGAGGGGTTTGTCCATCTCAGGATCAGAAACAGCGGATCTGAAGACGCTCGGGCGGCCGTCCTGAAGATCGCCCGCTCAGGGATGTCGCCGGTGATGCCGACCGACGATTCGGTCTTCATCGGAGATCTCATGCCGGGCGACGAAACCGAGGCCACATTCAAGGTATCGGTTTCAAAGGACGCTGAGACACAGACATACCCCCTCACCGTTCTCCTTGATTACGAGGACAGTGACCGCCAGACCGTCGCGGCAGACGGAGTAACCATAGGGATCCCGGTCGGCGGAAAGATCGATTTCTCGGTCGTGGCGTCGCCTGCGCCGGTAGCTCCGGGCCAGAAGGCAGTGCTGGAAGTCACGTTCAAAAACACGGGCAACGCAACCGCATATAGTGCCCAGGCGAGGATCAGCGCCGTGGACCCCTTTACGAGCGATGACGACACCGCATACCTCGGCGATATCGCACCCGGCGAGAGCAAAAACGCACGTTTCACGGTGAGCGTGGACGCCGGAGCGACACAGAAGGTCTACGGTCTCGACGCAGAGGTACGGTACCGCGACGCTCTCGACAACACCCAGGTCTCCGACACCATGAAGGTGGACGTGGATGTCAGGCAGACAGGGGGCGGCCTCCCACTGCTCCCGGCCTTGCTGGGCCTCTCCCTTCTGGGCTGCATCGGCTACGGCGCCCGGACCTTCCGCCTCCGCAGGAGACCCTGATGCAGGCGACAAGAGGGAAAAACAGATGATATCCCCGTATGAAGTAGTGGCGGGAGTGATAAACCGCAGACCAGCTCTCGTTGCTGGAATAATCATCTTTGCAGTCATAATCGCCTTCTACGGGACAACATTGACGAGCATGGAGACGGGCACCGACACCTATGTCGATAAGGATACGGGCCGCTCAATCCTCCTCAACCAGTACACCGACACCTTCCAGACCAGCAGCATCATCATCCTCGTGGAAGGGGACGACGTCCTCTCTCCGGACGTGCTAGAATATCTTGCCGTGCTCGGTGACGACATCAGAAACGAACGCTACGTGAGCAGCGTCAGGACGATCGCCGACGTCCTGACCGGGGCAAACGGGGGAACGCTGCCCCGCTCACCGGCAGAGATCAGTCAGGCTGAAGGGCAGGTGCCGGAGAGCGTGCTCTCCTCCATGGTTCCATCACAGATGATGACCATCGGCGTGATCACCCTTGAGCCCGGCCTTTCCCAGTCCTCTGAGTTCGGCATCATCGATTCGATCACCTCGATCTGCGAGCACTCCGGGGCGCCCCCCGGCGTCTCGGTGAAGGTCACAGGCAACGCCGCCTTCTCCCAGCAGATGTCGGGCGAAATGGGGGCGTCGATGGGCACCCTGATCCTTGCAGCGATGGTCCTGATGGTCATCGCCGTCGGCATCCTCTTCGGCAGCGTCCGCTATCGCCTCCTCTCCGTCGGCATCGTCGCTTCCGGCCTCATCCTCACCTTCGGGGTAATGGGGCTTGCCGGGATGAAGATCAGCATGGTCACCATCGCCGCCTTCCCGGTCCTCATCGGCATCGGGATCGACTATGCGATCCAGTTCCACTCTCGCCTCGACGAGGAGGCGCGGACCTCGCCACTGCCCGTGGCGATCAGGACGACAATCACGAAGTCCGGGCCTTCGATCCTCTATGCCATGCTCGCCACCTCCATGGGCTTCATTGCGATGTGGATTTCGCCCCTGCCGATGATCCGCAGCTTCGGACAGGTCTGTGTCATCGGCGTATTTTCCTGCTACATCGCTGCGATCCTGATCGTCCCGACCTTCGCAAAGATCATACATTACCGCCCGGTCGAGACACCGGCCGGCCGCGGCCCGGGCATGGTGGAGCGTTACGACAACGCCATCGGTGCCTTCGTCGGGAAAGTCGCCCATCACCCGGTGCCGGTGCTGATCGCATGCGCCGCCATCGCCTTCGGGGGCATGCAGGTCGACGGCTTCATCAAGGTGAACACCAACGAGAAGACATTCGTGCCGCCGGGCATGCCTGCAAAGGTCGACCTCGACAAGGTCACACGGGTGATGGGGCCATCCTCGTCCACCCCGGTCTTTGTCAGGGGAGATGGCATTGCCGATATCGACGGCCTCATCTGGATACAGGAGTTCCAGGATTACGAGGAGCGAGACTACCATATAACGGGCTCACATTCCATCGTGGACGAGATCCTCACCTATAATGATGGAAAGATGCCGCAGAGCCGTGCGGAGATCGATAGCGTTCTAGCCCGCATACCCGAAGGGACGCGCGACCGCTACCTGAGCGGCAACTCCATGGCGCTGATCGAGTTCTCCACCATTGCAATGGAGAACGACGTGGCAATGTCCTTCATCGAGAAGATGCAGCAGGACATCGCATGGATGACGCCTCCACCCGGAATCACCGCTACGATCACCGGGGAGGGCGAGATGTTTACAAACCTGATCAAGGAGATCAGGGAGGGCAAGACGACAATGACCCTGCTGGGCTTTGCGATGATCTTCGGTTTCCTCTTCCTGGTCTACCGCCGGATCGGCAAAGCCGCAACACCGCTCGTGCCCATCGCCCTCATTGTCGGGTGGAACGCCCTGATCATGTACGTGCTCGGGATAGACTACACCCCGATGACGGCGACGCTTGGTTCGATGACCATCGGCGTGGCCTCGGAGTACACGATCCTGATCATGGAGCGATGCTACGAAGAACAGGCAAACGGAGTGCCGCTGCTCGAAGCGATCAGGCAGAGCGTGCAGAAGATAGGGACGGCGATCACCGTCTCCGGGCTGACGACCATCTTCGGGTTCTCCGCCCTGATGCTCTCGGCATTCGGGATCATCAGCAACTTCGGCGTGCTCACCGTGATCTCGGTCGCCTTCTCCCTGGCAGGCGCGATCGTCATAATGCCGGCGATCCTCGCCCTCACCGGAAGAGAGCATGGAGCGGCACCGGCAGCCGAAGAGGCTGCGTCCTCCACCTGAACACTATTTTTCCCAACCTTTAATGTCCTCCCCGCCGCATCCTGTTTGGATGGATCGGGCAGAAACGGGCGACACCGTCCTGGTGACCTACACCGGCACCCTTGAAGACGGCACTGTCTTCGACCGGTCTGAAGAGCCGCAACAGATCATCATCGGGGCCGGGCGGATCAACCCGGCCTTCGAGGAGGCAGTCGTCGGCATGGCCACGGGGGAGACGAAGACCATCGTCCTCCCCGCGGAGAAAGCCTACGGACCGTACAGAAAGAGGCTCGTCTTCAGGCTGAAACGCAGGGAGCTCCTCCTTCCTGAAGAGCCGGTGCCGGGCGGTACCGCCCGTATCAGCCTGAAGAACGGGAAGTCCTCGTTTGTCACCGTCCTGAAGGCAGATGCGAAGACGGTCACGGTTGACGCAAACCACCCCCTTGCAGGAAAGGACCTCACGTTTGCGATCACCCTCGTGGGCATCTGCAGGGACAGCGGCGAGTGAAGCAAACACTTATCCCCGAAAAAAGGGAGGTGGAGCGCATGAGCCGAGGAGAGCATATAAGGATCTTCATTGCCGGTACCGGCGAAACGGTCGAGGTCGAGCCCTGCCGCCTCAGCGATGATGAATGGGAGCGGCGCCTCTCCCCCACAGCGTTCAGGGTGGCACGGAAGGCCGGGACCGAGCCGCCGTTCACCGGGAAATACCACGATTTTCATGAGACAGGGATCTACCGCTGCGTCTGCTGCGGGAACGACCTCTTTTCATCGCGGGACAAATTCGACTCAGGCACCGGCTGGCCCAGTTTCACGTCGCCGGTCTCCGACCTCAACATCAGGACGCGTACAGACAGGGAGTTGGGCATGGTCAGGACCGAGGTGCTCTGCGCCCGGTGCGGCGCCCACCTCGGGCATGTATTCAACGACGGGCCCCTGCCGACCGGGTTGCGCTACTGCATGAACTCGGCAGCCCTCTCCTTCTCCTCAGAACAGTGAAAAAGTGGATAGAAACACTTATCCGCAAAGATGCGCCTCTTTTCAGGCATGCAAACAGGCTGCACCGGCGAAGTGGAATCGTTCCGCACCGGGATCACAGAGGCACTCAGACAAACAGAAGAATACAAAAAGAGCCTCATAGAAAGCCTGAAGATCGGGAAGGTTGAGCGCGTTGTCCTCGCAGGTGCGGCTGCGGTGGTCGTCGCACTCGCTCTCTTCCTCCCCGATTTTTTCCTCTTCTGGATCGTCGCGAGTTTCCTCCTCTATATGGTCAACCCCTTCGTGATGTTCATCCCTTCCGGTGGGGGCGGATCGCCGCTTCCAAACATGGATGAAATCATGGCATACACCCGGAAGTTGAAGGAGATAGGAGCGTTAAAGGGCACCGTAGCCTCTAAAACCAGCGGCATCGCTGAAGTGTTCTGGAACCTCTTTTTCATCAACAGCCAGCCCCTTGCCCCGGCGTTCTGGCTGATATACTCGATCGACATCATCGTCGCGCTTGCAGGCGCCGCCACCGGCCTGTTCGGACTCAGGGTCGCCCTGCTGGTAGCGGTCCAGTCCCTTGCGATCATCGCATTTTATGCAGTTATATGGCGGATGAAACCATATTCGCCAGGATTTTTCAGGAGCGTCATCGACCTGCGCCATGACGTCAGGGCCGGCATAAGGGGCGGGATCAGGTCGGCAGTGACGATCCTCCTGGTTATCGGTGTCGGCGCCGCCATCGCCGGTACGCTGGTCATCGCCGCCATGCTTCTCCCGGGAATGACCTTCAACAGGCTCATGGACCTCGAGGGGATCAGCCTGCTCCAGAGCCTCCTGCCGGTGGTCCCCCTTCTGCTGGCCCAGATCTTCACAGTACGCTATCTGCAGGGAAAATATTCACAGATCCTTCTGAGCGGAGTCATCAGAGAGCGGATGAATACCCTCAGAAACCAGATGCTCCCGGCCGCAGAAACCCTTCAGAAGAAGGCAGAGCGGGAAGGAGAGGACGTATGTGGGGAGCTGGATGAACTCAGGCAGCAGTTCATGCGTTTGAGCATGTACCAGCCGGAACGCCACCGTCTGGGCGGCGTGTTCACCGTCTATATCATCCTCCCAAACCTCAGGCTGATCTTCACGTCCCAGGAAAGAAAAAAAAGGGTGGCTGATCAGTAATCTTCCAGACGGTCAAAACTGTCGTCGTATTCGTCGCCTTCACAACTCTGCCGCCACTCCTGCTCTTCATAACACTCAGGGCAGAGATCGTGCGGCCATGCATCGGTCCGGTAGGACTGTTCGCAGTACGGGCAGACCCGCACCGCCTTCCGGCGGCATGCCGGACAGAGTCCGGTGTTTTCCCCTTCTCCGGCAGTCACCACGTACTGGTCACCGCAGAGGTCGCATACCTCACGCCGGATATGTTCCCTGCCCTGAACACAGCCGTCAACCCCGGCCGTTGTCCCACAGGAAACACCGTCACCGGCCATCGAGCGCGATTTTCTCGCCATATTTCCCATGTACATCTCGAATTTTCCGCATCATTAAGGTTATTGTATGCCTGAAGGGTGAAATTGGTAAAAACCCCGGAGATGAGAGAAAAAGTCCGATCAGATCTCCTGCCGCCGATACAAATGTAGTAGTTTTACCGGATAAAGACCGAAAAAGCCTCATAACATGAACAGAGATATTCCGATACGAAAACGACATCCGCACATGGGTGAAAAGAGAAATGTCAGGCAGTGAACTATTAGAGAAAGGGGAACGGCTTCATGGCCGTATCCAGAAAAGAAAATATCTGATCCTTACCCTTCCCCTTGTCTTCCTCCTCATCCTGTACCCCTATTTAGAGGGCAGCCCTGCCGGCACAATATTCCTGAAATTCCTCTCCACAGCGACACTCATCACCGCCGTCTACGCGGTGAGCGACCGGCGACGTCCCCTCTGCGTCGCCCTGATCCTCGCCATACCGGCGATAGGAACCGGATGGATCGGCCTTGTCTATACGGACGCCGGTTTCGTACTCGCACAGAGCGTCTCATCCATGCTCCTCTACGCCTTCACCACAATCATGATCATCAGGTCCCTCATCAGAGGGCGCCTGAATGATGATATGATCTTCGGGGCGATCTCGGTCTATCTTCTGATGGGTATCACCTGGGCAACGGCATATATGTCCCTCGAAGGTTCAGATATCTCTGCATTCCTTGTAAATCATGGAAACGGGATCGGCGGTCTGCCCGCATTCTCAGATTTTTTATATTTCAGCTTCATCACCCTCACCACCGTGGGCTACGGCGACATCATCCCCCTTTCAGCAACAGCTCGTTCCCTTGCCTATCTTGAAGCGGTATCGGGCACGCTCTTCATGGCGGTCTTCATCGCCAGACTGATCGGGGCGCTCGCCTCCCACCAGGAGGCACCAGCCGAGAAAAAACAGAGATAATCGCCCCAATGATAGATTCGAGCGACAATAACTGCGAATTATTTTGAAGTCAAGAGAAGATATTTGTATACTGTGCGCAGAATACTGGATGATAACCATGAGAAGCCGAACATTGATTCTCTGCGCCGCCCTGATGGTGCTGGTGGCCGCAGGTGTCTGGAGCGCCAGCGCCGCCACTGAAAACACCGACGAGCGGCTGATCCACGCATCGGGAACCGGAGAGATCACTACCACGCCGGATCGCGCCGTGATCTCCTTCACCGTGGAGACACAGGACACCGATCCGAAGGCAGCCCAGGCGGCAAACGCACAGATTATGGATAGCGTGAACAGAGCCCTCAAGGCCGCAGGCATAGCGGCCAACGACATGAAGACCACCGGCTACAACATCTGGTCCGAAACGCCGGACAGCGACAAACTCCTCGGCAGCCAGAAAGAGATCTATCATGTCACCAACACCCTGCGGGTGACGCTCTCCGACATCACGCGGACCGGCGAAATTATCGATATCGCCGTTTCAAACGGAGCGAACCAGGTGAGCAGCCTGTATTTCACGCTTAGCGATGAAAAAGAGCAGCAGTTCAGGGGTGAAGCCCTCACCAAGGCCGTCGAGCAGGCGCGCGCCGACGCCGACACTGTCGCCGCAGCAGCAGGCGTGACCATCACGGGTGTCAAGGACATCTCGATCGGGGGCACCTATGTTCCGGTGTACAACAGTTACCTCAAGGCTGACGCCATGGAGATGGGTGGGGCAGTATCGACGCCTATCGAGTCCGGCGAAGTGACGGTCACGGCCTCGGTGAGTGTCGCTTACCTCTGCCGCTAACCTCCTTTTTTTCCTCAAACTATAGTGTTATACCGGGAAAAAAACCTCATTGTGCAATGTACACGATCGTCGAGACTTACAACAACATCCCCTTCGATCCACTCCTTACCCCTGCGAAAGGGTTTTCCTGCTTTATCCAGGAGGCTTCGCTTCTCTTTGATACGGGTGGAGACGCTGCAGTGCTCGCCGGAAACTTAAGGGTGCTCGGCATCGATCCTACCGATATCAGGACGCTCGTTCTCTCCCACGACCACTGGGACCATGTCGGCGGAATTCCCGCCGTCCTCGGTAAAAATCCTGACCTGCAAGTATTCGTCCCGGCAGGGTTTTCAGAGGAGAAATCGGCTGCCATAGAGGAGCAGGCACGGCTGACGATCATCGGAGAGTGGCAGGAGATTGCAGACGGCATCGCATCAACAGGTCCATGTGGGGGTTCCGTACCCGAGCAGTCCCTCGCCCTCAGCACGTCCGGGGGGCTCCTCATCATCAGTGGCTGCGCACACCCGCATATCAGCCGGATCATCGAGGAGGTCAAAAAGCATGGCCCTGTTTTCGGAGCGATTGGAGGGTTTCATACCGTATCAGAGGCTGACCGTGCGGCGCTGAAAGGCCTCACCTATCTCGCCCCCTCCCACTGCACCGAAGGACCGGAGGTCATCGTGGAGGAGAACATCGGGAGAATCCACGGAGGAGGTGCGGGCATGAGGCATATCCTGTCCTGACCCATACCAAAAATTATATATCTCATTACAATATATGTCGGGCCGGTGGTACCCGGTGAATGGCCGAACCTCACCCTTCGTCGGGATATCACAGATTTCACGCCATTTCGACTCCATTCAACCCTCAGTTATCAGGTCCTGCCAGTACATACATACGGCAGGGAGATCCTGCCAACCTTTTTTCCGACCCTGCGCATACTATATATGAACACCTGACAGAGTATCCAGAGATTAACGCACAGATATTAGATTGTATCCGCTTCGCTCAGGAAACAACAATCCAAACACATACATGAAAATCACCCGAGGGTGTTTTCAGCGTAATAAAAAGGGATATTGAAAATGTACAGAAATATAGGCTTTAAAGAGAGGAGATATATCGAGGAGTTGAGGATCCTCACCAAATCGGTAGCTGTGGACTGCCTCATCGACGAGCGATTCGACCGCGTGATCTATGTCATTAAACCCGGCGACATGGGTCTCGCCATCGGTAAAAAGGGCGAAAACATCAGAAAGATGCAAAAAGTTCTGGGAAGAAGGATCGAGATGGTCGAGTACGCCGAAGAGGAAAAAACCTTCATTGCAAATATCTTCAAGCCCGCCGAGGTGCTGACATCCTTAGAAGATGTGGTCAGGGGGAAGATCAATGTCGTCGTCGGAAAAAAGAGTGATCTCGGGATCGCGATCGGCAAAGGAGGGAGCACCATAGAAAAGGCCAGACTGCTTGTGAAGCGTTTCTTCGGCCATGAGATCGGCGACGTCGTTCTTGCACACGGGGAGGCGGACGAAAAATGAAGGACATAGAACTGATCGAGGAACTCTGGACGATCATCAACGATCGGGCCGACCACCCCACTCCAGACTCCTATGTGAGTTCGATCCTCACCCACCGGAAAGGGATAGACAAGTCCCTTGAAAAGTTCGGTGAGGAATCAACCGAATTTATTCTTGCCGTCAAGAACGGCGTGAACCAGCGGACCGTCGAAGAGGGCGCGGACGTCCTCTTTCACTTCATGATCGCCCTGCGGGCGGCCGGTGTCGGGTTCGATGAGATCCTCACCGAGCTGGCGGCCCGGCGCAAATAACAGCCGCATACCGTCTGACGACCACTGCCACTGCTTCAGGAGAGATATGTGGAGAGATCTACGCAGTCGGGGAGGGATCCTTCATCCACCCCTGCCTGTTCGGCCACCTCAAGATCCACACTGATCGGAGCACCGGCGCGAAGAGCAATGGCGATCCCATCGCTCGGTCGGCAGTCCAGACTTTCCTCGTTATCGCTCCTGATAGAGATGAGCCGACCATAAAAGACGCCGTCCTTCAGTTCGTCAATCTGAAGCCCGGTCACCCTGATCTCGAAGGAGTCGAGCATGGCCATGAAGAGGTCATGCGTACCGGGTCTGGGGAGAAGGTCGTGATTCAGTGCGTTGTTTATGGAAATCGCTTCCCATAGGCCAATATAAATCGGAAGCGACCTGCCGTTGGAAAGATTGAGCAGAACAGCCGGGACGGCTCCTCCCGACGTAGCAGTGAAAAAGACCCCCCGTACAACTGCATCCACGGCAGCCATAGGTAGGAGATATCTTCATGGAAGTTAAGGGTTGCGGCGGCGGTCCGTCCTCACAACCTCGCGCCTCAGGATACCGACGCTCGCCGCAAGCCCGAGAACAATGTTGAAATAATAGAATACCATCCGCCACAGCAGCACAAAAACGCCAAGGACCGAGGAATTCACGAAAATACCGTACAGGGACGTGGCCATGACCTCGGCCACCCCTGAACCGCCTGGTGTCAGTGGGACCATCATCACAAGGGCGATGATGATCTGGGCGATGAACGATTCGACGAAGAACGGCTGCGAGCCCAGGCCCATCAGGATCACCGAGGGGATCGCAAACTCGATGCACCAGAACATCACGGTGCAGAACGTTCCCCAGATCAGCCCGGCGATGCCGTGGCTCACAAAACGGCTCAGGCTCCCGTGAAAATTGTCCACCTCGGCGTCGATGCGGTCGAGAAAGGCGTTCAGTTTCTCGACGTTGCGGCGGCGCTTCCTCCTGTCGAGCCAGAGCGAGAACCGGTGGAGGAGACCCTTGAGTACCTCGGGTTTCTTCACCGAGTACATGAAGAACAGGACCAGAACCGCAATCAGGCCCCAGGAAACGTATATGAACGCTGCCATGCCCGGGGCGATGTTCTGCCACTGCTGGCCGAGGAGGAGCATGGTGACCATGCTGATCGCAACGAGCACGGCGCCGTCCAGGATCCGCTCCATGATCACGACACCCGTGGCGTCGCCGAGCCTGACGCCGACACGGTAGAGTTCATGGATCCTGACCGGTTCGCCTCCTGCCTGAGAAGGGGTGATGGCGGCGATGAGCAAGTTTGCAAAGACAGCATTGAGGCAGTGCAAGAAGCCGACGGTATACCCCAGGGACCGGGACATCGTCTTCAGGCGCAGCGCCCAGAAGCCGAGGGCGACAACATGGGCGGCAAGGGCAAGGGCGAGGTACCAGGGGTTGAGTCTCTGGATGTACTCGATGGTCGTCTCGTCAAAGGTGAAGTACAGGACGAGTACGAGCACAAGACTGCTGAACCCGAGGGAAACCCCGAGCCATTTCCACTGAGACCTCTTCATGCATTCCTCACGCATGCTCGACAATACGGCATGCAATCTGTTCCATAAGATTATGGAGCATACTATAAACCCTTTGAGGATTGAGAGCGGAAAATGAACGCCATTATCAGGCGATCAGACTGTAAAGATCTCCCGAGACCCGACAACCGAGAAGAGGCCTGCCTGTACGCCTGCATCGAGCCATCCAAAACCATAGGAGAACCAGCCGAGGGCACAGGCGATTTTGCCCTCATCAAGGAGCTCCCTCCCCCGCTCAAGGGCGTCCTGCCCCGCGGAGAGAACCCGCCCGGCCCCCATATACATCGGAGTTTCCGGATCGGGGGCAGGGGAGAGGGAGCAGGTCGCCTCGCAAAGCAGGCGCTCATAACGCGCAGTCTTCTCCTGAAGCCGGTGCTGCTGCTCTTCCGGGATCACACCGTCAAGCGAAGGAGCCGCTGCCGGCTTCCGGCCTGCATAAAAGCCCAGATATGCCCCGGCGTCAAGCCAGCCGAAGGCATAGGCGGCGCTTGCATGGGCATTGACCTCGTCGCCCCGCGCAAGAAATACCTCTCCGTCTGAGAGATAGGAGCGGGCCATCCGAACAATGACGGCCGATACCGCGCGGAGGGGAGTCCCTTCCGGAGGGAGAGGCGCGATCGAACCGAGATCTTCGGCAAGGGCGGAGAGAATCGGCGTCATAGCCCGGCAAAGGTTTCGAGGTACTCCCGCTCCATCAGATGGAGGTCGCCGGGTACGACGAGGATATGCAGGGGACCGCCGAAGTCCACGCCGGCAAGAGCGGCCGCGTTCCCGGCCGCCACCACCGGGGACGGGGACCCGGCCCTGGCCACACCGACATAGACCGGGATCGAGACACCCCTACCTGCCGCCATCTGCTCGATCATCCCGACCGCTTCAGGAATACGCATATAACGATCAGGCTGGATGTCGAGATAAACAAGAGTATGGAGTTTATCGGCGACATTCTGTTCGATCACCTCAATCGGGGTCATAGGAGCCCATTTGCCATAGGGAAACGGAAGAGAGCAGGACTTTCCGAACCGGTAGTTTTGCAGCCCGGTCAACCCGCAGACCGCACTCACGATCGAGGCACCGTGTATGATCTCCGTCCTGATCCCCATTGCGGCGGCGCGGATACGAAGGTCGATATGCGTGGTCGAAACCATCGGGTCGCCTGCCGTGAGAAACGCCACATCAGACTCCTTCGCCAGTTCAAGAAAGGTCTCAGGGTGTCCTTCGACGTCTTCACGGTAGAGTGTCCCGACCTCTTTCCCGAAGAGCGCCGTCATCCGTTCAGGCGTCGTGCCGGTCAGCACCGAGGTGTAGCATTCGAGAAACACATAGTCAGACCGTCTGATACGGTCGAGCCCCTTGATCGAAAGATCTGTTTCGTCATAGAGGCCAAGTCCGATAAATGTCAGCATCGTCTCTCACTCCGTAAAAGTTTCGCGCGTAATCAGGGCGATGAGAGCGTCGATCACGCCCATCGCCTCTTCCCTGTTGAGGGCAGAAATATGGTAGAGGGGGATGCGCCCGGAAAGGTGCAGAAGGGTGCGCAACGTCGCATCCGAAAGACGGCCCGGCATCTCCCGCTTGTTCACCGCAATAACAAAGGGTAATCCCATACGCCTCACAGTCCCCAGAATCTCCAGCCCCCTGCTCAGGGATTCTGCACTTGTCCCGTCAACGATGAATATCACACCGGTCGCATTGGTGAGCAGATGATTGATAATCGGACCGAAATGCTCCTGCCCGGGCGTCCCGACGAGTGTGATCTCAAAACCTCTGCAGGAGACAAGCGGGTGACCAAAGTCCATCGCCACCGTTGTCGCAGACCCGGATATTCCTATCCTGTCCGAAGAGACCCAGTTTTCCGACACTGTCTGGATAAAGGTGGTTTTCCCGGCATCGACCGGCCCTGTGACAACGATCTTCGGGATCTGCGGCGAAACAGAGCCGTTCTCACGGATCACATAGGGGATCTCACGGGCCGGAAGGGACGTCCAGGTCACGTGCCTGACCATAAAGTGGTTGACAAAGAGAAGATTGCCATATCCTTCACCGATGGAGATGACGAGGTCGAATGGGTTGGACGCCGTCAGGGTGTCCAGATGCTCCTCGTCGTAGAGATTGAGGTACTCCACAAAGAGCGTTGCCCCCCGCTTCAGGCATCGCCCTGAAAAAAGGCCAAGGGCTGCCTCAGTCCCGATTTCATCGCAGAGACGATTACAGTAGAGGAAGACCGCATCCACGTGGGTAGTCCCGCAAACAGAGTCTATCCGTTCTTCCCAGGCTGCATACTCCGCTTCCGGCGTCCGGGACCTGGCTTCGATCTCCTCAAAGGTGTTCGTGTCCAGGAGGATCATCCGGTCATCGGCCTCCACGCCATAGGGCGTTGCCGAAAGGTCGGAGAGGAAGGCTTCGGCGGTGGTGTACGGCACGATCACAAGGCAGCGTTTCCCCATGCTGTGCGCACATTTCAGGGCGCTGAACATGAACTGCTGTCCTTCAACACCGGGAGCGAGGGAGAAGAGCACCCGTTTTCCCCTCGGTACGCCTCCACCGATCATCTCGTCCAGAGCAGTGATGCCGGTATAGATCATGGCTCCTCCACAAGGTCGCTGCCTGAGAAGCGGTACCGGACAGAAGGCACACTCTCGCCGTTCGTCATCTGGTAGCGAAGGTTCCGCACCATCGGATCGGCCGCATCCACCTTCACCTCGATCATGCCGTTCATCAGCTGTTTCAGAGTCGAGATCGTTTTTTGGTCGACGCCCTCAGAGTTGAGAATATAAATGCCGATCCCGTTCATCCGCCTGATCCTGGCAGAGAGGATGTGGAAAAAGCGATAGATCACCTCAAGTTTGGTGTAGATCAAAAAACTCGACAGTGAATTGATGCAGACCCGCACCCGCAACGTCCCGGGAAGGTTGTTTCGCGCCGCCTCGGTCCGCTGGATGCCGTCGAGGATCTTCGTGAACTTGATCCCCATGCCGGTCAGGTCCACCGGACTCCCGACGTATTTCACCTGCTCCTCGTCAGCAATGGACGGGACCATGGTCTTTGTGATGCAATCGATGATCCAGAGGCGGTGACTTTCGGACTCAGGAAGCCCGAAATCCATGGCGATCTCCTGCGCGTCCTGATCCGTGGAAATGACGACCGTATAGTCGGAATCGCCGGGTTGGACCAGAGATATGGCAAGCCGTTCGGCATCGGCAAAAGGAGGAGCAAGAAGAAGGACATTAGAGCCGGGGAAAATACCTCCAGTATTTTCATCAATCTTCCGGATGCCAGTCCTGAACGGAATCATCTCTATCCTGCGATCAAGTGTATGAGCCCACCTATTAAAAAGCCAAGCATAATTGTGTAGGCCGAAACCGCCAGCGTCACCCGTGCCCCCATCTGACGCAGTAAAACAGCGATTGTCGAAATACAGGGCACAAAGAGGACGCTGATCACGGCAAAGGTATAGAGCTGGACAGCAGTCAGCACCGAACCGAGATCTGCGGTGCCTGAGAGCACGGCAAGGGTTTCAAACGCCATCTCCTTACGCAGGATCCCGAAAAGGAGGGCGGTTGCGGCATATGCGGGAAGCCCGAGCACCCCCTCGGAGAGCGGGGCGACCATCAGGGAGAAGGCGTCCACAGCACCGTAGTAGTCAAGGGCACCAAGGACGACACTGCCGGCAAGCAGCAGGGGCATTGCGATAAAGAGAAATTCCTGGATCCGCGTCCACGACTTCTTCATGACCAGCACGGGGTCAGGCATCCTTAAAGGCGCCATCTCCAGGATCATACCATACTGCCCGCCCGGGATATTTCGCGCCAGCAGGATACCGGTGAGAAAGATCAGGATGAGGACGACGAGGTAAATGGAGAGAGCCGCCCACAGACCGACAAACGCCGCTACGATCCCGGTGATGATCACCGTTCTGGCCGAGCAGGGGACCATGGTGACCAGAAAGGCCGCGATCGTCCGTTCCCGCACCGTCCGCAGTTGACTTGCCGCCATAACCGCCGGCACATTGCAGCCGAAGGCCATCACCATGGGGATGATGGCACCGCCGTGGAGACCGAGACCGTGCATCACCCGATCGGCAAGGAACGCTGCCCGCGTGAGGTAGCCGGTGTCCTCAACGATAGAAAGGAGGATGTAGAATATGAAGACGAAGGGAAAGGCGATACCGAGGCCGGAAACAACGGCAAGGAGAGCGGCCATACCCAGGGCGGTGGCAAGGGGCGGGAGGGGAACGGCCTGAAAAGGTTCGATCACAAGGACGGTGAAGACCTCGACTATCAGCTCCTCCAGAAACGAGCCGGCGACAAAGACGATGAGCAGCATCGAGAGGAGAACCAGAACCAGGATCGGGATGCCGGGGATGGCCTTCGTAAGCAGTCGATCGGCTGAGAAGCGCCGATCAGGCTCCTGCACCCCGACGACATCGGCGGCGATCCTGCGGGCGCAGAGGTGCCGGTTTGCACCGATGATCTGATGGGGAGCCATGTGATTGAGCGATTCGATCTCTCCGGCGATCGTTCGCGCTCCATCGACAAGGTCGCCGGAGGTCCCGATACCCTGAAGGGCCATGAGGGCCTGGAGACGGGTAGCGTCGTAGAGTTTGCCGAGGCTCCTGATGGCGGCCTCGATCTGCGGTGTGTAGGGAACGGTGATCCCGGCGGGCCGCGCCGAGGAAAGAACGGCCGGCACGATTTCTCCGATATTTTTTCCCAGGGAAGCAGCAGTCTCGATCACCGGCACCCCCAGGATCGAGGAGAGGCGCACGCTGTCGATGGTGATCCCCTGCTGCGCCGCCTCGTCGATCATGTTGATGACGACGACCATCGGGATCCGGTATTCGGCAAGCTGGAGGAGGAGATACAGATTCCGCTCCATCCTGGTGGCGTCCAGCACGGCGATCACCGCATCGGGGGTCTCGGTAAGAAGATAGGTGCGGACAAGCTCTTCTTCCGCCGACTCGCCGTCCATCGAATAGATCCCGGGGAGATCGACGATCTGCAGGGAAGAGCCCCCATAGCAGAGTTTCCCCTGCATCAGTTCGACCGTTGTACCCGGATAGTTGCTCACCTCCACGCCGAGACCGGTGAGCTGGTTGAAGATCAAAGATTTTCCAACGCTCGGGTTGCCGATAAGAGCGCACCTCATCTGACAGGCTCCGCAAAGACAGTCGATGCGATCTCTGGGGAGAGGGCGATATCCGCCCCCTTCACCCTCACCACAATGGCGTTGTTATAGAGTTTACGCCTGATGGCGACCTGTTCGCCAGGTATGATACCAAGGTCGATAAGGCGCCGGTTCCGGTGGAGGCACCGGATCACGGTGATCTCGACGAGGTCACCTTCGGCAAAGTCCATCAGACTCCGCTCGTGGCGACGGCCGGGACAGTGCCGCCTCTGACCATGGCCGGGCCGCTCGATGTATCTGGAGAGGCGGTCGATGGCTTCGTCTGAGATCTCGTGTTCAAGGACGCAGGCCTCCTTTGAAGCCGTCCCTGTGTCCATGCCGAGCATCTCGCAGAGAAAACACTCAAGCACCCGGTGTTTTCTGAGGACCGATTCGGCAACGGTCTTTCCTTCGGGGGAGAGAAGATACCTGCTTTCTTCATGTCTGACCGCCCCCTCAGCGACAAGGCCTGCGAGACATGCCTCGACGTCGGCCGGGTTCGCGTCCACTGCCGCCAGGATCCCGTCTGCGGTCACAGAGCCGCCGTTTGCCTGCGTCAGAGTGAGAATTGCCTCAAGGCAGTCTTCACGGACGGAGGTATTCATACACTCCATTTGGGCTTTTCGCTCATATGGATTTGCTTCTCTGCAGAAAGGGAAAAAGAGGAGAGGGCCGGCACTCAAGCGCTATATAGGAAAAAAACCACCTTCATGCATGGCGATGAGCAACCGGCAGGTGGCCAGGATACTCGATGAGATCGGAGCGCTGCTGGAGATCCAGGGGGAAAACCCCTTCAAGGTCAGGGCATATGCACGAGCGGCCGAGCAGATCGATCATCTTGCACACCCGGTTTCCTCACTGAGCGCAGAGGACATCGAGGCCATACCCGGGATAGGGAAGGCGATCGCCGAAAAAATACACGATATCCTGAACACCGGCACCTGTGCCGAGCTTGAGCGTCTTCGTGCCGCCACCCCGCCAGGCCTGATCCCCCTCCTCGATCTCACCGGCGTCGGCCCGAAGACCGTCCGGAAGCTCTGGACCGACCTTGGTGTGGACGGGATCGACGCCCTTGAGGCCGCAGCAAAAAACCGCCGGATCAGGGCCTTGAAAGGGTTCGGGGCAAAAAAGGAGGACGAGATCCTCAGGGCGATCGCAGAGGCGAAAGAGGGGGCTGAGCGAATGAACCTGGCCGAGGCCGAACGACTGGCCTCGACGCTGATCGCCGCAATTCCGGGAGAGGCATGGGTGGCAGGGAGCCTGAGGCGCGGCCGCTCCACCATCGGGGACATCGACATCGTCACGACGGCACCACCCGGGGAGACGAGCCGGGCTCTCAGGAGAGTTGCAGATGCCGTCATCGATGAGGGGGAGAGGAAAATCTCGGTGATGCACGGTGGGCGGCGGGCAGACATCCGCTACACCACGCCGGGGGAGTGTGGCGCCATGCTCCTGTATCTCACCGGCTCGAAGGCCTTCAACATCAGGCTCAGGGAGATCGCCGGATCGAAAGGAATGCGCCTGAACGAGTACGGCCTGACCGACCGGCTATCCGGTAAACTCCTTCCCTTTGCGACAGAGGAGGGCGTCTTCGCGGCCCTCGGGATGAGCCCGGTGCCCCCCGAACTTCGCGAAGACCGGGGTGAGGTAGAAAGAGCGCTGGAAGGCCGTCTCCCTGATCTCCTTGCCCGGGAGGAGATCAGGGGCGACCTCCACGTCCACTCAGATTGGAGCGACGGCGTGCTCTCCCTCGGAGAGATCGCCTCAGAGGGGGAGAAGATGGGCTACGACTACATTCTGATCACCGATCATTCGGCCGGCATCGGGATCACCCACGGCCTCGACGCCGAACGACTGAAGAAACAGCGGCAGGAAATCAGGGCGATAAACAGGACCGCCCCCTGCACCCTCCTCGCCGGGGTCGAGGCGGACATCCTCCCCGACGGGAGGTTGTCGCTTCCTGATGCAGCGCTTGAGGCCTGCGATCTGGTGATCGCCTCGGTGCACTCGGCCTTCAGGCAGGACGGCGACACCATGACGCGAAGGCTGATCGCCGCCCTCGAAAACGAACACGTCGACATCCTTGGGCACCCGACCGCACGCCTGATCGGGCACCGCCCCCCTACAGCACTCGACATCGGGAGGATCCTCGAAGCTGCGGCCGAAACCGGCACGGCTCTTGAGATCAACGCTTCGCCGGTGCGGATGGATCTGGATGATATTTATATCAGGCAGGCAAAAGAGAGGGGCGTGATACTTGCAATCGGAACCGACACGCACAGGAGACCTGAATTTTCCCACATGAAATTCGGCGTCACTCTCGCCCGCCGGGGATGGTGTGGGTCCGGGGACGTCCTCAATACCCGGACCGCCGACGCCCTTCTGGGGAGGCGGTCATGATCCGCTGGTATTACGAGCGGATGCTACAGCGCAACCTTACCGTCCTTCCCCGCGACATCTGTTTCATGATCACCGAAGAGGATATGATCAGGGCCCCGCAGAAGATCGTCGAGGTGGCCGGGTGGTGCCGGGACGCCGGACTTGCAGCCGCCACCTTTCACATATCCACCGACAACCCAGACCGGATCACACCCTGCCTGCCCGAGATCAGAAAGATCGCCGCCATCGGCAGCCTCCACCTCCATATAGGCGACCGGGTAGAAACATCAGGAACCGGGATGAACATCATCGTCGCCGTCGGCAAGAGCGGGAGGGAGGAGATCGCCGCATGTATCAGAAAGATCGCCGCGGAAGGAATCCGTGCCGAAGAGATCGACGAAGCGGTGATCGAACGGCACCTCACCTTCAGGTGCGCCCCTGATCTGGTGATCAAGACCGGCGGAAACTATCTCACCGATTTTCTCATCTGGCAGTCGGTATATTCGGAGTTCTTCTTTCTGGACGTGAACTGGGAGTGGTTCAGGAAAATCGATTTACTTAGAGCCCTGAGAGATTTCGGAGCGAGATCAAGACGATTCGGGGCCTGAACCCCCTATTCTCCGGCGCAAATCCGCTGATCATAGACGCGTATCGCCCGCAAAAGGTCGATCTTTCTGAAGAGGGGCCAGTACGGCGCACAGAAATAGACGGCACACTCGTTTCCGTTCGCCATCCAGGGCAGGAAGTTCGAGGTGCGCCGTTCGTTCCCGGTCCTGATGATCAGATCGACCGGCGGGAGGTGGAGATCCTCGTACAGGTAGTGCTCGACTGTCCGCGGCGTGATCTCTTCAGGCGCTATGATACCTTCTCGGACGCCGGCGACGACCCGGCGGGCGGCATGGACGAGTTCATTCCTGCCCCCATATGCAAGGGCGATATTGAGGAAGAAATGGCTGTAATGGCGAGTGGCTTCTTCGGCGGCGTCGATGGTCTCAAGAAGGTCGGCGGGGAGCATCGACCGGTCGCCGATCATCTGGACCCTGATCTGATTTTTGTGGACCCGCTCGTCGCTGAGCATACTGATGAACTTTTCCTTGAATATTTCGAAGAGGTAGTTTACCTCACGCTCGTCGCGGTTGAAATTCTCGGTGGAGAACGAGTAGAGGGTGATCGTCCGGATCCCGATATCCTTCGCCCATTCAAGCACCTGCTGGGTCGTTTCGGCGCCCGCACGATGGCCCTCGATCGTTCCGACACCGAGGAGTCTGGCATACCTGCGGTTGCCGTCCTGGATGATGGCGATATGGCCGGGGATATGTTTGCACTGCCACCGCAGGTAGCGCTCGTAGAGCGGATCGACCCGGTCCCTGATCCTCAGAGTGGGGTCACCTCCAGAATGATCCCCCCGTTCGGATAGCGTTCGATCACGGATTTTTTACCGGGGAGTTCATCTTTCAATTCGGCAAGCACCCACCAGGCCATCTCAACCTGATTACCAGAGACCTCGATATCATAAATATGTTCGCGGAGGACCGACGGAAGAGCGCCGTCTTCCAGTTCGAGGAGACCGTAGACGACGGTGCCGTCCGGGGTGATCTCTTCGAAGGGACGGGCGGTGTTTTCGGCGATACGCCTGAGCCTCTCCCGCAGCTGGACCGAGTCTTTGAAGCCGGACGAGCAGAAGTGCACCTTTGGGTTGTCGAGAAGAGGCTCTGCCAGCGCCGCAGCCCCACCGACGGCGTTGTGGAGGCCGTCTTCAAGATCGAGGCCGCGCCCACGCATCGCTTCGGCGTTCGTCTCGCTCCACTCGAGTTCGTTGATATTGAGGAAGTCGAGTTCTGGAAGGATCGCCCTGAGAGTTTCTATGCCGGGAAGCGAAGGCACCTCGATCCCGATCGAGAAACCAAGGCGGCGGGCGACCCTGACCGAGCGGGCATAAGGGGAGTCGAGGATACGCCGCCAGATCTCCTGCGGGGGATGGAGACGGATCTCGTCGACAAGCCCGCGGAGCGGGAGAAGCTGCTCCTCCGTCGGTGCGATCCCGGTGTAAAGGTGGATGTGATGATCCGGACCGAAGTGCTCTTTCAACAGCCTGCAGGAGCGGACGACCCTATCGAGCACCAGAAAGGGTTCGCCCCCCGTGATGCTGCTCCCCAAGGCGCTCATCATCTCGGCCTCATCGATGATGTCGGCCGGAGTCGTCACCACGCGATCGTTGGCGTAGACCGTGTCACCATTCCGCCGTTTCTCGGAGATAGGGCAGTACCAGCAGTCCCGCCCGCACCTGCCGGTCACAAAAAGGACCATCTTGGCGCCCTCATAACACAGGACGCATCCTCTTGAGAGGAGGGGATTGTTCTCACCAGTACAGCTCATTTCGTTTTCAGCCCGGTTCAGATGTATTATCATATGTGTACTCCGGTTTTCTTAACGCTATCCGAGCAGGCAGGAGTGTACATTCTGAAAGGAATATATAGAGTCGGCGAAAAAACACCGGTACAATGGCATCCGCCGAAAGCGAGGAAGCACTCTCCGAGGTCGTCGGATTCGTGCTCCTTCTGGGAGTACTCGTCATGGCGCTCTCCGTCTACCAACTCTACGCGGTGCCGGCGCAGGGAAGGGCGAACGAGATCGAGCAGATGAACATGGTGAAAGACCGTTTCACCGACTACAAGATCGCACTTGATTCCCTCTGGGTGAACGACGCCACCGGCGTCACGCTCTCGACCGCCTTCGATCTCGGGACAGGATCGGCGGCGACGCAAGGCGGGGGACTGTCCCTGCCGATCCTCAGCCCGTCGGGATCGTCGGGGGCGGTGAGCGTCAATTCGGGCGGGACCATCATGACGATCACGACCCCGACCAACACGACGCGTATCCCCCTCGGCAGCCTTCAGTATGTTTCAGGCAACAACTACTGGGTGGACCAGACCTGGACCTACCAGATGGGGGCCGTCCTCCTTACCCAGACCGGCGGCACGACGGTGCGGGTCGCCCCGCCGTTTTCGGTCTACAATGTCAGTGGCAACGCCGCGGTCTCCATCACACCGGTGAACATCACGGGGTCGGCCCTCCTCGCCGGCTCCGGACCGGTGCGGATCGAAACAAGGCTGCGTGATACGCCTCCGTATTATGCAAACGTCACCGGGACGTTTGCGTGGGTAAACATCTCGATCGATACCGGCGACGCCGATAAGGCCCGCGCCTGGCGGCGGGCGTTCGCGGTGGCCCCGCTGAGGGAAGGGATCGACCCGACGTGGTATGACATGTGCACGGTGTCCTCGGTGAGTTCTGGGGTGGCATGGATCAAAATTGTCGGAAGTCACAATGACGCTGTCGCTGATGTCGCCCTCACGGTTTATCACGCCGACAATCTGGTGACGGTTGCGAATGCGGCATCGCTAATCGAGTGAGGTGAAGAGAATGGTGTTAACGAATGAAGAAGGGGTCTCCGAGGTGATCGGCGCCATACTCCTGGTATCGCTGGCGGTGCTCGGGGTGGCGATCGTGGCGGTGGCGCTCTTCTCCCAGCCCGCCCCATCTGAAATCCCGCAGGTGAGCGTGGTGGCGGGAGCGACAGCCGACAACACCACCTTCGTGCTCTTCCACGAGGGCGGCGACGCCCTGAGCCAGGGGAGTTACCACATCTACGTGGACACCAGCAGCGGACTTGTGGACAGGACCGGGAATTTCACCCTTGCAGGGGACGACGTCTGGTCGATCGGTGAGAATCTCACCTACGCCGGTAGCGATATCGCTCAGATCGATCGCGTGGTCGTCTCGGTCGTCGACTCGGGCGGCGGCGAGACGGTGATCGCCGAGCCGGGATATTCGGCCGGCGCTGTGGACGCCGGCGGATACGTGGACGAAGGAGGCGCGGGAACCGTGCCTTCGACTTCGACTCTGGCTCCGAACTTCGTTGCAAACATCACCAACGGTACGGCTCCGCTCACGGTGCAGTTTCTCGGCGTATCCACCGGAGCACCGACAGCATGGCTCTGGGACTTCGGGGACTACACCACATCGACGGAACAGAATGTCACCACCCACACCTACGCCGCCGCCGGGACCTATACGGTCAGCCTGACCGTTTCAAACGGCACCCACTCAGGGACGGAAACAAAAACAGGTTATATTGTGGTTTCAGGTTCGCCGACAACGTGGTACGACGTCATTCTCAACACCGACGGCCACAAATCCGGCTCCCTCCAGACAGGTGATTATCTGGAGTTCGAGATTACAGGGGCCAACTCCAAGGTAAAGATCGACAATGAATGGTATTATCTCCAGATTGGAGACACTGTCAGACTCACCCTTGAAAGCGACGGATATGGAGACATCTACATCGGGAACGGAGATATCGACACCTTTTCCTATGATGATGTCTCGCTCTCCATCAACGGAGAGTTCAAAATAACCGGAGAGGTGAAGAGCATCTGGATCAACGATTACGATGATCTTCATTCCACCCTCACCCTCCAGGTACCTGCCACATACGCTTGGACACAATTCACCTGGGATGGCGAGACCAAAATCTATGGATCCGATGGAAGTGGGATCATGCTGGATGACCTGATGCCGGGATCTGATAGTATCCTGAACCTCAAAAACCATGAAAACTCAGGAGTTTATCTCACCGGGTCGGCCAGCGCCTACACATACCTATGATGACTGATGACGGAAATCGGATCGAAACGAACGTGGAAGCCGGAGGGTTGCCCGATATAGTCCGGCTCAAGGCAGAGAGGAAGAGATACCATGGATAAAAACACTGCATCCAGCGAAATCATCGCTGTCGTGATCCTCATCGCCATATTTGCGGTGGCGGTGGGGATCATCGGCGTCGTTCTCCTATCGAACCCGCCGGACGATGAAGCACCGGCGATGCTTGCGAGCGTGACCTACGACAACAGCACCACGGACCATCGCCTCATCCTCCTCCATGAAGGCGGCGATTTCCTTCGTAAAGGTGAATTCCAGATATTCGTCAACGGCGAGGACCGGACCGACGACTTTACCGGAGAGAGCGGATCGACAGACTGGACGGTCTGGGAAACCGGGCAGCCCCTCACACTCGATATGGGCAACGACCCCGAGCCGGACGGCGTGCGGATCACCGGCGAGGGGATCGGCGGCGGTGGGACCGGGTGGGTGCTCCACCTCGTCGGGGAGGGATCGATCGTGACGGTAGTGCCGACGACAACGGCGACGCCGGGCGTGCTGGTGGCGTCATTCACTGCCAGCCCGACCGCCGGGCCGGCGCCCCTGAGCGTGGCCTTCACCGACACCTCCACGGGCGGACCCGACTCATGGTACTGGGACTTCGGCGACAATACCACATCGATTGAACAGAGTCCAAGCCACACGTTCCAGACTTCAGGATCGTACACAGTACAGCTCACGGTAAGAACCAGCAACGGTGAGCAGGACACCGCCACACGGACGATTGCCGTGATTGGTCCACCAGCGGCAAACTTCTCGGCGAGCACGACTTCTGGCATTACTCCGCTGACGGTGCAGTTCACCGACACTTCCACCGGTTCACCGGCGTCGTGGTCCTGGGACTTCGGCGACGGCGACCTGTCCTCCGACCAGAACCCGGCGCATATGTACACCACAACCGGCACCTATACCGTGAAACTCACCGTCTCGAACACCGCAGGAACCGACACGGCCACCGCCACCATTGCGGTCTCGTTGTGTGGCGGCGAGGGGCTCGTCGGCAACTACTACCCAACGAAAGACTTTACCGGCACACCGGTCCAGAGGATCGACAGGAGGATCTGGTTTGCAGACGCAAACGGTACAAACTGGTACCACTACGGTTCTGACGAAGTCAACTGGCCCAGCAGCACGCTCGGCAAGACCGAACAGTTCAGTGTCATCTATGAAGGCTACCTCCTTGTCCCCGCGGACAACACCTACACCTTCTACCTCACCTCAGACGATGGTTCCCGCCTCTGGATAGATACGATCGGCGACAGCGATACGCCGTTCATCGACAACTGGGGCATCCATGTACCCCAGGAGAGGCTCGGTTCAATTACCCTCTCCGCCGGATCACACCCCATAAGACTGAAGATGTACGAGAACTGGGGTGCTGCCGTCTTCCATCTCGAATGGTCGTCTCCTGCATTTGAGAGAACGCCGGTAGAAGATTTCTGCCATGAGGCCATGCCGGTTTCCGCGAACTTCACTGCGACCCCGCTGAAGGGCACCGCTCCTCTTCAGGTGAACTTCACCGACACATCGGCAGGCGAACCGACCGCATGGCTCTGGGACTTCGGGGATGGAACGACATCGACCGAACAAAACCCGACGCACACCTACGCAGACGCAGGTACCTATACGATCGGACTCACCGCTTCGAACACCCGCGGGCCTGACACGAAGACGAAGATGGACTACATCGTCGTCGCTGCGCCTTCAACCGGACATGAAATCCTGCTGAACACGGCGAACGGGAAATCCGGGGATCTGCTGCAGGGCGGCTACCTTGAGTTCAGGGTGACGGGATCGGATTCATACGTGAACATCAAGAGCAGCAGTTACGACCTCGCTATCGGCGACACCGTGAGGCTTGAGATCGGGAAGAAGGGCAACGGCCACATCGACATCGTCGGCCCGATGATCTCACAGTTTGACTACGACGATATAACTCTCTACATCAACGGAGAACAGAAGGAAAATGGCAATATCAAAGAGATTTATATCCGGAGCCATGACACCCTCACCTCGACGCTGACATTGTATGTTCCGTCGAAAGATAAGTGGACAGAGTTCTGGGTAGACGAAAAGAAGAAGATTTATGGATCGGACGATCAGGAGATCACGCTCTACAACCTGATGCCGGGATCAGACGGGAACATGAACCTCGATAACCCCTCAGAGAGTATCTGGTTTACCGGATCGGTCTCAAGTTACACTCTCACCTGAGGACACCCTATTTTTTTGAGCACAAGAACGCCGCCGTCTTCAAAAATGTCCGTGGCAGGGTATTACCCGGACGCCTCTCCGATCTCAGGCGGCACTGGCACATCGACCACCTGTTCGGTGTAGTCGTCGAACCACAGGGCGTCGGGGTTCCGCCTGAAAGCCATGAACTTCCCGATGTTCTCAGGGTCTGCCGCCTGATGGTACTTGAAGAAGACGTAGTCGTCGGTGAGGCCGGCGATCTCGATCTTCCCGGTCGCATGGGACATCACAAACCGTGCCCTCTTCGCGAGCCCCGAGACCTGTGCCTTCGCCGCCTCGATGATCGCATAACTCTCCTCCACCGGCACCTGAAACATCCGGTTCCCCAGGGTAGGGCGGCACTGGAAGATGTAATACGGCGGCACCCCGATAAACGAGAGTTTCCTGAAGAGGTCGGCAAGCACCGCCGGATCGTCGTTCACCCCGCGAAGAAGCGGTGTCTGATTTACCACGATCGCCCCAGCCGAGAGCAGCATGCCGAGCGCCTCCACCGCCTGCGAGCTGAGCTCCCGCGGGTGGTTGAACTGCGCCATGATGTAGATCCTCTTCTCGGGCGTTGAGTATTTCCTGATCATCTCAGCCAGAGACGGATCGTCCAGGATCCTGTACGGGTTGAACGCCGGCATCTTCGACCCGATCCTGATGATCCCCACATGTTCGATCTCCCTGATCGCCGCGATGATCGGTTCGAGCTTTGTGGTCGCCATGATCAGAGGATCGCCGCCGGTGAGCAGGACATTGGTGATCTCAGGGTGCTGCCTGATATACTCAATTTCTTCTGTTACGTCACGGGTGATTTCAGCGCCCCCATCCATAAAAAGACGTTTCCTGAAGCAAAAGCGGCAGAACGTCCCGCACATGTCCGACACCAGCATCAGGGCGGTCTCGCGGTACTTGTGCTGGAGACCCGGAGCAACCGTATAGTTCGACTCCCTGGAAGGGTCGAGGGCGCCCGACTCCTCCAGTTCCATCGGGTCCGGAACGGCGATCCTCCGGATCGGATCTCTTGGATCGCTCCAGTCGATGAGGGAGAGATAATACTCGTTTGAGCGGAAGGGAAATTTCTCCTCCACGGTCTTCACCATGCTCTTCTTTTCAGCGCTCAATGCGTCGATCTGGTCGACGTGTGTCAGATATCGTGGTTTCATACTTTGTTCACCTCCTTGTACCCGGGTCTCTCAAATTCCAGAAGGGGGGTTAGATAAAGGACCGGGCGTTCTGACGGTACCCCCGTATTGACAACAAGAGAGAGGTACTGCCAGAGGATAACAGCTGACACTATAGCGGTAACGGTATAAAAAAATTGGGGCTGTCAGAGAAGGACGGTCAATCCTTCTTCGAAGACTTTTTCCGGCCCAATTTATGCATCGAGAGGATATCGACCATATATTTCCCCTCTCTCCCCAGGCTGACGACCATCTCCTCGCTCTGCGCCAGTTTCTCGATGTTCAGTTCGTATGAGCCCGGTCCGACGATACGGATCGACTCGACACGATCATAGCACTCGACACGCTTGGGGGCCTCCTCCTTAACCTCGAGTTCCTCCTCACCGGTCTCTTCGGCGATCTCCTCGATCGTCTTCTCATCGAGTACATCCTCATGCCGCGTCGATTCCCTGATGTAGAGGAACTTTTTCCCGCCGCAGCTCGGGCAGCCCTTCAGGATCCCGGTCGAACCGTCCTCGAACTCTCTTCCACATCTGGTACACTTATGCGGCATTGCACCTCACCGTGACGAGACCCAGGCGCTGATCAGATCCTGGTCTTTCTTGAGGGTCTTGATCTGGTTGGCCGGTCCGATCACCGTCAGACGGGACTCCGACTTCTTCCCGACCAGACGTGAGAGAAAGCCGCCAAAACCTTCGTTTCCGCCCTTCGCGGGATAGGTCTCCAGCTCAATCCCGGAAAAACCGTCCGGCTTGATCTCCATCATCGTCAGCTCGATGAGCTTGCTCTGCTCCTCGGGCAAAAGCCCTTTTTCCAGCACGACAATGGTGCCCGAACGCACGTCGTCGAGGATCAGCCTGATCTTCTCCATCATGGTCAACCGATCAAGCCGTTCTGCCGAGAGGAAATCAATCTGAACTCCCTGGATCATCCTGATCACCCAAACATATCGGTCATCTTCTCGTACAGCTGCTCAACATTGCTCCCTTCCATCCCCGATATGGGGATCACAGGGTGCTGCGGGAAGGCGCTCCTGATGCGCTGAGGGGCAGCGTCAGGAAGGTCGATCTTGTTGGCGACAATGATCACCGGCAGTTTCCGGCTCTCGATGATCCCGATCATCATAATATTGACCTGCATGAAGGGGTCCTGGGTGGAGTCGAGCATGTA
>ENA-ORXD01000421-ORXD01000421.1-sediment-metagenome-genome-assembly--contig:-NODE-421-length-55400-cov-4.692153_pt1 | contig 55400 bp, 53 predicted proteins | sample MGYA00237862_ERZ511471 | MGnify/ENA metagenome assembly ERZ511471
CAGCCGGTCGTTGGAAGCATTGTCGCCGATGCGCAGCAATTGCTGCCCAGCTTTCACCAATTCCCCTTCCTGAACCAAAAACTCCACCACTCGGCCGTCGGTGCGTGCCACCAGGACGCTGCGGTCCCGGCTCTCCACGCTGCCGACAAAAGCGGTCGCTTCAGGCAAAGCGACCTCTTCCACCAGAGCGGTCTGCAGACCGTGAGCGACGTCGCCGGTGACCTTGCTGGTGCCAGGTTCGATATCGTTACACGCAGCCAGAATCAAAATTGAACCCAACGTCAAACAAGCCCATAGCCATTTCATTTCTGCATGCCTTCCTGCTGCGGGCAGAGCCGTTGCCGGAACGCCCCTTGTTGAAAATGTACCGTACCCAAAGCCAGAATCAGTTGACTCTCCGCCGCAACCTTATCGAATCGCGCTCGGTCCAGGGCGCTCTGAGCCTGGAGCAGATCCGCCAGATCAGTTAAGCCGCTGCGGTAACGTTCCAGAAACAGGGAGTAGCTTTCTTCAGCCGCAGCCACCGCCTGTCCCGCCGTGCTCAGATTGAGACGCGCCTCTTCGGCCCGCAGACGAGCTTCCTCCAACTGCAGCCGTGCTTGTCTCTGGCGCTCCTGCAATTGGGCCTGGCGGCCGCGCTGTTCTGCCTCCGCTGCCGCTGTCGTGTGCTGGCGGCGCAGACCATCGAAGATCTCCCAGCGCAAGCCCGCGCCCACGGTCCAGCTCTCGGCTTCGGTCCCCAAAGGGAGTTGCGGATCATGCAGGGAGTAGCTGGCGGACATGAAGGCCTTGGGGAGATAGGCCGCCTTTTCCTGACGCAACGCAAGATCCGCTTCAGCCACACTCTCACCGAGGGCTTGCAGATCGGCCCGCTGCGCCAATTCTTCCCCCCCCTTGTCACAAAACAGCTCAGGGGTCAAAGGTTCGGCAATATCAACACTGCCGCCGTCGCGGCCGATTGCCACGGCCAGTCGACGCCGCGCTAGTTCCAAATCATTGGCAGAGGTGACTTTCTGCCGTTGGGCACTGGAAAGGAAGACCTGCGCCTGCAGTTCGTCGGCTTTCAATCCAACTCCTGAGGCACGCCGTTCGCTGGCCAGTCGAGCCGCCTCGGCAGCCTGCTTCCAGGCGCTTTCCGCCCAGGCCAGGGCGGCGCCGGCCCTCTGCACCTCAAGGTAGGCGGCAAATGCGGCAAACGCGGTCTGCTGCCCGCTCCAGTCAGCTGTTGCACCAGCTTGGGAAGCCCGCCGGTCGGCACGGCGCCAGCCATAGATGATATTCGGATCGTAAAGGGATTGTTCCAGCCCGAGGCGGGTTTCGAAATCTTTCCGCGAAGGCGGGTTATTGAAACTGTTGGGAGCTTCCTGCATATCGCGCATGGTCAGATCTTCCTGGTTGAGCGCAATGAAGACACTGCCGGCCGGCTCGTCGGTCCAGGCGAACCGTTCGCTGAATACCAGTTGCGGCAGCAGGCCGCTTCGAGCGGCGCCCGCAGCCTCAGTGGCGCCGTCAGCTGCGGCCAGGGCCGCCTGATGCTGGGGACGATGGGCCGTGGCCTCGCGCAACGCCTGTTGGAAACTGACCGCTTCGGCCCAAACCAGGGCAGGAAAAATTAACAGGACCAATCCGATCGACAGACAGCGCAACATCCACACCTCCCAAAATCGACAAAACTGAAAACCTTCTAACTATATAGCAAAAAAGGAGTTACGCCAAGCACGCCACGATCATGGAGATTGGGTCAGACGAGGAAAACCGTTCTCGTCAAAGCTCCAGTCGCTAAAGGCGAACATGAAGGGGTGGTTACGGTTGCGAAAGAACCATTGATTCTTGTGATTAAAGCCGATCAGGGAACTCATGGAAGCAAAGTCAAGTTGCCAGCCCTGGGCAGATTGACGCAAAAAATAAGGATTATGCTGCCGATCCGCAGCCGGGAATCGGACCACCGCCCGTTCGCCATCCTCGAAGACAGTGGCCTTGGGCAGGGCAGCCAGCAGGGAGCGCCGTTCGTTGTTCTGCTGGGCATCAGTCACCAGCCACTTGCGGAAAAATGACCGGCTTTCTGCCGTGTACAGGTCCAGTTCCGGGTCCTTGACGTGGGCCGCAAGAACCTGCAGATAGGTGTCCAGGGTGGCCAAAGGGTCGCTACCGGGAAGAAAGCGCTGCGTCGCAGCAGCAGGCGACGGCAGGCCAGTGTCGATAGGAGCCGCGGTGCGAGCGCCGGCGCCGCCACTGAGATGAGGCAGTTCTCCAGACGTCGCGGTTCCCGCTCGGGGGTCCTCCAGCAAGCGGACAACCAGCAGCTCCACTGCAGCCAGCACGCCATCCGCGACCCGCCCCGCGGCAAAGAACGGCGCCAGCTGGGCACGGGCCACATTGCCGACCCAGGCATCGGTCAAAACCCCTTCCAGGTCGTAGCCGACCTCAATCCGGATTTCGCCGGCCGTGGGATCGACCAACAACAGCACACCGCGGGCACCGGCTGTTGCGCGGCCCAGGCCATAGAGGTCGAACAGCCGCACGGCCTCGTCATCGAGATCCGGTGGCGATTCTTTCAGCAAAGTCACCTGCAAGTGAACATCGAGGTCCTGCAGCAACCGAGCATGATAATCGGCAATATGCTTCAGCTGGGTAACACTCAACACATGGCCGGGATCATCCACAAAGCTCGGCCCAGTCTCCGATCGCTGGCATCCGGCCCAAAGCAAACCGAGCAGCCCGCAGCAGAGCCAGAGCCAGAGCCAACTCGGCAGTCGCTTTTTCTGTTCGTTAAAATCTGTCATTGCCATTCATCACGCTCCCGGACCTTCCATTGCCGCTGCCAATTCAGCCTTGTGACGCCGTTTCACTTGATACATGCGCTCATCCACCACCCGCAGCAATTCATCGACATTGGCAGGAGGCGTCGTAAAGCCGACCACTCCCAGGCTGAAACGAACCTCCAGGCCGAGTCCAGCTGCGGCATCGGTCAAGGCCAGCTCCAGCTTATTCGCCACCCCCTGCGCCGCGGCTTCATCGGTTTCCGGCAGCAGCACTGCAAACTCGTCGCCGCCGATGCGCGCAACAACGTCCATGGCACGCAGCCTCGCCACCAGAACCCGGCCCATTTCGATCAGCAATTGATCGCCCATCTCGTGACCGAACTGATCGTTGATGACTTTGAAATCGTCCACATCCAGATAGATGGCGCCCAAGGGGCGCAAATGGCGGCCACTGCGATCCAGCTCGGCCTTGACGATGCGACAGAAACAGCGCCGGTTGGCCACCCCGGTGAGATCGTCGGTGGCGGCCAGCTCTTCCAGTTGTGCCTCATGCTGCTGCTGCCGCGCCAGAATGTGCACGACATACAGAAACACCAGCAGGCGCAGGGATTCGTTGATCCAGGGAATCCAGTACCAGGCGAAGTGCTCGATCAGCGCCAGGTCGGCGCCCAACCAGCAAACCACGCTGAAAACAGCAAGGAGATTGCCGGCCGACCGGCCATAATATTTGGTGGCAAGATAGATGGGGACGAGAAAGAAAAACGACAGGGCATATTCATGCCCCAGAAGATAGCGGGTCAGTCCGAGAAAAAAAGACAGCAGCAGGCACAGCGCCAGTACCCCGTTCCCATTCCTCCCCTTTGTTTCCATGGACGTCCCCAGTCGTCGATCAGGCTCCTGATCATAAGTCTGCCCGACGTCCGGCAGGGTGGCAAGGAACAAAAAGGTTAAACGGCAGGGGTCCTTACAATTTGAGCAGCACCATCCCCGAGGCCGGGTCCAGCTCCCGCACGGCCTCGACACCGACAATTTCAGTCATCAGCACCTCCGCGACCAGAAAGGTCTGGGCCAGTTCGCGCAGGCATCCCGCCTTGACTCCGTCGCCACGGGCGAAGACGCCGTGCACATGCACCTTGGGCGCATCCCCCTGCCAAAAAATCGTGCCGCCCGCGACCACCTCGTGACCGGCAGACAGCTCGTTCCAGACCGGCACCGGCGGGATCACATCCTCGGCCGGGCCGACCACGAAACGGGCTTTACGCAGGGCACCGACCAGCTGGATCTGCGCTGCGCGGATGTTCTCGGCGCGGGCAATGCGCTCCAGCCCGGCCAGAATATCCTCGCCATCGTTGAAACGCGCCACCACGACACGCCCGGTCGATCCCACCTTATATTTCATGACCGATTCCCTTCAGAGAAACAATTTGAAAAACCCGGAACAATCCGGGTCAGTTCAGTCCGCAGCATTTGAGATATTCCTTGCCGCTGCCGCAACGGCACAGCCGATCCGCCTCCGCCACTTCGGAACGCCCCTGGCGCGGGGGCAACACATCGGTCTGGCCGGACAGGCGCAACTCCTCATACTCGGCAGCATAGGACTGCAGGGTTTCCACGGCCAAAGGCAACTGGTTGATCAGCGAACGCCACACCTCTTCCTCGGTGTCCCCCTGATCGTCGACGTTCTCGAACAATTCGGGAATCTGCTCCGGGTGGCCTACGCCGAGAATGATCATAACGCTGGTAATGATATCGTCATCGTCATCCTCGTCCCGGTCCATCACCTCGTCCGGAATCCAGATCGAAGCTCGCAGAGTCAGGGCCTTGTCCAGACCGATGGCCCAGTCGCGAACCAGCTCAAGACCTTCGTCGGTCAATTGGTTCAACTCAAAGGGAAAATGCAGATCGCCCGATTGACGCAAATTGTTCAGGCGATTGTAGGCCTCGACCAGATAACCGAACTTGAGATTGGCTTCCTGTTCATCATCGAAAGAGGCTAGGTCCGGACCAAAAATATCTTCGAACCATTCCCCGGGCTGGGTCAGATCCGGGGTGATGGCAACGCCGTACAGGTAACCGGCCAGCTGATCCACGGTGAGCGCGTCTTCGGGGAAGACAGCGTGGCTCAACAGGTCGGCGAGGTCTTTCTTTTCTTTGCTTGTCAGCATGATTTCGTCTCGAAAAAGTGGAATGAATTCAATCCTGCAAAGGGTAGCATTCTTGGGAACAATGGGAAACCCCGGAATTTTCATCAACCGGGAACAGAGCGATTTTCTTCAAGCGTTCGCACGGTCACGATCCAGTACATCTGTTTGTGCAGGCAGCGGGTCAATTCCGCCATACGTGCTTCGGCCGTAATCAGGTCCTCGAACACTCCGACCAGAAAACGTTGGCCATTGTCGTCCTGGCGCCAGAGTTCAAACCGTTCGGGCGCAGCACTCTCTTCTGTCATGATCGGTCCATGGCTGAAGTTTATCGCTTCAACTCTTCATGAAAAGCCGGCGCCGGCATTTTCTATCCGCGCCACAACTGCCCGTTTCAGATTAATCCGGACGCTTGGCGCGAGGCAGTCCGCGCACCACCAGAGCGTAGGATTCGTCGATCATGGCCAGAACCTCGACATCCGGAATCGAATCGTCCAGGACCACGGTGTTCCAATGGCGCTTGTTCATGTGATAGCCGGGCAGGACCGCCGGATAATACTCGCGCAGCACCTCTGCCTTTTCCGGTTCACATTTGAGGTTGAGGCGCAGCGGTTCCTCATCGGTGCCGACCAATGCGAACATCTTCCCCCCAACCTTGGCGACCAGGGTCACTGTATCAAACGGGAAATCTTCGCTGGCGCCGGGTTTGGCCAGGAGATAATTGCGCAACAGAGTCAGCTCCATAGTCTCCCTTCAATCGATTCAGCTCTTGCGGGTGCGGATCATCCCTTCCTGCACCACCGAGGCAACCAGCTTGCCGTCGCGGGTGAAGATGCAGCCGCGCCCCAACCCGCGGCCACTGGAGGCACTCGGGCTGTCCATGGTGTAGAGCAGCCAATCATCCACCCGGAAGGGACGGTGGAACCACATGGCGTGATCGAGGCTGGCCGCGAGAATATTGCGTTGAAAATAGGAAATGCCGTGGGGTAGAAACGCCGTCGCCAGCAGGGTGAAATCGGACGAGTAGGCGAGCACCGCCTGATGCAGAGCCGGATCGTCAGGCAACTTGCCCACGGCTCGCAGCCAGACCTGCTGGCAAGGGGGCAGGCGCTCCGGCTCGAACAGATCGACCGGCTGCACCGGCCGGATCTCGATGGGACGCTCGCAGGTCAGGATTGCCCGCTTGTGCTCCGGCAGGGTTTCCGCCACCTTGCAGCGCAATTCCGCGGTCGACACCAGATCGTCCGGTCTCGGCACATCAGGCATTTGAGCCTGATGCTCGAAGCCGTCCTCCTCGACCTGAAAAGAAATGGCCATGTTCAGAATCGCCTGACCGTGCTGGATCGCCACGACCCGCCGGGTGGTGAAGCTGCTGCCATCCCGGATCCGTTCGACCTCGTAGATGATCGGTGCCAGGGGGTTGCCGGCGCGGAGAAAATACGCATGCAACGAATGAGCGCGACGCCCTTCAACCGTCTGGTTCGCCGCCATGAAGGCCTGGCCGAGCACCTGCCCGCCGAACACGCTTTTCCCCCCGAGATCGCGGCTTTCACCGCGAAACAGATTATCTTCCAAACGTTCCAAGCCCAAATGAGCGAGCAAATCTTCAATGAGTGAATCCATGGTTTGTGAATCCTTCAGCAACAAAAAGCCGTCATAGTCATGGGAATTCAACCAACCGCAACGTTTTGGCGATGCTGTCACGCCAGGCGACCGGAACTCCGGCCTCCCCGGCATACTCGGGCCAGCGCGCAACAACGTTGCGCACCTCATTGATGATGGCCTCGGCCCGGCCGCGTTTCATGGAAGCGGCCTTGGCGCAGGTCCGAAAATCATCCAGAGTGAAATTGTCGCGTTTGCCGTTCATGGTCATCTGATGGGTGGAGGTCCAGCGTCCGGTCGGCTGATAACTGTAGGTCACGTCAAACGCCGGAGCTAATGACCAGTTTCCGCCCTTATCCATCAGAAAGGCAATGTTTTTTACATGGTCGTCCTGATTGCGGGCCACGATGTTGAAAACCATGCGCCGAAACTGTTCCTCCACGTCGCTCATGGTCAGACCGAGCTGGCGGATGACCAGCAAGGCCTGTTCATAGGAATAGGCACCGGCCAGATTGAAATCGAAATGAGCCAGAGCGCACAAGGACTGCATATGCAGTTTTTCTCCGCCGGGCAAGCGGTCGAACCGCCGAGTCATGAAATGCCGCCGACCGCCTTCTTCGAACAAGCGGCACTCGCTCATGCAGATGCCGGCATCGCTGGCCATCCGGTAGTAGGCGTATTCGATGACGCCGTACCCCTTGGGGTCCTCCAGTTCCTTGTCCTTGTTCCCCGAGACCCCGTCGAATTTGAGCAGCCAATGTTCGAAGCCCTTGCCAGCTTTCAACTGACCGGAGCGAACCTCGTTGGTCAGCGGATTCCAGGCAATGACAGCCTTGGCCCTGGCTCCACCGGCCGAGGTGCCGACCCGCAGGATATCCCGCAGCGCATTTTCCTTGCCATCCTGGCCAAAGGAAACCTGCAGGTCATGACGCTGGGTAAGGATCTCCGACGCCAGCTCGACCAGCTTGTCGATCTGGATACGACTCGCCTGGCGTGCCACCGGCCCCAGCGCCGGAGCATACTCCAGCGCCCCCATGCCGCGCACACCCGTATAGCACAGACGTTCCACAGCATTGAACGAATCAGGATTGCGCCCCTGGGTCGCCAGCCAGGCATCAATCAGCGCATTACCGAAACGGTCCGGCAGCGAGTCGGCCAACAAGCCGGGCAGACCGTGAAAGGTCTGCAACGCCAGGGTCGGGAAGGAATATACCCGATTGGACAAGGGCATGGTCAACGGCGCGATCTCGATGCCGCTGCGGGCGAAGGCCGGATCGTACTCGAAGGCGGCGATTGCGGCACCGTCCTCCAGAGCCACCGCACCGATGGTACGTCCCCACATGCGGACTTCGGCCAACGTGGTCATGACTCGTCACCCCACGTCCAGCCATCATCCCTCGGTTCGCTGCGTTTTTTGGATGAGGCCCGCTGCCGCTCCTTCCCCTTCAGCTTCAGCAGGTCGAGCGGACGCGGCCCGGCCTCAGGAATCATCGCATCAAAGGCCTCCAACAACCCCAACACCCGAAAAATACGGATCAAGGTCGACAGCTGGGTCGATTCACCCGCCTCAATCCGTTCCACGGTTCGCTTGGCAACCCCGGCCTGCTCCGCCAGCTGAGCCTGAGTAAGGTTCAAATCGACTCGTCGCCGGCTCAAACGCTGACCGAGTTCCTGCAGCACAGCTTCGTCGCTCATCAAAACATCCATGCGTTATCGTCTCCCTTGACGAGTTATTGTCAAAGAATAGCCCTATTCGTAATATTTTGCGAGTTAAAACCAAAAAATACAAATCAAAATTTCGCAACAATTGACGAGTTAACAACAATATTTGCAATTACTCGTCAATATTGACGACTAAAACCATAAAACATCGTCCGAATAAAATCACCACCGACGCCCTGCCCCCCCTTCCCGACGCTGCTGATCGCAGCCTTGTTCTTCGATCTCGCATCAGCACAACACAGTCACATTCCACATTCAGCCAAACTTCAGGGCGTCACAAAATCAGCTTGGCTCAATATTTAATGAACTGCGCCTCAGGCGGCCTAAAATCCAACAAAGAAAAGCTCCAAGGGAAATACCACAAAGATGGGGGGAATTATCAGAAAAGGGACAACCACACAGACAGCAGTAAACCCTCCATTGTCGTCAGACGATTTATTATAAAAAAACAAAATCCAGCAAAAAGAACTTTGTTAAAACTTGAATCAAGACAGAAGAGACACGAATACTATAATAAAAAGACAACAAGACATTTTTTAAACATAAAAAACTGCTGCATTAAACAGTTGATGTCATTTTATATAGAACAAAAATAAAAAACTATTGATAAAAACTTGATACAAAAAACCATCGATAAATGATTTTTAGCTATATTAATTTTTTTATACCAAAATTTTAAGTCTCGTTAAAAATCTATACCATAATTTTTAGCTGCAACACGCCGCAAAAACAAACTACAAAAACACACACAAACCGTTTAATCTGTTTTTCCTTGACTACAATCGAATCAATTGATATTTTCGCATCCTGCAGAATCCTTAAATAACAATAAAATCAAATTTAAAGGGGCTGGGGACCATGAACGATCTCACCATGAGTTTTGCAAACGTCATTCATTCCAACGGAATCTCTATCGCCATCGCAGGGATGCTTATCGTCTTTTTAGCGCTGACGATTATCGCCCTCGCCATCTCCATGATTCCCAAGCTCTTACCCCTCCTTGAACGAATCTTTCCTGAAGAACATGCTCACCACACCCCGGCTCCCGTTCAGGTCGAAGACCATGAGCATGAAAAAGTGCTCGCGGCCATTGCCTACGCACTCTTCCGCAGACAGACAGGATCCCTGCCGGCGAAGTAACCTCGCTGCGCAGCCATTTTCCTGAACAAAAAGCAATCATCGAGGGTACCAGGTGGATCTTTTACTTAAATTCGTATCGACAACTGCGTTTTCAACCATGACCCTGGGGAATTTGATGATGATCCTTATCGGGATCGTCTTCATCACCCTGGCAATTCGCAAGGATTACGAGCCGTTACTGCTGGTCCCCATCGGCTTCGGCATCGTCGTCGGCAACATTCCCCCGATCACAGGCATGATGGTCGGCGTCTATGACCAGGGGAGCGTGTTGAACATGATCTATTACGGGGTCAGCCAAGGCCTCTTCCCCCCGCTCATCTTCCTTGGCATCGGCGCCATGACCGATTTCTCCACCATGCTGTCCAATCCGAAGCTGATCCTGCTTGGCGCCGCCGCACAGCTGGGGATTTTCCTGACCTTTCTCGGCGCCATCTATCTCGGCTTCAACCCTGCCGAATCCGGCGCAATCGGAATTATCGGCGGAGCGGACGGACCGACAGCCATCTTTCTCGCCTCCAAGCTGGCCCCCCACCTGGTCGGCTCGATCGCCATCGCAGCGTATTCCTACATGGCCCTCGTTCCGGTCATTCAGCCGCCGATCATGAAACTGCTGACGACTCGCGAAGAGCGCCTTATCAAGATGAAACCGCCGCGGCAAGTCTCCCAGCGGGAAAAGATCATCTTCCCCATCGTTGGCTTTCTGGTCTCCGCTGTCATTGCACCGGGCGCAATCGTGCTGGTGGGCATGCTGTTCTTCGGCAACCTGCTGAAAGAGAGCTGCGTGACCGAGCGTCTGGCCAATACGGCCCGCAACGCCCTGATCGACATTGTCACCATCCTGCTCGGATTTTCCGTTGGGGCGAGCACTCAGGCGCAGACCTTTCTCTCGCCTCAATCGATCCTCATCTTCGGCCTGGGCGCCCTGTCGTTCTGCATTGCCACGGCCGGAGGGGTTCTGTTCGCCAAATTCATGAACCTGTTTCTCAAAGACAAGATCAACCCCCTGGTCGGCGCCGCCGGTGTTTCCGCCGTCCCTGACTCAGCCCGGGTTGTGCAGATGGTCGGCACGAAAGAAGACCCACACAACTTTCTGCTGATGCATGCCATGGCCCCAAATGTGGCCGGAGTCCTCGGTTCGGCAATTGCCGCCGGCATCCTCTGGTCGGTACTGGTGGTTTAGTCCCAAGCTTTTCTCGGACAGATCAACTGAAATTCAAATATAGGGACCAGTATGAGAAAAAAAGTCAAATTCATGTGTACCGCTTTCCGTGATGGCCTGCAGTCCGCCTATGGCGCCCGCGCCTACACGGAAGATTTCATGCCCGCAGTCGAAGCAGCCCGCCGCGCAGGAATCCAGTATTTCGAAGCCGGTGGCGGCGCCCGTTTCCAGTCGCTCTATTTCTATTGCAACGAAGACGCCTTCGCCATGATGGACCGCTTCCGTGAGGTGGCAGGCCCTGACGCCGAACTGCAGACGCTTGCCCGCGGCACCAACGTGGTCGGGCTCGAATCCCAGTCGAGCGAAGTCATCAAGATGCACGCCGAGCTGTTCAAAAAACACGGCATCAGCACCATCCGAAACTTCGACGCGCTCAACGACCTCAACAACCTGAACTACAGCGGCAAGTGCATCGTCGAGGCCGGACTCAAGCATCAGATCTGCGTCAGCATGATGGAGCTGCCGCCGGGTTGTGTCGGCGCCCATGATCCCGACTACTACGAATCGGTCCTGAAACAGATCCTGGAATCTGACATCCCCTACGATTCCATCTGCTTCAAGGACGCCTCGGGCACCGTGACCCCGACCAGTGTCTATGAGACGATCAAACGCGCCCGCAAAATGGTCTCGGCCGACACCGAGATCCATTTCCACACCCACGAGACGGCCGGCACCGGCGTCGCAGCCTACATGGCCGCCCTCGAAGCCGGCGCGGACACCATCGACCTGTCCCTGGCTCCCTGCTCCGGCGGGACCTGCCAGACCGACATCCTGGTCATGTGGCACGCCCTGCGGGGCTCTAGGTTCGACCTGGATATCGATATCGAAAAAGTGCGCGAGGCCTCGGAGGTCTTCAAGGACTGCATGAGCGACTACTTCCTGCCGCCCGAAGCCATTGCCGTCGAGCCGCTGATTCCCTGGAGCCCGATGCCCGGCGGCGCCCTGACGGCGAACACCCAGATGCTGCGCGACAACGGCATCATGGACAGGTTTCCGGAGATGATCAAAGCCATGAGCGACTGCGTCCGCAAAGGCGGCTTCGGCGCCTCGGTCACCCCGGTGTCCCAGTTCTATTTCCAGCAGGCCTTCAACAACGTCATGTTCGGCCCCTGGCAGCGCATCGCCGAGCCTTACGGCAAGATGATCCTCGGCTATTTCGGCAAAACCCCGCTTCCTCCCGATCAGGAAATCATGAAGATCGCCGAAGAGCAGCTCAAACTGCCACCGACGACCAAACCGCCCCTCGAGCTCAACGATGCCGACCCCACCAAGGGCATCGCCCACGCTATGGACATGCTGCGCAAGGAAGGACTCGAAGAAACCCGCGAGAACATCTTCATCGTCGCAACCTGCCGTGAAAAGGGGATCAAGTTCCTCAAAGGCGAAGGAGAGATCGGCGTCCGCAAGGTCGACAAGAAGAAAGAACATGCCATCGGCGACACCGCCGACCATGGCGAGTTCGTGGTCACCGTCGACGGCACCGACTATCTGTTGTCCGTAAGCGGGGAAACCGTCACCGTCAATGGCAAGGCCTTCAGAACCGACATCCGCAAAGATAAACATGGCGCCAGCAGCCCTCAAGCCGTTGCGGCGGCCGCCTCGGGTGGAACCAAGGTCAATTCTCAGATGCCCGGCAACGTTTGGAAGATCGTGAAAAAAGTCGGCGATCAGATCAAGGAAGGGGAAACGATTCTCATTCTTGAGGCGATGAAGATGGAAGTTCCGGTGCTCGCGCCGGTCACCGGCAAATTGACGCACCTGGAAGTGAAGCAGGGCGAACAGATCGTCAATGGCCAGGAGCTGGCCCGAATCGCCTGATCTTCTTTATTCGGATAACAATGCAAAACGGCAGCGAGGAAACTTCCCGCTGCCGTTTTGCATTTCTGAGCATTCCGGTCTGCATAACTCCCGCGAAAGACTGAGCAAAAATGCTCAAATGCAAGGCGCGGGAAATCCTCACGAACAAGGCGCATGAGAGCGATACGCCGTTGAAGGGGGATGACTGCAACGCCGCAGGTGGGCGTTTTGCATCAGCCTACTGCAAGACCTCTTTGAGCCACTCGCTGAACCGTTGCCACGACTTCCGATCCGCATCCTTCCGATAGGACCCGGCGGCAAACACGGTAAAAGCATGCGGGGCATTGCCATAGATGATCATCTCGTTAGGGACATCATAGGCTTCGAACTGCCGCGCCAGGTTGGCAAAGTCATCCAAGGTCACGACGCTGTCGTCGCCACCGTGCATGATCAAAAAGGTTCCCTTCGCCTGTTTGTAATCCTGCCCTTCCGGAGTGGCCAACCCGCCGTGGAAGGTGGCGAAGCCTTTCAGGTTCGCCCCTGACCGGGCGAATTCAAGCGCCGCCGCGCCACCAAAGCAGTATCCCATCACCACAGCATTGTCCACATTGCCGCCAAGCGCCTTGGCCTCATTCAACCCAGCCTGCATCAAAGCGCGCATCTTGGCGCGATCCTTATACAGTTCGCCGGTATGCTGGCGCTTGTCTTCCACCTTCTCCGGTCGCACCCCGGCACCGAACAGATCGGCGGCAAAGACCGCATAGCCCATCTCGGCCAGCATGTCGGCCCGCTTGATCTCATAGTCGGTCAAGCCGTCCCAGTCATGGATCAGCAGGATCAAGGGAGCATCCTTGGCCGGACTGGTCCAATAGCCTTCATACGCATTGCCATTCACTTTATATGTCACCAGCTCGCCGGCTGCCGCAGTTGCGACGCAACCGAGCAAGGTGATCAGGGTGATTAGGTATCGCATAACGTTCTCCTGTTGTTTTTCAGAAAGGGGAATTCATCCCAGGATATGAAACAGTTTATCACCCCCCTGCCAACCGGCAAAAAAATGCCGGGCAGAACAGACTGCCCGGCAGGGGTTGTGATGCAGGGAAACTTGTGCGGCATGCAGCTATCCAGCGGGATTGGTACTCCTCCGGAACAGAAGTTTCGACCTCTTGTTGCCAACAACCAGGTAGAAAAACAGGGCGGAAAGAATGAGTCCCGCAGCGGCAAAAATTTTCTCCTGGCTAAACGGATTGTTCAGGTTGACCGCATTGGAAACAAAACTGATGAGATAGGTCACGGCAGCCTGGTAATAAGCCCACTTTTTATACCGGCTGAGCCCATGAGCCAAAAAGAGGAACCATAGCCCCAAAAGCAAACAAGCAACGGCTCCGAGAATAAGCAGGGTAGGATTTTGCGCCGCAGGATTGTCCGGGATCAGCAGCACAACCACAAGCAGCGCTGCGACAATGCACATCAGAACCCCAGCCACCAGGTGCAACACGGCAATGGATCGAATCGCCCGGGCAAGCAAGCGGATCGGCCGTTCCGATTCGGAGAGATCCTGCTTGGGAGTATCTTGCGGCAATTCGCAGATGGGACAGATTCCATCTGCGGTTTCGGCTTTGTAACGACAAGTCGTGCAGCGAGCCATCGCCACCCCCCATGAAAAAGAATCCCTGTGGGTGGAGTTTATCTCACTGAAACCGATTCGCTATCAGGGTATTAGATTTTATTCGGAAGCCTTCCGTCGCTTCAGTTCATCCTGATACTGCTCATAGCTCGGCGGCTGGTCGGTCGTGTCAGTGGGATAATCGTTGAGCCGCTGCTGCTCCACCGCCCCTTCGTACATCCCCTGCTTTATACCCTGCTTCACCGATTCGGAGCTGCACCCAGCGGCAAGGAACAAAAAGGACAACAAAAGAAGTTGAGAAATGGGTTTCATGGTTCCCCCTCCCCGGTTTTGTTTTTTTCACCTCAAACATTAAAAAGAAAATTACAGATATCTCCGTCCTCGATGATGTAATCCTTGCCGTGCAGTTGCATCTTGCCGGCCTGCTTGATCCCCTGTTCGGAACCGGCGGCCATGAGATCATCGAATTTCATCACCTCGACCCGGATAAAGCCGCGCTCGATGTCGCTGTGAATCTTGCCGCCGGCCACCGGAGCGCTGGAGCCCTTGCGGATGGTCCATGCCCGGCACTCGTCCTTGCCCGCGGTGTAAAAACTCATCAGCCCCAAAGCATCGTACAGAGCGGCGTTGATCCGATCGAGACTGGGCTCGGCAAGGCCCATCGCCTCCATGAATTCCTGCCGCTCCCCTTCATCCTCCATCTCCGCGATCTCACGCTCGATCTCGCAGGAAATGCTGAAGATGCCGGGGCCGAAATCCTTGCCGATGTCGTCCTCATTGACGTTGTAGGCGACGATCAGCGGGGTGCGGGTCACCAGACCGAGACTGCGGACCGCCTGCTCCTCGGCTGGCTCAAGCTTGACGGTGGAAAGGAATTTTTCTTCCTCAAGCGCCGCGTTGAACCGGTTCAGAATATCCTCTTCCAAGGCCTGAGCCTGGGTCTGGCCACCCTTCTTTTCCTTGGCCAGACGCTGCAGGCGGGTCTCTACCAGCTGCATGTCAGCCAGCAGCAGTTCGGTCTCGATCATTTCCCGGTCGCGTTTGGGGTCCACCGAGCCGGAGGGATGGAAAACCTCCGGGGAATCGAAGGCGCGGATGAGCAGAAAGAGCAGATCACAGCGCCGGGCCGGGTCCATCCAGCTGCGCGACGTGCTGCCGGCGGTAACGTCGGGACAGAGTACGAACTGGTTTTCGGCATAGGTGGTCTTCTTCGGCTGGTACAGCTCGCTTAAGGCATCCACCCGGCTGTCGTGGATGGGAGCGATCCCCTCGGTCACCTCGCCGGGCTTGCGATTGGCTGAAACGGGCCGGCCGGTCAGCAGGGAGAACAGAGTTTTCTTGCCCGTCTGGGCCAGTCCCAATATGGCGATTTTCATAGGGTGCTCCTTCTGAAGGAGGGTGTTTGTCTTCGATCCAAAGGAATCTATTATGACTCAAACTCACCCTTAAAACAGCCTCATATTCGGAGGACGATCCTCTTTTCCCTAAAAAGATACCGCTCCTTTCCCCGTTCAGCGATTTTTCCAGTACGGCGCTTTATCCGGCATGATCCAGCGCACGCCACCGCGCGGGTCGTCGGCTATGGGCAGAAGTGCTGGAACGTTCCAACACTTGCGGACGGGGTCATGATGTTTAATCGTTGCTCCGGTTGATCAGGTTGACGATGACTTTGACGATGGTCTCTTTCTCTTCGGGGCGGCTCTCGGCGATGAGCAGGGTGAGCGCCACCAGAGCGTTGTCGGCCAGACGTTTGGAGCCGTCGGGGCGGTAGAGAATACCGTTGCCGGCGAGAAAGTAGATGAAGAGCGCGGCGGCGATACGCTTGTTGCCATCGCTGAAGGCGTGGTTCTTGACGACAAAATAGAGGAGATTGGCCGCCTTCTCCTCGACGCTGGGATAAAGCTCCTTGCCGTCGAAGGTCTGGTAGATGGTGCCGAGGGCGCTCTTGAAGCCCTGATCTTTCTCGATGCCGAACAGTCCATCGAAGTCCCCCTTCATCGCCTTGACCAGACCAATCCCCTCATCATAATCGATGATGCGCAAAGTCTTGCCGGTCGTCTCTCCGAGACTCAGGGTGCCATGATCGTAGCGGTCGAGGGTTGCCAGGGCGTAGGCGTAATCGCTGATCACCCGCAGCACGTCCTTGCCGGTTTCCGTCACCAGCTCCTGGTTAGCCAGAGTGCGGGCGAGCAGGTCGACCGTCTGTTGCATCTCCCGCAGTTTGGCAGTCTCTTCTCGCAGGCGTTGTTCGTTGAAAGTGTAGCCTCTCACCAGGTGATCGTGCAGCACCCGCGTGGCCCATTGGCGGAACTGGGTGCCGCGAAGCGAGTTGACCCGATAGCCGACCGAGATAATGGCATCGAGGTTGTAGGAGTCGACCTGATAGGTTTTTCCGTCAGCGGCAGTTGTTGCATTTTTTGCAACAACTGCCGACCTGGACAATTCACCCGTCTGGAAGACATTGCGCAAATGTCGGGAAATAACCGATTTGTCGCGTTGAAACAGCTCTGCCATCTGATTGAGACTCAGCCAGACCGTCTCGTGGTCAAGCTGTACCTCAAGGCGGGTTTTTCCGTCTCTCGCCTGATAAATAATAACGTCGCTCATGGGTCGCCCCGTTTTTTCAAAGGTAACGCTCTCGGAGAAATATCGGTTCTCGCAGACCTCTGAATCTGGCACATTTCGGCCTGCAGCTCAAGCGACGCGGTCATTTATCCTTCGAAAATCGCAATTATTCAGCGATTTTTCCAGTACGGCGCCTTGTCCGGCATGATCCAGCGCACCCCGCCGCGAGGGTCCTTAGCGTCGCCGCTGTAGCGCGGAATCAGGTGGATGTGTAGATGCATCACGGTCTGCCCCGCCGCGGCACCGTCATTGATCCCGATGTTGAAGCCGTCCGGCTTCCGCTCGGCCAGCAGAATTTCTCTCATTTTGCTGACCAGATCGAACATGGCGAGTTGTTCTTCTTGGGTTGCTTCGAAGAATGAAACGATGTGGCGTTTGGGAATGATGAGAGCGTGCCCAGGAGTGACGGGGAACGCATCATAGATAGCCAAGGCGTGGTCATTGGCCAGGATGATGAGTTTTTCGTCGAGGGTGCAAAAGGGGCAGGAATTCATGATTACTTTTTCTTGGTTTTACGATAGCTGGTTGGTTCTTTGAAATTGTTCCCAGGCTTGTCAACAATCAGCCTGCTCACCTTTTTTGTGGCAGAAGATTAAAGAAGATAAGCAGCGTCACAATCGGCTAAGGCTTTGACTGTTCCTCCAAAAATCTTTGAAGGATGGAAGCTGAAGGGTAGCTCGACATAGACGCAATTCCGTTGGCAAGTTCCACTGGATATAGTGCCCCTTCGAACTTGTGACTAACTAAAGAAGGCAATGTCGCGAGAATACGAACAAGGCCGATAAGATCTTCTGTGCTCGGTCTGTTGTTGTCTGAAAGGTAATCGCCAGTTGGAACGTTCAGCACCATAAATGCACCTGGATCAACTTTGACATACATCTTTTCTCCCCAATTCGTGCGCAACCCGTATGGATTTGAGAGATCTGGAGAGCGATAGACTTCACGTCGGACGAATTCGTGTGTCAATGGTGCATAGCGTAACCTTTCATCACGAGTGTGAGGTGGTGTGAAACGTACAATTGACGAAAGATGATCAAAAAATACACCACTTTTCTCTTGGCCAATGATGTGGACAGGCCGATTTATATTTTTAGAGTGTTGAAGGAATGAACGAATATTGGGTACCAGTTTCGAATACTGGCTTCTTAGGGTCAGCGGCCCATCCTTAATGAACAAGGTGTCGCTGACCAATTTGCGGTCGGTATGGTGCCACATCAATCGTACAGCGGTGAAGAGCATCAAATGCTCCATCACAAGCATGTAGGACGATGCGAGGGAGTCCGGCGCACTTTCCTCATCCATTTCGAGATGGAAACCCCATACGTCGGAGAGAAACACCTCTCCCTTACAGTGGGGGCAATTACTGGTGTCCGCACCATGAGGCAACCCTTCCATAATCGGTTTGCTACAGTGCGGGCATTCAAAGCCTGGCGATGATACAGTGGAGTTTGCATCCCACTGTTTGTAAGCTAACCATTTGAGGGTTTCATTAAACAGACCGCCTTGATCAACGCTAATAGAATCGCGGACGATATGTCGCACCGCCTCGTAGTTGGTTCCCATACTCGTGCGCACGTTTTTTAGCGGGAAGACAGTTGCATGTTGGACGCCACTGTCCTTTAACGCATCCCTTAATAGCAGCGGATGAGGCAAATCTTTGTCAATCACATCAAGTTTCGCTTTATCAAGCATCAGTAAAGCAGTTTTGACGAAAGCTACTTCCTTAGGAGGCTTCTGCTGTGATCGTACAGACACGAATGAGCCATCAACAGCCCATATCCCACGTAGGGGCTCTACTCCAGTAGGATCAAACTCAGCCCACGGGGTTTGAGACGGGTCTCCATCAAGCACATGCATGCTTTCGAAATCTTCAACCAAAGATTTTACCCACTTGCTCTCGATTACAGCCAAATGCCCTAATTTCGAGGCCGTCTCTCCCGCCAATCTGGTGCCTTGCGCGTATGGCATAACAGACCTCATCCAAATAACGACTCAACCGCAACCGCGGTAGAGTCGGTAGGCAATTGAGCTTCAAAGCGGAATGCTTGCGTTGGTACCACGAAGCGATGCGACATCGTCAGCATGCGCATATAGCCAGGAGTCTTGGCCCGAAGGATATCCTCCTCAGTACCAGCAAAGGCAACTTGCACGCGAGAAAGAGACCTAGTCTCATCCTGACTGGAAAGGTGCCCAACAAAAAAATTCTCTGTCTGAGCTAAGAGTTCTTTATTTATTGTAGATGGCGATTGGGTCGAATAAACCATCCCAATGTGGAACTTAGCCCCTTCTTTGGCGAAACGAGCATAAACACCTGTAAGATCTTTGGTCTCGGGCGGGAAAAGATTATGTGCTTCCTCGAAATATAGTTGAACGAATTTGTCACCTAAAGAATTGCTGACGAATCTCTCCTCTTGATGACCGAAAATTGCCTTTGAAATCATATCCGAGAAATATCGCCGCACGTCATCGGTTGCGTTACCTAAATCTAATATGACAGTTCTGCCAGTATCTAATAGTTCAAGTATTTCCGCTATGAAGTCACCAGCGTTGGAAGAATGGTACGCCATGTAAGCACGTAAGATTGTAGGACCTGAACCAGTCGATGGATTTAGGAAATCAAGAAGAGCACTGTCATCGGCATCAAACATTGGCTTACTACCACTCATAAGAGCTGAATTATTGGGGTCATCTCGCCGGAATTGCGCCATTACATCAAGTTCTGCAACAAGCTCGTCAAGTGATTTTGGCTCTGGTGGTGGAGCGCTCTGCCGGACAGTTTGATAAGCAGCATTACGGAGAGCCTGATTGAAATGAGGATCAAAATGCTTTGTGTTGCGGCTAGCCAACCCTTTTGCCCTTAATCGTTGCTCATTGGCAGGAAATCCAGCTTTTTTAAGGACAGCCCAATACATTTGAATTTTTCGAATAGGCCTTGTTTTTTCACCTTCCTGAAGGGTCACTATAGATTCAATTGAAGGGAGTTTCACACTTGCAAAGCTGCGCACGTAATTGGAGTTTTTATTATCTTGATCAAGCATTGACGCCAAAATTTCAATGCAAGACTCGGGTTGTTCATAAAAATTAAGTCGGAGTGGCTTAGAAGGCGTCCCCGGCCGTGTTACTAATGCGTACACTTGGCAGCGCTGTTCGTACACAGAGCGAATCGATTTATTCCCATCCTGAGGGTTGTCGTTTGCATACTCTCCATTTATATCGAAGATGATCTGACCGACACTATTGTCGCCTTTTGTAGCCTCAAGCATGCCTTGAGCAATAAGTTTTACAACGTTTGACTTCCCTAGCCGCGTCTTACCAAACATAGCAGTTCGGCATCCTTTGAAGTCCCGCATTGAAACCTCGACCGGGATATTCGTCACCCCGCCATTACTGAAAAGTCCGCATTCCATCGTGCGTAACGTACCGATTGTGACACGCTGTTCCTGCTTGACCATGCCGTTCACGATCAATCTCAACAGAGTCTCGTCGGGGGCGAATACTTTATAGCGGTGAGCACTTACTACATTATTCACGTCTCCAGAAAACTCGAGTTTAAGCATATCCTGAGGGTTCGCGTAAAACATACCGAGGACATCGCAGTCGAGAGCGCCCCACTGGAGTTCGCTCTGCGTCCACACATCCAGTTCTGGCATGGACTTCTTATGTAACTCAAAATAGGTTTGTTGAACCTGATTGGAAAGTGGAGTGGGTGACACACCGGTAACCCGAAGAAGAGTAAAGTGCGGAGGAGTATTTCTTGCGCTCACTGGTGTCATGATGAGGAACGAGCCACGTGGAATGCCACCAACTGCGAGCTTATAAGGATCGCTAGTGATAATTTTCGCTGAGTCAAACCCAAGTTCAAGGACATAGCCAACGAATCGCATACTATCGATACGGCGAGCTTGTTCCATCTGCTCTTCACGCTGTAGAAACAAACGTAAAGCGTCAATGGGATTCCCTTGGGTGGCAGCGGTATTTATAAGATTTCCCAGCATGGTCATTGTCCCCCCCTTAGATATTGGCTCTGATGACAAGCTCTTCAAATTGGTACCGGCTGTTTTTCTTGGCGGAAATGCTTGAGTAGCGCGAAACAACCTGGAGCTCGAACTCATTGCCAGCATAAAGGTCTCGTACCGAATGGTGGTTTGCATTCGTGCATAACACCTTTACACCCCGAGCTGTGGCCCTACCCAAAGCTGCTGCAAGCCGCTCTTGATCCGCCCACGAAAAAAGTACCTCGTTGTATTTGCGAAAGCTATTGTAGTTGTGGCGCACCGTATACGGCGGATCACAGAAGAGGAAGTCACCCTCTACCGCTCGATCAACCAACTTTTCGAAATCACCAATCACTAGCTCAGCCCCCTGCAAAAGCTTGGACATCCTTTCGAAATCGTCAGTCTCAAAGACAACCTTGTCCTTAGAGCCTCTCGGTACGTTAAATTGACCTTGCCGATTGACACGATAAATGCCGTTGAAGCAGGTGCGGTTGAGGTATATAAACCTCGAGGCCTGCAGTAACGGATCAGAGGGTGTCTTGTCGCGTTGTCTGTAATAGTACTCGTCGGCGTCTTCCAAATGGCGCCGTTGCCGGTATTTCAAACTGTTCAAGAGTGATTTCCAGTCGTATTTAATAGCCCGATAGACATTCACCAAGTCGGCATTAACGTCTCCGAGTAACGCATTTGGGGGCTGCTGATGAAAATATACTGAACCAGCTCCGAGAAAGGGCTCAATGTAGGTGCCATAGTTTTTGGGCATAAGGTCAATATGATTACATACAAACCAGCGCTTGCCTCCTGGCCATTTCAAGAACGGGATCAATTTCATTGCTGCAATACTGTTGCTTGTTATCAATTTGACCCTCTCCAAAACTTCAATGTTCTCCAGTGGGCAGCGACGGCCCCAAAATCAAATCATTTCAAATAGTGTGGGAGAAAACTTTCTACTCAAAATAATATCTCTTCGCTAAAGAAAACTCACGAATATCCACGCCACGAGCGGCATGGATATTTCCCGTGCCGTAGTCCTGCACCTGCCAGCCGGCAGCTGCAAGCAGTTCATCGATCTTGACTCTGGCTTCATGTTCGGAAGGCGACATAAATTCCCCCTTTTCAGCTTCCCAAACAAGCAAAATACAAACGACTCAAAAAAACTTCCCAACTATACACCCGCATTTTCATCTTGGAAATCAGGGTTTCCCTGATTTTACGCATTAAAAACACGATTTTCCCTAATTCCGAATGCCCTTAGAAATTTAACAAGCCTCAAAAAACAAAACGGGCCACGGTAAGAGCCGTCCCCTCATTCTGCACATCACAACAGAAAGACCCTAAAAACAATTCTTCCCGAAAGGGAAGAATCCACTTGATATTATAGGAATCATCGGATATTCTTACCGAACAGTAAGATTTCATATCTGGAGTCGCTATGACCGAAAAAAACTTACCGTACGGTAAAATTTCAAACCCGACACAGCTTGGCGCCCTGGTACGATCGGTGCGCAAAAGCCAGGGAATCACCCAGGAGGACTTATCCGCCCTGGCCGGTCTGGGGCCGCGATTGATCGGCGAGATTGAACGGGGAAAACAGACTGCGGAGATCGGAAAGGTCTTTCAACTGCTGGCCAGCCTGGGGCTGGATCTTGTCGTGCAACCCCGCACCACAAGAAACCTACGGGAATAGACCATGGCAGGGATACAACAGTTGCAGGTTTATCTCGGCGACCGCCACATCGGCACCCTTTCCCAAAGTCAGGGGCGGCTGTCCTTTCAGTACGAACAAGGCTGGCTTTCTGCGCCCCAGAGCCATCCGCTGTCCCTCTCCCTGCCGCTACGGCAGCAGCCTTTTGATGACCAGCAGACACGGATCTATTTCGGCAACCTGCTGCCGGAAGGGGATGTCCTGCAGACGGTGGCAAGGCGTTTAGGACGCAGTTCTGCGGATATCTTCGGACTGCTGGTCGATTTAGGAGGGGAATGTGCCGGCGCGGTAAGTCTGCTGCCGCCGGAGCAGACACCAACAAACGCAGGCCAATATCAGTTGTTTTCGGAAGAGGAGCTTTTTCGGCTTGTGTCTGAAAACAGCTCGACGCCACTTTTGGCCGGCGAGACAGGCATCCGTCTGTCGCTCGCCGGAGCACAAAATAAAGTCCCGGTGTACGTTGATGAGCGCGGCATTTACAAGGCTGTCGGCACCTTTGCGACCACCCATATCCTCAAGCCGCCGATCCGCGCCGCCATCCCCCTTCCCCACACGGTAATCAATGAAGCCTTCTGCATGAACCTGGCGGGGCGGTTAGGTTTGAATGTTCCTCGATCTGAAATTAACGCGGTTCGTCATCAGTCTTTTTATCTGGTGGAACGCTTCGACCGCCGCCGCGAAGGAGAACAAATCGTCCGGCTGCATCAGGAAGACTTTTGTCAGGCGCTGGGGATCGAGGCCAATCTCAAATACGAGGAGAGCGGCGGACCGTCTCTGGCTGATATCTGGCATGTCCTTCGCGATCACAGCCGTTCGCCTGCCATGGACGGCCGGCAGTTGCTGCGCTGGACCGGTTTCAATTTCCTGCTCGGCAATGCCGATGCTCATGCCAAGAATATCGCCCTGCTTTACAGCGAAGACGGCTCTGTGCGGCTGGCCCCTTTTTATGACTTATTGTGCACTGCAATTTATCCGGGACTTGATCAGCGCCTGGCGCTGCGTTTGGGAGGGGAACGGCACCCGGACCGACTGCGCCGTCAACATTGGGAGCATCTCGCCGAAGAGTTGCAAATCACAGTCAAGGCGGTTCTCGGCGAATTACAGCGGCTGGTCGAGCAGATCGAACCGACAGCAGAATCTTTGGCCAAGGATTACGTCAGTCGCTACGACTGCAGCGAAACCATGGTCGCCATTCTCGATATTGTCCGTCGCCGAACAAGTCGCGCCTGGGCCTTCCTTGGCGGCAGGCCGAATTGAGAATCCGGCTCTTTTGCAAAAAAATTCCCCCAGGTTCAAAGCAAAACGGGCCACGGTAAGAACCGTGACCTGTTTTTAAGTCGAACGCCAGAAAATATGGGAAACGAGTAATTTTTCACAAGGTCAAGGAAATCAAAACCTTGCGCGGAGGCATACGGTTATTTTGTATGTCGCACAAGCAAGGTTGCCGATTGACGCAGAGATTGTGGAAAAGAGCCGTTTCAACCCTTACTTGCCGCAGCACTTCTTATACTTCTGCCCACTCCCACACGGACACGGATCATTGCGCCCGACTTTGGTCACGCTCATCGGCTTGGCCTTGACCATGCTGCCGTCCTTGAAATACCACTGGCCGTCTTCCTTCTTGAACTCTGCCAGTTCGTGATGACTGCGCACACCGCTTTTGTCGCGGAACCGGGCGATGAATTCAACCTGCCCCTCATTATCGTTTGCGCCGCCCTTGGCAGTCTCGATGATCTCAAGCCCGTGCCACTCGGACTCGGCAGCCCAGGTCTGGGTCCCCTTGTGGTCGTAGCCTTCCCGGCGGCTGGGGTGGGTGGTTTCAAACAGGAAGTCGATCGCGACCTTGACGTGGGCGGTATAGCGGGCCCGCATCAGCTGTTCGGCGGTTTCGGCAGTTTGGGCCTTGGTGATGATCGGTTCGCAGCAGGCGGAGTAGTCCTTGCCGCTGCCGCATGGGCAGGTGTTCATTGTGTGGCCTCCTTCTTGGTATCTTTGAATACGTCGAGCTAACGACGTTTTTTCCCTTGTGGTTTGGTTGGTCGTTTGGCCGTTGCCGGCTTAACTGCTGGTTTGCCTGCTGGTTTGCCTGCTGGTTTGCCTGCTGGTTTGCCTGCTGGTTTGCCTGCTGGTTTGCCTGCTGGTTTGCTCGGCGGCTTGGCCACCGGCTTGTCCGCAGTGATGAACTCCGGTTCGTAACCGACGGTGAAGCTGTCGCTGGTTGTATTGCGCATACTCAGGAAATGCGCATTGTTTTTATCATAAGGACAGATGGGTAGACTACAGGATTCGAAGCCGAATTTTTTATAATAAGCGGGCTCCCCCAACACGAACAGCGGCTGAGTCTTGATCGGCTCCTGGCGCAGGGCGAACCGCAGCAGCTCCGAGCCCACCCCCTGCTTTTGAAAATCAGGGGCTACCGCCATGGGGGCCAGATGCAGACCGCACACTTCACTGCCGCGATAGGCGTTGGAAAAGGCGATATAGGCGATGACCTTGTTGGTGTGGACACAGACCCATTCATGGATCGGCTTGCCGTGTTCGTGAAACTGCCGGATCAGCTCGGCCTCGTATTCGCTGTTGCGAAAGGCCTTCCGCAACAGGGCGTAGACCTTGGCGCGGTGTTCTTCAGTCACTTTCTGTATTTTCATCGAAAAATTCCTCGATTTGAGTTCAATACCATTTCAGTTGGCCGTCATCATCCGCATCAAACGCCACATCATCCCGCTCTTCAAGCGTAACAGCAGGTGCGGTGGGGACCGGAGCAGGCTTGGCCGGTTCGGCTTGAGTTTCTGGCGGCAGTTGGCCGGCAGCGGCCGCGCGAACGCCTTCCTCCACAGCCCGCTTGGCCAGCCGGTCACAGCGTTCGTTGAAGGGATGGCCGGAATGGCCCGCCACCCAGTGCCAGGAGACCTGATGCGGCTTGGCAAAGGCCAGCAATTGCTGCCACAGGTCTTGATTGGCCAGGGCGCCCGGTGTTTCAAGGCGGCCGTTGCGTTGCCAGCCGCGCATCCATTCGCTCATGCCGCGCACCAGATATTGCGAATCGCTGAACACCCGCACCGTCTTCGGCTTGGTCAGAGCGGCCAACCCTTTGATGGCAGCGGTCAGTTCCATACGCTGGGAGGTGGCTTCGGGCTCAAAGCCGCTCAACTCCTTCTCGAATTCGCCGTAACGCAGGATCACCCCATAGCCGCCGGGGCCGGAGGCGGTTCCCGAGCCGTCGCTGTACAGCTCGACCACACCGGGCGCAGGCGGAGTGAAGGCAATCTCCAACGCTTCGAATTCCAGCTCCCGCAACAGGGGAATCAGGTCGGCAAGATTGGGCGACTGGCGCTGCAGGTCCTCCAGGGCAATCGCCACATCGACGTCGTCGCGCACCGTGGCCAACTGTTTCGACAGCCGCGCTTGATCGGCAAAGGCCCGCAAATTCTCGCGGCGTTTCTTGCCGCTGATCAGGCTGTGCCACTCCAGCACCCCTTCCAGGGAACCGAACTTGCGGACCAGCTCGGCGGCAGTCTTCTCGCCGATGCCGGGGACGCCGGGGATATTGTCCGAGGTGTCGCCGGCCAGTCCGAGCACATCGGGCACCAGCTCGGGAGGGACGCCAAAACGCTCGATCACCTCATCAACTCCGCAACGTTTGTCTTTCATGGTGTCGAGCAGGGATATCCCCTCCCCCACGATCTGCATCAGGTCCTTGTCGCCGGTGACGACCGTGACCTGGATGCATTGGGCAGCATAGCGCCGGGCCAGGGTGGCGATGACATCATCGGCCTCGAACCCGACCGCATCCACCGAAGGGATATTGAGGGTCTGCAGAATCTGTTTGATGTACGGCACCTGCACGCCAAGCTCTTCCGGCATGACGTCGCGATTGGCCTTGTAATCGGCGAACAGCTCGCGGCGGAAGGTCTCCTCCCGCGGCCGGTCAAAGACCACGGCCAGATAGTCGGGAGAATGCTCCTGCAGCAGATTCAGCAGCATGCGGGTGAAACCGTACACGGCGTTGGTCGGCATGCCGCTTTTGGTGGCCAGATCACGGATACCGTAATAGGCGCGGTAGATGTAACCGGACCCGTCCAGCAGATAGAGCTGAGGCGATGAACTCACAGACACTCCCGTTTTTTGAAATTCCGTCTTTGGCAGATCGGGTTAGAATCGCACATCCCGGCCGCGGAGCAAAATATTTTTACGTCATTGCCTGAAAGGAGCCCATTTGACAGACGTCAGGAATGCGGTTACTTTTGAATGGCAACGGCCTACTGTCGCCAACCCACTGAAAACCCTAGCGCTTTTTTCATCCATTCGTTGCCATTGAATGCCCGGGGCCTGCGCCCTGCTTGCCATCACGGAGACTATCCATGCCTCACACGGTTAAGAAGAGATTCCTCTTTCTCGGCGGTATTCCGGTGTTCGACTACATGATCCCGGTCAAGCTCGCGGAAATCCAGCAGGCCACCGACAACAACGTGCTGATCATCGGCGACCGGCTGTTGCTGCCGGTAGGGGCGATCTTCAAGATAGAGCCCAAGGGGCTGAACGAACCGATCTACATCAATCCCCTGGCCAACTGCGAACTGCAGACCCTGCAGGACACGACCTATTGCGCCCTGACCTTTGGCGGCAAGCATCCCGAGGCGCGGCCCAACACCAGCCTGAAGGCTGATCTGGCCACCATCCTGAGCGAACTCAAAGCCCAGTTCCCGGACACCATCCAGGACGAGAGCGACCTGCAGATTATCACGGTGGGCGAACCGGCCGAAATCGTGCTGGGCGGCAACAATAAAAACATCATCGAGGAGATCCACACCCTCTATGCATCGCCCCAGCTGGCGAGCCTGGTCAAGGGGATCAGCTTCGAGCACATCTTCTTCTTCGACACGGCCAACCCCAGCTTTGCCATGGTGCAGGAACTCTACAACCGGCTCGGCGTTTCCATGGGAGAAGTCGAAGAGATGCACGTGGCCGGGCTCATCCCGCGCACCGGCTACGTATTCACCATTGAGAACGAGAAGGGCAAGAACCTCGACCGGATCATCCTCGCCAACCGCACCAACGAAGAGATTATCCCGCGGGCGCAGATCAACGACCGCTACGCCAAACTGCAGAAAAGCCTGCGCGGCGACAGCTCCCTGCCGGAAACTCACGTGGTGATCAACTCCATGACCAACCAGGAAGAGATCCGCCTGCTGGTCCCGGCCCTCAAAACGGCGCACGTCAGCGGGGTGCATTGCTACCTTTGCCCGACCCTGACCCTGCTCAACGCCATGGAAAAGCTGGTTGAATCGAGTTACTACACGGTGGAGCGGGAGCACTTCTTCTCGTTCCGCAAGGATTTTCTGGAAAACGTCATCATCCCTTATGTGGAGTACATCATCTGCAACAAGGATGAGCTGACCCTGCTCGACGATACGGCCGGCAAACGAGGGATCGACGAGGCTGCCAGCCTGCTCTCCAGCCGCATGAACCGCGGCAAGCGGGGCGGAGCCCACGATGGCGGCAAGGTGATCGTTACCGGCGGCAGCAAGGGGGGACGCTACACCGAACGGCTCGACCCGGATCGCGCCACGAAATTCTGGAAGAAAGCCGAACTGCCGGCCCACCGGGCGGTGCGGTTCGCGGAGCGGCGCATCGTGTGCGGCGACGATTACGTCACGCACCTTTCCTCGACTCTCGGCGCCGGCGACGTATTCAGCGGCATCTTTATCGGCCTGGTCGCCCTTGGTTGGGACGGCGGCCACGTCCTGCGCGCCGCCACTCTCGGTGCACAGCATTTTATCCAACACCGCAGCAAACCGACCATCGACCACATGATCGCGGTGGACGAAGAACACGCCCGCATGGGAACCGGCACGGAGCTGGCCGACGTCATCTCCCACCACCTGGCTGACAGCGGCGACCCGACCCGCTATGGCACCATTTCCGACACTGTGATCACGGTGCGCACCACCCAGATCCAGCATCCGTTTCAGGAGATTCTCGACCTCACCGCCAAGTTTCGGGAGAAGCGTAGCGGCAAGGGTCACTGACGCGGCTGCGACAAACCTTTCCTCAAAAAACAGAAGCCCCCGGAGTCCATGGAACCCGGGGGCTTCTGTTTTGATCTGATCTGTCAAATTCAGCGCGCCAAATCAAGGCAGGCGCAGTTTGCGATCCGTCAGCGGTTCATCGCCGGCTCAGCCGATATTCTGGAAACACTGCTCCACATGGTCTTCCGGCAGCGGCTTGCCGAAAAAGTTGAACAGCAGGGTGACCACCATCGACACGGGCAGCGCGATCACCAGAGGATCGACCAGCGCCCAGAAGCTGTCATGAGCCAGAGAATCGACCCCAAACAGGGCTTTGCACAGCAGCAGCGGCTTGGACTCCTTGGCGTGGACAAAGAACAGCCAGAAGAAGCTGACGGCGGTGCCGCAGACGAAGCCCGCATAGGCGGCCAGCTTGGTCATGCGCCTGAAGTAGATGGCGCCGAAGTACATGGGGAGGAAGGCGGCGGCGCAGATGCCGAAGAAGATGGCGGTGCCGCGGGCGATGATGGCGGTCCCGCCTTCGAAAAACTGCGGCAGCCCCCAGGCCAGGAAATAGCTGAGCATGATGGCGAAGAGGATGCCGACGCGGGTCAGCACCACCGAATTGCCGCTGCGACCGAGGGCCTTTTCGTAAATGTCCCGCCCCAAGGAGGTCCCCATGGCGTGAAACTGGGAACTCAGGGTGCTCATGGCGGCAGACAGCAGAGTGATCATGAACAGCGCGGTGAACCACTGGGGCATGGCGCTGCTGATATACATCGGGATGATCTGGGCGACGTTCTTATCCGCCGCGAGCAGGGCAATCTGCCCTTGGGTGGCCGGATTTTCGTAATAGAAAAACACATTGGTCAGCGGTCCGACGATGAACGGCACGCCCACGGCCACCAGAATGAAGATGCCGCCGATGAGGACAGCCCGGTTCAGTTCGCGATTGCTCTTCACGGTCATGAAGCGCACGATCAGCTGCGGCTGAGCCAGCACGCCGATACCGACCCCGAGAATGATGGTGGTCACCACCACCAGCCAGTATTCGGAGCCGAACTGGGGGAATGCGGTCCAGCCGGCATGGCCCTTGGCGCCGAACATCTTGATGGCGATCTCGCGCATGTCGCTGAGGCGCTGATGGGCGGTGGTGATCCCGCCGAGCTTGTAATAGGTGCCGACCAGCAGGACCACCAAGCCGGTGAACATGATGCTCCCCTGGAAAGCGTCGGTGTACATGACCGCCTTGAGCCCGCCCATGATGACGTACACCGCCACGATCAGGGTCAGGAAGAACAGGGCCACGTCGTACTCAATGGCCAGAACCTCGGCGATGAACTTGGCGCCCCCCATCAACACCACGCTGGCGTACAGGGGCATGGCGCTGAAGATCAGCAGCGCGGTCAATCCCTGCAGACTCAGGGAATCGAAGCGGCGGCCGAGAAATTCGGGAAAGGTGTGAGCGTTGAGATTCAGTCCCATCAGCCGGGTCCGGCGGCCGAAGAAGACAAAGGCGATGAAAATGCCGACGATGATGGTGAGAAAGGTCAGCCACAGCACGCTCATGCCGAACACGGCGGCGGCACCGCCGAAGCCGATGATGGCCGAGGTGCTGACAAAGGTGGCGCCATAGGACATGGCCATGACAAACGGATGGATCTGGCGGCCGGCCAGCATGTAATCGGCGGCGCCGTGGGTGGTGCGATAAGCTTTAACGGTCAGGTAGGCGACGATCCCCAGGTAAATCAGGACCACGCTGGTCAACAGTGGAATACTCACGGTGGCTCTCCTTGATTTACAGGGTCTCTTCGACCTTATGTTCTTCCTCTTCCCAGACCTGCTTCTGCCGCGCTTCCTCATCGGTCAGCAGACCATTGTTCCAGTTCTTCACCCCATACCAGATGCACAAGAATGTGCTGAGCAGGGTCAGGGCGAAACCAAGCGGCACTCCAAATCCTTCTAATCCAAACATCGGCAGCTCCCTTGCTACAAATTTTTTCAATGAAGACAAGCCTCTTCAAAAACCAAAGAAAATGACTAGACACTGTTTTTACGGAGTTTTACACTGGCAGTCCAATTGAATTTTTCGTAGGCTGCGTTCGGTTTTTTCGAACGCAAAACGTTCTGGGGAGATCGGCATGGAACTCTATCAACTGCGCTCGTTCGTGGCGGTGGCGCGGGAACAGAACCTGACTCGTGCAGCCGACGCCCAACACCTCAGCCAGTCCGCCCTGTCGAGCCAGATCAAAGCGTTGGAGAGCGAACTGGGGGTCAGCCTGTTCCAGCGCACGACGCGCGGCATGACCTTGAGCGAAGCCGGCCGCACCCTGCTCAGTCATGCCCTAGGCGTCCTGGAAGCGGCGGATTCCCTGCAGCGCACCGCCGCCACCCTGCGCCGCGGCATTACCGCCTCGATCACTATCGGCCTTAACACCGACCCGACCTTTCTGCAGATCAGCACCATCAACCAACGCCTGGCCCTGCTCCACTCCAACCTCAACGTGATCTTCCACAGCAGCGAGACCGCCAATACGGCCCAACTGCTACGCAACAAGGCCATTGATCTCGGCTTTTTCTACGGGCAGCTACAGGATCCCGGCATCGAGCAGACGGTCATCGCTCAGGTCCGCATCTGCGTGGTGATCCCGAGCAATCTGGCCCCTCAACATCAGCCCGGTGACTGGGCAGAGATTTCCGCTTTGCCCTGGGTGTGGGTGGATGACAAGTTCCCTTTTTTTCAGGCACTGCAGAAAAACATGGGGAGTTTCAGGATGGCGCCGACACGGATCGTCACCGCAGCCAACGAGCAGATCGTGCGCGAGCTGGTGATCGCCGGCCACGGCGTGGCCATCATGCGCGAAGACGAGGCGCGGCCGCTGGCCGCCAACGGCAAGGTGCAAATCTGGAATAAGGGCTGGGGCACCATCCCTTTGAGTCTGGGATGGCTGGAGGGGAATGGCGATAAACGCCCGGTCAAGGCCGCCCGCGAGGCGATCAGTCATATCTGGCAGCAGCCGTCCGACGAGTACGCCGACAACCTGGCGGATAAAATCTGGATTTAAAGAAAGTCCCGCAACGGGACACATCCCGGAAACTCCGCGGCTCATGGCGCGGGTCCGGTCAGGGTCGGCATGAGAACAAGGAGGCAGCCGGAAGGTGCCCGTTGCGGGACAGGAGAGATAATTACTGCTGGGTCGGCGCCTCGGGCGGATTGAAATCGAACTTGGCGCCCTTGGGGATATTGGAAGTGTTCTCGGTATTGACGTTCTTCAAATTGACTTCGAGGATTTTGATCGAAGCTTCGGTTTCTTCATCGTTCCAGCCCAGGTTGAGCTTCAGGCTGGCGTTGGTGTCTTCGTTCTCCAGATAAAATTCACCGGTATATTTCGAAGCCAGCAGCTTGGCGGCAAACGATTCGATCAGACGGTAGACCTCCTCGGGGTTGACCATCATCCCTACCAGCTCCTTCTTGAGCGTGTCATCCATGCTGATCGTTACGTTCTTACCTTCAAATGTTGTCGTCTTCATTCGGGTTTCTCCCTTGTGATGATTTTCTCGATGTTTGAATTCTTCCGGAGCAACAGCCGCTAAACCGTCACGTCATTGTCCGTCTCGGACGAGTTGATCAAGATGATCTCGCTTCCGGAAACGACCATCCCACCAGCGATGACCTTGGCAAACACCCCCTCTTTGGGCATGATGCAATCCCCGGCCTGATGGTAGATGGCACAGCGGGTATGGCACTCCTTGCCGATCTGGGTCACTTCCAGCAACGACTTGCCGACCAGCAGTCTGGTACCGATGGGGAGAGACGGCAGGTCGATACCGCTGGTGGTGATGTTCTCGCCGAAATCACCGCAACTGACATCCAGCCCCAGGTTGCGCATCTTGGCGATGCTCTCCGTGGCCAGCAGGCTGACCTGGCGGTGCCAGTCCCCGGCGTGGGCATCGCCGATGATGCCGTGGTTCTTGCGCAGCTCAACGCTTTCCACCGGTTTCTTGCGCTGATTCTTTTCGTCGCTCACACAGACGGAAACGACTTTTGCCATGGTTCTTCTCCTTTTGATTATCCGGACGACAAATTCGGCGTCCGACTCTTCCAACGGCCGGATACAGAATCAGCCGCCGATCTGTGCCATGGCGAAGTTACTGTGCTGGTAGCTTTCCATGGAGATGCCATGCCGCTGCGGCTTGCCGGTCACGATCTGGGTCAGGGCGGCAGTCAACTTGGCCTTGTTGGCCGGTCGCAGATAAGGGGTCAGGTCGGTTTGCTGGTCTGAAAACAGACACCCTTTGGCCTGGCCCGTAGGAGTGATTCGAATACGGTTGCATTCGTCGCAGAAGTGCCCGGACACAGCAGTGATGATGCCGATGGTCCCCTGCGCCCCCGGAATCCGAAAATCCCGCGACGGTCCGGCATAGGCCCCCTTATTCACCACCTCCAGATGATAACTGGCAGCGATCGTCTTAAGAATTTCTTCTCCGGAAATACAGTAACGCTGCCACCCTTCGTCCTTGACCACGGGCATGTACTCAATGAATCGCACGGAGTTGCCGCGGAAACGGGTCAGGTTGACGAAATCGAAGATCTCGGAATCGTTGATCCCGCGCATGATGACGACATTGATCTTCGGCGGCGGGAAACCGGCCCGTTCGGCCGCATCCAGCCCGGCCAGCACCTTCTTCAGGTCTCCGCCGCGGGTCACGGTGGTGAAGACCTCCGGCTTGAGGGAATCAAGACTGACATTGAGCCGCTGAACCCCGGCCAGATAGAGATCTTTGGCCATGCCGGCCAGCATCTGCCCGTTGGTGGTCAGAGCCAGATGGCGCAGACCTGGAATGGCGGAGAGACTCCCCAGAAAGGGGACGATGCCGCCACGCACCAGCGGTTCTCCGCCCGTGATGCGAATCTTCTCGATCCCAACCGAAACGGCAGTCTCCGAGATGAGCTGCAATTCCTCGTAGGTCAGGATGTCATCGTGACTGCACGGTGAAACCCCTTCTTTGGGCATGCAGTAGAAGCAGCGCATGTTGCAGCGGTCGGTTACGGATAAACGCAGGTAGTTGATGCGCCGCCCGTATGAGTCAATCAATTCCATGGGTTCACCTCAAACCAGGTCGTTCGCCTTGGTAGGTTGGCGGAACCAGACCGCAGCCTGGCCGCCCCATGCGTCGCCTGTTCGAAAGACAAGCAGTTCAGGGCAGGGTTTCATCGTGCTTGTGCTCCAACAACACCCCACCCGGCAGATAGGCTTGATCGAGATACGCCCCTAACGAGTAATAAGCTTTTTCAGACGAGCTGCTGATGATCGGATCGATCTTTTCGGCAATGGGAAAGCCGTTGTCGCCGATCACGAAATCCTCGGCCTTCACGTCCACGATCAAGCCGATAAATTGAGTATGCAGGCCGATATTCAAAGCATGCAGCAGCTTGCACTCCAAAATCAGCGGGAACTCCTGCACATAAGGTGCATCGACGACTTTGCTTTTGACAGCGGTCAGGCCCGAGGTTGAGAACTTATCCGTGGTCAACCCGGAAACGATGCCGACATAGTCCGTTTCGATCAGGTACTGCTTGGACGGAATGCTGATGGTGAAAGCATTGTGTTCGATAATATTTGCATAGGTCGAACGCGTCTTTTTTATGGAGATCGCCACGCAGGGAGGATCCGTGCAACAGATTCCACCCCAGGCAACAACCATGATATTGGGCTGTTCGTTGGCCCCATAACTTCCAACAACCCATACGGGGGATGGCAGTGCCAATGGTTCAGGGCCGAGTGATATCTTCATAAAACCCCTCTTTTGTTACAGTGTGAAGCTCATGCCATCGGAGGCGACCAGGACATGCGGATTACGGATGGTGATGTCCTCCAGGTCCTGTTTGCTCATCGGCTGGCTGTAATGAATCGACAGGTGGGTCAGAACGGTTTGTCGGGCGTTAATGCGACGGCCCAGGTCCACAGCCTCATCAACCGACATATGGCTGTGGGGGAACCAGTTGATCCCGAAGAAGGTGGCGTCACAAATGAACCAGTCGACTCCCTCTACCAGTCGCGCCGTTGCTTCGGGCAATCCGGCGGTATCGGGGAAATACGCCAGCCGTTTCGAGTCTGTTTCGACCAGAAATCCGGCGGTCTCAACGCTGTGGTTGGCAGCCAGCGGGGTGATCGTCAGGGAGTCAAACCGATAGGCTTGGTTGAATTCCCACGGGACAATGGCAAAGATGTCCAGCCAATCAGGGAAGGCCAGGCGGAACCGTTCTATGGCGCTGGGAGGCAAGTACAGCGGCAAAGGGGTTCTACGCTGGAGCTTGACGTAATACTCTAATTCTCCCAAACCACCGAAATGGTCGAAGTGCCAGTGGGTCAGGAAAATTTCGTCAATCAGGGAAATCTTTTCCCTGATCAGCTGGGCTCGTAAGTCCGGTGGCATATCCACCAGAAGGCTGTGATTTTCGGTCGTGATGAAGGCCCCGCTGCGAGTCCGGGCCAATGCCGGCTCACGGTGGGCGGTTTGGCATCCGACGCAATCACAAAAAAAGGACGGTGCACCCGGTCCGGCTCCGGACCCCAAAATTTTGAAAGAGTTGCTCATTTCCCGTCCTTTGGTTTTAATTCAAGCCATCGGTTCCGCGCCGTTCGAACAGCATGGGAACCGGGCCGCATGCTGCAATGTCCGGGCATTCCGTGCACTGCCCACGATAGGGTTCCGCAATGTCCTTAAAATCACAGGAGCGAAACCCCTGCTTGGCGTAAAAACCCGCGCTCGGGCCTTTGGAGACCGTGGTCACTCTGAAACCCTCTGCAAACGTTCCCACAGCATCTCGGCAATATTGCCAGGGATTACTCAACAGCTCCTGAAGCAGGCGGCTGCCGATGCCGGACTTACGCTCTTGCTGCCGGACCCCAAAAACCACCAGATGAAACTCGTCATGGTCGGTTTGCACCATCATCCCGACCCCTCGAATCTCTCCTCCGCATTTGATCAGCACATGATCTTCGACTTCTCCGGCGATATCCATGTCACTGGATTGCAGAATGGACCGCATCGTTTCTTCAGCGCTTTCAGATGCAAAGTCTATTTCATACTGCATTTAAATATCTCCGCGTTCATTAATGCTTTGAAAAATTCAAATCAAATTTAAGACTCATATGATAGTCAGCTTAAATACAAATCAAAATGGCATAACGATATTATTTCTAATTTAATAAAAATTAAATGTTCATCAATATCAAATTTATAAGTTAAAAAACTTACGCAACTTACGATTTAATATTGAAAATAAATTTATAAATAAGAAAATTGTTTATTTTACTTTCGTCAATTCAATTTAAATCAAAAAAAACTATTTCGAACAAAAAAACAAATTCATACTTCCAGGCTATAGCAAAAGCGATGCCATAAAATTTTCAAACAAAATTTTCAAAAGTTTCCTGATAATTATTGCGGTTATACGTTTATTAGAAGGATCTCCACGGCCCTCCCCAAACCGGTTCAGTTTTATTTTGGGAATAAACTTCCCCCCAGTTTCATTTTGAAACAGACATGGCACAGATCGACACACCCCCCACAGGAGCTGCCCCTCAAAAACACTCATGGCCGTTCGCAAAAACGATTGATCCATGGCCACCTTGGGACAAAAAGGCGCAGCAGTTTAGATAAGGTACAGCTTTTGCTTTAACTATGTGGTGAGTCTAATTTTGAGCTGATTTTGTGCCACCAAAGGGCAACCCGGCCCCAACAGCAGCGGAGAGAACAGGTATGAGTGGAAAGGCGGTTTCTTTTGTCGCCCCATCAGGGACTGGCAAGACGACCCTGGTCGAGCAGGTCGTTGTAGAACTGAAGCAGCGGGGCTACAGCGTAGGCGTTGTGAAACACGATGCCCATCGTTTCGAGATCGACCACCCGGGCAAAGACAGCTATCGTTTTACCCATGCCGGTGCCGACACCATGCTCATCTCATCCCCTGAAAAGCTCGCCATCGTAAAAAAACACAGCGCCTCCCCACCAATTGAGGAATTGCTCGCGACCTACTTCAACGACGTCGATATTGTCTTGACCGAGGGCTTCAAGAAAAGCGGCCTGCCGAAAATCGAGGTTCACCGCAGCGAACTGGGCCAAGCCCTGCTGTGCCGCGGCGAGCGCCACGACCCGGCCCTGCTGGCGGTCGCCAGCAACGCCGACCTGGCTTTGGACGTGCCGGTTCTGGACATCAACAACCCCCGGCAGATTGCGGATTTTGTCATAAAACACCTGAAGGCTTCGTTGCAAAAAATGCCCGCGTGAGCTGCGGACACAAGGATTCAGACAAGGGGAAGCGCGCCAATTTGGCCAGCGCAATCCCCAAAAAAGATGTGTTAAGAAAACTGGTCTGACCTTTACATTAGAACTATTGACGCCACCTCCAAGCAGGATTAAATTAAAACTAGCATTCCGGTAAGGTATTGATAAATCGATACATTTATATTTTTAAATGTGATTCAGGTTCGGCTCGACTGACGATCAACTTCACTGCATTGAAAGCAAAAGCGAGCCGCTTGTCGGATGGCCTGAAATCCAGCAAGCCACCTGATTTTCATTATTGAAATCGACTTGATTGAAATGAGGAATGAACCCCACTTACGGGCAGGCAGCGATCAAAGGAGACACTGCGAATGGGCCAAAAAGTTCCAATTTCCGACGTCCTTGAACTTCACTGTTCTTCTTTAATCGACGGGAGCGAACTGACGCCTATCGAGCGTTGGAGAGCGATCCAGAAGTGCAAAGAGGAATTTTTGAAAAATGGGATTGTGAACCCTGACAGCGTTCCCTGCATGCAACAAGAAGTTGTCGATTCGTGGAAGCGTTCCCGGAACAAAGGCGTCAACCCCTACGAGATCGTCACCACTCCCAACTTCAAAGAGACAGAACTCTCCAAGATTCTCAAACAAAAGCAATCCCTGATCAAAATCGTCGACGCGCAGCTCAAGCCTTTTAAAGAGCAGATCATCTCCTGCGGTTACTTCTTTTTCGTCTTTGAAAAAACCGGCTTGATCCTGCTGAGCGAGGGGGACTGGTCACAATTCCCATCCCAGACCAGACCGACCTCGCGCCAGGGCATTCTCGCCGACGAGAACACGGAAGGGACCACTGCGCATGAGCTCTGCTTCCGCCTCAACCGCCCGGTCCTGCTGCTCGGCCCCGAGCACTACTGCACGGCCTTCCACGACCGAATCGCTTCGGCTGCCCCAATCCTCGACGATCACGGCGAAGCCACCGCTGCCCTGGTCATCCTGAGCCCGCCGCTGCTGGACCCGCTGCGCGACGATGCCGGCGACGAAGTGATCAACAACCTCAGCTTCCTGACCATGGGCTTCATCACCTCCATGGCATCCTCGGTCTCAGCGCAGCTGCAACTGGCTCAGACCAGCAGCGACTTGTGCGAAGTCAACGAAAAGACAGGGGAGATGTTCAAGGACCTGCAGGTGGCTAAAGACAAGATCGTCAACGTCCACAAGACCCTGGCAGCATCCTGGACCCTGGTGGAAGATGCCATCGTCGCCGTTGACGAATGCGGCAAGATCCTCCAGATCAACCAGGGCGGCCTGCGCATTCTCAAGGTCCGTCCCGACGAAATCGGCAATCGGAACATCAATGAGTTCTTCAATAACAGCCTGTCCATCATTGAACTGGCCCAGGAAGGGAAGCATTTTTCCTTCGAGGAATTCATCAATGTCGGCAATGAACGAAAAAAACCGTACAAGATCGATGTCGTGCCGGTCCTGAATCAATACACCAAGAAGCTGGAAGTCGTGGTCCTCAAATTTGTCGCTTGCGAAAAGGCGGCCACCCAACGCAGCAAAACCGGCTGTGTAGCCACCTTCACCTTTGAGGACATCATTGGCGAGAGCAAGGAAATCAAAAACACCATCGCTCTGGCCCAGCGTTTTTCCGACTCCCCGGAAAACGTCCTGCTGATCGGCGAAAGCGGCACAGGCAAAGAATTGTTCGCCCAGGCCATCCATAACACCTATCGGCCCAATGGACCGTTTATGGCGGTCAACTGCGCCTCCCTCCCCCGCGAACTGGTCGGCAGCGAACTGTTCGGCTACGAAGGAGGAAGTTTCACCGGCGCGGAACGTTGCGGCAAGCCGGGCAAGATCGAGTTGGCGCACGGCGGCACCCTGTTCCTCGATGAGATCGGCGACATGCCGCTGGATCTTCAGGCCGTACTGCTACGGACCCTTCAGGACAAACATGTCATGCGCATCGGCGCCAGCCGCTGCAAGGAGGTCGATTTCCGCCTCATCGCCGCCACCAACAAGGACCTGGTCAAGATGGTCAAAGAACGCCAGTTCCGTGAAGACCTTTACTATCGCATCTCGGTCCTGACGGTGGACATTCCGCCGCTGCGAGAACGCAGCAACGACGTCGAATTGCTCAGCAAAACCTTTGTGGAAAAATACTGCCGGAAACAAGGTTGGGAGACACCGCAACTGAGCCCCGAGACCCTGAAGATCATCAACGAATACCACTGGCCCGGCAACGTGCGCCAACTGCAGAATGCCATCCACCACTCCATCAACACGGTGAATGGCAGCGTTATCAGTCCGAAGAATCTCCCCAAATACATCCTCATGGATTCCAGCCCGGTGAAGATCGACGAAATCTCCAATTTCAGCGACTCCGAAGGGGACAACTTCTGCCTGAAGAAGATCGAAAAGGCGGCGATCGAAGCGGCCTTGCTGCGCGCCAACAATTGCATCCCCACCGCGGCGGAGATGGTGGGGCTGAGCCGTTCGACCCTGTACCGCAAACTCAAGGAGTACAAGATCAACGTTGCCTGAGACCTTTGCGCAGGTCGATAGCAGAACCGGCCTGCGACCTTGCCGTCTCCATCCCTACAGACGGATCCTTCACGGGGCTCTTTTGAGCCCCATTTTTTATTTCTGCAAGCGAGCGACAACAAAACCGGACCGTGGACCTTTGAGAGGGGTCTCTTGCGTCTTGAAAACGCAATTCTCAAAATAGGACGCAATCGCAAAAAGGGATGCTCCGGCCCTTCATTCCCGCAGCTCGCATCGGCTGCGAACGAACAGGCAGAACAAAACCAAAAGCAAGTAACTATGCAGGATTCAGACAGATTCTAAAAGTTTCACTCCTCTATTTAATCACTCTCGAACCTCCCCTTATTGTTTGGCTTGCTTGTTGCACAAGTGCCAAAACAACCCCATAAAAAGCCGAAACCCCTTGATCTTCTACACTAACAGACAACGAAATTTACTTTATTGAACAATAATTTGCAGACTTATTTTGATTAAGGCAGCAAATTTTAATTACAATAATATTTTAAAAACACAAAAACCACTTTTATATCAGGCGAAATCATAGAACATCTTGTGATCATTCAATAATGCTTTATTGATTTTAATTTTATCTCGATTGTTTAAACATACTTCAGAATTAGGAAACATTATCAAATTTTCTTTTTCTGAAATTATGCCATGGAGAGATTCGATAAGCAGCGTTTTTTCGACACGATTTCTGCCTTGATAAAAGAATCGTCAACAAAAAGCTTAATCGCTTTTTGTTTTACAAAGTCCAATGCAATGAAATGCGGTCGCTTTAACTGCCCAGCTTTAAGAGAGGAACTATGAGTAAAAAAGTGGATTTGAATCAACCAGGTATTGAAGTAAAGAAGTCGGCCTGCTACTTCTGCCACCAGAACTGTGGCGTACTGGCCCACGTCAAAGACGGCAAGGTTCTGGCCATCGAAGGTGATCCGGACTTTCCCACCAACCAGGGCGGATTGTGCTGCCGAGGCAACGTCGCCCTGCAACATCTCGACCATCCCGAGCGGGTGAATTATCCGTTGAAACGGGTGGGCAAACGCGGTGCCGGCGAATGGCAACAGATTCCCTGGCAGCAGGCCATTGACGAAATCGCCGCCAAACTCTCCAGCATCCGTTCCCAGTATGGTGCCGAAGCCGTAGCGACCGCCGGCGGCACCCAGCGTACGGACGACTGGGCACGGCGCCGTTTCATGAACCTGTTCGGCAGCCCGAACGGTTTTCACAACGCCCATCTGTGCTGGATCCCGACCTTCATGGTGGAAACCGCCATCTACGGCTGGTGCCCCTTCGACCTCGATCTGGGCAGCAGTCGCTGCATCGTCCTGTGGGGTCAGAATCCCGGTGCTTCGGGCATGCCGGAAGCACATCACATCTCCGAACTGCAGGAGAAGGGCCTCAAGGTCATCGTCATCGACCCGCGCTTTACCGAAACCGCGTCCAAGGCTGACCTGTGGCTGCCTCTGCGTCCCGGCTCCGACCTGGCCCTGGCCCTGGCCTGGATTCACGTCATCATTTACGAAGGGCTGTTCGACCAGGAATTCGTCGCGGAATATTGCGAAGGGTTCGGCGAACTGGCCGATCATGTCGCCGAGTTCTCCCCCGAATGGGCAGCACCCCTGACCTGGCTGACCCCGGATCAAATCCGCGAAGGGGCCATGATGTACGCCCTCAACAAGCCGGGCAACATCCAGTGGGGAACCTCGGTCGACCAAATCGGCCGCCCCGCCGGCGCCACCATGCACGCCCGCGCCATCCTTCGCGCCCTGACCGGCAACCTCGACTGTCCTGGCGCCGACCTGTTGACCGGCCCGTCCCAGGATTACCTGACCGACGAAGAGATGGAAGGGAATGAGTTCCTGCCGGAAGCGCAGCGGGCCAAACAGATCGGCTCCGACAAATTCAAGCTGGTGACCTGGCCCGGCTACAGCAAGATTTCCGAGCTGACCAGAAAAACCTGGGGCAAGGCACCGACGGCCGAATGGATGTGCGAAGCCCATCCCCCTTCAGTCTTCCGCGCCATCGCCAGCGGCGACCCCTACCCGGTCAAGGCCCTGCTGATGGCGGCAACCAATCCCCTGGCCTCCTACGGCGAGACCGATGTCGTTCTCGAAGCGCTGCGCAAGGTCGAATTCATGGTCGCCTGCGACTACTGGATCACCCCGTCGGCCATGTTTGCCGACTACATCATGCCGATCGCCGGAGCCCTCGAGCGTCCGATCATTACCAACAGCTACGGCTGCGCCGACTTCATGCTGGCATCCCAGCGGGCGATTCAGCCGATGTACGAGCGGCGCAACGACTTCAACTTCTGGCGCGATCTCGGCGTCGCGTTGGGACAGGAAGAGAATTGGCCCTGGAAAACGGTTGAAGAAGCTTATTACAGCGCCATCGCACCGATCGGCTACGACGTGGAGAGCTTTGACGAATTCGTCGAGCGCTACCGCTTCCACTTCCCCGAACGGGAGTACTACAAATACAAACGGCAGGGCTTTGCCACCCCGTCGGGCAAGATCGAGCTCTACTCCACTGTGCTCAAGGATCTCGGTTATCCGCCGCTCCCCGAATATGTCGGCCCGACTGAAAACGAAGTGGACCATCCGGAGCTGGCCGAAAAATTCCCGCTGGTCCTGACCACCGGCGGCGGCTTCATGCCGTTCCACCACTCGGAGCACTTCCAGATCAAGGACCTGCGCTTCCTGCGCCATGCGCCTTACATGGATATCAACCCCAGGACCGCAGCTGAATTGTCCATTAAAGATGGCGACTGGGTCTGGATCGAAACCGCCCGCGGCAGAATGAAACAAAAGGCCAACCTCACCGAAGGCATCCATCCGAAGGTCATCTACACCCAGCGCTGCTGGTGGTACCCGGAAAAGGATAAACGCGACATCGAATTCGGGGGCGAGCTTGGCGGCGCCTTGATTTCGAACGGCAACATTCTGACCAGCACCGCCGATAAGGACTGCGATCCTTACAGCGGCGCCTGGGCGAACCGCGGCCTGTTGTGCCGGGTCTACAAAGTCAGCGAAGCGGATCAGAAGGAGGTCAAGTAAGATGGCACGCTATGCAATGGTTATGGATACACGGCGCTGCATCGGCTGCCACTCATGTACAGCCGCCTGCAAGGTCAACAACGAGTTACCCACGGACATTATCTATAATCCGGTGACGACCGTCGGTCCCACCGGGGTTTTCCCTGACCTGCACATGTCGAATTTGCCGCTCATCTGCATGCACTGCGAGAACACGCCCTGCGTCGACGCCTGTCCCACCGGCGCCTCGATCCGGCGCGACGACGGCATTGTTTATGTCGACGATCCCAAGTGCGTCGGCTGCCTGTCCTGCGTCATGGCCTGTCCTTACGGCGCCCGGGTGAAAAATCACGATACTGGCGCCGTACAGAAATGCGATTTCTGCAAGGACCGGGTAGCGGAAGGCAAACTTCCTCACTGCGTCAAGACCTGCCACCAGAAAGCCCGCGTCTTCGGCGACCTGGACGACGAGACCAGCGAAGTCTTCAAGCTGGTCAACAGCAGCAACGCCACCCGCCTGCTGGGTGAATTGAATACCGAACCATTTGTCTTCTATATCTTTGAAAAGAGGTAAATGCCGATGAAAACCAAACATCAAGGCTGGGGTTGGATGTTGGCCGTCGATTTCTTCTTCGCCGGCATGGGCGGCGGGATGCTGGTCATCGCCGGAATCATCGAACTGTTTATCGGCGGGGGCAACACGTCTCTGCTTGGAAATATCCTTGGACCGCTGTTCATGTGCGTCGGCTGCGGCTTCCTGGTTCTGGAACTGGGCCGGCCGCTACAGGCCTGGCGCGTCTTCATGAATCCCAAGGCGATCTTGACCATCGGCGCGTGGATCATGTCCATCGCCATCGTCTCCGGGTTCATTTATGCCTCCTTCGGCATCGCGAGCGACGCGATCTTTTGGAAGGACTGGACCTTTTTCCGCCAGTTCTTTGCCCTTGTGAACATTGTCACCGGCCTGGTTGTGGCCACCTACCCTGGCGTACTGCTGGGACGCCACAAGGGGCGCCCGTTCTGGGTCGGTCCCGGCATCATGGCTCTGTTCCTCCTGTCGTCCATGGTGACCGGCGCCGCCGCCCATCTGTTCAGCGGGTTTCTGGTGTCTGCCCCGGTCTCGCAGGAGGTTTTGAACAACCTGCCCGGCCTGGTCGCCGCCATGCTCTTTCTGCAGGTGGTGCTGTGGTGCGGCTACATCTGGATCAAGCTCACCGGCACCACCGAGGCCGAGGCCGCCAGCGCCAAGCGTTGGCTTAACGGCGACCTGGCCGATGGCTTCAAGTTCCTGTTCCTTCTCATGGGGACAGTGCTGCCGCTGGTGATGGTCTTGATTCCCACCATTTTGACCCAAGGGATCGGCTCGTTGCTGGTGCTACTCGGCGGCGTCAGCATGCGTATGCTGGTCGTGCGCAGCGGCGAAGACCGCACCTGGCTCCCGGGCGAGCAGAAATATCGTGCTCGGCTCCCCCTTGGCTGCGAAGACTTTATGAAAAAGGTGTGGGACAACAAGTAGCTCTCAGACCATGACAGGTTGACCTCTGGCAGGCCCCGCTCCCTTGAGCGGGGCCTGCTTTTTTTCGATGGCCCGGTACGATCAATCATCCCACCGTCTCCTTCCCCTTTCGACCCCTCAAAGGCACTTTCGGATGAGATGACCGAGTCGTATTTCCAGACAGGATCATCTCATACCAAGTGTGGTTGAACACCAGAATGAAATACCTCGTCTCCCCCCTCCCAACGCCGGTGACCGGCTCAAAAATCCGAGCGGAAATTTTTTTGATAAAAAAATCGTAACAATTCGAAATTTTTGAATTTCTTTTCAAAAAAAAGAAGCAAATCGGACAAATTTTTCAGCCATTTCAGCCCCGACTTGCACCCCACTTCCCGGGATCTCGCCATACGTCCTAAATTGCAAATCTGTTCTAAAATAAGAAACCCTTATTTTTCAATATGTTACATGGATTATCAAGCGACCAAAGAGAACTCGATGCATCAAAAGGAGATTCGATTCACCATCTCGCATAATCGTTTTTATTCAATAATTTCAGAATGTTACAAACAAAAAATCGCTTGGCACGCTAATAGCAAAATCCTGGTTAATCAAAAAATTTGTTTCACCAACCGGACCAAAGAGAAAACCAGACAGGAATACGACTCAGTGATCGCTGCAAATTCCATTGAGTGTTTATGTCCGGAACAAACCACTTAAGGAGGTGACGAAGAAGGAGTAACCGATGTTGGGCTGTAATTTTCACATTTTTGAAAGGAGTCGTTAATCAATGAGAAAAGAATGGAAAACAGAGAATGCAGATGGCTCTTATACCGTAAGAACTTGTGGCTGGTCGCCCCCTGGTGATCACCCGGTCGGATGCGGTATGAAGCTGACGGTTAAAGGTGGCAAGCTGGTTGGTGTTGAAGGTGACGAAGAGCATCCGATTACTAACGGCCGTCTGTGTGTACGCTGTCTGACCCTCCCTGAGTACGTCCACCATCCGTCCCGTATCACCACCCCGATGAAACGGGCCTATGAAGATCGCGGCAAAGAAAAGTGGACCAAGATCTCCTGGGACGAAGCTTGGGACATCATTGTTCCGAAAATCAAAGAATTCAAGGAAAAGTACGGCGCTGAGTCGATCATCGTTTTCGGTGGTACCGGCCGTGAAGCTTGCTTGTATTACTATCCGCTCGGTTTCGCCTCCATCGGTACTCCTAACGTCTGTTATCCGCTCAGTGGCTGGTCCTGCTACGGTCCTCGCTGCGCGATTACCGACTACATCCTGGGCGCCGGTTATCCTGAAATCGACAACGCCGGTTACTACCCGGACCGTTTCGACAATCCGGCGTACAAACTGCCCGAGTACGTTGTGACCTGGGGTAAAAACCCCCTCATGTCCAACCCGGACGGCTTCTTCGGCCACTCTCTCATCGACATGATGAAGCGTGGTACCAAGATCATCGCCATCGACCCCCGTATCACCTGGCTCGGCACCAGAGCAGAACATGTCTGCCAGCTGCGCCCCGGTACCGACACCGCCCTGGCCCTGGGCTTCCTCAACGTCATTATCAATGAAGAACTTTACGATAAGGACTTCGTGGAAAACTGGACCTACGGTTTCGAAGGCCTGCAGGAGCGCGTTCAGGAATATCCGCCCGAAAAAGTTGCGGACATCACCTGGGTACCCAAAGAGACCATCATCGAAGTCGCCCGCAAGATCGCTACCGCCAAGCCGACCGCTATCCAATGGGGTCTGGCTGTCGACGAGAACCCCAACGGCGTTCAGCTCGGCCATGCGATTCTGTCCATCTCCGCCATCACCGGCAACCTCGACGTTCCCGGCGGCATCACCCTCGGCCCCCCGGCTGCTCTGCTCGGCAAGTGGCGCGTGGAAACCCGCCGCAACCTGTCGGAAGAACTGTGGAGCAAGCGTATCGGTGCGGAAGAATGGCCTGCACTGAGCACCGCTCTGGCCACCACCCATCCGGACGAGACTCTCGACACTCTCGAAACCGGCAAGCCCTACAAGCTGCGCATGGGCTGGTTCAACAGCTCCAACTTCATCACCCCGACCTGCTCGGTTGCTCCGGACCGCTGGTACAAGGCACTGAAGTCCCTGGAGTTCTGCGTGGTCCAGGATTGCTTCATGACTCCGACCGCCATGGCCTTCGGCGACATCTTCCTGCCGCTGCCGACCTTTGCCGAGCATGACGGCGTTGTTATCACCCACTTCGGCCGTAACGCCGTGTTCCTGGGTGCCATCAACGAAGCCCTGCGCGTCGGCGATACCCGTTCCGATATCGAAGTTTGTATCGAACTCGGTAAGCGTCTGCATCCCGACATGTGGCCGTACGAAAACGTTCAGGACTTCTTCACCCAGCAGCTGCAACCCGAGTTGGGCGTCGACTTCGCAGGCCTGAGCGAACTGGGCGTTTACCAGCCCAAGTACACCTACAAAAAGTACGAAAAAGGCCTCCTGCGCGGCGACGGCGAGCCTGGCTTCAATACCGTTACCGGTATGGTCGAGCTGACCTCGACTCTGTTCGAAGCCTGGGGCGACGACGCTCTGCCTTACTACAAAGAGCCTCCTTACAGCCCGGTCAGCACTCCCGAACTCTTCAAAGAGTATCCGCTGGTCCTGACCACCGGCGCCCGTAAGTTCACCTCTTTCCATTCGGAGCATCGTCAGATCGCCACCCTGCGTGAGATCGATCCCGATGCGGTTGTCGAGTTGCATCCGGAGACCGCTGAAAGACTCGGCATCAAAGAGAACGACCTGGTCGAGCTCGAGAACATGTTCGGCAAGTGCAAGATGAGAGCGCATCTGACTCCTTGCATCCATCCGAAGGTCTGCCATGCCACCCACGGCTGGTGGTACCCCGAAAAGCCGGCTGAAGAACCGAGCCTGTATGGCGTCTGGGAAGCCAACGTCAACACCCTGGTACCCCACAAGCACATCGGCAAACTCGGCTTCGGCGCTCCGCTCAAGCAGATGATCTGCAAGGCGACCCGGGTAGGTTAAAGGCCGACTTTACTGGAACAGCGTAGGTTCGTCCCCCGGTCTTGCCGGGGGAGCGAACCACCAGACCCACCAGGCGCCGAAGAGCAGCGTGAACCGCTCGATGACGCACCACAAAACTGGGGATCTGTTGGAAAGTCACTAGCGAAACCGGAGACTTACCTAACCAAATTCAAAGAGATTGGAGAGACGAATGTCAAGATACGGTCTGTTGATTGATTACGAATACTGCACAGGATGCCACAGCTGCGAGGTCGCTTGCAAAAACGAGCACAAACTGGCCCGCGGTAAATGGGGGATCAAGCTTACCGAAGTCGGCCCCTGGGAAGTGACCCCCGGCAAATTCGAATGGAACTACATCCCTGTTCCGACCCAGCTCTGCGACCTGTGCGCCAACAGGGTTGCCGAAGGGAAAAAACCGACCTGCGTACATCACTGCCTGGGGCAGTGCATGGAATACGGGACGCTGGAAGAACTGGCCAAGAAGGCGGCCGAAAAAGGCAAGAAAGTTACTATCTTCGCCCCTTAAAAAGGCTTGTCGTGCAGAGCCTTGAATCTGGAGGCTCTGCACGGCAGCTCAAAAGGTCAAGGCATGCCATGCCCTTCCCAAGGGATGTATGAGTAAGCGACAGGGATTCAGTCGAAAGGAACGTGGGGACGTGCCGGAAATATCCGCGCGACTCAATGTAAGCCAAACCCAGGTTTAAGTTTTTGGTTTTGTATGCCAGCTGCAGGTGCCTTGAGCACCATTTTCAGGAACCTTTTTATGTTTCTGACAAGGATCTGCACAGAGCTGCCCGATATAAAGACACATAACAGTTGGCGGTTTTTCTCTTTCAGGCATGATTGAACCACACCTTTCACAGTTTTTAAGGTCTTTGAAACTGAATGTACCGCAGGTTGGGCATTTTATCGGTTTAGGTTTAGGTGGTTTACAACCGCCGCAATATGGATTGCAGGACCAGCACATGGTATTTCCTTTCGGCATTAAATTTGTTTTTAGATATTTTTGCTCTGCTGAATACTAAATGTCAACTACTTCAAAAGTTTTTTTTGAGTTTTTATTGAACAACTATTTGGCTGTTAGCTTGCTTTAAAAGACAAATATAGATCACATGTAAAAATGAACTATGCTGCATGAAAGGTTAGCCTTAAAGGTTCTGACAAAACTTAACTGAAAAGGAGATTTTAGGCATGGAAAAAAACGAACCGAAAAAACCAAAAAAAGTAATCGAAAAGCCTCTGAATCCTTTGGCTCAAAAACCTGGCCAAAAGTACGGATCAACCAAATTCACGCCGTCGAAAGAATATAACAACGGCCAGATAACCTTCGAAGAAGACAAAGACAAAAAATAAAAATTAAATTTATTAATTGGTGAATTATATCTGTCGACAGAAATGTTCACTAGATTGTTTAATCGAGGATAGTTGGCATTTTTTGCAGCAGAGCATTGATATGAAATGCAGTCTATCCGGTTAGTGATTAACAAAAATGATTTTAAAAGGTTTTAAATAAGCAGGAACCGGTTAGAAACAAAATAATTAATTGGATAGACTGCTTTTTTTAAACAACATTATCTCAGAGATAAAGGAGAAATCAGATGTGCTTTAGACCCGCTGGAGTTAACAAACCGCAAGAATGTCCCAATTGCAAAAAGAAGCTTGCCGCTTTAGGTGGTGTTCGGCAAAAAGTGTGTCCGTTTTGCAAAACTCCGCTCGAAGACGATTCTGAGCAAAAGTAGTTTCAGTACTTACAGTTTTGTTTCGAGAAACACAAATTTTAGTTAGAAATAGCAAAGTAGTTTGGTTGGCTCCAAAGTGTTACAAAAATCCATATATACAGTTAGTAACACTTTGGAGTCGTAATTGTTCAATTTAAGAAGTGTTTTTTTAGGTGGTGTATACATTGTGGAAACATTTTAAATCTTAGTAGATATTAAAGTGTTTTCTGGTTTTGCGGCTTACAACAACTTTTAGAGGCACCTCATAGTTGTCAATTTTGAAAAGGAGCCCCAATTAATGCCAGACCAAAGTTATAATCGTTGGGTTATTCTTATTGCTGCCATTGTCAGCAATATCTGTATCGGCACCCTCTATGCGTGGAGCGTCTTTGCCAACCCTCTCGGCCAGCTATTCGGCTGGGCTCCTCCCGCGCTTGCCCTGGTTTTTACCATTAACCACGGGCTCAGCCCTGTTGCTTCGACCGCAGGCGGCTTTATCCAGGACCGCCTCGGCGCCAAAAACGGCATGATCATCGGCGGCTTGATGTTCACCATCGGCCTCTACCTGTCCGGGACAGTCTCCCAGGTGGGCATGCTGTACCTCACCTACAGCGTCTTGGCCGGCACCGGCGGCGCCTTTATTTACTGCGCCAACCTCGGCAATACCGTCAAATTCTTCCCCGACAAACGCGGCCTCGCATCCGGCCTGTGCGCAGCCGGTTATGGCTGCGGCGCCATGCTCGTCGCGCCGATCGCCAGCGCCCTGATCATCAAATACGGTGTCCTTGCTACGTTCCAGATCCTCGGCGGCGCCTTCTTCGTGATCATTGCCATCTGCCTCATGTTTGTCAAAAGAGCTCCTGCAGGTTACAAGCCTGCCGGTTGGGAACCACCCAAGTTCAGCGTCAACAAAACCAATATCGTTGATGTGATCTGGCACAAGATGATCAAGGATTACGTTTGGTGGCTGGTCCTGATGATGATGTTCTGCGGCACCATGTCGGGCCTTATGGTCCTGGCCCACGCCTCGCCTATCGGCCAGCTGATGTTTGAACTGACCCCGATGAAGGCCGCCTTCTTCGTCAGCATCATCACTCTGGCCAACGCTCTGGGCCGGATCGGTTTCGGTGCCCTGTCTGACAAGATCGGCCGCTCCAACACTATCATGACCATGTACGTCGTCTCGGCCCTGTCCATGCTCAACCTCACCTTCACCACCAGCGTCGTCGGCTTTGTTGCTTCCGGCATCGGCTGTGGCGCGGTGTTCGGTGGCTTCATGGGAACCATGCCGACCATTATCAGCGAACGTTACGGCCTGAAGAATTTCGGCGTCAACTACGGCATCACCTTTATCGGCCTGAGCATGGCCGCCCTGACCGGTCCCTTGACTGCTGCCAAAGTTCGCGTTGCTACCGGCAACTACGAGCAAGCCTTCTGGATCGCTCTCGGCATCAACGTACTCGGATTGATTTTTGCTGCGGCATTCCGCATGGCCGACAAACGTGCCACCTCTTTGGCTGCTGAACCGGCCAAGAGTGCTGCGTAAGAAATGATTAAGGACAAGGTGTCATTAGGCTGTGATCCGGCAAGCACACCTCGTCTGACAAGGACCGCCGGCAGCGCCCCTTAAACAGCGAGGGGCACTGCAGGTCAACAGATTTAAAGCTCATTCGCACCGACGATCTGCAACAACGAAAACGTTCCTGAAAAGGGAAACCGGTACCAAGGGCAGGCAAAACCTTTTGAAAACACTGGCCGGTACCAGTGAAACCATTAGCGTACCAGGGGTTTTATGCGGAACAGGATCCTGACAGAAGCATTGAACCAGATGAATGAGCAAGGGCTCAGGTTCACAACCGCTGGTCTGGCCCACGAACTGGCTGTCAGCAAGAGGACGATTTACGAGCACTTTTCCTCAAAGGAAAACCTGATGGGAGCCGTCTTTGAGGCGATCCTTGCTGACCTTCACCAACAGGTTTCGCGCATCTTTCAAAATGAGAAACTGAACCCGATCGAAAAGCTGCGGTCGCTCATGACCGCATCCCCAAAGGCCTTGGGTCCGCTCAGCGATCGGATCATTGACGATGCGAAACGGCTCCTCCCGAAAGAATGGGCGAAATTTGAGGACTTTTTCACCGACAAGTGGATGAAGATCGAACAGGTCATCCGCCAGGGAGAACAGGAAGGACTCTTCCGGCCGGTGAACCTGGTCGTCCTGAGAAAGATGTACATGGGGACGATCAATGAGTTAGGCGATTATCAGTTCCTGGCCAAGAACAGTTGTACGTTTTCCAGCACCATGGCAACGACAATTGAAATCTTGATCTTCGGCTTGATCGCCAACGATGATCCAGACAAGGAGCGGAGTTCTTGCTCCTGATTGAGAAACTGATATCGGCCGATAAGTACGAAGACACAAGTAACACGGTGTCCGATACGAGATTATCGCCGCCCCTTTACTCTTAAAATTAGGGAGTTAAATCATGCAGGCGGATGCGTTATCAAGTAAACAAGCCTTGGCTGCCACCCAACCGACAAGGCAAAGGGTTGTTGTCATCGTCATCCTATTGATCACTTTGCTGGTTGCTTACCTCGATCGCGTCAATATCGCGGTGCTGGTGGCGGACGATGGCTTTCTGACCGACATGGGCATAAAAGGGAACGCCGTAGCCATGGGCTCGCTGATGTCCCTGTTCCTGGCCACCTATGCCTTTTCCAACTTTTTTCTGAGTCCGTTGGGTGATCGCTTCGGCGCTCGCAAGGTTATGTCGGTGGCGATCGTCCTCTGGGCTCTCTCCTGCCTGTGGGGCGGCCTGGTATCCACCTTCACCGGCATGATCGTCGCTCGCCTCATTCTGGGGGTCGGTGAAGGGATGCACTGGCCGATGCAGATGAAATACGTCAAAAACTGGTTCCCGCCGCAGGAACGGGCGCGAGCCAACTCCACCTGGCTCATCGGTCTGAGCCTTGGGACAGCCATCGCCATGCCCTTCTTCGTGTGGATCGTCGGCACCTGGGGCTGGCGGGCCACCTTCTTCACCCTGGTGGCGATCGGTGTCATCCCCCTGATTCTGATCTGGTTCTTCACCAGCGACAGTCCTGCTGAGTGCAGCCGAGCCAACCAGGCAGAAAAAGACTATATCGAAGCCGGCCTGAAGCAGGAAGCCGAAGCCCAGGCCAAAATCCTCAAAGCAGCCAGCAGCACCTCAAAATGGGAAAACTGGAAAGGGTTCCTGGCCAACGGCGACTACTGGCTCTGCGTCGTCTTCTACTTCTTCAGCACTGCCGTCTGGTTCGGCCTCATGACCTGGATTCCCTCCTACTTGAAAGAAGCGGTCGGGTTCTCCTGGAAAACCATGGGTTACTGGGCCAACGCCCCTTACGCCGCGGCCACCGTCGCCTGCCTCATCGCCGGGTACATCACCGACAAGATCTCCCGCAAGGCGACTCTCGGCATCCTGCACATGCTCGGCGGAGCAATCGGCATCTATTGCGCCGCCCACGCCACCACCCAGGTCGGAGCGGCCCTCTGGTTGGTCGTGGCGGTTGCATCACTCATGATCGGTCAACCCGGTCACTGGTCCATGGTCCAGAAGGTCGTTCCAGCGACCTGCCTCGGTACAGCCGTCGGCCTCGAAAGCGCCCTTGGCAGCGGCGCCGGCGCCCTGACCCCGGTCATCATGGGCTGGCTCATCGACCTGAACACCGGCTACATCGGTGCACTGGTCTTCCTTACGATTTGCTGCCTTATTGGCATGTTTGCGATGATTCTACTTTGGCTCAGGAAGGTATAGCGGGACTCTGAGAGTTTTTTGACTCTGGAATGGATGTTCAGCGAAGCGAGGGCTCCTTTTTTCGCTTCGATAGGATTAACTGCGTCCAATGTTTTCTGCAACTATGCGAAATTACTCAATTTAAAAATGGAGACACCCATGAAAAAAGCATTTTATTCGCTCCTGATCGGACTTTTGGCGATGGCCATTTTGAGTGCTTGCGCAACAAAGGCAAAGGATGCTGATCGGATCAAGTGTCCGGCCTGCAATTATGAATTTCAAGCCCCGGCACAGCACTAAATCTCTCTCTCATTCAACTGACAATTTATAAACGTTGCGTCTGACGCAGCTCACTTGGAGGAAAAATGAAAACAGCAAGAGTCTTACTGCCACTTTTGGCTCTTATTGCCCTGGTTGTCCCGGCCCAAGCCGCCGAGAACTTAAAGGAAATGTTTGCGCAGGGATCGATCACAGGTCAGATCCGCATGATGAATTACACCAGGGATTTCAAAAACGGAAAACAAGACCAACAGGATTCGGCATTGGGTGGCCTGCTTTATTACAAAACGGCTGCCTTTAAAGGGATCAGCCTTGCGGCTGCCTTCGGCACGACCAACGGCATTGGCGATTATGATGATAAAGCCTTTTATTACGGCATCACCGCTCCCGGCCATGAAAACGTAACCCGCCTGCAGGAATATTACATTGAAGGCAACTGGTTCAACACCCAGATCAAACTCGGTGCCCAGGAGCTCTGTATTCCTTTCATGACCACGCACGATGTTCGTATGATCCCGAGAAGCTTTCGGGGCCTGTCGGTCGTCAACAAGTCGGTGGAAAATCTGAGTCTGTCCGGTTTATACCTCACGGACAACGTGGGCTGGGTTGATGAGGAGTGGGTCTCCTTTACCAAAGATTTATACATTGTTGGCGCTGACTACAAACTCCCCGTTACGGCTCTGAACGCCGCAGTTCGTGCCTGGTATTTCGACATGCCCAACAGCTTCAACCAGTCGTTCTTCAAAGCGGATTTCAGCAAAAAGATCAATGACTTCCTCCTGCATGCATCACCAAGCTATTTAAAACAGGACTCCCAAGGCGATGAGCTGGATGGCGAGCTGGATACCTACCAGTACGGCGGCAATCTCGGCGTCTCTGCCTATGGCTTTGACCTGACCGGCTTCTATTCAAAGACGGGCGACAATTCCATTAAGGACGACTGGGGCGTCCAAACCAAGGTCATCATCCAGCAGGTCGTTACCTCCGGCGACGCCCTCAGCGGTGATCGTAGCGATGAGAAAGCCTATGCTGCTCGATTCGCTTATGACTTCGGTGCTTCCGGCATCAAAGGCTTGAGTGCTTATGTTTTCTACGCCAATTATGATGCTCCGGCCAGCACGATCAATGAAACCGACTTCAACGTGCAATATGCCTTCTCTGGTCCTCTTGAAGGATTGGGCCTCAGAGCAAGATACGCCATCATCGACAAAGACAGCGGCCAGGAAGATTTCACCGATGCGCGCTTTTTAGTTACCTACAAATTCTAATCACTTCATTGTCCCGCCTCCAGAGGTCAATGTTGTTATCGCCGGGCAGCAATGCCCGGCGTTTTTTCCCTTCCTGATCGCCCTCCCCTTCCAACGTCGCTCCTCGGGCAAAACTTCCGGAAAACCAGGCTGAGATGATTGTTATGAGACGGAATTCGGATACACTTTTTATGGATTCACTTCCGAGGGAGGGGGGGCCCTCACCCCACCCTTTGAGTAGCGCGCTGGAGCATCACCACTCGTCCGTTCCACCCCTGTGCACCTTCAGGCATTACCAGGAAATCCTCATGCAATTCGGCGTGATGCAGTCCGTCTGTCATCCCGCCTATGGCTGCGACAAGACGCCTCAAATAAGCTTTACCGGCATCCTGAAATCCGAATTGAGCCATCATCTTCCCTGCCGGACCGGAAAAGAACCGATACGCCGCGTGATGGGTCACCTCTGACGGCTGAGAGTTCAGTGCGGGGAGATCCCACATGAACCAATTACAATGGATTGTTGATGTTTCCTTGAGATGAGGGGTTGTAGAAGATGGGGAAGGACCTTTACAGAGACAAGGTCACCTTTGAAAAAAGGTACTGCAAGATTTGCTGTTCTGAAGAAATCCACCGCGTTTTAACCCGTTGGGGCGTCTCTCCTCGAATCAGACAAAAGAAAAACCGCTCCGAAGAGGCCTGGATCTTCGAAGGAGAGGTGGTCTCTTATTGCGGCAAGTGCGTCCCCCATGCCGTTCCCGAAAACCTGCCCCCCCTTGGCCCATCTCAATTTTAAAGGGAATTGAGCCAGACAGCCTTTCTCTTGACCGTCGCTTTTATCTGAATTAGATTAGCGGGGAATTATTTTTGATGTGATTTGTTTGCGCAATGTGGAGGTCTGGCTTGGTGAAAACCTTTGTATCGCCCGGAATGATCAAAGACCGCTGCTGTCGGCTTTAGGCTGACCAGCGGTTTTCGTTTTAGGAGAAGAGGCCTACAGTTCCACAGACAAAAAATGGAAAAATATTACTATCAAAATAATTATGCAGGAGCGATTTTTAACTCCATTTTTTGTTTATGCTGTTTATCATATTATCTATATGAAGAAGACAAGCATTTCATCTTTATCTTATTTGGAATTTACCTTTTTTTTGCTTCTCTTTTATTCTGGATCAACAGAAGAAGAAAATTTATTAATTTAACCGATGATGAGCTGATAATTTTTTACGGGACGTGGAATGCTCACAAAAACATAAAAATCAACTTATCAGATATTGTCGAATGCTATGAAACAAATATCGACAAGGCATCATTTTCGACCGTTGGAGGAACAGCTCAGGTATTGGCTCTAAAAATTAAATTAAATAATGAAATACGCTTTCAAAATAAAAATGATGAGCAATATTTTTCAAAAGCAGTCCCAGTCATATACACTTTTCAAGTTTCGCAAGATCTAAAGACACTGTATCTCCTTTTACTTTCTCCCAAACTTTCAAAGCAGGTTGAAACAGATCTGAAAGAAAAAATCAGGTCCATCCAGGTCTGCAATGCCCCCTGACGGCGAATTCCGGGGACATCCATGATAAGTAAAGTCAAGGGGAAACCGGAGATTTCCCTGTGCCTCGCGGATGTCTCCCGGTGGCTTCGGCTATA
>ENA-ORXD01000422-ORXD01000422.1-sediment-metagenome-genome-assembly--contig:-NODE-422-length-55383-cov-4.553050_pt1 | contig 55383 bp, 46 predicted proteins | sample MGYA00237862_ERZ511471 | MGnify/ENA metagenome assembly ERZ511471
CAGAGTCTTTGTGCATGTGGTCGTCGTGAGGTGCGGTCAATTTGTGGCCACATGTTCAATGGGAGTGCCTTTTTATGGCCAGATCACGTCAACTCATCAAAAGCAAATTCTACCCCCCTTAACATCGAGTCTTCCCGAAGAATTCAACTCCCCATTGCATCGCGTTTAATCCCTGATATAAATCAATCTCAGCGGCTGTGAGCCCTGTTAATCCATCTTTCGAATTGGATCGACAGGACGGTTCTGGTTCTGTGGGGGACAAATTATATGAAGCGAAACCCGGTTCAATGGATTGTGCTTCTCGGTTCCTTGGCACTGCTCTCAATTGTTGTCTCCTGTGGCGGTGGGGGCAGCAGTGGCGACACCTCATCGGATGATCCGCAAACCCCGCCCAGCAATGTCATCATTTCCCTCTCGGCGGTACCAAATTCACCTGGCAGCGTTGCGTTGTCATGGAATGCTGTTGGCAGCCGCAGGTACTACTGGGTTTTCATGGATGGTTACCTTTACACGCAAATTTACCAGTTCGCCCAGGAGAGCCCGGTTACGGCTGTTGCGACCAGACTGCACGCGAACCATGAATATTGCTTCCGTGTTGTTGCGTACACCGAATCCCCCTACCTTTATGTTGGCGAGAGCAGTGAAGTCTGCACTGTGACTCCGGTCGACACGGAGCCACCGGACCCGCCCGCCTACCTCAAGAGCGTTTACTCGTCGGCGGACAATGAGCTGTCCTTGACCTGGCCGGAAGCGACGGATAATGCCTGGGTTGCAAGTTACCGCATTTATCGGAATGACGAATACCTTCAGGAGGTCTCCGGCCTCTCGTTCCTCGATACGAACCTCGGCACAGAGGCGCCGTATTGCTATCAGGTCACCGCAATCGATGATTCCGGTAATGAATCATCCCCGAGCATCACGTCCTGCGTCTCCCCTGATTACTCCTCCCGGGTCGCACAGGTACAGCAAAGCCCCGGCGCCAGTGGCGGGGTCAAAACCTCCCTGGCGCTGGACGCTGACGGCAACGCCCACCTCAGCTTCTACGAGGCGGAGAGCAAAGACCTCTTTTATGCGACCAACGCGGCTGGCGAGTGGGCGATCACAACCATCGCCACCGGCGTGTTCGGCTCCCCATCCCTGGCCCTGGATTCCTTGGGTAAGGTGCATATCGCGTTCGCCAGCGACGGAGTCTACAGTCTGAAATATGCGACCAACGTAACGGGTGACTGGGTCGTCAGCACCATCGACAGCAGCTGGGTCGGACTCTTCCCGGCCCTGGCCGTCGATACCAACGACAAAGTCCACATCAGCTACTACGACTACCAGAACGGGTATCTCAAGTATGCCACCAACTCCTCGGGCGCATGGCTCACACAGGTCATCGACAACGGCTACGCTGTCGGCAAAGCGTCGTCCATTGCCATCGGCCCGTCCGGGGAGGTCCACATCAGTTACTACGATGAAGGGAACGTCCGCCTCAAGTACGCCACCAATGCGACCGGAGCCTGGTTGTCGAGTACGCTCGACGATTCTACAGACGCCGGCAGTTATTCCGCGCTGGTGGCGGATGGCTCCGGGAAAGTCCATATCGCCTATTATGATATGCAGAATCGTGCGCTGAAATATGCGACCGGCACCCCCGGCTTCTGGACCATCGAAACGCTCGATTCCGGTGATGTCGGTGGGACCGGCTGGAACCCGTCGTTGTTCCTCGACGCTTCCGGGACGTTGCACATCAGCTACAATGACTGGGGATACGGCTTCCTCAGATATATCACCAATACATCCGGAGTCTGGGAAACTTACGTCGTCGGCGCCCCACCCAGCGGCGGCGGGGATATCTGGTTGGATGCAGCCGGGATGGTGCACGTCAGCTACCAGGAAGGCTTGAACATTTATTATCTTATTTATGCCGTGAACTGATGGGGAAACCCATGCCCTGGGGTGGGAGTGCGTTGCACAGTCTCTCGAACCGCCGAAGAGTCCGTCTTGAAAATGGTTTTGTAATTACAGCTGGCGACTATTTTAGGAACACAAAAAGCCCTCGATTTCTATGTCGGGGGTTTTTCTCCTCCTACGCTACTCTTAAAACAGATCAAGAACCAATTGTTTCAGGTTTGCTTGTGTTCAGAGTTTAAGTTGGGCAGCTAATGTTTTTCGAAGGGCTAATTCAGGGATTCCCTGATGGCGGGATTATTTTAGACGGTCTAGGGTAGCAGGAGCTTTAATCCTGGAACATGAGATTTCCAATTCAGGTCCGGAGCAATAAAAAGACGAAAATCGATTGGTCCCAAAAGGAGTTGGCTGTTTGTCTGGATTGAAAATGGGGGAGAAATTAAGTGTCACCCAGCAGTTCTGTTGCGACAAGAGAGCGGCATTGTGTCATTGTCATGAGGAATCTGACCGAATCACTGAGTCTGTATTGTCTGCAAAGGGCGTTTGCTAGCCAAGACTATTCAGCAGAGGTAGTAAAGAATAAATATGACTAGAAAAGACTATATTGGCTTTCTTGTTGCTGCACCTATTGGAATCTTAATTGGATTGAGCGCCTTTCATCTTTTTATCATTAGATTTTTAAAAGTAAATATTCAAAACGGTATTGAAATAGGTGTTTTTTTATTATTGTTTTTTCAGTATTTATACTTGGCAATAATGTTAAGAAAGGGAATAATCAAGGCGGGTGCAACAAAAGTAGAAAAGAAAAATTACGCTATTGATAAGAAAATGTCGTTATTTTACAACATATTGAATCCAGATGAGTTCACATACAATGCTATCAAGGCAATGTTTTATGTCTTGATGCCAGCTATTTCGCTGACAGGAATTATTCTGTCACATTTCATAAATCCTATAATTTCAAATTTACTTTCCATTGTATGCCTTGTCGTAGTGATAGTTTTAAGAGTTATTGTTGGCGTCAGGAGAGATGTTCTCTCTTCTCGAGAATAAATTGCCATTCCTAAAACTAAAATTTGTTGTAAACCATTGAAATGCCAAGCCTAGCTAATCGTAGCATTTTCTGATGACCTAAGGATGTATATGAAGGCTGCATTTATAATTTTTGACCAGATGACAGCGCTGGACCTGATCGGAGCTTATGATCCGCTAACCCGGCTGAAGTCTATGAACATTTTGCCCGAATTTGAGTGGGATATTTGTTCTTTCACCCAAGAGGTCACCGACGATAAGGGGCTTCGGTTTTTCCCGGACAAGGTTGGAGAGTCGCTGGGTGGGTATGACCTTATTTTTGTACCTGGCGGTTTTGGGACTCGCTCCCTACAATTTGACAGTGGTTTTACTGACTGGTTGAAAACTGCCCGCCCTGTGAACTTGAAGGTTTCGGTTTGTACCGGGGCACTCCTATTGGGTTCCGCCGGATTTCTATCCGGAAAACGTGCGACAACTCATCCGAATGCCTTTGTTGAGCTAGAGCCCTATTGCGAAACTGTTGTTAACCAGCGTGTGGTTGACGAAGGTGACGTGGTTACTGGCCGGGGCGTATCGTCGTCCATTGATCTCGGGCTCTTCCTTGTGGAGCGATTGGCTGGTGTGGATGCTAGAATCAGTATTGCGAAACAAATGGACTATCCGTATTGGGGGCTGAGATAAGGAACCTATATCACGATGAGGCAATAGAAAAATCTGCCTTGTAATTCACCGCTTTAAAAACATAAAACGGCCTTGGTCAGCAGATCGAGGCCGTTTCCTGCGACCCAGGGGATTTAAGAAAAGGGCGAATCGCCCAATATTTTCTTATCGAAGCAATCCGAGATGATTAATCAGACACCGAGTCCCCTTGACTGGGATTCTCGGCTGGGTTGAATTTGATGGGGGGCTATTTCCATTGAAAGTGAAGAATTTCACAAAGGGGACTTCGTGACGCCGGATTGGAACGTGTGGCGATTTTGAGGCAGGAAACGCCTAGCAAGGCAACTTTCACGTGTTGTTTCCGATGCGTTAAATCGACTGGTTTCTGCGATAACAAAAGCCAGGCCCTGCGGCCTGGCTTTTGTTTGTTTCGGAAGATCAACTCTCCTGGTCCAGAATGATTTTCTTAGCGGCAAAACCAAAGATGACGAACCAGGCGTCCCAGCCTTCCGAGTCGGCCGCGCTTTCGGGCGTGCGGTCCGATTCTTCCGGCGGCAGTTTTAATGCCTGCTGATAATATTTATACTCCGGGGAGTTCAACTCAAGTCGCGTATGGTTTGTCTTGTAGCTGATAAGGCTGAGAATATTGAAATCGGGATGGGGGATAATGTTTAACTCAGATCCCAGCCGGAAGCCAAGGTTGAAATAGCCCCATTTCTGATAGGTCTCCCTGCCGACGACAACAGGAATCTTTTTCATCTCTCCCATCCTGAAAAGCAACAGGCTAATCGTTTCCCCAGGATGACTTTTGTCCACAATTTCGCGGAAGTCGCTCACATCCTCTACCTTTTCATCGTTGATTGCGACGATCAGGTCACCCTCTTTAACATCGGCTTTCATCATTGGAGTGCTTTCAAAAACTCGCGACACGAATACGGCACTCGACTGATGTTGTTTGACCTCTGCAGGGAGGGCGGGGATCGTATCGCCGTCTGATGCAAAGTAGTTGGTGGCCATTTTTTTGAAAATCGAAGAGTTTGATTCCAAATACTCTCCTCCGAGCCAGCCTCTCTCATAAGTCTGTTTGTTTGTAGCGCAGCCGGGCAGCAAGGCAAGACAACTTCCCGTGATGAGCAGAAACAGCAGGAACTTTTTCATGGCATAGATACTCCTTTTTTTAACTTACTTACTCGTCTTCACGATATTCGAGGATATCTCCGGGCTGACACTGCAGGAATTCGCAGATGGCGTTCAGCGTGGCGAGACGTATCCCTTTCACTTTGCCGGTCTTGATCAGCGACAGGTTCTGTTCCGTAATACCGACGAACTCGGCCAGATCTTTGGATTTGACTTTACGCTTGGCGAGCATGACGTCGAGGTTGATGATAATCGACATTGCAGTTCCTAGATGATGAGGGCTTGGTCTTCCTGGATTTTGCGAGCTTCGTCCATGACCCAGGCGATAATGAGAATGACGATGCCGACAAAGGTGGCCGTGAAGTCCGCTGAATAGAGCCCGACCGTGATCATGCGATGCCCGGGCGGATTGGGCAGAGTAAGGACGATGCTCAGCAGGGAGTTTTTCACCACATCGCAAATCACCCAGATAATCAGCGTTCGGCCGAGACTGCGGAAGCAAGCTACGTTCTTTTCCGTGAAGATCAGCCCTTGTTCGTAAAGTCCGAACAGCTCTCGGAGCTTGACGAGTCCGTAAATCATAGCCGCCAGCGGAATCATCTCGGTCACGAATGCTCCAAGGCGGATCAGGCCGGGCAAATTCTGTGTAACGGGGACCGGCAAAGGGACCATGGAGGTCGGTATCGAGGAAGCCGGGTCGAAGAGTTTATTGAAAAAGGACCAGAAGAGGGCGCTTATGAAGGGCAAGAGAAAGATCAATACGGTGCAGGTGCGTCTCAGACGGCGGCTGGCGACGGTAATGCGTTGAGTGTTTTCCATGGCTCATCCCTCGCACTGTTGGGTTTTTGGGTAAAAGAAAAGGGGACGTGAATGTCTCCTTGCGCGATATTGTTGGCAAGGGAAACGCTACAAAACAAATAAAGCATTGTCAATAAAAAATTATTGTAAAACAATAAAAAATGGGTTTTGAATTTTAAAATAATTATAGATTCGATCAGTTATATAAACCTAGTCTACACATTTGGAATAAAGGATTGATCTCCTGGACAGGAGGAGTTGAATTGGTAGCATTTCCCCCTTGTCGGTAGCAGTTATTTCGTGTTCGTCCTTTTTTGTGTTGATTTCGCGTGGTTTGTTTTTGGGGAGGAAAGGGCATGATGCTGAAGAGCACTGCCATGGGTGATTTTTAGAAAAACCGCTGTGGGTTCGGACCTGATGGCGGCTTTTTGTGGTTTTTAATTTTTGTGGGAGGTCTGACCGAAATTGAAAACAAAATCTAAATTGCGATGGTAGCCGAACCTTCGCGTTTCCGCCAGTTATCATAAACCGTCGAGGCTGTAGAAGAAACTGTCCCACAACTCACAACTCACAAAACACTTAACGGCCCAACATGATTTCCTCAGGGTAGGCGTCTCACCTTTCGTCTATGAATCGAAGTCCTATATCTCTCTAAGATTTATCCGTCAGATCTGCATATTTTTCTTTTTTTCGAGAGCCATCCCCTGATATTTTCATCACAGCTGAAACTCTTCTTTTTACGCAGGAACGACATGGATAAAGAAACACTTTTGAGCCAGATCATAAAGCGGCTGGAGGCTGACCACGCCCTCTTGTTGCAGGCGGCAAAGTCGGCTCATGATGCCGCGACCCACTCTGAAAATGTTCCCGACAATAAATACGCGACCCTGGCTTTGGAAGCTTCCTACCTTGCTCAGGGACAAGCGAATCGGGCCCAGGAAATCCAGCAGGCATTGAAAGTTTACCGGGAGTTGTCCCTGCAGGCTTTTTCAGAACGGTCGGCAATTCGGCTGACTGCTTTGGTCAGTTTGGAAGACGAAGACGGGGAGAGCCGGTTGATTTTTCTCGGTCCTGCGGCAGGTGGCTTGCGGGTCGAGGTGGCGGGTGAAGAGGTGATGGTCATCACCCCGGCATCGCCTCTGGGGCGGGAGCTACTGGGGAAGCAGTGTGGTGATCTGGTGGAGATTGACAGCGGGACGATCCGGGAGTACGAGATCGTTTCCCTGGTGTGAAAACAAAAGGGCTGGCCGGGAAAACCGACCAGCCCTTTTGCATTGTTCTGCGTTAACTGATCAGCCCAGGATGGCCTTGAGATCCTCTTCAGCCGTGGTGATCGGGCCGATGTTGTAGTTCTCGACCAGGAAGTTCAGCACGTTCGGCGTAATGAAGGCCGGCAGGCTGGGACCGAGCTTGATGTTTTTGATCCCCAGGTGCAAAAGCGTCAGCAGGATCGCGACCGCCTTCTGTTCGTACCAGGACAGAATCATCGACAGAGGCAAATCGTTGACTCCGCATTCGAAGGCGCCGGCTAGGGCCACTGCGACCTGGATTGCGCTGTAAGCATCGTTGCACTGGCCGACGTCGAGAAGACGGGGAATGCCGCCGATATCACCAAGCTCCAGCTTGTTGAAGCGATACTTACCGCAGGCCAGGGTCAGGATAACGGTGTCCTTGGGAGACTTCTCGACGAACTCCGTATAATAGTTCCGGCCGCTCTTGGCGCCATCGCAGCCGCCGACCAGGAAGAAATGCTTGATGGCGCCGGCCTTGACCGCGTCAATCACCTTATCGGCAACGCCGAGGATGGCGTTGTGGCCGAAGCCGGTCAGGATCTCCTGCCCCGGATTGTCCTCGAACCCTTCGCACTCCTTGGCCTTTTTGATCACTGCGGAAAAATCCCAGCCGTCGACATGTTTTACACCCGGCCACTGCACCAGCCCCCAGGTGAAGAGACGATCCTTGTAGCTCTCCGCCGGTTTCTGGATGCAGTTGGTGTTGAAGATGATGGCACCCGGGAACTGCTGGAATTCCTTATGCTGGTCCTGCCAGGCTCCACCGAAGTTGCCGACCAGATGGCTGTATTTTTTCAGGCCCGGGTAGCCGTGGGCCGGCAGCATTTCGCCATGGGTGTAAATGTTCACACCGGTCCCCTCGGTTTGCTTGAGCAGCTCTTCGAGGAACTTCAGGTCGTGGCCGGAAACCAGGATCGCTTTGCCCGCCTTGGTGCCGAGCTGTACCGGGGTGGGAACCGGGTGCCCGTACGCTGCGACATGCGCCTGGTTGAGCAGTTCCATGGTGACGTAGTTGATGCGGCCGGCCTCGAGAGCCAGTTCGACGTTGGCGTTCAGGTCGAGGCTGTCATCCAGCAGAGCTGCCAGCGCCTTATGGGTGAAGGCATAGACTTCATCCGATTCCTTGCCGAGGATGCGGGCATGGTCGGCATAGGCTGCGTAGCCCTTGATCCCGTAAGTGATGATTTCCCTGACCGAATGAATGTCCGGGTCAACGGTGTAATCCTTTACGCCATGCAACTGGCCGAGCTTGACCTGGTCGGCGGTGGTACTGGGCAGAGCCCAGTCCTGGGCGGCGGCCGGTATTTTGCCGTTGTAATTGCCCACCAGCTTTTTAGCCTTGTCGCGCAGGCGGACACCTTCCGTAACCAGCTTCGAGATGGCTGCGGCATCGAAGTCGACGTTGGTTACCGTGGTAAACAGGCCATCGATCATGAACCGGTCGATTTCCTGATCCTTCATCCCTTTTTCGCGGGCCTTGTTCGCCCAGAAGGCGATCCCTTTCAACGTGTAGACCAGCAGGTCTTGCAATACGGCGACCTCGGGTTGCTTGCCGCAGACACCGACGGCGCAGCAGCCGGTTCCTTTGGCTGCCTGCTCGCATTGATAGCAGAACATGGAGAGGTCGGGTGTGGCCTGCTGCTGATTCGAGGTTTGAGTCTGTTTCTTGCCAAAACCGAGACAATCGAAAATTCCCATTTTATTCACCTTTCTTTCTGTAAGTTCAGTCTGTTCAGGCCGCGGCCTGTTGTTCGTAGAGATCCACAAGCTGGCGATATTTATCTTGCAGGCCGGGGGGCTTTACCTCAGCCTGTTCGTATTTCTGCACCATCCGGGAGCGGATGTCTTCCGGTAACACTCGTTCGGCCAGCGGATAGAGGATGTTGTCTTCCTTGTCGATATGGCCGCGCAACAGGGCGGCATAATTCCTGGCATTTTCGGCAATGACAGGGATCTGGCCCGGTTCGCCGTCAAAGGCTTTTTGGGTCGCGATTTCCATCCCGCGAACAAAAGCGCGCCCCTGCTCATGCTCCAGAAGCATCGCTTCGATGGGCGATTGTTTCTCTGGCATCCCGTTTTTGACCAGCTCGACAAACAGCACATCTTCCTCCTTGGCATGATGAAAGAGGTCTGCGTAGTGGCGGATGAAATCGACGGCGTCGAGAAAAAACTGCCAGTTTCTGAAGCGGCCCTGTTCCATCAGTTCCGTATTTTTCTCAACCAGTGCGATCATGCGTAAGATCAGTTGATGTTCAGTGCTCAGAACCTCGGTGACATTTGTTTTCAACTTAGTTCCTCCTCTCTCCATCAACTCCGATTGTGACGATCTCCAGGGGGATGTTTTTCCCGGACTGGGTGATTGCCTGCTGGGCAAACATGGATAACCCGCGGCAGCAGGGAACTTCCATGATGGTCACTGTCACCGATTGGATGTTGTTCCGCGCGATCATGGCCGCCAGTTTGTCGACATAGGAGCTGGTGTCATCAAGTTTCGGGCAAGCATTGACCAAGACCTTTCCCTTGATGAAATCCCGATGGAATTCGGCATAGGCGAAGGGGGCGCAGTCCGCCGCGATCAACAGGTGGGCATTCTGTAGATAGGGAGCGGTCGGCGGCACCAGATGCAACTGGGTTGGCCACTGGCGCAGTTCAGAGGACAGGCGGCCGGTTTCCGCCGGGTCGTTCTGTTCGGGTTTCTCAAGAGTGCGAACGTGGGACCCGGGGCAGCCGCATGCGAGATGTTTCATAGTTATTCTCCTTTATTGTTCAGATAGTCGTTAATTTCCTGTTCGATCTTGGCTTCGATTTCATCCCCCAAGGCATGGATGCTGACAACGTCTTTGACCAGGCAGATCCCCACGCCGCAAGTGACGCAACCGATGTCGTATTTTTGAAGAATCTCGCCAATCACCGGATGTTGTTCGATGGTTTTATTGATCGGGGCGTCGCCAATGCTTTTGGGAAGATTCATTTTATGTCTCCTTTTTTCGGACTTGATGGCCTGACTATAGCCAAGGAGGGTGGGGAAAAACATGACTCAAGTCAAAATCTGACAAAAGTGGTCATTTATTTTAAAAAACTTTCGAGATGTTGCTGAGTGGCAGGACTGGAGCTGGTTGGTGTGTTTTGATGAATCTTGACAAAAGTGGTCAGATATGATAGTTTAATATTAAATCGTTTGATGTAGAGATTAATGAGACGAAACTATCTATGAATGGAGTTTGTCATGTTGACATTCAGACCATCCGCGGAACGCGGCCACACAAAGACAGAGTGGCTCGACAGTCGACATACCTTTTCCTTTGCTGAATATAACGATCCCCGTCATATGGGATTCAGATACCTGCGAGTGATCAACGACGACCGCGTTGCTCCAGGGGGAGGTTTTCCCACCCATCCTCACCGTGAAATGGAGATCGTGTCCCTGGTCCTTGAAGGGAAACTGGCCCACAAAGACAGCCTCGGTCAACAAACGACCATCGTCCCCTGGGCCGTTCAGCGGACCACAGCCGGGACCGGTATTCTCCATAGTGAATTCAACGCCTCCCAGCAGGAACCGGTTCATTTCTATCAAATCTGGATCAAACCGGCCCGGGAAGGCCTGGAGCCAAGCTATCAGGATCAAGTTTTTCCGAGACCAGGACATGGCCAGTGGCTAACCATCGTCAGTGCTGACGGACAGGACGGGAGTGTCCTGATCCATCAGGACGTCAGGCTTCTGTTGGGGCGGGCCGACTCGGACCGGCCCCTGTTCTGGAACCTGGCCGAGGGACGCTATGGCTGGCTTCAGGTCCTTGAAGGGCAGGGCGGCTTAGGCAACCTTAAACTACAGCCTGGCGACGGCGTGGCTATCCAGGACGAGCGAGAAGGGCTGATCCGGACGACGGATGAGATTACGGTGCTGTTTTTCGATCTCAATTAAGTAGAAACTTGCGTACCGCCAAGTTCGTGATAGGCCTATTAATATCCATTATTTTTTAACCGTTCGAAGTCTTCGCGGGAGGACGTTATGAGTACCAGGATATACGTTGTTTTCTACAGCATGTACGGGCATGTCCATCAATTGGCAGAAGCGGTGGCTGAAGGAGCGCGGCAGGTCGAAGGGACCGAGGTCAGTCTGTTCCAGGTCCCCGAATTGATGAGCGATGAGGTGCTTGAAAAGTCCGGGGCCAAACAGGCAAAGGACGGTTTTTCTCATGTGCCGGTGATTACTCCTAATCAATTGGCGGATGCCGATGCTATTATTTTCGGGACCCCGACTCGTTTCGGCAATATGTGCGCCCAGATGCGGAATTTCCTCGATCAGACCGGCGGCTTGTGGATGAAGGGCGGCCTGATCGGCAAAGTCGGCAGCGTTTTTGCCTCCACCGGCACCCAGCATGGCGGCCAGGAAACGACCATTACCAGTTTCCATACCACCCTGTTGCATCACGGTATGATCATCGTCGGTGTCCCGTATTCCGAACAACGCCTGATGAACATGAATGAAATCACCGGTGGGACGCCCTATGGAGCGACCACATTGGCGAACGCCGACGGTTCACGTCAACCCAGCGAGAATGAACTGGCCATCGGGAGATTCCAGGGACAGCATGTGGCGCGGATTGCCAAAAAACTGCAAGGCGTATAACGCAGCCTGGTGCTCCTGGCTCGGGAAGAAACGGGTACTTGCTGGTGTGGTGACGAACCGGAAAATTTCATTATCTGTTTATACTGTTTTAGTGAGAAAATGTGATTTAGTTATTCTTACATAAACAGTCGTAAATTTTTTGTTGCAAAAGTTTAGCAAATTTATTAATAATGGCGAAAATGAAGCCGCGGCATCGCTACATGTATTGGCGCGAGCGGCAAACGCAAACGACAAGCTTGGTACAGGAGGACAACGGGACATGACGGAAAAGACGAATTTTGGTCTGGGCACGCGAGCCCTGCACGCCGGGCAACGGCCTGATCCAACCACTGGATCACGGGCGGTGCCGATTCATCAGACAACCAGCTTTGTCTTTGATTCGACCGAACATGCGGCGAATCTGTTTGCCCTCAAAGAAATGGGAAATATCTATACCCGGATTGGCAACCCGACCACCGGAGTATTGGAAGAGCGCCTTGCCGAACTCGATGGTGGCATCGGAGCGCTGGCTGTGTCGTCGGGAATGTCAGCGATTTTCCTGGCCATCTTGAACCTGGCCAAGGCCGGAGACAACATTATCGCGACCAGCTTCCTCTATGGCGGAACCTACAATCTGTTTCATCATATCCTGCCGCGCATGGGCATCACGGTTAAATTCGTCGATTCCTCAGACCCACAGAATATTGCTGCCGTCGTGGATGATCGGACTCGCGCTGTTTATTCGGAAACCATCGGCAATCCCAAGAACAATGTCGACGATTTTGCGGCCATTGCGGCTGTTGCCCACGCCCATAAGTTGCCGTTCATTGTGGATAATACCGTTGCCACCCCGGCACTGTTCCGTCCCATCGAACACGGAGCCGACATCGTTGTCTACTCTCTGACCAAGTTTATCGGTGGTCATGGCACCAGTATCGGTGGCGCGGTTGTCGACAGTGGTCGTTTCGACTGGAGTAATGGACGCTTCGAGGAATTTACTACCCCGGACCCGAGTTATCACGGTTTGGTCTATCACGAGGCCCTGGGGGCTGCAGCCTATATTTTGAAAATGCGCATTACCTTGTTGCGCGACCTTGGTCCGGCCTTGTCGCCGTTTAATAGTTTCCTGCTCTTGCAGGGGCTGGAGACGCTGCATGTCAGGATGCCGCGCCATTGCGAAAATGCCCTGGCTGTGGCCCGCTTTCTCGAAAAACATCCGGCGGTTTCGTGGGTCAACTACCCCGGACTGGAAAGCCATCCTGATTATGCCCGCGCCCAGAAGTACCTTCCTGCCGGTGCAGGGGCTATCCTTGGCTTCGGGATCCGTGGCGGTGCCGTTGCTGGCGCCAAGTTTATCGACAACGTGAAGGTCGCCAGTCACCTGGCCAATGTCGGCGATGCCAAAACCCTGGTGATTCATCCAGCCTCGACCACTCACCAGCAATTGACTCCTGAAGAACAGCGTTCAGCCGGGGTCAGCGAAGATTATATTCGGATGTCTGTCGGAATCGAGGATATCGCCGATATCCTGGCGGATCTGGATCAGGCGCTGGCCAAAAGCCAGGAATAACAGGTTGAAGGTTTTTAAAATCAGACTTCAGTAAGAAGCAACGAACCGGACACAAAAAAGGCCGCCCCGATGGGGGCGGCCTTTTGGTGTTTTATGGGGTGGGAGTATCAAGCCTGCCCCTGCTGACTGAGGCGGTCAATGAATTCCATAACCGATTGCAGGGCAGGGCAGGTGGACGGTACGCAAGATTGATCCGAAGTGTTTTTTTGCACATTGGCGGCCAACAGAGAGTTTTCCTGTCCCAAAGGGAAGGTGTCGCCGTAGATATGCCGCAGGGCGCGGCGGCAACGGGCCACAAGCACATTGGGATTGCAGGGCTTGCCAAGGAAATCGAAAAAACCCATTTCAAGCAGTTGGGTTTCGGTATCGGTATCGGCTTTTGCAGACAGCCCGATAACCGGAATCTTGCGCGTCGTCTGGTTGGTCTGCAGAATGCGCAACATCTCCTTGCCCCCTAATCGAGGCAGGTTGATTTCCATGACGATCAGATGCGGCGAATGCCGCAGGACCATTTTCAATCCTTCGGCGACGCTGGCCGCCTCCAGGGTGCGATAACCAGCCTGCTGCAGGGCGACCACTGTTGCGGTGCGAGTCGTTTCCTGATGGTCCACCACCAGGGCCGTCCACCAATCCGGTTCGGAAAGTCCCTCTTTTTTCAGATAATGGAGGCGGATGGCTTGGAGGATGTCACTGGAGGTGGCGACGCAAGGAACGATCTGCAATTCGGTCTGGAAGGCCAAGCGGTCGATGATTTTCAGATCAAGGGGGTTGACCATGGCCAGATACAGGCGATGCCCCTGGCGCTTGATGGGGAATATCAGGTTCTCAACGGCCGTCTGGCTGTCCACCAACTTGAGAAGGTTGGCTGGATAGATGCGTTGGGCCAGACCGGTTTCGTATTGCACATCAAATTGGACCGACAGAACCAGGGCAATATCCTCTTCACAGATTTCGCCCATTTCCTCGAGGATCAAACCCAGGGGTTTATGGTTCTCCTTTTGGATTTCCAGGGCACGGTCCAAGGTGGCAGTTGTCAATACCCCGGCTTCAAGCAATGCCTCGCCCATTTTCAGGCGACGTTTGGGAATTGTCATGATTTAGATTCTTCCTTCGATGCCGAGCGCTGAGCCCGATCAGGTTATCTGATCACCTTACCAGAAGTGGCTTATTTAATACAATAGGGGGTGGGAAATTAATGGTTGTAAAACCATCCGTCGCAAAAGAGAAAATTCGCCGTATAATAAAGATTAACTGTTCTGTTATGGGAAGAGTGTCGGTCTGACTGCAGGCTTTGAAAGGAGACCGATATGTTGCAACGTTTTTTCCAAACCGATGATGCCTTTGCCCCCTTGATTCTCCGTCTCGTTCTTGGCCTGGTTTTCCTCCCCCATGGTGCCCAGAAAGTTCTTGGTTGGTTCGGTGGCCATGGTTTGAGTGGGACGATCAATTTTTTTACTGAGACGATGGGGATGCCCCTGGTTGTCGCTGGGCTGGTGATTGCCGCCGAATTTCTCGGTGCCCTCGGCTTGATCAGTGGTTTTTTGACCAGACTGTGCGGCTTGGGGATCACCTGCGTGATGACCGGGGCGATTTTTATGGTTCATTTGCAGAATGGATTTTTTATGAACTGGTTCGGCAACAAGCAGGGCGAGGGATATGAATTTCATCTCCTCGCGATTGGCATGGCCGTGGCCTTGATGCTGACCGGCGGAGGCAGATGGTCTGTGGATCGGATACTGGCTGGAAATCGAAGAGCCAAAGGATGACGAGGCGAGAGATGGACGCTACGGATAAAAACAAGGGAACGACAACCGAAAACTTGCGGGACCAGCCGGGCTGCCTGTGTCGCCATATCCCCATGGGAGAAATTCTGGACGCGATTGCCGACGGGGCCACAACCTTTCGGGAGATATCGGCGCGGACCGGAATCGGAACCGGCCCATGCGGCGGCCTGCGCTGTGGCGAAAAGGTGCGCAGGCTCCTGGAAGGCGAAACCTAGTCGAACCTAGAATCGCGCCGGCACGAAATCGTCTGTGGTGAAGGTATAGGGGAATTTCAGGTGCTGCAGATAAGTGCCACTGACCACCGCGACGGTATCTTCCGCAAAAACCTGCTCTTCATGGCTTGGGATAACCAGCACCCGGGTCGTCGAATCGGCCGCGGAAATTTCGCTTTCAGTCGTCTGCCCGGCGGCCCGGTTGCGTTCCGGATCGATGCGGATGCCCAGCCATTCCAGTCCGCTCAAGGCGTTCGCCCGCCGTTGCCATTCATAACTTGAATCCCCAGCGGAAAAGATGATGGCATCGGTGCGTCCAAGGGCAGCCAGGTAGGAACCGATGTATTTTTTCATCCGCCAACCTTCGACATCCACCGCGAGCTGACAATTCTCATCACCGGCATCCGCCTGAGCAAAGACCTCCTGACGTGGCAGTGAACGGCCGGAAATCCCAGCCAAACCGCTCTCCTGATTCAGCAGAATTTCCATTTCCCGGGTGGAGAAGCCACATTCGCGCATGAGGAAGGGAGGGATGCCGGGGTCAATATCGCCGCAGCGCGTTTCCATGACCACCCCTTCCAGCGGTGTCAGGCCCATGCTGGTATCCACGGACAACCCGTTGCGGATGGCACACAAAGAAACGCCGCGGTCCAGGTGAATGGTCACCAGGTTGCACTGGTCCGCCGGCCGCTGCAGCCAGGTCGCCGCCCGTTTGGACATGTAAAGATGGGACGGACCGTGAAAGCCGTAGCGACGGACGCGGTATTTTTCGTACCACTCGTAGGGAACGGCATAGGTAAAGGCGTGACGTGGCATGGTCTGATGAAATGCGGTGTCGAAGATCGCTATATGGGGAGTGTCGGGGAGCAGGTTTCGCGTCGCCCGAATTCCGGCGATGTTGGGGCCGTTGTGCAGAGGCGCGAGGATTCGGGCCTGTTCGATGGCGCGCAGAACCTCGTTGTCAATAGCCACCGAGCGAGTGAAATGTTCTCCGCCGTGGACGACGCGGTGGCCGATCGCGGCTATTTCCCCTGGGTCCTGTAACGCACCGTGTTGCTTCGACGTCAGGACCGAGAGGATCAGCTCAATAGCCGACTCATGATCAGGGCAATCCTGTCTGATTTGCAGAGTCGGTCGATCCGGCAACTGATGGCTCATGCTGGTATCGCCGACACTGACGCGGTCAACGACGCCGCGGGCCAATTCGCAACGCTGTTCCCAGTCAAACAAGTGGTATTTGACCGAATAGCTCCAACAATTCAAAGTCAGGATAAACATGGGCGGCCCCCGATTCGATATGTTTCGCCAGACAATTTCATTTGAAGGGGTTTAAATTGTCATTTTGCCGCAGCTGAGTCAAGTCCTGATTTATAAAGTCTGGTAATTAATCCTGTTTCTGTTATCCGGTTGGTGAGATCGAATTCCCTTATGATTGTCCGTGTTCTGAGTCATTGAATGTTGGCGTGCGTCTCGATTAAGTACCTGTATTTAATGTGTTTTTTGCCTGGAAGGTTTGGTCGGGCCGGGGCGGGAGGTTTTTCTATGGAAAGATCAATTTCCCAGGGTTGTTGACAGAATCCTCTGCTCTCCATTACCTTACAAAATCAGCCGAGCAACTTAGTCTGCAAAAAAGGAAGACGGACTGGCCTATGAGCGATTTCGAAACCAAAGTCATCACCGACAAGTCTCAGATTCAGGACAAGATAGCCGAAGCGGAACGTCGTTCCCGGGAGTGGGAAGAAAAGCAGGTTGAGTTGTGGCCGACCAATGAAGAGGACATGCAGGCCTGCGTGCAGATCATGATGATGGGATTTGCTTTTGGTGGCGGGCCTCAGCCCGCGATACGCGAGGTGAATGGCCAGCGGGTCTATGCTCCCTGGGTGGCTCAGGTCAAGGATTACTGCCTGCAGAAACATGGGGCGGAGCGGGGTGAGAAAATTTTTGCCAAGGTGATGGAGCGGTTGGAGGAGTTGTCCGCCAGCATGGCCGGCAGCCCGTAGCCGGCTGACGAAAAAAAATCTGTCGTGTCGCCGGTGTCCTTCGTCAACGACGTATAGACCACTGGATTCCCGGCGTCTTGCATCTGGGCCTTGGTTTTCGGCCTGACGCTCTAGCCCTTGTCTCGCTGTAACCGCTCGATGATCGGCTTATCCGCCGGCAGGATGTCAAAATCATTCAGCTCGGCTGGCAGCACCCAGCGGTGTTCGGCTACCTCGATGTTCTTCGGCACGCCTCCCAGCGAGCGGCAGAGAAACGCCAGGATCAGGACGGTTCCCCACTCGTAGCGATAAGTCGCCACTTCAAAGATATCTCCGACCTCTACATCCAGATCTAGCTCTTCCCGAATTTCCCTCTTCAGGCATTCTTGTGGCGTCTCGCCGCTATCAAGTTTTCCGCCGGGGAATTCCCACATTCCGCCATGGCGGCTTCCTTCCGGGCGTTTCGTGAGTAGAATACGTTCGCCGTCGCGAAGGATGGCGGCGGTGACCAGCAAAGGTTGCATTTTTCGTCCTTCCTTTTTACTCAGCAGATGTGGGGAGATATGAGGTGCCCCAGTATAGACTCCCCTTGTCCTCCCCGGCAATGCCCCTTTTTTGCTGACAGGCCGCAGACCGATATGGTACAAAAATGCCGCCTGAAAACAGAGCCGACGGGAGGTTGTCATGTTTAAATTATCGGAAAAGGGGCAGGGTATCCGGGATATGTTCGATGCCATTGCTCCCCGCTATGATTTGTTGAATCGTCTGTTGTCCCTCGGTATCGACCGGCGCTGGCGCACTTTTGCTGTCAGCCAGCTGCAGTTGCCGGAAAACGGCAAAGTTCTCGATGTGGCTACCGGAACCGGTGATGTAGCGCTCGAAGTCGCGCGGCAGAGTCCCGCGTCATTGACCATCGTCGGAGCCGACATCACTCAGGGGATGCTGCGGATCGGTCAGGACAAGGTCGCTGCATCAGCCTTTCCGCGGCGGATCACCCTGGTCAACGCCCCTTGTGAATCCCTGCCGTTTGCCGAAGGACTGTTTGATGGCGTGACTATCGCTTTCGGTATTCGCAACGTCGTGGATCGACCGGCCGGGCTCAGCGAAATGTGCCGCGTTCTCAAACCGGGTGGTCGGGCTGCTATTCTGGAATTTTCCAACCCTAAAAGCCAGTTCTTCAAAAAGATCTACTATTTCTATTTCCGCAAGGTTCTTCCCTGGATCGGCGGTCTCATCTCCAAACGCAGTGCCTATGAATATCTGCCCGATTCGGTTTTGGAGTTCCCTGACCAGGAAACCTTCAAAGCTATGATGCGCGCGGCCGGTTTCAGCGAGGTGGTGCATCATGACCTGACCTTCGGCATTTCCACGGTCTATGTCGGGGTAAAGCCCTGATCGGATTGCCGAGTCAATGATGCTGGTTCGCGATTGACAATTGCTGCCAGTCGGATTAGCCTTTTATCTGTAGTCTTTCCCTTCCTTCGCAACGACGCGAAGACATTCCATTTGCCAAAGGAAGTTTGGCGATCAACGGGGCTCTCCATCTTCCCTAAAGACGCTGTCGTCTTTATGGATTCGTTTATCCAAGGAGGAGCCCATGAAAAAAATCGAGATTATCACCCCTTCTTTTGTCAGTGAGCTCGATAAGGAACTGCACGAGCTGCTGGCGCCATTGGTCTCCAAATACGGCATGACCCTTGATATTCTCAAGGAGGCCTGCTCCGAGGACTGTACCAGTCTCGCCGTGAACCTGAAGTTCTCTCTCCCGCCTCGTCCGGAAAGTGTCGCAACCCTCAAGGAAGAACAGGATTTCCGCTGCTACGCAGAAGGATTTGGCATGCGGGCCGCTTGGCTGGGCCAGGAATTCAAACGGGGCTCTTTCACCTACAAGGTGGCGGGTCTGATGGTCAACGCACCGAAAGAATGCGTGGTTCTGCAACGCTCTGACGGTTCGCGCTGCCATGAGAATGGCAAGCTGGTGGCTCGTTATCTGGCGGAGGGCTAAGAGCGGAGGTTGCGCTAGGCAGGCTATTTTGCGGGGCTGACTTCCTCGATCCTGACGAGAACGACTTCGCCGTCCTTTTCTGTCGAGACATAAAAGCGCACCGTTTTTTCGTCACTCAGTTGGCCCAGGTCGCGATAGGCAGGAACGCGTTTGCAGGGTTCGCCGGTGGCTGCGGTATGCATGACCGCATTGCGGATCGCACAGGTCCTGCAGTGCACGGTTTGTCCGCAGCCGCCAGGCAACTCGGCATGTTCGCAGGCAAAGACCTCGCCGCCGAGTCGGCCGGTGATTTCATGGAGTTCTTTGCCCAGCAGCCGCTGGGCCTGTTGGTTGGCGCAGATGACCTGCCGATCCTGGTTGACGAGGAGGGTCGGAGCCGACAGCGCATCCAGGAATTCGGCCATACTCTGACCTCGACCGTAGAAGAAGTTATCGATACAGCCTGAACAGAGCCCGTGGCTGATCCGCTCTTCTGTCCGGTCGTCTTCGACTGTTCCGAGTTCGCATTGGCAAAAAGCACAAATCTGACGAATCATGGTTGTACTCAACGGGTCGATGGAAATGCCCCAATTTGCAAGTCTTATCTTTCGTTACGTCTTTGCCGGAAACGTGTTTAGAAAGATGCTGCGGGCATTCCTCTATAGCCGGGGAAAAAGGACCTCTGCATTGTTCGTCCAAGGGGCACCGCAATGGATCGCGGGGCCGACTGTTCTTCATTAACAGAATAGAACACGCTGCGTTAATCCACAATCTCTTTGTTATTTGATGTCCCTCCCGGAATGGCCTGAAAAATAAGCAATGCAGGCTATTATCCGGTCAGAACTGTTTTGATTCCTTTTTAAAGTCCTGTGAAATCAAATGGTTAAATGTGGCATAGCTCCTGCTATATCTCATCTGAGAAACTTGGCGATGGACTGTGCTTGGCTGTGCCGCTGACTGCGGTGCGAAAGGATCGGTGTGATGAGTTTATTGCGTCAGGACATGACTATCGGCGAAATTGTCGCCCGTTTTCCGGAGACAGCCGCAGTCTTTACTGCCCATGGTCTGGAGAAATTTACCGATGCAGAGGTGCTGCGAGTTCTCGGTCCGTTTTTGACTCTGAAGACGGCGTTGCGCGACCGGGGGATCAACTCTGAGTTGTTCCTGCACCTGTTGGAAGATCGCATCCGCGAGTTTGGCTCCTTGCAGGAAAAGACCCTGGCCAACCTGGAAGGTGGGCAGGGGAGTCTGAGCCTGCTGGCCCTTCTCCCCTGTGGTCTCAAGGTGCCGTTCGGCAAGGCGCTGGAAAATTTCATGGCGCCGCTGCAAGCTGCCAGCCCGCGGCCGATCCGCTATATCGTCGAAGGGAACCTGAATCAGGAACTCTCCTATTATCCCTACGTCAACCAGGTCGAAACGCTGGACGAGCTCCCCGACCTGATCCTCACTGCCGATATCAACAGCTTCTATTACCGGACTTTCCGAGATCGTTTCATCACCCCCGGGCACTTCATCGACGTCACCGATTATCCAGCCAATGCCTGCTTCGGCGATGTGCAGATCCAGGACCCGCAGCGCAACTACACGATGCTGACGGTCAACCCTCTGGTGATCGTAGCCGACAAGCAGCGCTGCGCCGGACGTCCTTTGCCCGAGCGCTGGGCCGATATCGTCGACCCTTGCTGGCAGCGCAGCATCACCATGCGCGGCGACGGAAGCTTCTTCTGTCATGCCATCCTCCTCCCTATGTACAAGAACCTTGGCGCCGATGGCGTTGCCGCTCTAGGGAAAAACGTCATCAACGGCTGGCATCCGGCGCAAATGGTCAAAGAGGCTGGCAACGGTCGTGATGAAGGTGCCGCCCTCTATCTGATGCCGCATTTTTTTGCCCACAAAATTCCGCATAAGGACAAGATCGAGATCATCTGGCCCAATGACGGCGCGGTGGTCAGTCCTGTCACTCTGCTGGTCAAAAAGGAGCGCGCCGAAGAACTGAAACCGATCACCGACTTCCTCACCGGGCCGGAACTGGCGGCCATGTTTGCCGGCGCCTACTTCCCAGCCGTGCATCCTGGCGTGGACAATCGATTGCCAGCCAACGCGACCTTCAGCTGGCTGGGGTGGGATTTCTGTCGTGACAATGACATCGAGGCGGTGAATGCGAGTATCGATGAGCTGTTTCTCCCCGGTTGGCGGGAGGGGCGGGCATGAAGCTGATCACCGTCTCCGGTCCGCCGTCGGCTGGAAAAACCTCGGTAATCCTGCGCACCGCCGAAGGATTGCGGGATGAAGGGCTGAAAATCGGTATCATCAAGTTCGATTGCCTGGCCAGCGAAGACGAGCACCTTTACCAGAGGGCCGGTTTTGAGGTGCGCACCGGCCTGGCCGGAGGGCTGTGTCCGGATCACTTTTTCATCGCCAATATCGAAGAGGGCTTGAACTGGGGGATTCGTAACGATTTCGACTTGCTGATCAGCGAGAGCGCCGGCCTGTGCAACCGTTGTGCTCCTCACATCAATGAGGTGCTGGCGGTGTGTGTCATCGATAACCTGAGTGGGGTGAACACGCCGAAAAAGATCGGCCCGATGCTGAAGCTGGCCGACGTGGTGGTGATTACCAAGGGGGACATCGTCTCTCAGGCTGAACGAGAGGTCTTTGCCTTTCGCGTCAAACAGGCCAATCCCCGTGCAGCGATTCTGCCGATCAACGGCTTGACCGGCCAGGGGAGCCTGCTGCTGCAGCGGCATCTGCGTAATGCCAAGGATTTCAATACGCTGGAAGGAAAACGGCTGCGCTTCTCCATGCCGGCCGCTCTTTGTTCTTATTGTCTCGGTGAAACCCGCATCGGCCCGGATTGCCAGATCGGCAACGTGCGTACCATGGATTTCTCATGACCAGCGAATCGAACGTCAATTATTTGCACCTGGAAGGGAAGGAGCTGTTTACCAGCTACCCGTTCCTGCGCGATTTCTTTGCCGCCCTTGGTCTCACCGGTCCCCAGCGGCAACAGACAACCGCTGCCTATTTTGCCGGGCTGGAAGAGGACAGTTTTGAGCGGCTCGGTCTCAGCCCTGTCGAACTGGGGGAGCGGCTGCAGTCGTTTACCGAGCAGATGCTGCGCCTGCGCGACGGCAGCGGCGCGCAGGTTTCCACCATCACGGTTGTCGGCGGACGAGACAAGAGCGGAGCTGCAGAGACTGCCTCCCTGACCCTGCAGCGAGGCGACGTGGTCTGTATCGTGGGCCCGACCGGATCGGGGAAGAGCCGTCTGTTAGGAGATATCGAATGCCTGGCCCAAGGCGACACCCCGACCGGGCGCAGGATTCTGCTTGACGGCCAGCCGCCGGATGAAGGGGCGCGTCTGTCCGGAGAACAGCGTCTGGTGGCTCAATTGTCGCAGAACATGAATTTCGTCATGGACCTGTCGGTGCGGGAATTCCTCACCATGCATGCCGAGAGCCGGCTGGTGGAAGGGATCGAAACCGTGGTCGAGCAGATTTTTACCACAGCCCTGTCTCTGGCCGGGGAGCCGTTCAGCCTTGAAACGCCGGTGACCGCTCTGTCCGGTGGGCAGTCACGAGCGCTGATGATCGCCGATACCGCCATGCTCAGCCCGTCCCCCATCATCCTCATCGATGAAATAGAAAACGCCGGCGTGGACCGGCGTAAGGCATTGCAATTATTGGTCAGCAAAGAAAAGATCGTTCTCATGGCGACCCACGATCCGATCCTCGCTCTGGCCGGCGACCGCCGGGTCGTGCTGCGCAACGGCGGCATGGCCGCCATCCTCGAAACGACCCCGGCCGAACGGGTCAACCTCCTCCTGCTGCAGCAGGTCGACGAACGCCTGGCCGAGGTGCGTAATCAGTTGCGTGGCGGTGAGCGGGTTGACGGTGATCCGGCTGCGTTGTTCCCGCAATTTTCCGCCCATTAGCGACAGCAGCGCTGAATTTATCTCATCCTGCTCAGGACTTGGCGCGCGGCCGCATCTCCGGCACGGCCAGCTTGGCCTGCAGGCGATCGATCCATTCCGACGGCAGTTCCATGATCGATTGGCGCAGCCGGTCCATCCACCACGTTGAAATTTCCTGTAGATCTTCCTGATAGTAGCGGTGTTCGACGATGCGGAAAGAGTCCTTTTCGTACATCAGCACATCCACCGGCAGATCCACGTCCGTGGCGCTGATGCGGGTCGAATCAAACGCCAGAATCCCCACCTTAAGAGCGAAATTAAGCGGGTCGTCATAGCTCAGGGTACGGTCCAGCACCGGCTTTCCGTAACCGCTGGCGCCGACGATCTGATAGGGCGTCCCCTTGGAAACCTCTACCCAGTTCCCCTGCGGATAGAGCATGTAGAGCATCGGCTCCGGGTCGCGCGCCATCTGTCCACCGATGATGCAGTGGATGTCGAACATCAGGCCGCTCTTCTGCAGCGCCGGTTGATCCTCGTCGGCGACCCGGCGGATCTGGGTGGCGAAGGCATTAACCGCCTTGTAGAGGCGATCAAACGGCTGTTCCTGGTCCGCGATGAATTCCTCAAAATAGGTCAGCGCCTTGTCGCGCACCGACCGCAACCCGGAGGTCATGAGGAACATGGCCGAATTCTCGCCATGGAAAATGGAAACCTTTTTAGCGGTGATCGCTTCATAGCCCGAGGTGATACGCGTGTCGGCGATGCCGACCAGGCCGGTACGCAGCCGCATGCCCAGACAGAATGTCATTGAATTTGCTCCGAGGCTTTTGATTTGCCGAGATCGGTAATCGGTTGTTGGGCGAAAAAAGTGTCGAACACAGCATTGCCGACTTGATTGATGCGGGTCTGGGTGGCATCGAGATATTCATGCAGACCGATGTGCAGGATCTCTTCGATAGAGACGTAGTCCATGTCAGCCAGCAGCTTGCCGAGGGCTTGTTCGGCACGGTTGCTGAACGAGCCCCGTGAGCCGCCGGTGATGTTGCGCAGAGACGACTCTGCAGCGATCAGACAGTGGTGGATGGAACGGGGAAACTTGGTGTCGAGCACCAGGAAGTCGACAATCTTTTCCGGATCGATACGGCCGTGACGTTTGCGGTACATCTCGAAGGCGCTGGCAGAGCGGAGCAGGGCGGCCCACAGGATGTTGTCGAACGGAGTGCCGATGTAGTCGACCGACGGCAGCAGGATGAAGTACTTGACGTCGAGGATGCGCGAGGTCTTGTCTGCACGTTCCAGCATGCGGCCGAGACGGCCGAAGTTCCAGCCCTCTCCATGGGACATGGTGCTGTCGGTGATGCCGACGAATTGATGGCTGGACATCATCACGTCGACAAAGAACTGATGCGGCAGGTCCATGCGTACCCCTTGCGGAGCCGCTTCGTTGACCATCAGGTAAAAGGTATTGACCTGCTGCCACATCTCGGAACTGATGTGCTCTCGCACCGAGCGGGCATTTTCCCGCGCCGACCGCAGGCAGGAGAGGATGGAGTTGGGGTTGTTGCGGTCAAAGGTGAGAAATTGGATGACGTTGTCGCGACTGGCCTCGCCGTAGAGCTCGGCGAATCGTTCATGGTCGCCGGTGGTGTTGACCAGGGGTGACCACTGCTCCTGCGCCCCCAGCGGTAAATCGAGGATCATGTGAAAATTGGCGTCGATGAAGCGGGCCACGTTCTCGGCCCGCTCGATATAACGGTTCATCCAGTAGATGGAATCAGCTACCCGGCTCAGCATGGCGTATCTTGTCCCTTCCTGTGTTCGGCTCTTTCAGAATGATTTTATTTACTCGGTTTTGAGTCGATGACCCAGGTGTCTTTGCTGCCGCCCCCCTGGGACGAGTTGACCACCAGGGAACCTTTTTTCAGGGCCACACGGGTCAGGCCGCCGGGGAGGACGTAGGGGTCTTCACCGTACAGGATATAGGGGCGCAAGTCGACATGGCGCCCCTCGAAGTGATCGTCCACCAGTACCGGCACTCGCGACAAGGCCAGGGTCGGCTGGGCAATGTAGTTACGTGGCTTGGCCTTCAACCGGCCGGCGAACTCTTCGCGCTGGGCCTGAGTGGCATGAGGACCGACCAGCATGCCGTAGCCGCCTGATTCGTTGACCGCTTTGACCACCAGCTTGTCCAGATTCTCCAGCACATACTGCAGGTCGTCGGGGCGCCAGCACGCATAGGTGGGGACGTTGCGGATGATCGCCTCTTCCCCCAGGTAATATTTGATGATATCCGGTACGTAGGCGTAAACCGCCTTGTCGTCCGCCACGCCGGTGCCGGGGGCATTGGCCAGGGCCACATGGCCGTGTTGATAGACTTCCATCAGCCCCGGGACGCCCAGCATGGAGTCCGGCCGGAACACGTTGGGGTCGATGAAGTCGTCGTCGATGCGGCGGTAAAGGACATCGACCCGTTCCAGCCCCTTGGTGGTGCGCATCATCAGCTGCCCTTTGTGTACCACCAGGTCGCTCCCCTCCACCAGTTGCACTCCCATCTGCTGGGCCAGGAAGCTGTGCTCGAAATAGGCGGAGTTGTAGATGCCGGGGGTCCATACCGCTACTACCGGGTCGCGTACTCCGCGAGGCGCCAACCCTTGCAGCATGTCGAGCAGGCGGCTTGGATAGTCGGTGACCGGCTGCACGCTGCAGGCCTCGAACACCATGGGGAAGGTACGCTTCATGACCAGGCGGTTCTCCAGCACGTAGGAGACCCCGGAGGGGCAGCGCAGGTTGTCTTCCAGGACGTAATAGTTGCCGTCGGCATGGCGCACCAGGTCGGTGCCAGTGATGTGGCACCAGATGTTGCGCGGCGGTTTGAGGCCGATGCACTGCTTCCGGAAACCGTCGGCGGAAAAGACCAGCTCCTCGGGAATCACCTTATCCTTGAGGATCTTCTGGTCATTATAGACGTCATGGATGAAAAGGTTGAGGGCGTGCACCCGTTGTTTGAGGCCACGCTCCATGGTCTCCCATTCCTTGCCCTGTACGATACGCGGAACGATGTCGAACGGAAATATGCGTTCGGTCCCGGATTGGTCTCCATAGACGCTGAAGGTGATGCCAAGGTGCAGCAGGGCTCGTTCAGCAGCACGCTGGCGGCGGATCAGTTCCTCGGCAGGGAGGGAGTTGATGCGTTGCACCACCAGGTCGGCACCGGGTCTCGGAACCCCTTGGGCGTCGAACATTTCATCGTAAAATCCACCGGTATCGTAATTGTCAAAATTCATGCACAGCCACCTTCCGCAATATAGAGAACAATAAACGAATTATAAATTTCAGCAGCTATAAGTCAAACAGATTGATGGCTTCAAACCGTTGTGAAAAAATCCCATAACGCTTTGAGTTACAACAGCTTTGCGACATCCACAGAAACCTTCAGGGTATGTTCGCCGCCCCCGAAGGCCACCCCCTTGAGTGGCGTTACGTCACTGAAGTCCCGGCCCCAGGCCACGGTGATATGACGCTCGCGAGGCATCTGGTTGTTGGTTGGATCGAAGTCGAGCCAGCCGCTCCCTGGCAGGAATACGGAGAACCAGGCATGGGATGCATCGGCACCGACCAGCCGTTCCTTTCCCGGTGGGGGGATGGTTTCCAAATATCCGCTGACGTAACGGGCGGCCAGGCCGTGGGAACGCAGACAGCCGATGGCGAAGTGGGCAAAATCCTGGCATACGCCGCGGCGGTGGGCGATCACCTCGGAGAGCGGCGTGGCAATAGTGGTAAAGCCGGGGTCGTAAGTGAAGTCTTTGTAAATCCTCTGCATCAGGTCCTGCACCGCTTCGAGCAGAGGGCGGCCGGAAGTAAAGGAATCCTCGGCATAATCCTTCATCTCACCGTCCGCAACAACGATCGGCGAATCGAGAGAGAACTGCAGGGCATCAAGGATTTCCGGTGTGCGGTCTTCCTGCAGACGATTGCGTACCGTCTCCCACGGCAGATCGTTGCCAAAGGCCAGGCCACCCTGTTCCTCGGCGATGGCCAGTTCGCTGGTGGCAGTGACCACCAGTTTCTCGTGGGGTTGCTGGATGGTGAAATAGGCGACCCGGTTGCCGAAGAAATCGAGCCGCTCCAGGTAATCGACCGGCGTCGGCTCAATGCTCAAAGAACTGTGCAGGCAGCGTTGGCGACCAAGTTGCCGCGGCAACAGGCGCGCCTCATTGTGGCAGAGGCCGGCCGGCGAGCTGTATTCATAACTGGTGATGTGCACCACGCGATAGTTCACAGGCTATCCTCCCGCCGCGTCGGCGAGAGCTGGCGCGGTCCCTGGGCATGGCTGAAATAGGTCTGGGTGATGGCATCGGAGAGTCGCCAGAGGCGGTTGGCGGTATTGGCCAGCAGGTCGTCGAGCTGAGGATGTATCCCTTTGTCGTCGGGTGACGTGCGGATCAATTCCGTCGAGGTGGCCAGACGAACATTCGTATAGGCTTCCAGGATCAGGCGCTGCACGTCTGTCATTCCTTGTCGGCTGTTTTCCCGCGGCAATGCGTTGATATGGGTGTGCAGTTTACGCAACTGATAGGCCAGTGAGCGCGGATGCTTTTCGTCCAGCATGAGCAGAGACAATACCGCCGGCAATTGCATGAAGGAACGGTAGCGGCGGCGGAAGGTGATAAGGCTTTCACAGCTGATCAGCACCGCTTCGCTGACTTGATGAGCCAGAGCTTCTTCATGCTTCGGCACCAGCGTGGCGCGCAGCAGGGCGATGGAGAGCAGAGCCCGTTCCAGACGCCGCCCCGTGTCGAGCAGCAGCCAACCCGGATCGTGGGTCATGCTTTCGGTCGTCAGTCCGCTGAACGCCACCAGCTTCATGATCAGTTGATCAAGGGTGTCCTGCAACGGCCCGCCGCTTTCCAGCTGACAGATGGAGAAGGCTTGATGCCATTCCTGCTGGATGGTGTCCACCACCCGCCAGGCATCGGTGGACCACAGATCGCGTACCGAGTAAGCGGAGCGGCCGAATGCCTCGAGGGTTGAGCTGAGGCTGCCGACCCGTTTGGGATTGAGGGCCAGGGACATCAGTTCCGGCTGCGGGTGTTTGAGACGCAGGGCCGAGTCCTTGCCGACAAAGCCGGGATAGGTCGAGGTGAGGTGGGTCAGGCCGCGCAGCAGATGATGCAGGCAGGAGATGTCGCGACTTGCCTGGAACTCTTGAGTTTCACTGATCTGCAGCAGCACGGTGCGCAGCAGCCGGGCGGTGGCCTCAGCCCGTTCGGCATACCGGCCGACCCAGAACAGGTTATCGGCCGAGCGGCTCGGCAGAGGGCCGGTCAAGGGCTGCACCAGCTGGTCACGTTCGGTGGCCTGCCAGGTATCGACTTGGCGGTCCGGTTTCGGGGCAAGCACCCAGGTATCCTTGCTCACTCCGCCCGCCTGGCCGGAGACGGAGAAGGTTCCTTTCTGCGGTGCGATGCGGGTCAGGCCGCCAGGCATGACTTGATAGCCATGGCCTTGTGCCACCACGAAGGTACGCAGAATGGCGTGACGCGGCTCGATGTTGCCGTCCACCAGGGACGGTGCGGTGGAAAAGCCCGCCTGTTCCTGAGCGACGTACATGTGCGGCTTACTCAGGATGCGGTTGCGCCACAGCTCCCGGCCGGCTTTGTCGAGTTCGGAACCGAACACGGCGTTGCGCCCCGCAGTGCGATGGATTGCCTTGATCACCAGCTGGTCGAGATGCTCAAGGACGAAGTCCCGCTCGCGCGGTTGTCCGCACCACCAGCTCGCCACTGACGGCAGGGACAAATCCTGACCGAGAAAATGCCGGGCGATGCCGGGCAGGAACGGCAGCAGTCCGGGGTTTTCCAGAATGCCGCTCCCCAGAGGATTGGCGAGGGCCACATGGCCGCGCCGCGCTGCTTCCACCAGGCCGGGAACACCGAGCAGAGAGTCGGTGCGCAGTTCCAGGGGATCGCAGAAGGAGTCGTCGAGGCGGCGCAAGATGACATCGACCTGCTGCAATCCTTCCAGCGATTTCAACCACACCCGACCGTCACGCACCGTGAGATCATCGCCCTGCACCAGCGGGAAGCCAAGGAACGACGCGAGGTAGGCGTGCTCGAAATAGGTCTCGTTGAGCGGACCAGGGGTCAGCACCACGACCCGCGGATCGTCCCAGTGATTGGGGGCGATGGTGGCCAGGCCGTTGCGCAAGCCGCGGAAGAAGCTGGCCAGGCGCTGCACCTGACATTCGCGGAACAGATTGGGGACGATGCGCGTCATCACCGAGCGGTTTTCCAGCGAATAGCCGGCACCCGACGGGGCCTGAGCGCGATCTTCGAGGAGCCACATGCGTCCGTCGGGACCGCGAGCCAGGTTGCCGGAATAAACGATCAGGTTCTGGCGATCAGGCTTGGCCATGCCAACACAGGGGCGCAGGAAGCCGGGATGGGCGTAGATCAACTCCAGCGGGAGCAGCCCTTTGCGGATCAGTTCCTGGGCGCCGTACAGGTCGCGCAGAACCAGATCGAGCAACAGTGCGCGCTGTTCCAGGCCGGCTTCGATGCTGGCCCATTCGTCGTGGCTGATCAACAGCGGGATGGGGTCGAGCTGCCAGGGGCGCTGGTTCCCCTGAGGATCATCATAGACATTATAGGTAACGCCGTTTTCCCGCAGCAGTCGTTGCGCTTCCTGGCGGCGGCGTTCCAATCCTTGATTGCCGAGGCGTTCAAGCCCCTGCAGTAACTGCTTCCAGTGGGGCAGAAGCTCCCCCTGGTTGGCGAGAAATTCATCGTAGGCACCGAGTTGGGTGGCGTAGAACTGACTGCCTACGGTATCGGTTTGCGGGTTGTTTGTGTTCACCCTGACAGGTCCATTTCTATAGCTTTAAGGGCGCGGAGCCCGGCGCAGATCGAGCGTGCAAGGGAATTCCCGATTCTTTTCTTCCGGCGGCGGCGCCATGGGGCCGATGCCCGATCCTTGGGGAAGAAAACGTCCCAAGGACGCAAATTCGGGACGCGGTTGAAGCTGCCCCGGAGTGTGGCCATAATCCCAGAAGCGGCTGATGCGGCGTGATTCCGCCTCGTAGGCGTTGATCGGGAAGACTTCGTAGCTGCGCCCGCCGGGGTGGGAGACATGATAGGTGCAGCCGCCAATGGCGTGTCCGTTCCAGGTGTCGATGACATCGAAGACCAGCGGCGAGTGCGGGCTGATGGTCGGATGGAGCGCCGATGGCGGTTGCCAGGCACGATAGCGCACCCCCGCCACGTATTCCCCTTTGCGGCCGGTGGAGCGCAGCGGCAGGCGGCGACCGTTGCAGGTGATGACGTGACGGTTATCGGTCAGGCCGGTGACGCGCAGCTCGACCTTCTCCACCGACGAATCCACGAAGCGGGCGGTGCCGAGGTTGCTGACCTCTTCACCCAGAACGTGCCACGGTTCAATGGCGAAGCGCAGTTCCAGTTCCAGGTTGTCGACTCGAACCGAGCCGTAATGCGGGAAACGGAACTCGAAGAACGGCTCCAGCCAATCGAGCTGGAACGGATAGCCGGCTCGCTGCAGATCGGCCACCACCCCCTGCAGATCCTCCCGCACATAATGGGGGAGGAGGAACCGGTCGTGCAGTTCGGTCCCCCAACGCACCAGCGGATGCTTATAGGGCTGGCGCCAGAACCAGGCAACCAGGGTGCGCAGCAGCAGGGCCTGCACCAGGCTCATCCGGGCGTGGGGGGGCATTTCGAATGCACGCAGCTCAAGCAGGCCGAGTCGTCCGGACGAGCTGTCCGGCGAATAGAGCTTGTCGATGCAGAATTCGGAGCGATGGGTGTTGCCGGTGATGTCGACCAGGAGGTTGCGCAGCAGCCTGTCGACCAGCCAGGGAGCGGTCACTTCGCCATCAGGCATCTGCTGGAAGGCGATTTCCAGTTCGTAGAGGATGTCGTCGCGTCCTTCATCGACTCGCGGAGCCTGGCTGGTCGGGCCGATGAACATACCGGAAAAGAGGTAGGACAGGCCGGGATGATGCTGCCAGTAGGTGACCAGGCTGCGCAACAGGTCCGGTCGTCGCAGCATGGGACTGTCGGTCGGCGTCCTCGCCCCCAGGGTGATGTGATTGCCGCCGCCGGTTCCGGTGTGGCGACCGTCGAGCATGAACTTTTCGGTGCCGAGCCGGCATTGACGTGCTTCCTCGTAGAGGGTGGTGGTGTTATGTACCAGTTCGTTCCAGCTGGCAGCCGGGTGGATGTTGACCTCGATGACTCCGGGGTCGGGGGTGACCAGCAGGCGTTCCAGGCGCAGGTCCCGGGGCGGCTCGTAGCCTTCGATGACCACCGGCATGGAGAGGGCGGCAGCGGTGGTCTCGACGGCGGCAAGCAGCTCTAGGTAATGTTCCAGTAGGCCGAGGGGCGGGAAGAAGATATGCAGCCGGCCATCTCGCGCTTCAATACAGACTGCGGTGTGGGGCACCTCGACCCACTCGGTCATGGTCGGCTGATCCGCCTGCGGCTGCTGTTGAATCCCGGGATGGGGGGCGATTTCCGGTTCAAAGGAACTGTAGCGGCGTGCCACGGCACCGTGGAAGTCCGTCAGTGGCGGCAACTCTGCGTCGAACAGGCTGCGTTCCCGTGGCGCGGGGCGGTCTTCAGGCGCCACCCAGGGGAGTGAATCGAGTGGCAACCGCAAGCCCATGCTCGAAGTGCCGGGGAGTAGGAAGAGTCGCTCGCGGCGCATTTGCCACGGTCCGCTGTGCCAGCCCTGGCGGACCGGATGCCAGCAGAGAGGGAGGGCGAATCCGACTGGTTCTCCCAGTCCTTGATCGAGACGCTGGGCCAGCTGCTGGCGTTCCAGCGGGTCTTTCAAGTCGGATTTGAGGGGGTCGATATTGACCGGCAGGTTCCCTTCTTTCCACAGGAAATAGGCGGTATCCTCGTAGCCTGGAACGACATTCCCCGGGTTGACGCCGAGCACTCCGGCCAGATGACGGCTGAATTGTCCGGCCTGGCGGGGACCAAAGCCGTAATCGTGATGAATGTCGGCCAGCAGCTTGGGGTTGGTCCACACAGCGACGCCGTCTTTGCGCCAAAAACAGCCGTACTGCCAGCGCGGCAGCGGTTCGCCAGGGTACCATTTGCCCTGGCCGAAATGGAGCATGCCGCCGCGTCCGAACACGTCACGCAGGCGCAGGGTCAGCTGGTGGGCCAGGCTACGTTTGTGAGGGCCGTCGGCCTTGGTATTCCACTCCGCTCCTTCCATGTCGTCGATGGAGACGAAGGTCGGCTCGCCCCCCATGGTCAGCCGCACGTCGTTGGCGATCAAATCCTCGTCGACCTTTTGGCCAAGCGCGTCGATGAGAATCCATTGCTCGTCACTGTAGGGTTTGGTGACGCGAGGATCTTCATGAATCCGTTGCACCGAGTTGGAAAATTCGAATTCAACTTCGCATTTATCTGTAAAGCCGGTCACCGGTGCAGCGCTTGCTGGATGAGGCGTGCAGGCCAGGGGAATGTGACCCTCGCCAGCGAACAATCCCGAGGTCGGATCGAGTCCGATCCAGCCGGCGCCAGGGATGAAGACCTCGGCCCAGGCATGCAGGTCGGTGAAATCGGCTTCCGGACCCGACGGACCATCCAAGGATTTTTCGTCAGCCGTCAACTGCACCAGATAACCCGAGACGAAGCGTGCCGCCAGCCCCAGGTGGCGGAGGATCTGCACCAGCAGCCAGCCCGAGTCGCGGCAGGAGCCGATTTTGCGTTCCAATGTTTCTTCGCAGGTCTGAACCCCGGGCTCCATCCGTACGGAATAGTTTACCGTCTCCCATACGCGGCGGTTGATATCGACCAGAAAATCGACTGTGCCGAGTGGCGTGCGGTCGACTCCGGTCAGCCACTGAGTCAAAAGAGGGCCGTCCTCGGCTTTCTCAAAATAGGGGGCCAGTTCTTTGCGTAACTGGTCGTCATAGGTGAAAGGGCATTTTTCCGCGTACTCTTCAATGAAAAAATCAAAGGGGTTGATGACCGTCATATCGGCGACCAGTTCGACCTCGATGCGCAGCTTGCGGGTTTTCTCCGGGAAAACAAGGCGCGCCATGAAGTTGCCGAAAGGGTCTTGCTGCCAATTGAGGAAATGCGTTTCCGGCTCGATGCGCAGCGAATAGGCCTTGATCGGCGTGCGTGAATGGGGTGCTGGCCGCAGGCGCAAGACGTGAGGTGACAGGGAAATCGGGCGGTCGAAATTATAACAAGTGACATGATTACAGGCGATGCGAATGGTCATGATTTCCTCTCCGCGAGGTTGTGGAGGGACTACTGTTCGACAATAAATAATGTATCTGGAATAATTTAATCTATGAATGATGATTTCATCACGAGGATTGCCTCCGGTCAAATGCAAAGTGACAACTTTAGCGTCAACATCATATATTGATTCAATGACAGGGCGTTTTGCGACTTTCCAAGTTGCCTAGTCAAACTTCGTGCTATCATCAACTCCTTACCGGAAGACCTCGCCTAAAGAAAGGTTGAGCCGCGATGCTGACCCGTTCTTTTCTCGTTTTTGGGGCTCTGTGGGGTAGCCTGTTTCTTGCCTGGCCCGCCACCGCGTCGTCCCCACAACAGCAAAATCAGACCGCAGTGAAGTTGATGGAACAGCAGAGGTTTGCCGAAGCTCTGCCGCTGTTGCGCGAAGCCCATGCCGGGCTACCGTTTAATGATACCATCCAGCACAACCTTGTTCAGGCTTTCTTTGGATTAGCTCAACAAATGGTCTCCCGTAACCAGTTCGACCAGGCGCTGGAGCTTCTTGACGAAGGGAGCGACCTGGCTGGAGAAGATACGCATTTTTCCCTGCTGCGCGGTTTGATCTATCTCAAACTGCAGGACTTTATCGCGGCTGAAAGCGAATTCAGTGCGGCTCGTTCCATGGACGATGAAGATCCTCAGGTCTATATGCTGTCAGGGCACCTTTACTATGCAACCGGTCGCTTGGCGGAAGCCATCCTGTCTTGGGAAGAAGCGCAACGCCTCGATCCGCAGCAAAAAGATGTGGGCGAGCTGCTTGCCAAAGCCCGCCGGGAGCTGGCTGTCGAAGACAATCTGGAAAGCCGCAACAACGGACACTTTGTCATCAGCTACGAAGGAGAAACCCAGGAGAATCTCGGCGACCAGGTCCTGGACGTTCTGGAAGAGGCTTATGACAGCTTGGGTGCCAAGCTGGAGTTTTATCCATCGTTTCAAGTGCCGGTCCTGCTTTACACTCGGCAGGATTTTTTTGCCCTGACCGGCTCGCCCGATTGGGTGGGAGGCGCCTATGATGGAAAAATCCGTTTGCCGGTCGGCGGCCTGCGTTCCATGTCTGCGCCGCTGCGCTCTCTGTTGTTCCACGAATATACCCATGTGCTGGTGTATGCCCTGAGCCTTGGCAAAGCTCCGCTCTGGCTCAATGAGGGCTTGGCCGAGGTGGCCGGCCGCGGGGAATATTCTGTCGATTTCCGAGAATTGCCGCAGGCCGTGGCCAACGGTGGGTTAATTTCTTTCGATGATCTGGACGCGGCCTTTCGCAGTTCCGACAAAGAGCGGGCGCGACTGGCCTATGAACAGAGTTTCGACTACGTGAGCTTCCTGCTGGATCAGTTCGGCTGGTTTCAGGTTCAGGATTTGCTGGAAGCGCTCGGCCAGGGGAAAGGCTTTGCGCTGGCCTGGCAAGAGACCATTGGCCTGTACGCCGTCAGTCCGGATGAGACTCGCGAGCAGTGGCGGGCCAGTCTACAGGAGCGTTGGGCATCTTGAAGCTGGAGCGTCAGAACGTTGTCGTTTCTGTTCGTGGAATCTCAATGAGAATATTGGTGTATTGTTGATTGACAGCAGCGTAGTGATCTCTTTAACTTAAGACTTGGTTTTTATTCAGCCACCATTTTTGTAACCTGCTCCGACTCGCAGATGGTTTACAGCTGCCCGGGACTTTAAGAAGATTGATAGTCATTATGAAACTAAGGTTTTTTTTAACGATTCTTGCGATTTTGCTTCTGATTGGCGTTCTGGCCGGCATTAAATATCAGCAGATCGATAAAATGATCGCAGCCGGTTCCCAGTATGTGCCCCCTCCGGAAACGGTAACCACCGCCCAGGTACAACGTGAAAAGTGGGATACGGTCCTCAGCGCTGTCGGTTCGCTGACCGCGGTGCAGGGGGTGACGGTGGCCGCCGAAATGCCAGGCAAGGTGGTGGAAATCACCTTCGAGTCAGGTGCCAAGGTGGCCAAGGGGGCATTGCTGGTGCGCCAGGATACCTCCTCGGAACAGGCTCAACTTCCTGGCGCTGAGGCGAATGTGACTCTGACCCAGCTGCAGTTGCAGCGCATGAAGGATCTGCTGGCAGAAAAGGTGGTGGCGCAAGCTGAATACGACACCGCCGAAGCCAACTTCCGCCAAGCCGTGGCCGCAGCCGAGGACATCCGCGCCGCCATCGCCAAGAAGCAGGTGCGCGCGCCTTTCGCCGGTCGGCTGGGAATCCGCCAAGTCAACCTGGGACAGATCCTCAAGGAGGGGGATGAGATCGTTTCGTTGCAGACTCTGGACCCGATCTTCGTCAATTTTCTCTTGCCGCAACAGCAGCTTGGGAGTATCCACACCGGCCTCAAGGTTCGCCTGACTACAGATGCCCTACCTGAGGAATCCCCGGAAGGGATAGTGACGGCCATCAATCCGGAAGTCGACAGTGCGACCCGCAATATCCGTGTTCAGGCTACGGTCGCCAATTCTCATGAAGCGTTGCGGCCGGGGATGTTCGTCAACGTCGGGGTTGTTCTGCCGGCATTGAAAGAGGTCCTGACCATCCCGGCGACTGCGGTCCTTTATGCCCCGTACAGCGATTCGGTCTTCGTGGTCGAAGAACAGAAAGGGGATCAGAAAGGTCTTGTCCTGCGCCAGCAGTTCGTGCGCCTCGGAGAGAAGCGCGGGGATTTTGTCGCTGTGGAGTCGGGACTCAAGATCGGCGAGACCGTGGTGACCACCGGAGTTTTCAAGCTGCGTAACGGTCAGTCCGTGGTGGTGGACAACACTCTTGCCCCCGAGTTCAAGCTCGCTCCGACTCCCAAGGACGATTGATCAAGCCGGCGTCCCGCAGAATGTCGGGCGCCGCTTTTCAACTTTGCCAGAGAAATAATCTGTCATGAAATTTACCGACCTGTTCATCCATCGCCCGGTTCTGGCCCTGGTGATCACCTTCGTGATCGTCATTGCCGGGGTCCAGGCTCTGCGTTCCCTGAATGTACGTCAGTATCCGCGAAGCGAGAACTCCACGGTCACCGTCACTACCGTTTATGTCGGTGCCAGCGCCGACCTGGTGCGGGGGTTCATCACCACCCCTCTGGAGCGGGCCATTGCAGCCGCGGACGGTATCGACTACATCGAATCACAGAGCACCATGGGGCTATCGACCATCAATGTGCGCCTCAAGCTGAACCAGGATGCCACCAAGGCCTTGGCCGAGATCAGCTCCAAAGTTGATCAGGTGCGAGCTGACCTTCCCCCGGAAGCTGAGGTGCCGACTCTCAATATCGTTTCGGCCGACAGTGAATTCGCTTCCGCCTATCTCAGCTTCACCTCCGACGTGCTGCTGCAGAACGAAATCACCGACTACCTGGTGAGAGTAGTCCAACCGCGCCTGTCCGCCCTGGCCGGGGTGCAGAAGGCCGACATCCTCGGAGCGCGCACCTTTGCTATGCGTATCTGGCTTAAGCCGGATCGCATGGCCGCCTACAACATCAGCCCGGTGCAGATACGCCAGGCCCTGGCGGCCAACAACTACTTGGCTGCCCTGGGCCAGACCAAAGGGGCGCTGATCCAGGTCAACTTGATCGCCAATACAGATTTGCGCTCGGTGCCGGAATTCAAGCGTCTGGTCATCCGCCAGCAAGGGGGGGCTATCGTCCGTTTAGAGGATGTCGCCGATGTGGTGCTGGGAGCCGAGGATTACGATACCGAGGTGCGGTTTTCCGGCCAGACCGCGGTTTTTATGGGGATCTGGCCGCTGCCCAACGCCAACTCTCTGGACGTGATCAAACTGGTCCGCAGGGAGATGGAGCTGATCCAGAAGGATTTGCCCAACGGTCTGCAGGCGCGGGTCGCTTACGATGCCACCGATTACATCAACAACGCCATCCACGAGGTGATCAAGACTCTGGGGGATACCCTGCTCATCGTGGTGGTGATCATCTTCCTGTTCCTCGGCTCTTTTCGTTCCGTGTTCGTGCCGGTGGTGGCCATCCCCCTGTCCCTGATCGGCGCGGTCTTTCTCATGCAGGTATTCGGGTTCACGGTCAATCTGCTCACCCTGCTGGCCATTGTGCTGTCGGTCGGTCTGGTGGTCGATGATGCCATCGTGGTGGTGGAAAACGTCGAACGCCACCTCAGCGAAGGGAAGACGCCGCTTGACGCTGCGCTGCTCGGGGCGCGTGAGCTGATCGGGCCGATCATCGCCATGACCATTACCCTGGCGGCGGTTTATGCCCCTATCGGTCTGCAGGGCGGCCTGACCGGCGCGCTGTTCCGCGAATTCGCGTTCACCCTGGCTGGTGCCGTGACCATCTCCGGTATCGTGGCCCTGACCCTGTCGCCGATGATGTCAGCCAAGCTGCTGCGTCCCGGCATGGAGGAACATGGCCTGGCCGGGCGTATCGCCCGTGACTTCAAGCGGCTCAGAAATCAGTATGGCCGCTGGTTGGATGTGACTTTGCGCACCCGGCCGGCCGTTTATCTGGTCTGGATTGTGGTGGGGTTGCTGTCCTTCCCCTTGTTCACCATGTCGGCCAAGGAACTGGCTCCCACGGAGGATCAAGGGGTCATTTTCGGGATCCTCGATGCGGCGGCCAACTCAACTCTGGATCAGACCAGCCGGTATTCCGCGGCGGCCAACCAGGTGTTTATGAATGTCCCGGAGACGGACTTCACCTTTCAATTGACCATGCCGACCTCGGGGTTTGGCGGCCTGGTCCTGAAGCCGTGGAACGAACGGGAGCGGACCGTATTTCAGATCCTCCCTGAGGTCCAGGCCAAACTGCAGGGCATCCCCGGTATTCAGATGTTCCCGGTGACTCCTCCCGCCTTGCCCGGCGGGGGCCAGTTCCCGGTCGAGTTCGTACTGGCGTCCACCGCCGAAACAGAGCAAATTCTGGATTTCGCCAAGCAAATCCAGCTCAAAGCCATGCAGAGCGGAATGTTCGCCTTCCCGCCGCTGATCGACGTGAAAATCGACCAACCGCAGGCCGAATTCGTCATTGACCGAGACAAGGTGGCCGACCTGGGCCTCAATCTTGAGCAAGTCGGGGCAGACATGGGAGCGATCATCGGCGGCAACTTCGTCAACCGCTTCGATATTTCCGGCCGCAGTTACAAGGTTATTCCGCAGATTCAGCGTATGGATCGACTCAATCCGGATCAACTGCAGAATGTTTATGTCAGTGGTCCCGGCGGCGACCTCATCCCCTTAAGCACTGTGGCAAGCATCCGCAATAGTGTGGTCCCGCGCTCTTTGAATCGGTTTCAGCAGCTCAATGCCGTGAAAATCAGTGGCGTGGCGGTACGCCCCCTGGACGAGGCGCTGCGCTTCCTGGAGGACGAAGCTGCCCAAATTCTGCCTCAGGGATATGTCGTCGATTACACCGGCGAGTCCCGCCAACTGCGCACCGAGGGGAACAAGTTCCTTCCTGCTTTTGTCCTGGCCCTGACGTTGATCTTCCTGGTGCTGGCCGCTCAGTTCAATAGCTTCCGCGACCCATTCGTTATCCTGGCAGGGTCGGTTCCCCTGGCCATGTTCGGCGCACTGATCTTCACTTTTCTGAAAATGCCTGACCCGAATGTGCCGTTCTGGACCGGCGGTTGGACCACCAGCCTCAATATCTATTCTCAAGTCGGCTTGGTGACGCTGGTAGGCTTGGTGTCGAAGAACGGTATTCTTATCGTCGAGTTCGCGAACAAGTTGCAGGAGCAGGGCCTGGTCAAGCTGGAGGCGGTGCGCGAGGCATCTATGACTCGCCTGCGTCCGATCTTGATGACCAGCGCCGCGACCATCGCCGGTCACTTCCCTTTGACCCTTGTCAGCGGGGCCGGAGCTGCGGCGCGGAATTCCATCGGCCTGGTCCTGGTCGGGGGAATGGCGGTCGGTACCCTGTTTACCTTGTTCGTCGTGCCCTCCATTTACATGCTGGTGGCTCGGGATCATGCCCGTGGCAGGCAAGGTAAAGGGGCCAAGGCGGTCATTGAGCAAGATTAAGAACAACGCCCCGCAAGGGCGTTTCTCAGAATGCGTTATTTCTTAGGAGACCGGCCATGACCAAGTCAGCTCTTCTGATTATCGATATGCTCAACGATTTCGTATTGCAGGGGGCGCCGCTCGAAGTTCCCGAGACGCGTACCATTCTTCCGGAGGTGAAGAAACGCCTGGATGAAGCCCGCCGGGCTGGCTGGCCGGTTATTTTTATTTGTGATGCCCATGCCCCGGACGACAGCGAATTCTCGCGCATGGGTTGGCCGCCCCATGCAGTGGCCGGGACGGCCGGCGCCCAGGTGGTGGCGGAACTTACGCCGGCACCGGATGAGTGGTTGGTGACCAAGACCGCTTATTCAGGATTTTTCGGGACTGATCTGGATAAGGTGCTGCGGCATTTAAGAGTAGAAGAGCTGGTCCTGACCGGCTGCGTGAGCAATATCTGTGTGCTCTATACCGCAGCCGATGCTGTGATGCGCGGGTACCGTGTGACGGTTCCCGCCGGTTGTGTGGCCAGTATCAGTGAAGAGGAGGGCGCTTTTGCCTTCAGTCAAATGAAATCGGTCCTGGGCGTTAGCGTAACGGACTGATCTTAATCACCACCGCCGATAAGCCCGCCGGGATCGGTGACGACCTTACCCGGCAGACCCAGCACCCGCTTGAAGATCCCAAGGACCTGATTGGACAGGGAACTGACAGGAATGGCGCTGACATCCGGATTACGGGCGTCGCCGGTAATTTTAAAATGGGCCGTGAGGAGAGCCTTTTCCTTGCCGGTCAGCAGCCAGCCGGCGATGGGGATGTTGGTGACGATTTTATCCACCGTGCGCAACGGTTTAACACCGAGCAGAGAGTCGACCTGGTTGGTGATCAGATTCATCTTGCCAACCAGCGACAGGTTGATAGCATTACTCTCGATGAACAGATCCTCTGAGCTCAACTCCCCTTTTAGCAGGGAAAAACTCCCTGACAGCCGATTGAACGGCATTCCCTCCATGGACATGTCCGGCAACTGCAAGGTTAAGATCTGCGAAACGTTAAGCAGGGAAAAAACCTTGGACAGGAACTGGAACTTGTGCAGCACGCCGTTTTCCACTTCCAGATGAACCCCCCCGGAACTGGTTTCCAGGAAGCTTTTTCCGATCCGCCCCTGGATAAAGAAATCGCCGCGCATATTGCCACTGAGCAGGCCGCGGTCCCCCATGAACTGGCTGTAGATGCCTGTCGCGTCCACATTTTCGGCATGTCCCGAGGTGGTGAGAAGTGACGGACTGCCGTTGCGATTGTCGACCAGAACCTGCGCCGTGCAGAACCCCTCACCCACATTGAAGCGTAGCGGTCTGATGCTAAGCAGGTGGTTCTCGAGAGTCAATTCACCGCTGGCATTGCTGAAACGGAGTTTGCCCAAGTGACCTTGCGCAGCATACATATCGATCCACAGGTGGGTTCGGATCGGTCTGTTTGGCAGTTGGTCCGGGCCCTCGGCTGCCTGGCCTTGCTGGATATCCTGCTCCGTGTTTTTTGGGGGGCCGTTGGCCCATAGGCCGATGACTTCATCAATATTGCCATATTCGGCGCTGGCTGTAAGCCGCACGTCCGGTGCTTTGAAGTTACGCAGGGTGCCGTTGACCCGAGCGATTGTGCCGCCATCGAGACGCAGGTGGATATCCTGAAAGTCGAGGCCGTTGCTATCAATATACAGTCCTCCGTGCAGATCGCGCAGATACGCCTGTTGGGAATTGAATACCAGGTCCGAGGCTCGGATGGCCTTGCCTTCAACCTGTAATTGGATTTTAGGACTGGAAAAATCGCTCACCGAGCCGCTGACTTTCAGCGGAGAGTCACCGACCATAAGATGGAGAGATTGTGCGGTTGCACGGTCAGGGTAGAGAGTGATGCGCCCGCGGGCGTTATTGACGTCGGAGAGGAGTTTAACGATATGGACGCCGACCCGGTCGAGATCGATCGCCCCCTGACGGTATGTGACCTGCCCTTCGGACCCGGCCCACTGATAGGATAGGGTGGCTTTCCCCTGCAGGTGCAGCCGCTCCATAGCCGGCAGGAATTCCTGCAGGCGGGCCAGCTCTAACTGACTGACATCAACAGACAACTGGAAGGGGCGCTCGTTGGTCCGCTCGATTTGGGCGGCGGCGCGGATATCCCAGGGCGGGCTCAGTATCTGGGCGCGTTGCACCACCAGCTGCTGGGGGGTGATTTCGCCTTGCAGGGAGAGTTTTCCCGGCTGGTTTTCAGCTTTGACGAGGGTTTTGCCGATCTGCAGGCCCAGAGGGGCCAATTCGACTCCGCCTTGAATTTTCAGGGTGTCGGCGGTGCCGCTGATGAGGAGCCGTAACGGCAGATCACCACTCAACAGGACCGGCTGTTTCCCTTGCGGCAGCAGTGGCGTCAGGCCGGTGGCGGCGAGAATTCCGCTTAATTCAAGTGACAGCTGGCGTTTATCGGTCCAAGGATGATTGATGCGGCCGGTCAGTTTCAGCGTGGACCCCTGCCAGTCGGCCCGACCATTGGTCACTTCCAGATTGCCGTCGCGCAGATGCAGTCGGCCGGCGATGCCCTGAATTGGCGGTACATTGGAAGGGGTGATCTCGACATTGTCGAGCCGCAGATCCAATGCCTCGATTTGGGGTTTTGTTTGCTGGTGGTTTGTCTGAGGCAGACGCAGAGAAAATTCCTTCAGCTCAAGATTTCCGCTTGGTTGCCAGTTGCGCCAGGTCTTTTCTTCGGCTGCTTGCGCGTCGGGGAGCCAGTTCAGCAGACGTTTCACTTGCAGCGGTGGAGTCCGCAGGGTGGCAACGAGAAGGTCGTCGGAATTTTCCGGAAAATTCAATTCTCCCTGCAGGGTCAGGCCGTCCAGACTTACCTCGAAGGGGCGCAGTCTGTGTCCTTGTCCGGCCAAAGGGGCCACATAGGTGAGGCTCACATCGATTTGTTTCAGCGATTTGGGCTGGCGATAGATTTTGGGCAGATTAAGTTGTAACCCTTTTCCTTGCAGCTGACCGGTCAAGACGAGTCCGGCGGCGGCATTGCCGGTGGTTTTTAGATCCGCGTCAACCTTGCCTCGTAAATCGATCTGTTTGGCGAGTTCAGGTGCGTACTGTTTCAGCAGGGAGGTCGGAAGGTCTTGAACCTTCAAGGCGACATCCCAGTCTGTGCCAAGCAGGCGTGGTTCGATCGTCGAGGGGGTGATATGTCCCTGCAGTTGGAAAGGAATTTGGTCTTTTTCTACGATAATGGTTGCGGAGATCTCGACGTCACCGGGCCGGGTCGGGGCCAGGTCCTTCAATTGCAGATCGATATCCTTGGCACTCAGATCGATGGGACGGTCCGGGTTGCGTCGGTCGCGGTAGACGACTTCCCCCTGGTTGATGCGCAGAGAATGCAGGATCAGGTTTTCCAACAAAGCCTGGTCGACCAGCACCGGTTTGTCAGTCGTTTCAGCAGATGCTTCCGGATTTTTCTCCAGGTCGATGTTGATCTGCGGATGATCAAGTTCGATGTGGGAGAAGATCGCCTTGCCTTTCAATAGCGGCCAGAATTCGAAATTCAGATAGAGATGCTCCGCCGCAACAATCGGCGCATCGGCCGGACCGATTTTTACCTCTGCAAAATCGAGGGCAGGTCCGTGTTTGAATGAAAGTTGAGCCGTACCGAGCACGACCGGCTGGGAAATGGTCTCTGAGAGCTGTTGCTGAACCAGGTCGCGGTATTGGTTAAGATCAAATGTGGCGAAGAAATAGCTCAACCAGCCGATGGCCGCGACAAGGATGATAAGGATTGTCGAGAGTATGGGACGACTACGCAGCATGGGGTTCCGTCTGTCGAATGATTGGCGACCGGACTCTTGCGGGGCACCGACGCCGGAATAAAAATCAAGTTTACCCTCAAAGGGCGCGATTGAAAACCTTACTCGTTATCATTCATGCTGAGTGCTGACTGGCTCGGGAACTGCAAGCCGAGTTGTTCAACGACATGGCGTAAATTGTCCGGCAGGTCGCAACGGATCAGTCCGTTTTGTTCCAAGGGGAGTCGCAATTGCCAGCCATGCAGGAACAACCGATCAAGTTGCCCAAGAGTGGGGCCGCCGTAACGCGTGTCCCCGACAATGGGGCAGCCAACATCGGCCAACTGCCGACGAATCTGATGTTTGCGGCCGCTTAATAACTGGAGTTCGAGGAGAGCAAAGCCATTCGCCGCAGCGAGGCGTTGAAAGCAAGTCTGGGATTCCTTGATTTTGCCTTTTGCAGGCACTGCGCTGTCAAGAAGTCCGGTGGCCGGAAGGCGGTCACGCACCAGGGCAAGATAGCGCTTGTCTACGCGTCCTTCGCTGAACCAGGCTCCGAGACGGGCAATGGCCGGCCGGCCTTTGCCGAACAGGACCGGCCCCGAGGTGGCTGCGTCGAGCCGATGCACCGGGGCGGTAAAAACAATCTGACCTCGAAGTTCCATGAGGCGCTCGATGCGGGCAGCAAGGTTGTCGTTTTCATGCCCGAGCCCGCGGTGTACGGCCAGCCCGGCCGGCTTGGCAACGACCAGGAATTCCTCTGTTTCGAGCAGGATATCCACATCGAGAGAGTGGCCCTGGTCGTAGAGTTCCTGCACTCGGCTGCTGCCGGGAAGGTGCAGTTGCTCCCCCGCAGAGACTAGCTCATCGGGTTGAGCGAGGTGCTGTTGGTAGAGGATTTTGCCTTTTTTCAGTAACTGGCGCAGGTAGCCGTCGGCAGCCGTCGGCAGGCGACGGCGCAGCACGCGCGCCAGGGTCCAGTCGTGTTCTTGTCTTTCGATGATCAAATCCATAGTGAAGCATGATAGCCTTCATGATGGACCACGACAAGGGGCATGCCGTACCAATGGAAAAATATCCTGGCCCCTCCTAAGGTATTAAATCCTTTACAGCCTCGGGCGAGATTGTTAACATGCGGCGTTATTTGACAAAATCCCGCCCCTGGGCCCTTTCCGTGGGGCCGTCCTGAATCATGAAAATCAAGCGTGTTGAAATAATTGGCTTCAAGTCCTTCGTGGAAAAGGTTTCCCTTGAGTTTCAGGAGGGGATTACCGCCATCCTGGGACCGAACGGCTGTGGCAAAAGCAACGTTGTCGATGCCATCCGCTGGGTCATGGGGGAGCAGAACGCGAAGAATCTTCGTGGCCGGTCCATGGAAGACGTGATTTTCGGCGGCAGTGAAACTCGTAAGCCGCTGGGGATGGCCGAAGTCTCTCTGACCTTCTGCAACAGCGACGGCCAAGCGCCACCAGCGTATCGGGAATATGCTGAAATCATGGTGACGCGGCGTTTGTACCGTAATGGCGAAAGTGAATTCGCCATCAACAAAACTCCCTGCCGACTCAAAGACATCACAGAGTTGTTCATGGATACAGGGGTAGGTGCCCGCGCCTATTCCATCATTGAACAGGGTAAAATCGGCATGATCCTCAATGCCAAGGCAGAGGATCGCCGTTTCCTTATTGAAGAAGCGGCCGGGGTCACTAAATACAAGGCACGCAAGAAATCAGCCCTGCGCAAGATCGATGCTACCCGCCAGAACCTGATTCGCCTCACTGATATCATCAACGAGATCCGTCGTCAGCTCAACAGCCTCAAACGCCAAGCCCAGAAGGCCGAGCGTTACCGGGAATATCGGGACGAAGCCAAGCAGATCGAAACTCGTCTGGCCCGGCGGCGTTTTTCCGAATTGCAGGAAACGTTTGAGGCTGGGAGCCGGTTGGAAGCCGAACAGGAGCGGTCCCTTGAAAAACTCAAGGGGGCGCTGGATGAGCAGGAACTTAAACTCGAAGAGCTGAAGATCACCCACCTGGAGACGGAAAAGGTGGTAGCTGGGGGGCAGGAGCGGGTTTTTCATCTCACTTCGCAGATTCAGCAGGTCGAGGGGAGACTGGAGTTCGATAGCCGCGAGCGACAGAATTTGGATCAACAGAAGGACCGGATTCGTGCTGAACAGCAGGAGACCGCCAAGCGACTGGCCGAACTGGAAGGTGAAGAGCAGGCGTTGACAGCCAATGCTGAGGAATTGCGGGCCGAGCTGGCAGCGGAAAGCCGCAGCCTCAGCGAAGGGGAAACCGCCCTGGAAGAGCTGGCCAGTGTGGAAAGCGAAGCTTCGGGGCGCCTGGAGTCGAGCCGCAGCAACTTGTTCTCCCTTCTCACTGAGCTGTCACGTTTGGCCAGTCGCCATGATGATGCCGTACGCCGCCTGGAAGCACTGGACGAACGGACCTCGCGCAATCGCCAGGAGGCGGTTTCACTGGCCGAGCAACTGGACGACGTGCAGAGTCTCATGGGCGAGATCGAAATGACTCGCCACGGAGTGCAGCAACGCCAGGGCCAGTTGCGCAATGAACAAGAAGAATTGCAGGAAAGCATCCGCCTGCTGCGGACCCGCTCCGAGCAGAACGAGTCCGCTCTGCTGGTGCAGCGCGAGGAGCTGAGTCGGACCCGGTCGCGCCTCGAGTCGTTGCAGGAGTTGGAACGCAATCTCGAAGGTTACGGTAGCGGCGTGCGTGCGGTCCTTAAGGAAGCATCGCTGAAAAGCCGATTCCTCGGGATGGTGGCCGACGGCCTGGATGTGCCAGCGGAGTATGAAGTGGCGGTGGAAGCGGCTCTGGGTGATCGGTTGCAAGGGCTGCTGGTGGAGGATGTCGCTGCGGCTACGGCGGCGCTCGATTTTTTGCGCAGTGCCGGTGGGCGAGGGACCTTTGTCCTGCCAGGCAAAGTCCTTGCCGACCTTCCTCGGCTTGACGAAGGGCAGGCGTTGCTAGATCTGATAGCTATGCAGGATGCTTTGCGCGAGCGTTTGACCCCTTTGTTGCAGGGCGTATTCCTGGTTCCGGATATCGTCCCCTGGCTGCAACGCGAGTTGCCGTTTGGAGTGTTGCTGGTCAGTCCTGGTGGCGAGACTCTGTCCTGGCGCGGGGATTTGAACGGCGGTGCCAGCACCGTTCTGGATCAGGGGGTTCTGCACAAAAAGCGCGAAATCAAAGATCTTTCCGCCCAGGTTGAGCAGCTCACGATTCAGGTCGCTGATCTGCAACGCCAGCGTGAGGAGATTCGTGCCGACTTGGCCCGGGACGAGGAGCGGTTGCGCGAAGTCGGTGCCGCTCTGCACCAGGAAGAACTCAAGGTGCGCGATGCCGAAAAGGATCTCTCCCGCTTGCGTCTGGAGGCTGATCGGCTTACGGATCGGACCGAAGTGCTGAGTCTGGAAGAGGATCAACTGCACGAAGAACGTGACGGCCTGGACGGCATCCTGACTGAGACACTGCGGCTGCGTGAGGCCAAAGAACAGGAAAAAGGCGAGTTCGAAGAGCTGGTGGCACGACTGCAGGAGGAACTTCAGGTACATCGCCGCGACCTGCAGCAGGTGCGGGATACGGTGACCGGACAAAAGGTCCGGGTCGCCAGTTTGCGTGAGAGAGAAACTGCTTTGCGAGGTGGGTTGGAGCGAATGGACCGTTCCAGGAAAGACGCGCAACAGCGTCTGCTCCAGTTGGAAAAACAGCTGCAGGAAGCCTCGGAACGGCAGGAAACTCTCTTCAGTGCCGGCACGCGCCTCAATACTGAACTGGAGGTCCTCTACCACAAACGCGAAGAGGAAAAGGAGCGGTTCCAGGAACTGAAAGATCTGTTTGACGCCGAGGTGGAACGCCTTAATGCCCAAGAAGAGGTGTTGAAAGGGTTACGCAGTCGGGTCAACCAAAGCCGGGACACCTTGTCCTCCCAACAACTGCAGAACCGTGAGACGTCGCTCGATCTTGAACACCTGCGCCAGGCCTTTATGGAAAAATATCGCCTCGACTTGCTCGAGGTTCCTGATCGAGAGGACGACGATTTTGATGCCGAGGCCGCTGAACAGAATGTATTGCGGCTCCGCAAGTTAATCGACGAAATGGGCGAAGTTAACCTGACCGCTCTCGACGATTATCGCGAATTGGATGACCGGTTTCAGTTTCTGACCTCGCAACAGGATGACCTGCGCCGCTCTCTGGATGACCTGCAGAAGGCCATCGCCAAAATGAATCGCACCACACGGAAACGTTTCCGCGAGACGTTTGATCTGGTCAATGCTAAATTCCAGGAAGTCTTTCCCCGCTTGTTCCGGGGCGGCAAGGCCGAACTGAAGCTGACCGATGAGAACGATCTGCTGGAAACCGGCATCGACATCGCGGTGCAGCCGCCGGGCAAGAAACTGCAGAACGTGACCCTGCTGTCCGGCGGGGAAAAGGCTTTGACCGCGGTGGCATTGATCTTTTCCATATTTCTGATCAAACCTTCGCCGTTCTGTATGCTGGACGAGGTGGACGCTCCCCTGGACGATGCCAATATTGGCAGGTTCAACGAAATTGTTAAGGAAATGTCTGCTTTGTCACAGTTTATTATCATCACTCATAACAAGCGGACCATGGAGATCGCGGATATCCTCTATGGTGTCACCATGGAAGAACCAGGGGTTTCCCGTTTTGTTTCGGTGCGTCTCAACGAGTTTTAGGTAACGATTATGCCCTTTCGCAATCTGTTGGAAGAACTGCTGGAAAGAACCCCCGGTGCGCTCGGTACGATTCTCGTCGACTGGGAAGGGGAGGCTGTAATGCAGGCCGGGCTGATGAACGAGTACGAGCTGCAGGTTTTCGGAGCCCACAAAGGAATCATTCTCAATAATCTGCGTGAGGTGGTCGGACGCAGCGATGCCAGCAGTCTGAAAGAGATCACTATTGTGACCAGCGATAGTCAGACCCTGGTTTTGCCGGTCAATCCAGAGTATTTTCTTGTTCTCAACCTGCAGCGCGAGGCGACCCTGGGGCGGGCTTTGTTCGAGGCACGACGTACTGTCGCTGCCCTGAAATTGGAAATCGGCTGAGGCCGGCGATTGACATGTGATTATTTATTAAATCCTGACGAAGGAGTTGAGGTGCAATGACTTGGATGGACTCTTTGAAACAAACATGGGATGAGTGGATGCTGCAACTTGGGCCCTGGTTCGATCAACTGACCCAGCGCGGCCTGGAGTGGCTGACCCTTGTATTGCAGCAACTGGCCGCATTGCTCGGTCAATGGGGCGTGCCCGAAATGTATCGTCAAGCCGCTGCCTTGGCGGTCTTGTATCTTTCTGTCACGATTATTCTGATCATCCTTCTGCTGCTGTTCGTTAAGCTGCGGCGACCTAAAAGACCCAAAGCTGAGCCGCACAAGGCACCGGTCGAATTGGCCCCAGAGGTCGAGGCAGAAGCGGCCCCCGTTGAAGAACCTGCGGTCCCCAAAGAGGTTCCGGTGCGGCCTGTGCCCAAACCGGTTGCCGAAGCACCGGTCAGCCTGTTTGACAGAATGCGGGCCGGTCTGGCGAAAACCAGCTCTTCATTGATGGGACGGATCGACACCTTGCTTAGCGGCAAAGCTGTCGTCGATGAAGAACTCCTGGAAGAACTCGAAGAAATACTGATTACCGCCGATTTCGGCATGCAGACAACCACGGATCTCATGCAATCGTTGCAGAAACGTTTTGCCCGCGGTGAAACCCCGACGGCCGACAGTTTGCGTAATGCTCTTAAAGAAGAGATTCGTTTGCGTCTGCGCCAGGAAGCATCCAGCCTTGAGTTTGAAAAGGGGAAACCTTTTGTCGTCATGGTGGTCGGTGTGAATGGCGTGGGTAAGACCACGACTATCGGCAAACTTGCTCATCAATTTACCTCTGCCGGGAAAAAGGTTGTTCTCGGTGCTGCAGACACGTTTCGAGCTGCCGCTGCGGATCAGCTTGAAATCTGGGGGGAACGGGCCGGTGTTGATGTGATCCGGCATGCTGAAGGTGCTGATCCGGGTGCCGTGACCTTCGATGCCGTCAAGGCGGCTGTAGCGCGCAAGGCCGACATTCTGCTGCTCGATACCGCCGGGCGTTTGCACACCAAGGTCAATCTCATGGAAGAGATGAAAAAGCTGCGCCGTATCTTGGATCGGGAGATCCCGGGCGCCCCTCATGAGGTCCTGTTGGTTCTCGATGCCACCACTGGCCAGAATGCGTTGGTGCAGGCGCGTATGTTCAAGGAAGCGGTGGAAGTATCGGGTCTGGCCTTGACTAAACTGGACGGCACCGCCAAAGGGGGTATGGTTGTAGCCATCGGTCGCGAGTTGGACCTGCCGGTTCGATATGTCGGCATTGGGGAGAAGATTGAAGACCTGCGTCCTTTCGATCCTGACCTTTTTGTAGACGCTTTGTTTCAAAGGTCTTGAAAAATATTGACTAAAGCTTTTTGTTTGCCTAATATTTTTGTTCAAACTGGAGAAAGAAACCGTGGCGTTAGACGTTATCTCTCAGCTGGAACGCAAAATTGATCAGCTCCTGCAACGCTTGAAGGAGCTGGAAGCTGAAAATCAACGTCTGGTTGCGGACAAACAACATCTGGTTACAGAGCAGACCCGGGTTCGCTCGGAGCTGGACAGGATTCTGGATAAGCTGGACCGGATCGGCCAGGAGCCGCAGTGAAGCATTCCGTTCAGGTCACGATTTGCGGACAGCAGTACACGATCCGCAGCGAAGCACCACCGCAGGAAGTTGAAAAGGTTGCGGCCTTTGTCAACGACCGCATTGAAGAGGTGGTTGCCAGTAGAAAAAGTGTGGACACCCTGAACTCTGTAGTCCTGGCGTTGCTTAACGTCGCGGGTGAGTATCTCCGTCTGCAGGCGGCTGGACCCGGTGGCGAAGATCGTCTGCGTAACCTGCTGCAACGTTTGGAACAAGCTGTTCCCGAGGCGGCGGATGGACAGTCTGGTAACGAATTTCAGCTGTCCTGACTGAAAACCTGTCATTTGCCGGGACAATTCCGGCAGTTAGAGTGACAGGTTGCGGATTCTCTGTACGGAAAGTTTAGATTAACCGTTGCGTGGCAAGGCACGTATTTTTTAAGGTTGCCGGTCGCAATGGTTGTTAAGACGGATTTTGTAGCGGGTTGCCGGCGTTTTGGACAGAAGGCGTTCCCTTTTGCATAAAAGCAGGGAGTTGCAGTTTATCTATCTCTCGACGCTTTTTAATCCTGAATTGCCGAGCCCATTGTTTTGTAGTCATGAGCTTCAATGACCGATCTTAACGATTCGTGGTAGCTCTTTCCCGAATCAGTTTCATCTGACTCCTCCCTACAGAGACGGCCCAGCGTAACGCGGGAATCTCTGCCATGCCCAAACGTTCCATCCGGGAAATTTTGCTTAAACAACGCCGGCATCTGTCTCTGGACACATGTCTGGCAAAAAGTCTGCAGGCGCAAGCGTTGTTGTTGACCTCTCAAGAATTTGCAGCGGCCACCACAATTGCTTTGTACCAGCCTGTTCACAATGAGGTTTTTACCGAGACGATTTTTCACGAAGCTCGTTTAAGTGGCAAGATTGTGGTTTATCCACGGGTCCACGGGAACGATCTCGAGTTCGTTCGGGTTGATGAGCTTACCGGTTTGGCACCTGGTCGGTTTGGTATCTTGGAGCCCGTTGGGCAGGAACGGGTTTCAGTAGCCAGCCTTGACCTGTTGATAGTGCCTGGCGTTGCTTTCGATCTGGCCGGTTATCGTCTTGGATATGGCAAGGGATTTTATGACCGAGCCCTGCATGCACAACCGTTGCGTGGTGCTCTGGTAGGGTTGGCCTTTGAATTTCAAATTGTTCCGGAATTGCCGGCGGAGAGCCATGATATTCCCATGGACCTGCTGGTGACGGAGGACCGCATCGTGCGGACCGGAATGCAACCGCCCGCAGGCGGATAAAACCATACTTCGTTTGGGAGGATCCTGACTTTGGAAATACAAATGACATTTTTTCTGCTGGTTGTCGCCCTCGGGGCGGGTGTCGGAATCGGCGTGGTTATGCGTCAACGTTCGGTCGAAGCCCGCATGGGCAGTGCCCAGAAAGCGGCCGACCAGATCGTTGAAGAGGCCAAGAAGGACGCTGAGAATATCCGCAAAGAAGCTGTTATTCAGGCTAAAGATACGGTTCTGCAGGCAAAGACCGAGTGGGAGCAGGAATCTCGCGAATTGCGTAAAGAAATTCAGGCGCAGGAAAAACGTCTGCTGCAGCGGGAAGAACATTTAGACCGGAAAGCAACCCAGGTCGATGGCAGAGAAGAAGAGTTGAGCAAGCGGGAAAAGGCTCTCGGTGCTCAGGAAGAGCGGCTTAAAGGCAGAGAAAAAGAAATAGAAGATCTGGTGTTGCAGCAGAAAGCTGAGCTTGAGCGGATGGCCGGGATGAGTTCTGAAGAGGCCAAGCAACAGCTGATCACCAGTATGGAGAGCGAAGCTCGCCATGACGCTGCCAAGCGGATCAAGCAGATTGAGGACGAAGCCAAAGAGATCGCTGATAAAAAGGCCAAAGAAATTCTGGCACTGGCGATCCAACGCTATGCCGGTGACTTTGTCGCCGAAAAGACAGTCAGCGTCGTTCCTCTCCCTGCGGATGAAATGAAGGGGCGTATTATCGGTCGTGAAGGGCGGAATATCCGTGCCATTGAAGCTGCCACCGGTATCGATCTGATCATTGACGATACTCCGGAGGCTGTGATCATCTCCGGCTTCAACCCGGTGCGGCGCGAAGTGGCGCGTCTGGCCCTGGAGCGGCTGATCGCGGATGGCCGGATTCATCCGGCGCGTATCGAGGAAGTGGTGCAGAAGGCCGAACAGGATGTGGATAATGCTATCCGCGAAGCTGGCGAGCAGGCCACCTTTGACGTCGGCGTGCATGGTATCCATCCTGAAATCATCAAGCTGATCGGTCGCCTCAAGTTCAGAACCTCCTATGGCCAGAACGTGCTGCAACACTCTCTGGAAGTCGCCTTCCTGTGTGGCATCATGGCCGCTGAGCTGGGCTTGAACGTCAAACAAGCCAAGCGGGCCGGACTGCTGCACGATATCGGCAAAGCGGTTGACCACGAAATCGAAGGCTCCCATGCCCTCATTGGTGCCGACCTAGCACGCAAGTACGGCGAGTCGCCTAAGATTGTCCACGCCCTGGCGGCCCATCATGAAGATGAAAAGCCCAGCACAATCCTGGCCGTGTTGACTCAGGCCGCGGATGCCCTGTCCGGCGCCCGTCCCGGGGCTCGTCGCGAGATGTTGGAAACCTACGTCAAGCGTCTGGCCGACCTGGAGCGCATCGGTACCTCCTTCCAGGGGGTGTCGAGCTGTTATGCCATCCAGGCCGGGCGCGAAATTCGCGTCATGGTTTCCAGCGACGACGTCTCCGATGCTCAGTCTTATGTGCTGGCCAAAGACATCGCGCGGAAGATAGAGGATGAGATGACCTACCCCGGGCAGATCAAGGTTCACGTGATTCGCGAGACCCGGGCCACCGAATATGCCAAGTAGTCAACGGGCCCTGGATCTTCCGGGGCTTGTTTTTTGCGGAGTTTCAGCTTGAAAATTCTTTTTCTCGGAGATGTTGTCGGCAAGGCCGGGCGGGTCATGGTGCAGAAGTGTCTGGATCGGCTCGTCGATCGACATTCGGTGGACCTGGTGGTGGTCAACGGCGAAAATGCTGCCGGTGGTTTCGGCCTCACGGTCGAGGTGGCGCAGGACCTTTATTCTTATGGCGTCGATGTCATTACCTCCGGCAATCATATTTGGGACAAGCGGGAGGTCTATTCATATCTGGATCGTCAGGACAAACTTCTGCGGCCGGCCAACTATCCACCGGATTTGCCGGGGCGCGGGTTTGGGATTTTTTCCACACCGGCCGACATCAAGGTCGCTGTTATCAATCTCGAAGGGCGGATTTTTATGAACCCCCTCGATTGTCCTTTCCGAGCTGCGGATGCGATTTTGGAAAGGATCAAGGGGCAAGCGAACATCGTCCTGGTCGATTTTCATGCCGAGGCAACCAGTGAGAAGGCGGCGTTGGCCAACTATCTTGATGGCCGTGTTTCCGCGGTGGTGGGAACCCACACCCATGTACAGACAGCTGATGAGCGAATCCTGCCGGGAGGGACGGCATTTTTGACGGATGCTGGGATGACCGGCAGCCAGGATGCGGTGATTGGGATCCGCAAAGAATTGGCGATCGAGAAATTTCTGACCCAATTGCCGGTGCGTTTTGAAGTCGCTAAGAACGATCCGGTTCTGTGTGGAGTTTTGTTCGAAGTCTGTGAGAAGACCGGTAAGGCGCTCACGGTTAAGCGAATTTTTGAGAACAATGCGTAACGGTTGCCTGGTGCGGCCAAAACCAAGCAGACATGCGAGGATGTTGAGGACGTTATGATGAAATCGGTGCAGGAGCAGATGGCGGTCATCCGCCGTGGGGCGGTCGAGATTCTGGTTGAGGTGGAACTCGAAGCAAAAATTACCGAATCCCTGAAAACCGGCGTGCCTTTGAAAATTAAAGCCGGGTTTGATCCGACAGCGCCAGACCTGCATGTCGGCCATACCGTGCTGATTCAGAAGCTGAAGCAGTTTCAGGAGTTGGGGCATGAGGTAAACTTCCTCATCGGCGACTTTACTGGAATGATCGGCGATCCCACCGGCAAGAATGAAACCCGCAAGCCTCTGACCCGCGAGCAGGTTCTGCAGAATGCGCAGACCTATAAAGAACAGGTCTTTAAAATTCTCGATCCGGCCAAGACCAAGGTCGTCTTCAATAGTGAATGGATGGGGCCGATGAATGCGGCCGGACTGATCAGTTTGGCTGCCCGTTACACGGTGGCGCGTATGCTGGAGCGAGACGATTTTCACAAACGATTCACCGGCCAGCAGCCGATCGCCATTCACGAATTCCTCTATCCCTTGGTGCAAGGCTATGACTCTGTTGCTCTGAAGTCCGATGTGGAGCTTGGCGGTACCGATCAGAAGTTCAATCTGCTGGTCGGTCGCGAATTGCAAAAGCAGGAAGGGCAGCGTCCCCAATCCGTTCTGACGATGCCGCTTCTTGAAGGTCTCGACGGCGTGAATAAGATGAGTAAGTCTTTGGGTAACTATATTGGGATCACTGAACCACCCAAGGAAATTTACGGCAAGGTCATGAGCATCTCTGATGAGCTCATGGTGCGCTATTACGAACTTCTTTCCGATGTGGATCTGGCAACCTTTGATAAGGTCAAGAAAGGTGTTGCCGGAGAGCCGGATGGTGCCCACCCCATGGAGAGCAAGAAAGCCCTGGCCCGTGAGCTGGTGGCCCGCTTCCATAGCCAGCAGGATGCGCTGCAGGCCGAAGAGGACTTTATTCAGCAATTCAAGCAGAAGGAAATCCCCGATGATATTCCTTTGGTTCGAATGCAGGGAGATGCTCCGGTGTGGATTTGCCGGCTTCTCACCGATGCCGGTTTGGTTAAATCCAATGGTGAGGGTCGACGCCTGATCCAGCAGGGCGGCGTCAAGCTTGACGGGGAAAAACTCGACAATGCGGACCTGGAAGTTCAGCCCTCTGGAGAGCTTGTGGTGCAGGCTGGCAAGCGGCGTTTCGCAAAGATCATTTTTAACTGAAAAAACGGGTTGACAGAAACGGGGCTGTCGCGTATAACTCCTTTCCCTGTGCCGCAGAAAACCAAGTCTCTCGATGGGCCTTGTTAATCTGGGGAGTTGGAAAAAAAGATAGAAAAAGGGATTGACTTCCCCGGGCATGATCGGTTATAAAGTCGCCTCGTTGCCGAACGGTACTTCACGAAGTAGTTGAGTAGGCATGAGACGAAAAAAAGAGAAGAAAAAGCACTTGACAATCTGAACGACTTTCGATAAATTTGCTTTCCGCTGCGCTTTGCGGCGGCGAGAAAAAAGCAGTAAAAAGAAACATCTGGTCTTTGAAAACTAAATAGCAGACAGCAAACAAGATAGTTTGCGGGCAACTTGTTCAAACAAACAAAAGCTTGAATCAAATTATACAGTTAAAACAACTGGAGAGTTTGATCCTGGCTCAGAACGAACGCTGGCGGCGTGCTTAACACATGCAAGTCGTACGTGAATCATCCTTCGGGGTGAGGAAAGTGGCGCACGGGTGAGTAACACGTGGATAATCTGCCCGATGATCAGGGATAACATCTCGAAAGGGGTGCTAATACCGGATAAGCCCACGAGCTCTTCGGAGCCTGCGGGAAAAGGTGGGGACCTTCGGGCCTACTGTCATCGGATGAGTCCGCGTCCCATTAGCTAGTTGGTGGGGTAATGGCCCACCAAGGCTACGATGGGTAGCTGGTCTGAGAGGATGATCAGCCACACTGGAACTGAGACACGGTCCAGACTCCTACGGGAGGCAGCAGTGGGGAATTTTGCGCAATGGGCGAAAGCC
>ENA-ORXD01000423-ORXD01000423.1-sediment-metagenome-genome-assembly--contig:-NODE-423-length-55292-cov-8.592701_pt1 | contig 55292 bp, 44 predicted proteins | sample MGYA00237862_ERZ511471 | MGnify/ENA metagenome assembly ERZ511471
AGAAGCCTGAATGAATCCTTTATTGAGAAATGCAGGAAAGAAAGAAATTATGAAGAGCTGGATCTTTATATCATGACATCGTTGTTAAAAGGATGAATGAGTTTTATAGTGCATATGCTCGACATGTCCTACAATGATAAGAATAATTTTCGTTGATTTTAACTAAGCTAAACAAGTGCGAAACTTTAATTATTTAACAAATAAATGAGAAATTCATTCTATAAATGCAGTTTATTCGCATTGATTTTTTTTCTGGTTATTTCATGTACTTACACACATAGGAGTGATGATAATAACCATTTTGTCTTTGGCGACAGTCTTTACCTGAAAAATATACCCCCTCAGCCGGGTGAAGAGGCCTGGGAATTTACTCAGGATTTAAAATCTCCAATGTGGACAAAACATCATTGGGTGACAACTAATCCGGGTAACCAGTATGCTGATTTATCAGGAGGTGTTCATCTTATAACAGGATTCCCTGATCCTGAGGGACGTCTTGAAACTGCTTATGAAGACCTTGGTAGTTTTCTAAATGCAGGAGGATTATCGGCTATTAATGGGGAATACAATATAGAAACCAGACACTCAGCCGATCTGAAAGGAGAATCTTTTAAACTGGAAATAAATCCTGACAAGTGTATTATTCATGCCGGAGATACTGAAGGCATACGACGTGGAATTTTTTACATTGAAGATGAAATGCTGCGTTTGCGGGGACCCTGGTTACCATTGGGAATCGTTGAACGGCACCCTGTTGTAAAAAGACGGATTTCACGTTGCGTCTATGGTCCTATTAAGCGTCTTCCTTTCTTACGTGATGAATTGATGGACACTGTTGATTATTATCCTGACCAGTATTTAAACAGGCTGGCCCATGAAGGGGTTAACGGATTATGGCTGACAATAGATTTCCGTGACCTGGTTTCGACCAGGTTCATACCTGAGTCAGGGAAAGATGCTGAGAAACGTCTGTCCAAACTAAGAAAGACAGTGGATCAATGCCTGCGTTACGGTATACGTACATATATTTTTATCATTGAGCCACGCGCGTGGGGAAGCAGGCCGCCAATTTACAGGGACATTGAAGTACTGGAAAAATATCCTGAACTGGGCGGAGCAGTTGCCTATGATTTACGTTGCTTCTGCCCATCAAGTGAGACCGCACAAGAATATCTTTACCAGGTTGTAAATAAAATATTTACTGATGTCCCGGGGTTAGGAGGAATGATCAATATAACATATGGTGAAAGAATTACCACCTGTCTGAGTTCTATCTCTGCAGGTACTCCCTATGAAGGCCGTATCCATTGTCCCCGTTGCTCAAAGAAAGCTCCATGGGAAATACTATATGCTTCCTTATCTGCTATGCAACAGGGAATGCATGATGCTTCCCCTGATGCGGAACTCATCAGCTGGCATTATATGGGAGGCTCCAATTTAGCAGACTGGGTTTACGAGATCCCTAAAAATACTCCCGAAGGAGTTATATTGCAGTTTCAGTTCGAGACAGGTGTAACAAAGACCCAATTGGGGAAAAAACAGGTTGGCGGAGATTATTGGTTGTCAACGCCTGGCCCCAGCCCGAATTTTGAACGGCAGGCTGAGATTGCAAGGGAGAGTGGAACGCCGGTTTCTGCAAAGATACAAACCGGAAATTCCCACGAAGTGGCTTCCATTCCCTACATCCCTGTGCCATCAATGATATACCGGAAGTTCTCAGCTATGCACCGTTTAGGGGTTTCCCATACAATGCTGGGCTGGTATTTTGGAAATTATCCGGGACTAATGATTAAGTCTGCCGGAGAATTATCATTCAGTCATTTCCCGGAAAGTGAGGATGCCTTTTTAAACCGGCTTGCTTCATTATACTGGAAAGACGAAGATGTTCCTGTCGTGGTGGAAGCATGGAAAATGTTTGCAGAGGGATATGGAAACTATCCACTTCAGAATCTCCTGGGGTATTACGGGCCGTTTCATGACGGGGTTGTATGGCCATTACTGCTGAAACCTCAGGATGCACCACTTTCACCCACATGGCAGATTACTTCACCAAGAACATTAGAACCCTGGCCTCCAAGCGGAGATCGTATCGGTGAATGTTTATGGTATGGAGGCAGCAGATCTGGCGGGTCTATGGACAATGTTCTGACTTTGGGTGAAACCGTTGAACTTTGTCATTCTATGAGTACAATCTGGGATGAAGGAGTTGATCTGCTGAGCAGCCTTGAACCAAAATATAAAAATGAGCCGGAGCAGATACTGGAAATAGGACTGGCAAAGGCTTTGGGAATACAGTTTCGCAGCGGATATAATATCTTGCGCTTTTATCTTCTGCGTGAAGAAATGTTCAGGATGGAAGGCAGGGAACGCCTGGACATCCTCAGAGAACTTGCTGATATTATCCGTGAAGAAATAAAATCCGGCAAACAGTTGATAGAGCTTTGTAAAAAAGACTCTCGATTGGGATTTCATTCTGAGGCTGAGGGTTATAAGTATTTTCCGGAGAAAATACGCTGGCGCATCAGTCAGTTGGAATTTGTACTATCCAACGATGTGCCTGAATTGAAAAAACTTATTCACGATAATAAACCGTTATTCCCTGAATATACCGGGAAGGCGCCGGAAGGGCTTACAGCATATGCAGTACCATCAACAGGAACTGAATGGACAACCCCCGGGGTTATTAATTTCAGAGAACTGCTTTGGCAGTCATTCAATTATGGAGCAGAAGAACCCTTGATCAGATGGGCCGCCGCATACGATGCCGATGCACTGTATATAATAATTGAGGAACATTTAAACAGTTATAAACAGGCAAATGAATCAGCCTTATCCGGCATTACGGTTAAAGTCGAGCCACGACGCCTGTGGCCTTCTGCACATTTTACCTTTATACCAGGTAAGGATTCACGAATGAGAAATGAAATGCTTTTCCTGGAGGAGTCAGACAGAGGACATCATATATTACGTATTCCTTTTAAACGGTTCTGGTGGAGTGATGAGGCAATGCACCCTCTCAGACTTGATGTGCAGATAAAAAGGAGAAATGGCGAAATTAGTTCATGGTGCCCGGTTAATCCCTTGTCACATCGGCTGGTTTTTGAGTCTGAAAACCCTGCCGATCTGGGATGGGTTATATTTGAAGAATAACTTTCCCGGATTAACATGGAATAATTGTAATTACTATATCGAATTCACGTTGATTAAAATATTCTTTCATGGATAAAATGAATTTCAACATAACTGTTAAGCTATCCCTCATGATGCTGTTTCAGTACATGCTTTTCGCTGTCTGGTGGGTCCCCCTGGCTGCTTATCTTACCAACATGAATCTTGAGGGTACCCAGAAAGCACTTATCTTAAGTTCGATGGCTATAGGTTGTATTGTGTCACCTATTATAGGGATGGTGGCCGACAGACATTTCCCCGGTCAGAAAGTGTTAGCCGTGTTAAACCTGGGCACGGCTGTTATGTTGCTGTTATCAGGATTAACAAGAAACCCGAATCTGCTGTTTTTATTTTTACTGACAGCCATGTTTCTTCACATGCCAACATGGGGGTTGACCAGTTCCATCGCTATGACACACTCTCCTTCAGAACAGTTCCCAAGGATCAGATTGTTCGGTTCAATAGGATGGGTAGCTTCAGGCATATTCAGCTTAATTACAGTGAATTTCCTGGGCCTGAATTTTGACGGAACAAACCTGCCGTTTTTTTACGGAGCAGGAATAAGTGTTATTGCCGTTATGAGCAATATTGTCTTACCCGATACTCCCCCGCCTGCAAAAGGACAAAAGGGCTCCTTTATTGATGTAATGGGACTGAGAACAATTAAACTAATGAAGGATAAAAATTTTGCAGTTTTTATTATACTGTCGTTTTTATCCATGATCCCGTTCTCAATGTACTGGTCTTATTGTTCTGAATTCCTTCTTGATGAAGGATTTAAATACATCAGCATTACCATGAACTGGGGCCAGTTTGCAGAGATGTTCCTTATTGCTGCTGTACCCTTTGCCCTGAGAAAGATTGGATTGAGATGGGTTATGATCACAGGATTGATAGCCCTGGTTATAAGATACCTTACCTTTTATTTCGGCGTTGCTTATGAAATTACATGGTTTTATTTTATAGGGATACTTGTTCATGGTCTGATTTTTGGCTACTTCTATCTTGGCGGTCAGATATATATTGATAAGAAAGCTCCCCCGGAATTAAAAGCACAGGCTCAGGGATTCATTTTTCTGGTAACATTCGGATTAGGTCTTTTAACAGGTAACTTCGTCAGCAGGCAGGTGATTGATAGATTTTCTGAAACTATTCATAATGTAATGTCATATGATTGGAATATTATCTGGGGAATCACAACGGGGGCTTCATTGGTATTACTGATCGCCTTTATGCTTTTTTTCAGGAATGAAGCTTCCATGCACTCACATAAGCAACAATGAAATATACAAACATGGATGTTTCCCGCAGTAACAGGACAGACAACGCCCATTAGCAGGTCAGGAAGTAATGACAAAATTATTTAGGTGAAATTTATATCGAACTCACGTTAATTAAGATATTTTTATATTCAGTGGAACAAAATAATAGAAATTGCAAGAAATGAAACCATTATTATTATTCACTTTTCTTCTGGTAACTGCACAAGCCTTTTCCCAGGAGAAATCTTCTGTGCAAGACCGGAATAAAAAAATGCATCAGCCTAAATACTGTTTGTTTTATGACAATCATACCATGCCTGCTTGTCCTGATGTAGGGGAAAATTTTGATGCAGAGGAGTTTACGGATCGCATTAAACAGTGTGGTGTTGATTATCTGACATTTCATGCACGATGCAACCTGGGCATGGCATATTATGATACTGAAATAGGAATAAAACATCCTTCTCTCAAATACGATCTTTTTGGTCAGCTCGCTGATGCCTGTCAGCGAAAGGGTATTGCTCTTACTGCTTATCTCAATGGGGGTATCAGCAGTGCAGAGGGGCTTAAGCATCGCGAATGGACAACAATGTATTTTGATGGAAGAGTATTACGGGAACCCCGGTTTACTCCCTGGGTTCGTACAATGTGTTCTAATACTCCGTATCGTGATCATTTGATCTCTATGTGTGAAGAAATTTTACATAAGTATCCGGTCTCCGGGTTATTTATTGACTGTTTAGGCCGACTCCCGTGTGTATGTCCGGTTTGTGTTAAAGAGATGAAAGAGAGAGGAATAGATTACAATAATCCGGTAGAGGTTGGTGACTTTTCAGAGTTTTCATCACTTCGTCTTGCCAGAGATATAACTCAGGCAGCAAGAGCAATTAATCCGAATATTCTTCTGTATTTTAACGGGATACCCTACGAACAACAATTGGAATTGAGTACCCATATAGAATGTGAACACCTGCCAACAGCCATGGGGGGTTATGAAGTACTGCCAATACAGGCTTCATATCTGAGAACACTGGGTGATATGCCTGTATTGAATATGAACGGTCGTTTCTACGATTGGGGAGATTTTGGCGGACTTCTGCCGGAAAACGCAATTAAATCAGAATTGCTGTTTGGACTGGCAAATGGGATGCGCCCCAACATAGGAGGACACTTTCATCCCCGCGGAGATCTGGAGGATGCAGTTCTCAGCAGAATAGAGAAGATATACAAGGAACTGCAGACTATGGAGCCATGGTATAGTGATGCCAAAAATATTACTGAGATAGCCGTTGTGTACCCCAAAGGAAATCAAAGTATACGGAGCCAGTCACGTTCCGACGGACAGCTTAAAGCCGCCGTTCGTATGTTGTGTGAGTTAAAGATGCAGTTTGATGTGGTAAATACCTTTTCTGACTGGAGTAAGTATAAAGTTCTGGTAATACCTGATGACATTACTTTTAACGAAGAGGTATCAAATCGTATCAAAGCACACATCAATGCGGGTAAGGCTGTGATATCCTCCGGTTCATCAGGACTTGATGCAGAAAAGACCGGGTTTGTTCTCGAAAAGGAGTGGGGAGTAAAATATAAGGGTGAGAATGATTACGACCCTGCATATTTTACAGTAAATAAGAACTTTATTAAGGGCGTACCCGATATGCCTCTTTCATTATATTCCTCCGGTATTGATATGGAACCTCTACAGGGAACGAAGGTTCTGGCAAACCTGGTAAAGCCCTATTACAACAGGGGTTGGGATGGAGAATATGCTTTTTATTACAATCCTCCCGACAGAGTTACGGATAAACCGGCGATAACTATCAATGGGAAGGTGGCACATTTCAGTCACAGAATATTTACCGGATACAATCAGCAGGCACCGGTTGAACTGAGAACACTGTTTTCCAATGTGCTGAATACCTTACTGCCGGAACCGCTATTCAAGTCCGAAAATCTTCCTTCTTTTGCCAGGGCATTTGTGACCGGACAACAGGGAAGAAGGATGGTGCATGTTCTTTCATTTGTTCCGGAACTGCGAGGGCAAAAGACGCAAATAATCGAAGAGCCGATAGAACTTCATAACGTAAAGATAGCTTTGCGTGTTGACGGGAAAGCTCCCAAAAGAGTTTATCTTGCACCTGAAAGGAAAACCTTGCCCTTTAAAATTTCAGGCGGATATATTAATGTCACCATACCTGTTAGCAAGGGATATTCACTGGTAGTTTTTGAAAATTAATTAAACATAAATATTATGAATACAACAACAATTCCAAAACAAGAGTTTTACGACCGTATTGAAAAATTCAGAACCAATATCATAAATGCCGGTCTTGATGCCTGTCTGGTGCATGCTACTGAATCCGACATGGCCAATGTCAGGTACCTGAGTGAATACTGGCCGACCTTTGAAACATCAGCCGTATTTGTCCCGGCTGAGGGAGAAGCCGTTCTTCTGGTGGGACCTGAAAGTGAAATTTATGCATCACATCGCAGTGTCTTTAAGAACATCGAAAAAATGATCGAATATCGTGAATCGGCAGAACCGGAATGTCCCGGCATGAAATTCACCGGGTTTAAAGATGTTGTAAAAAAATACACTGCCAGGGGGAGCATAAAAAAACTTGGCATCGTCGGGTGGGCAATTACTCCTCTGCCGGTATATATGTCATTAAAGGAACAATTTCCGGAAATGGAGCTTGTGAAGGCTGACAGTACGCTGCTCCCCCTGAGATTTGTAAAGAGTGAGAATGAACTGAACTGTATGCGAAAAGCTTATTCTATTGCTGAGCTTGCAGTCGAGTCCATCATTAATGAGATAAAACCAGGCATGACTGAATTGCAGGTTATAGGAATTGCACAGCGTGAGATATATAAACATGGCGGAGAATATGAAGGTCATGCGCTCTATTGTTTCTGTGGTCTTTCTACCAATAATGCCATTTCAAGACCCACTCACAATAAAATTGTCAAAAACGAAGTGATACAGCTGAATATTGGAGCGCGTGTCAGCGGGTATTCATCAAGTGTCGGAATCCCTATTTCCATAGGTCCGCTGCCTCAACGAAAAAAGAAACTTGTTGATTTTGGTCTGAAAGCACATTTCAAAACCATTGAACTCATGAGTGCCGGTAAACCTGCAGGGGCTGTTGTAAAAGAATATGAAGACTGGGTGAAGTCACAAGGATTTGAAAAATATATGCTTTACGGCCCATGCCACGCTATAGGAATGATGGAAGTGGAACAACCATGGATGGAATCAAATTCAGATTTTGAGCTGCAAAAGAATATGACCTTCCAGGTTGACACCTTTTTCTACGATAACGACTTTGGCCTCCGCTGGGAGAACGGAGTCATTTTAAAAGAAGGAGGAGTTGAAAAGCTTTCCTCTAAATTTATGAAAGTAGTTGAAATATAATTAAATAAATGAAAGGGTAAAATTATGCGTTATGAGATGATGTTCCCGGATCAGATCCGGGAGGTAATAGATAAAAATATACCGGTAGCAATGGCACTGGGTGTATTGGAATATCACAGTGAACACCTTACTCCCGGGGTTGACACCTTACTTGTGGTGAAAGCACTCGAAATGCTTGAAAAAGAAATGCCTCTTGTTATACTACCCCCGTTTTATTATGGGGCAGGAACTTTTGCTGTGGCAGCTCCGGAACGAAACGGGGGGATACATGTTGATTCGTCAGTATTGAATATATTTGCACGCCAGTTATTTAATAATCTGCTGCGTATAGGATTTCGAAACATTTATGTTTTTGTGCATCATCAGAGTGAGAACTTTGCCAATGGCATGCCTACTGACCTGGCTTTTAAACTGGCAGCAAGACAGGAGATTTTTGCCTTTATTGAAAATGAACGTGGTGACGGATGGTGGGGTGATAACACCTCAGCCAGCTACTACGATGATCATGCTGCAGGTTCTGATCCGTTTAACTGGATACGTATCTGTCCCTTTATGAGCGCGGAAGCACAGGCTCAGTATCCAATTGATCATGCAGGGGAACAGGAAACATCGCTGATGATGGCATTTTGCCCGGAAGGAGTCGACATGTCGCGTTTTAATGATGATAAATGGTATGCGCAGGGAGCAAAGAAAGCTTCTCTGGATTATGGCAATAAGGCCAAAAAGATAATTTTGAGGGATATGAAAAAAGTTATGGGTAAGTAGATTATGAGTGGAAGGGAATTACTCGATTTGTTTCAAAAAGCTTTTTGCCGGTCTCATTTGATCGGTAATGAAGAAAATGGTATCATTGCAGCTCTTGATCTTGAGGGTCGTCTGTTTACCATAGTAAATGGGAAAGTCTTAAACAGGGTGATAAGTTCAGCCATAATGAGCCGGAGTAATAAAACAATGTTCCATAATCCCGGAGGTGATGTGCTCTGGCCTGCTCCTGAAGGAACCTGTTTTGGTTATGAGTATGGTACAGGAAGCTGGCGTGTACCTCCTTCCATTACCGGAGCCAGCTGGGAGGTAATATCTGATACTCCTGACAGTGCAGTTATAAGAGCCGAAATAGATCTTATTAATAACCGTCAGCTGGGAATACCATGTGAATTTGAACGGCATATTGAAATGAAACGGAATGGCAACTCCCTTGTTCAGGAAGTGAAGGAAGTTATTCGTTATATAGGTAAAAAAACCTTAATTAAAGGTGAATTTCTGCTGGCACCCTGGTCTTTGTGCCAGTTTGATGCCGGAGATGACAGGAAGGTCATCATGCCCCCTCCTGCTGAAAATGATATCCGGGACCTGTATGATCAAAGTGAGAACTATCGCGGGGTTAAAGACGGGTTTTATCTGGTCGACACCTTAACAAAAAAGAAATTTCAGCTGGGAATAAGTGCAAATGTGCCATGGATAGAATATATCGCAGGGAAGGATTTCAGAGTTAACCGTTCCGCCGGGAAACTACCTGCCGGCCAGTATTATATTGATATTGCTGATGCCCCGCCTGATCAGTTGCCTGCAGACTGGGGGGTGAAGTACAGCATATATTGTGATCCGTCAGGCTTTATGGAAATTGAGGCTTGTGGAGGAAGTCCGTTAATTCTGACTCCACAGACCGAATTAAGTGTAAATATAAAAACAACTTATAGTATCGGACCAAATGAGTGAATGTTTATTATATGGTTTTCTGTTTTCCCCCCGGGAAGCCATATTTTAAAAAAACTCAAGTTTCGCAGAACATGGAGTCTTTAATAATGCATTATAAACAAATATTTCATGAGATTTTTTCCTTTGTGTTAAAAAAATAAACAAAATAATTTCACCACAAAGGACACGAAGTACACACTAAGGGACACAAAGGGGAAATATTTAATTTATAGAGCTATATCATTAATAATTAATGTATTACAGCCCCCGTCTTTAAGTAAAAGACTTAACTGAATAAATAAATTAACAAAAAACAAACACTACCTGATCATGACCGCCACAAAAAAAACCTTAGTTGTTCCTTTGCTTTTAATAGGTTCAATGTTTGCAGTTCTGGGCTTTGCCCTGGGGATAAATGCTTTTTTTATTCCCTTTGTAAAAGATGCATTCAATATATCCATAACGATGTCTTACCTGGTAATGACAGCCACATTCTCAGCTTTTGTCATTTTCGGGGTTCCCTCAGGGATGATCATTAAAAAAGCGGGATACAAAGGTGGTATGATTATCGCTTTTTTAATTATGGCCATTGGTTTTTATCTTATTGCTCCTGCAGCAAAAATGATTAGTTTTCCCCTGCTATTGCTTGCATTATTTGTAAGCGGCATGGGTCAGACATTACTGACAGGTGCAGTGAATACCTATGTTTCCATATTAGGACCCGAAGAGAGCGCAGCAAGCAGGATAGCGCTGATGGGAATATGCAGTAAAACATTTTATGCTGTAGCTTCAATGATGCTGGCACTTTTTATGGACCTTACCAATGTGCGATTAGAAGATACTATCCTTCCTTTTTATATTATTACCGGAGTACTTCTGGTAATGGGGGTTTCGTATTATTTTGCCCCACTGCCTGAAATTACAGCTGCCGGAGAGACGGAAGATGTAATTAATTCCGAAATCTCCGGTTATGCCGTTTCAAAAACAAGTATCTTCCAGTTTCCGCACCTCTTATTGGGTGTGCTGGCAATATTTTTCACTATCGGGCTTGAATATACTGCTCTGGGTACCATTAATGATTATGCTGCCAAACTCGGACTCCCATCACCCCAGAATTATGTCTGGTTAGTTTCAGCAGGGATGGTGCTGGGCTACTTAACCGGTGTATTCATGATACCTAAATTTGTCAGTCAGGGTACTGCTTTATTGTTATCCACAATATCAGGTGTGGTAGTGACAATCCTGATAATGATACTCCCTGCCGGATTGTCTATTTACTTAGTTGCGCTGCTTGGATTGGCAAACGCGCTAATGTGGCCTGCAATATGGCCTCTGGCAATTGCTGACCTGGGAAGATTCACCAAGATGGGATCCTCATTGCTGGTAACAGGTATTATTGGGGGAGCATTCCTTCCCCTGCTGTTCGGGTATGTCGCTGATGTAGCTTCCTATAAGGCAGCGTATCTTGTGTGTTTACCTGCGTACCTGTATATTATGTATTATGCGTTGATAGGGTGTAAGATAAGAGGGTGAAGATCCCAATAACCCACCAAAAACCTTTGCCAAAATCAAAAAAACTCTTATTTTTGCAATCCCGATTAAATTAATAATTACTTTTGTCCTTACCATGCGGGAATAGCTCAGTTGGTAGAGCACGACCTTGCCAAGGTCGGGGTCGCGGGTTCGAGTCCCGTTTCCCGCTCCATAAGATTTGGTGATTTGGTGATTTGGTGATTTGGTGATTTGGTGATTTGGTGATTTGGTGATTTGGTGATGTGGTGAGGAGATTAATAATTATTATTGAATGAAATGAATTCGGATGAGCTTAGCCAAAGAACCAAATTATTTGCCCTTGAAATTATTAGATTTTATAAGGATTTACCAAAAACTGAAGAGGCAAGGATTCTTGGGAAGCAGTTAATCCGTTCAGCGACCTCAATCGCTGCAAATTACAGGGCAGCCCGTCGTGCAAGATCTGAGAATGATTACTATTCCAAAATTTGCATCGTGGTGGAAGAAAGTGACGAAAGCTTGTTCTGGCTTGAATTATTGAAAGAAGCAGAAATTAACTCCACCAACAGGATTAATGAGTTAATGAAAGAAGCTCAGGAGTTGTTAAAGATTTTTTCTGTATCACGTAAAACATTAAAGAATCGTATCTCTGATAAAAAATGATTTTTTGCTCAAAATTGCTCCAAATAACGAAATAATTAAATATGTAATATACCACATCACCACATCACCAAATCACTAAATCACCAAATCACAAAATAACCTCCGCCCGGATGGTGGAACTGGTAGACACGCAGGACTTAAAATCCTGTGACCAGAGATGGTTGTGCGGGTTCAAGTCCCGCTCCGGGTACAATATTAAAGATAAACCCTCTGAAATCTGAAAATTCAGAGGGTTTTTAGTTTGCACCAGATTATTCTTTGTGTAAATAATGACTGTCAATGTTTTAGAGCAATAGTTCGTTAAACTTTTATATTGTGTTGATAATGAATATTTTAACAATTCGGACATGAATTGCCTATATTGTTGATATACAATATATTGCGCCTTTGTGCCTTCACGTTTTATTTTAATTTAACGAACCGTTGTTAGTGTATTGATGAATTTTAATCAGGTCAGTTAATTAAAACATAATATCCTTTCCTTATCTCAAACAACCTGTCGCCGAAACAATTCTCTATCCATATCTTAAGTTCCAGAGGCCTGCATCGTAACAATGTACGCAGGATATACTGCTCCGGTTCAGAATAGTCTGATAACATCAAGTCAATTAACATACAAGTATTGAGCATGAATTAAAGATTTTGCAGTTCGTTAATACGCCTTGTGAGCTCTGCTTTTTTGGCTGCATGCTTCTCAAGTTCATCCAATAAAGCTTCGAGGATCACATGGTTATTCCTAACTCCCCTTTTTACCATGGAGATGGTATGTTCTGAATATCCAGTTCTCTTTGAAACTTTCTGAATTATACCTTTCGGTAGTTTACGGCATTTTTGTGCTAATACCCCTTTGGTATTGTTTTTTGAGCTCATGTGCTTTATATTTGTACGAAATCTGTAATGTAAATCTAATCCAAAAAAATGGAAAATCCAAAAAAACAGACCATAAAATAAGTCTATTTTTATGAACATTGTTAATTTTAATAAAATCAAAGAGTTAGCCGAAAGCAAGAAGATGTCTCTGGAAAGGCTTGCTAATACTGCGGGATTCGGTAAAAGCACAATGTATAATTATATAAATGGAACCTCTCAGATCAATATTAATGAACTATATACTATTTCCAGAATTCTGGATGTTAATATCGGGGATTTATTAACCGTTCCAACAAAGATAGAAGAAATGCAAGCCGGGGAACCTTTTAAAAAATATGGTGAGGCTTGCATTGAATGTATTAAAAAAGAGGGAGTTATTGATCATTTGAAGGATACACTGCGGGAAAAGGATGAAAAGATCAGTGAGCTTGAACAAATCTGTAAAAAATATAAACCTGAATAATACACTTCTGAAAAAGAAGTAATCAGTCACCTGAATTTTTCCCTGATGCCTTTAGCCTGTTCAGGCCGAAGACTATGATAACCCCGGCAACTAACCCGGATATGTTCAATATCATATCAACCGGATTAAAAGCTCTTCCCGGGACAAAGATCTGCAAGCATTCGGTCATAGCCGCGAATATTATTCCGGTCAGTATTATTAACCGGGTCCTTGTTAAATACCTGTCCACAATTGTCCTGCGGCCTGAAAGGTAATATAATACAGGCAAGGCAAGAAAGCTAAGGAAATGCTGTACATAGTCGGTACGAAAGACATCACTGTCCTCCCGTGTTAATGATTCGGGTGTGAAATTTGGGATCACGTTAAGCACTAAAAGGGCAATCGCCCACATCATAAATATACGCGACCAGAATAATGTGTTTCGCATGATCAGTATCCGGATTTAATTATTTCTATAAATTAACTTTGTCTTTTCCGCATCAATCAACCGAATGAAATCAAGAGCATGTTTCTGTTCGGCGGATTTTCATTTCGTCATTTTTCCAGGGATTATTGCTGTAGAGACAGGGCATGCCCTGTCTCTACAACATAAATCCCTGACTATTATATTGTTGTCACTCCCGGGTAGAGGACATCGCAAATATAGTTTCAATTTCTCATACATAACCACTCATCCGCCTGATCCCGTGATATCGTGATCCCGTGATCCCTTTACAGGGCAGACATTACACGGCCGTCACCTAACCACTCAACCACCTAACCACTCATCCACTTACCCCTGTCACTTGTCACCTCCCTCCACCTTCCGCACAAACGCATCCTCAAATCCCAATTTCTTTACAGTTTCCAGTTGTTTCTCAGCCTCATTCCGGTTCAGAAACACCCCTGATGAATACCTGTAGAATCCGTCGCTGCCTTTATTCAGGCTAATATTTTCGATATCATTCAGGTTTTTCTCATTTATCGGTTTACGGGTTGCACTTAACTGAACAGTATAATAGAAGTCCAGTTCACCGAAATTAATATCACCGGAATCCTTAATACCGGAATACCTGATAACCTGGTTAATAAATGCATCATGGTATCCTTCGGACATAAAGGTTGACAAGTCGCCGAGGGCATTATCATACTTTTTATAGACACCGGAAATATACCTGCTGATACCATCATTTCCCGTTATTCTGGTTATTTTATGAGGTTTTGAAAAATAACCAGGTTGCACAGGATTCCTGAGAGCTAATATCTGAATGGTAAAGGGCCCTGACACTTCCGACATATCGGGTACTGCCGGGAGTAAAAGGTTGTTAAACTCTTCCTCAGTGACAATCCTGCTCTCTGCAAAATCCATGTCTATTACATTATTCAGGTATTCAACCGCTTCTGCCTTCGACCTGAAACTTCCGGCTGTATATACAAATTTTTTACCTGTTTCAAAGAGTTTAATTTCTGTACTTAACACCTTGTCAGGGATATTAATAAGTTCCCTGTCTGTTTCATCCAGTATTACATAGTAGGATTTTGTTGCCTTAGGTTTCAGCCTGTCAGGCACCATGATTTCTTCCAGAATGATATTATCGTCACTGTTATTGATCAGGTTAATCTCAACCCGTCTGTTGAATCGTCTTCCCTCCGGATTATCGGTCCCGTCTTCATTTAGGTTTATAGCAATACTACGGGATTCCCCTGCAGCTTTTGAGATGAACCTTTCCCTGCTTATACCCCGGGATGTAAGATATTCGCTGACAGCTCCTGCGCGGTTTGCAGATAATTTCATATTATATTCCGAGGTTCCCCTCGCATCTGTGTAACCCGTTACTTCCACATAAATTTCCGGCTTTCCTGTCATGAGCATGTAAAGTTTTTCCAGTTCATGTTTCGATTCTTCCGACAACCTGTGACTATCAAACTCAAAAAAGATGTTCTTGGAGATGACATATTTACCCGTGGTAATATCAACAGGAGTAAGATTTGTTTCCATACTGACATTTTTCACCGTATGTTGCGGCAGGAAGCTTACTATTTCCGTTTTCGCCCGGTAGCCTTCTGCACTGACCATAACTTCATAATTTCCTGCGGGAATTTCAACCTGATACTCGCCGGTTTCCGGATCAGGCGTTAGTTCTGCAATCGGTGTTTTGCCACCGGCAGCAGTTACAGTGACGCGTGTATCCTGTTCAAGATCCATCCTGTCTTCAGTTCGTATTTTACCCGTGAAAGCGTACTTATGTACGGAGTCTTCCTGTCCGTAATGTATATATAGTATTTTTTGAGTTGGAAGAGAGGTCCCATATGTTGTGTACAAGGCTTCCTTTCCGTTTGTCAATGGGAAATAAAAAAGATCATCATCGGTTGTGTTTATAGGATAACCGATATTGGCAGGATACGACCAGGAGTTGTTAGGAAGTCTTGATGAATAAAATATATCGAATCCACCCATGGTGGCATGACTCATTGAGCTGAAATACAAAGTCTTGTCGTCCATTGTAATAAATGGAGTGTCTTCGCTGTAGCTGGTATTAACCGGTTTGCCGATATTTTTTATTTGCCCCCAACTGCCATCGGAATTTCTTTTCGCATAGTATATGTCGAGTGCCCCCATTCCACCGGGGCGGTCACTCGTGAAATGCAGAGTTTTCTTGTCTTTACTCAGGGACGCATGTGTTTCATTATATATGGTGTTAATGTCTTTGCCCAATGCCTTAACCGGAGACCATTTTCCGTTTTTGTACTGACTCATGAAGATATCCCATTGATACCCGTCGTTTATGCTGAAATATAATTCCGTTCCATCATATGAGACAGAGCATAATTTATAATTCCCGTCAATCTTCAATTCCTGGTTGATCATAAAGGGTTCAGACCAGCCTCTCCTGGTTTTCCTGCTTGTCATTATAGCTGAAAAGAAGGGCCTGGCAGACATATATACAAGAACAGAATCTTTTTCTGCCAGCACAGCGCGGTAATGTGAAGGGGCATGATTAATGACTTCAGTCATCTCAGACACATATATATCAAGTGTGTCTTTTATCATAACACGTGCACGCTTAACGGCTTCAATTTGTTTATTTACATATTCATATTCAGCTACATCAGAAATCCGGATCAGCCTCTGGTATTTCTGGTAAAAATCCAGGGCGTCATCAAACCTGTTGTTTATATGATAGGCCCTGGCCAGTGCAAAAAAAGTTTCTCTCGGCGCATTTGTCTCACGGTATGATCCATCACGATACCCGGGTGAAACACTCCCAACGGCCTTTTCCAGATGGGGGGTGGCTTTTTTCTTTAAATTCTCCGTGCTCAGATAGCTGGCGCCTAACAGGAAGTGAAGATTGGCATTGGAGGGATCGGATTTAAGCAGTTCATTGTATAAGAATGCAGCCTCTTCATATTCTCCCCTCATGAAAAAATACTCTGCTTCAATAAAGCTCTTTTTAAACTCCTTTTTATCCTGTGCGATGCTGACTCGGGGCAGGATCAGAAATGCACTCAATATAAAAAGTATTGTATGGCGCATATATAATCACTAATCCCATAAAGATATTAAATTATGCTATACAGCATTGTGTCATTTATTAACAGGAAAGACGCTGTTGAACAGTGTATACAGGGTGTAAAAGCAGGATTTAATGATAAACCAGGTGCTTCAGCGGACTTTTAATTAGTGCCTGAAGTCTGCAACAGACAGAATTTTTCAATCCTTCATATACATAAGGGAAAAAAGGATGCGAAAATCCTTAATATGGTACAAGTTATTGATATTCCGGTAATGCTTCCATGAGTTTTTTACGTGTAAAAAATATCCTGCTTTTTACAGTACCGATCTTAAGGTCAAGTTTCTCTGCAATTTCTTTGTATTTATATCCTTGTGTATGCATTAAAAAAGGAATGCGGAATTCATCTTCCAGGGAGTTGACCGCTTTTTTAATTTCTTTCAGTGAGAATTCAGAATCAGGATTCATTATCTGCGATTCCTTGTTTATATTAAGATAATACAAGTCCTTGGTGTGGTCCAGGTTAGTATTCTCTCTTTTTGCTTTTCTGTAATTGTTAATAAAAGTATTTTTCATTATGGTATATGTCCAGGCTTTCAGATTTGTGAAATCTTCAAACTTATCCCTGTAGGTGAGGGCTTTTACATATGTTTCCTGGAGAAGGTCTTTCGCTTCATCCCGGTTTGACGTAAGACTTAAAGCAAATCTTTCAAGACTGTCTTCAAGACTTATAAGGCTGTTGTTGAATTCTACCGTTGTCATATCATCAGGGTTTTTATTTGTTCATAGTCATATTTACGTTTAACAAAAGTACTTATGAATTAAACACAAATCAACTAGTTAATTGGCTGAAACGGTCTGCAGAGGAATCAGTATAAATAGGAATAAATCTGGGAGATGCTTATTTCAAATGGATACAGGGAAAATCAGGGGCTTCATTCTAAATAATGAATTGTTAAATATTATGCGATTAATACTGTTAAAAAATTGTTAAACAAAAATCCGGGTTATATTTCTTTAAAAAAAAACTGGCAGGTATGAGCGGAAATTTCACTCATTACCTGCCATTGGTTTTTTCCCGACTTGGGCTGTCGCATATGTTAATAAATCTGCAGAAGTTATTAACGGGTAACTCTGCATGCTACTTCCGGTTAAAGTTATGCCGGCAATTGACAACTGTCTCTGACGATTGTCTACTGACAACTTGTTTCCCCCTTCACGATCTCACGAAATATTGATCTGCTTCGGCCCTTTTTCAACAGCTTCCGGCTTCTTGGGAATGTTTACCGTCAGAATGCCTTCATTATGGGTTGCTTTGATTTTATCCATGTCTACTGTTTCAGGTAGGGTAAAAGATCTTTTAAAACTGCTGTAGTAAAACTCCCGCCTCATAAAGTTTTCCTGTTTTTCTTCATTATTTGCCTTCTTCTCTGAAGAAATGGTCAGGACATTGTTATGAAGGTCAATTTTTACATCTTTTTTTGTAAACCCGGGTATAGCCACTTCAATACGGTATTCATGGTTATCCTCGGAAATGTTAACTGCTGGAACAGTTGTGTTTAAATCTTTCATCAGGTTGTCATTCAACCAGTCGGCGCCAAAGAACTCATCCAGAAGTCCAGGCATCCTGTTTCTTCTTAAAATGTTTGGTAACATAGCTTTGTCCTCCTGTATTTTTGGTTAAACATTTTTATTCTATCTAAATCAAAGCTCATACCAATGTTTAAAATACTTAAATACCTGTCAGTATGGCATAGCGGTAATACATAAAGCAGACATAATGGCATATAATTGAGATTTAGTCTTGATATTAAGATCGGGTGGTATAGGGATCACGGGATCAGGCTATCAGGGGATCAGGCTGTCAGGGGATCACGCTATCAGGGGATCAGGCTATCAGGGGATCAGGCTATCAGGGGATCGGTTGTATTGTTCTGAAAAAAGGTTGCAAATTTTTGGTTAATACTATATCATTTTGTTCATAATAATTATTTCTAAATCAGCTTTATCTGTTCCGCCTCAATCAACCGATTGATATTAAAAGCCGGGGTCTGTTCGGCGGATTTTCATTTCCTCATCTTTCCAGGGGTTGACATCCACCATTCGGCGGACAGGCTCCCTGGCTATTCAAATTATACTCCGGGGTAACCCTTTCACCTATTTCAGGACTAATCACTCTGATCCCGTGATCCCTTTCTTTTCCCTATTCAACGCTGGCAGAGCCAGGTTTTACAACTTGCAAAGATTTTCGTGATATATAAAAAATAGTTATTCTATTATCAACCAAGCCAGACCTGTCCGGCTTTTTTTGCCGGACAGCGTCGAAGAATTACTCAATTACTCAATTACTCAATCACTCAATTACTCAATTACTCAATTACTCAATCACCCAACCACTCAATTACTCAATTACTCAATTACTCAATTACTCAATTACTCGATTACTCAATTACTCAATCACCCAACCACTCATCCACCTAACCACTCACCCCTTCGTCCCTATTTTGAATCTAACAATGCCCTGAGCCTTTCAATTTCCTTATTGAGTTTTTCTTCACGTATAGCAGACTGTTCCTGAATAGCCTTTAATTCTTCCATATTTTGTCTCATTTCTTCTTCCTGGGAAGTCATTTCTTCTGTTTGCTGCTTTGTATGTTCAAGTAACTTTTTCGTTTTCAGATTAATTTTCATTTTCGATATGGAAGTGGCGATATTTTCACCTACAGTTTCAATAAACCGGATACGATACGGCTGCAGTTCGCTAAATGAAGCGATTTCAACAGCTCCATGAACAGAATCATCGCTTAGTTTTAACGGGACAATCAGCAAGCTTACAGGTTTGGTTTCACCAAGTCCGGATTTTATACTGATATAGTTACCAGGAACATCGGTCATATATATGGTTTCATTTTCCTGAACACATCTGCCTGCAAGGCCTTCTCCGGTCATAAGTTCTTTTTTTAAATGTTTTTTACGGTCATAAGCGTAAACAGCCGTCATCTCAAGATATACCTTCTCAGGATCTTCATTATTAAGGATATAAACAGCCCCAAGCTTACTGCCTGTGTATTCTACAATTTCCCTTATTAGCAGATAGGCAAGTTCTTCAATTTTATCCGCACTGGACCTGAGAATATCATTTATCCTTGCTATGCCTTCTGCAACCCAGGTTCTCTCAAGTTCTTCCTTTTTCCTCTTTTCCTCAGCAGCCTGTGATATCTTGAGATTCTCCTGCAAATTAACAAGTGCATTTCCAGCCATATCTTTGTCACTTACAGGTGTAAAACCTCCTGTAAAATCTTTTTCCGTAATTTTCAACATTGCCTGTACCAGCTTATGAAGGTAATCATGCAGCTTGTTCAGGTTTTGGTATATCCTGCCAAACACAGCATTCGTGCTCACCGGCAGTGGTGGGGGAATAATCCCTGACGACAGTGATGATATATCCTCCTGTATTATGCGGACGGATTTGCTGGTGTATAAATATAAATGTAACGAAATGACACACAGGATAAGTAAAAGGAGTATACTGGAAAGAACAATACTCCGCCGAATTTTGTAGCTCTTAGTAGCGGAATTCGCTATCATGGATTCAACCCATGCTTTGCGTTTATCTGTTAAATAATCAAGATCCTGCTCAATTTCACTGAACAGGAACATGATATTGCTCTCATCCATCATCACGGTGAGTGTATCATCAGTATAGTGTTCCGACAATTTAATTTCACCGGCTTTTTTTACCAGATCCAGAAACTCATCATGTAGTCTTTCTCTTAGTAAGACAATGATTTCATTCAGCAGGCCGGTGTCTTCATGATCCCATTCTCCCGATAATATTAATAATTCCCTGGTTAACGGGTAAAGGTAATTATCGTAGATATTATTAAATTCCTCCTGAAAGATATGTTCATCATTAACAGGTGAGAAAATCCATAAATTAATCAGCTTCCTTACGTCGTGATATTTATCATACAATTTTGAAAGGGTATATATGGAAATCTGATAATTATTGTTTAATTCAGCATTTGTGCGTTCAAGGTCCCTGATCCTGCTGTTAATGACAAGCATGCTCGTAATGAGAGCCAGGAAAACAATTGTTATTCCTGCAATAAATCCTGAAAACAGACCTGATTTTATCCTCATGGTAAATTTTAAGAATCAGCTAATTTAAGAAATAAACATTTCTATTTGCGATTTTTTTTAATGGCGTTTTCGAGTTTAAGCATTGCTTCTTCCAGCTTCTTAAAGGGAACGGCAATATTCATCCGTTGAAATCCTTCTCCTCCGGGACCGAAAGCAGAGCCGTTATTTAACCCTATACCCGCCTCCTGAACAAGAAATTTCTGAAGGCTGATGTTATCCATCTCCAGTTTACGGAAATCCATCCATACAAGATATGTTGCTTCGGGCACCACGACAGATATTTCAGGGATCCTGCGGTTAATAAAATCTAGCAGAAATTCCAGATTCTTCTCCAGGTATCTCAATAACTGATCGAGCCACTCCTCTCCTTTTGAATAGGCTGCTTCGAGAGCAATAAAACCGAAAATATTCCCCATTCCCATATGAAATTTGTCCATGGTATGTTCATACTTTTTCCTGTTATTACTATCCGGGATAATAATAGCAGAGGTGGAAAGCCCTGCAAGATTAAAGGTTTTGCCTGGTGAGACACAGCATAATGAGATGGCTGCTGCATCCCCGTTGAGCTGTGCCAGTGGTATATGTTTATTTCCGTTTAAAACCAGGTCATGATGTATCTCATCCGAAACTATAAGAACATTATTTTCCCTGCAAATACTTACAAGTTGATTAAGTTCAGCTTCAGTCCATACCCTGCCGACAGGATTATGCGGATGACAGAAAATAAAAAGGACAGCATTGCGGGCTTTCTTTTCAAAATCGTTGAAGTCAATATAATATTTGTGTTGTTTCTCAATCAGCTGATTGTTAAGTATTTTTCTCCCATGAGCTTTTATAGCTGAAAAAAATGGAGCATATACAGGTGACTGTATAATTATTCCGTCTCCCGGTTTACTGAAGCACTGAACACATAAATTTATTGCCGGAACTATCCCGGGACTGAATGAAATCCAGTTATTGTCAATATTCCATCCAAATCGTTTTTGCATCCATCCTGCAACAGCCTGGTTGAAATTACCCGAGCGGAATGTATATCCATAAACGGGATGCTTTGCCCTGCAGATAAGAGAATCGGTTATAAAATCAGGTGTGGCAAAATCCATATCGGCAAGCCACATGGGCTGGACTTCCTCTGTGCCAAATACAGATTTTCGCTTGTCGTACTTATAACAATCTGTATTCTCCCGTGGAATGATTTTATCGAAATTATATTGCATTAAACTGAGTTTGTTTTTGTTAAATAAAAATCTCCTTCGTGTTCCTTTGTGTAATACTTTGTGTCCTTCGTGGTTAAATGCGTTATAAGGTTAACCACAATGAACACGAAGGACATCACAAAGGTACACAAAGGGGAAAAAGCATCTGTTCTTCATGCATAATCTGCATAACTCAAAATTACACTTTTACTTTTTATATTCAAACCCCGATAACTTTTATTCGTATTTCCCTGTTTCTCATTCCGCAGAATTTCCGTTCTTTGCATTTAAATCTATGGATATGGTCAGACCCAAAAAGAGATTAGGCCAGCATTTTCTCACTGATCCCCATATTGCGGGTAAGATTACCGGCAGTCTCCGGGCTGAGGGTTTCAGGACAGTGATTGAAGTGGGTCCGGGGAAGGGAATTCTAACGGGATTTTTATTGAAAAACCAGAAAATTGATTTAATTCCTGTTGAAATAGATGGTGAAGCTTCTGAATACCTTCTTAACCATTACCCTGAATTAAAAGGGATTTTGATACAGGAAGATTTCCTGAAACTAAACCTGGCTTCTTTTGGAAATAAATTCGGGATTATCGGGAATTTACCTTATAATATCTCGAGTCAGATTTTTTTTACTATTCTGGAACATCATGATCGGGTGGAAGAAGTGGTGTGTATGGTGCAAAAGGAAGTTGCCGACCGGATATTTTCCCCCCCGGGTAATAAAACCTATGGTATTTTATCCGTACTTTTGCAAACCTGGTATGATGTGGAGATATTATTTACGGTTAATCCCGGTTCTTTTTTCCCGAAACCTGAAGTAAGGTCTGCAGTGATCAGACTTACAAGGAATAAAAGAAAATTGCTGGGGTGTGGTGAAGAGGAATATAAAAAACTGATTAAAACCGCATTTAACCAGAGAAGGAAAATGTTGCGAAACTCCATTTCCGGTTTATCAGGAGGGAAAGGGAAAGACAGTTTAATTTTAAGTATGAGGCCTGAGCAATTGGGAGTTGAGGATTTTATCAACCTCGCCAATGATATTTTTCTGTAACGTAATTACATCAAATAGGCATTTATCATGAGATCTGAAATTACACGGGAATTTCTTGATCAGCTAAGGGCTGTTATTGAGGCCCAGGATGAATTTTCTGCAAAAAAGATCCTGGGTGATCTGCATCCTGCTGATATTGCTGAAATATGCAATGAACTGGAATGGAAGGAAGCGCATTTCCTCTATCTCCTTCTGGATGATGAAGTTGCTTCAGATGTTCTTGCCGAACTTGAGGAGCCTGAGCGTAACAAACTCCTGAGTAACCTGCCTACTGAGGTTATTGCAAGCAAATTCATCCTAAACATGGACTCGGATGATGCAGCTGATGTATTATCTGAACTGAATGAGGAGCGGAAAGAAGAAATTCTGCTCCACCTGAAGGATCTGGATCAGGCAGGTGATATCGTAGACCTCATGAGCTATGATGAGGATACAGCCGGGGGGCTTATGGCCAAAGAGCTGATTAAGGTAAACGAGAACTGGACCGTTGAGAGAAGCCTGAGAGAAATGAGAAAACAAGCCAGGGATGTTGATGAAGTATATTTTGTTTATGTTGTTAATGATGATAACGTCCTTAGGGGGATACTGTCATTGAAAAAACTACTTCTCGCCAGGATAGGTTCCAGAATAAAAAACCTTATGGAAAGAGATATCATCAGTGTAAGAACTGATATTCATTCTGATGAGATCTCATCATTAATGCAGAAATATGACCTTGTTGTCCTGCCGGTTGTTGATTCACTCGGAAGGCTTGTGGGGCGGATAACCATTGACGACGTGCTGGATGTAATAACGGAAGAGGCAGATAAGGATTATCAGATGGCCAGTGGTCTGACAGAGGATGTTGAAATTACTGATAATGCCTGGAAGTTAACCCGCGCCCGCCTTCCCTGGTTAATGATCGCTCTGTTTGGAGGGCTCGTGGTGAATATTATTATCAGTAATTTTGAGAATGAAATTAAGATCAATCCTCAAATGGCTTTTTTTATGCCGCTAATAGCAGCTATGGCCGGAAATATGGGGATACAGTCTTCTGCTATTGTGGTGCAGGGTATAGCAAATAATACGCTTGGTTTTGAAGGGGTCTTTAAAAAACTGGGAAAAGAATTTCTTATAGGATTGATGAATGGCATGGTTCTCTCCGCTGTACTGCTTGCATTCAGCGTTATTACTGCCCATACTTTATCTCTCACCATAACGGTGAGCCTTTCCTTATTAATAGTAATCATTTTTGCAGCTGTATTTGGTACGTTAATACCTTTGATTTTGCACAGATTCAGGATTGATCCCGCTCTCGCAACCGGCCCCTTTATTACCACCATGAACGATATTATTGGCCTGGTGATCTATTTTTCAATAGGCAGACTCTTATTTGATATTGTTTAGAAGGAGGTATTTATAGCCTCAACCGGATTAAGCCTCGAAGCTGTCCATGCCGGGGCAAGCCCCGATATCAGGCCGATACACGTTGAGATCATTAATCCCAGGATTATGTTCCCCAGTCTCAGAGTTATGATAAAATCGGTCTGGCTTATCGCCAGGGTTATAAGAAAAACCAGAAACAAACCCACTGCACCCCCTGCAATGGCAAGCATTACAGCCTCAAAAAGAAATTCATACAGAATAAAAAACTTCTTTGCCCCCAGGGCTTTCTGAATGCCAATCATATTAGTCCTTTCCTTGACTGAAACGAACATGATATTCGCTATACCAAAACCTCCCACGATAAGTGAAAAAACTCCTATAAACCAACCTGCAATATTGAGAGTCCTGAATACATTATCCAGCTGTTTACTGATAAGACTTGCCTGGTTCAATGCAAAGTTATCATCCATGGTCGGTTTAAGTCTCCTGGTTATCCTCATGATCATACGGAGTTCATTTCTCAATTCATCTATCAGTACACCCGGAGCAGCTTTCACCCATATAGACGGATTCATGGATTCTCTTCTGATATCCAAATAATTCCGCAGATGATTTACCGGAACAATAAGACTTTCGTCCATGGAATCACCAAAAGTACTTTTTCCTTCTTTCCTCAGAACCCCTATTACCCGGAATTTATTTCCCCTTATAAAAATTGTTTCTCCCAGGGGATCAATGTTTCTGAAAAGATTTTCAGCAACGGTGCTTCCTGTTACCACATAATTCCGACCGGCTTTAAGTTCAAAGTTTGTAAAATATCTTCCCCGGAACAGTTCAAACGAACGTAAATATTCAAAATTTTCAGATACCCCAATCAGGGTGGCATTATCATTACTGCTTTTTTTATACTTAACAGGGGCCCTTGTCATAGTTACAAAGCAAACATACTCCGCCTGCTGTGATTTTAATTTTACCTGTTCGTACTCGGAATAGCTCACCAGTGGCCGGCTTCTGTACTGCCACCATTTGAAATCCTTTCCGTCTTCTTCAATCCACGGCCATTTTTCTATGTAAACGATATCACTGCCTAAGGAAGAAACACTCTCGCGTATATTATATTCAAGTGAATCTACAATGGTAAATACTGAAATTATGGCGAAAATACCAATAGTAATACCAAGTAAAGAAAGTATGGTTCTCAGCCTGTTAACAATTACCGACTGGAGAGCAAATGAAAAACTTTCCAAAATCAGCCTGAGGTATTTGATCATTTTTTAAGAATATTTATTTTCTTTATAACTTTTACCGGAAACTTTTTCTTTAGTACAGATTTTATTGCTAATATCGGGTTTCCATACAAAACATAAATCTAAACATTTTTATTGTATAACTAATAATTCTTGTTCTATTTTTAAAATCCAGTAAATGAGTCATATAAAGAAAATTAAAACCGCACTTATTTCCGTTTATTATAAGGAGAACCTCGATAGGATCGTTAAGAAGTTACACGAACTCAACATTAATATTCTGTCAACAGGCGGTACAAGGACATTTATTGAAGACCTCGACATACCGGTAGTATCGGTGGAGGAAATAACCTCGTATCCTTCCATACTCGGGGGAAGGGTGAAAACGCTGCACCCGAAAATATTTGGTGGTATACTTGCCCGACGGGAAGAGACATCGGATATGGATCAGTTAAAATCGTATGATATTATGGAAATTGACCTGGTGATCGTTGATCTGTATCCTTTTGAGGAAACCCTCAGGTCGGGTTCCGGAGAGGAGGAAATTATAGAAAAAATTGATATCGGAGGTATTTCACTGATCAGGGCAGGAGCAAAAAATTATAAGGATGTGCTGGTTGTCTCATCCAGGAGTCAGTATACAGAATTACTTGAATTACTTAATGAAAAGAACGGGGGAACCGATATTAACGACAGAAAGCGGTTTGCTGCCCTGGCATTTGACATCTCATCACAGTATGATATGGCTATTTTTAATTATTTTGATACGGGCAACCACAATGCCCTGAAATTAAGCTATTCACCATCAGTGAAGCTAAGGTATGGAGAAAATCCTCATCAGGAGGGCTATTTCTTTGGAGACTTAAATGATGTGTTTGAACAGCTCCATGGGAAGGAATTATCGTATAACAACCTTCTTGATATTGATGCGGCGGTAGGGCTTATTGCGGAATTTGACGACACTACCTTTGCCATTCTTAAGCATAATAATGCCTGTGGCATTGCCTCCAGGGATGAACTCATTGATGCGTGGAAAGATGCTCTGGCGGGTGATCCTGTATCTGCTTTTGGCGGGATATTAATAACAAATGTGATGGTTGATGAAGAAACCGCAAAAGAAATTACTAATTTGTTTTTTGAAGTTATTATTGCTCCTTCATATGCTGATAAAGCACTTAATATACTGAAAGAAAAGAAAAACCGTATTATTCTGATACAAAAATCTGCCGTACTTCCGGACAGAACGGTGAGGTCGGCAATAAACGGTTTGCTGATGCAGGACAGGGATGTTTATACAGAAAGTCTAAATGATTTAAAAGTAGTTACAGACCTGGCGCCGGGTGAGAATGAAATAGCAGATCTTATCTTTGCCAACAAGATTGTGAAGCATACCAAATCGAACACCATTGTGCTGGCACGAAATCTTCAGCTGGCTGCCAGCGGGGTAGGGCAGACATCAAGAGTTGATGCCTTGAAGCAGGCTATTGAAAAAGCCGGAAGCTTTGGATTTAACCTGGAAGGGGCAGTGATGGCATCCGATGCATTCTTCCCCTTTCCTGATTGTGTTGAAATAGCTGAAAAAGCAGGTATAAGGGCAGTGATACAACCGGGCGGTTCAGTCAGGGATAAAGATTCAATAGACTTTTGTAATGCTCATAATATGAGTATGGTATTTACAGGTATAAGACATTTTAAACATTAGTAAAGTAATTAATATGGGATGGTTTTCATTTCAGCAGGAGCTGGCAATAGACTTAGGGACAGCTAACACTATTATTATTCATAACGACAGAGTAGTAGTAAATGAACCCTCGATAATTGCAATAGATACCAAAACCGGTAAAACGATTGCTATTGGAGAGAAAGCACGACAAATGCATGGGAAAACCCATGAAAATATAAGAACATTACGCCCGTTGCGCGATGGAGTCATTGCCGATTTTGACGCCGCTGAACAAATGATACGGGGAATGATCAAAATGATTAATAAAGGGAATAATCTGTTCACTCCTTCCCTGAAAATGGTTGTTTGCATTCCCTCAGGTTGTACGGAAGTGGAAAGAAGAGCTGTACGTGATTCGGCCGAACATGCAGGGGGAAGGGATGTATATCTTATTTATGAACCTATGGCTGCTTCCATCGGAATTGGTATTGATGTTGAAGCACCCGAAGGAAGTATGGTAGTCGATATTGGCGGGGGAACAACTGAAATAGCGGTCATCGCCCTGGGAGGTATCGTCTGTCAGCAGTCACTGCGTGTTGCAGGAGACGGATTTACTATAGATATACAGACTTATATGAGACATCAGCATAATATAAAAATCGGAGAGAGAACAGCTGAAGAAATTAAAATTACTGTCGGCTCATCATTGCCGGAACTGGAAAACGCTCCGCCTGATTACAACGTCAGGGGTCCCAATATAATGACAGCTATGCCTATTGAAATACCTATTTCTTACCAGGAAATAGCACATTGTCTGGATAAATCCATCTCAAAAATTGAAACTGCTATTCTGTCTGTACTTGAACAAACTCCGCCTGAACTATATTCGGATATAGTACAGAGAGGAATATACCTTACCGGTGGCGGAGCCCTGCTTAGAGGACTGGATAAAAGATTCACCGATAAAATCAATATCCCGTTCATTATTGCTGAAGACCCCCTGCAATCTGTTGCAAGAGGAACAGGTATTGCATTGAAAAATGTGGATAAGTTTTCATTCCTGATGCGTGGATAAAACCTGTCCCGACTTTTTGATAAAATATGAGAGAACTCCTGAAATTTTTTTCAAAACATTCATTTTTTATCCTGTTTATTCTCCTTGAAGGAGTTTCATTGATCCTGATCATTCAGAATAATTCCTTTCAGAGATCTTATTTTATAAATTCGGCAAGGAATATAACAGGGTATATTTATAAAAATTTCTATGGATATAAAGAATACTTTAATCTCTATGAAATTAACATGCTCCTTTCAGAGGAGAATTCCCGGTTACGTGATCAGATCTCTCAAATTCAATACGGGAATGAACATTCATTTATATTAAAAAGTGATTCGGCAAACCATACCAGATATGTTTATAAACTGGCAAAAGTGGTAAACAATTCAATTAACCGGCAATATAATTACATTACACTTGATGCAGGCAGAAATGACGGGCTGGAACAGGATATGGCAGTGATATCCGAACATGGTGTTGCGGGGGTAATTATGGCTGTTTCCCCGAATTTTTCACTGGTCATGCCCGTATTAAACCGCAACTTCAGATTAGCTGCCAAAATTAAGAAGAATAATTATTTCGGGATCATTGAGTGGGAAGGAGTGAACAGAAGGCTCGTTTTATTACGGGAAATCCCCATACATGCGGAAGTAGCTGTCGGGGATGAGATTGTGACAAGCGGACACAGTGCAATTTTTCCGGAAGGAATTATAGTTGGAAGAGTTATTGATTTCCGTGAAGGGGATGGTAATTTTTATGATATAACCGTTGAACTGTCAACAGATTTTGCGAATCTGTATTACGTGAATGTCATCATCAATTTACAGCAGGAAGAACAATTAACGCTTGAAATGAAATCAGGATCATGATAAGAATATATCTTGGAAATATTTTAAGGTTTATTACCCTGGTATTATTGCAGGTACTTGTTTTCGACAATATCCGCCTGGGAGGCTATGTGACTCCTTTTATTTATGTTTTGTTTATCATCCTCCTGCCTTTTACTGTTCCGAAATGGTTATTGCTGATATCTGCATTTTTTCTCGGATTCGTTACGGATATTTTTTATAACACACTGGGAATGCATGCTGCCGCTTGTGTTTTTATTGCATTTCTCCGCCCTGTAATATTAAATATATTTGCCCCCAGAGACGGATATGAAACCGGCACTTTCCCCCGTATTTATTATTATGGACCGGAATGGTTCCTGAAATATTCAGTAAGCCTGATCTTTCTGCATCATATTGTATTATTTTCCATTGAGGTCTTCAGCATAACTGAATTTCATCATATTCTCCTGAGGACATTCCTGAGTACACTGTTAACAGGGCTGATAGTTGTTATTAGTCAGTATTTTATTTACCGGCGATGAAAAATCCCTATGCCGAAAGGAAATATTTGATTTTAGCCTTGCTTGTTACTTTTATGATAATAATGTTTGTAAGGCTTGTATATCTTCAACTGATAGACACTTCTTACCGTATTACAGCGGAAAGTAATTCACGACGTGAAGTTATTCAATATCCTGCCAGAGGCCTTGTTTTTGATCGTAACGGGAAGCTGCTTGTCTCCAATCAGGCTGCTTATGATATTATGGTGAATCCTTCACGACTGACTGCTTTCGATACCCTGAAATTCTGTAGCATACTCAATATTACACCTGAATATGTAAAGGAGAACATTACAAAAGCAAAAAAGTACAGCCATTATACTGCTTCTGTATTTCTAAAGCAGGTGCCGGCAGATGTCAGCTCCGTACTTCAGGAACAGTTGTATAAATTCCCGGGCTTTTTCGTACAAACAAGAACATTGAGAAGATATACAGGAAATATTGCCCCCCATGTTCTGGGGTATGTTGGGGAAGTCGACCGAAAAATTATCCAGGATAATCCTTACTATAAGATGGGTGACTATATTGGAGTCAGTGGTATTGAGAGATCCTACGAAGAAGTTCTTCGCGGGGTTAAGGGCCATAGATACTACCTGGTGGATGTCCATAACCGCATTATTGAACCATATGAAGGGGGCAGGTATGATATTCCTGTACAGATAGGGACGGACATTGTTTTATCTGTCGATTCAGATTTGCAGGAATATGGAGAGAAATTAATGGGGAAATTCAGCGGGAGTATCGTTGCCATAGAACCATCAAGCGGAGAAATACTCTGTCTCGTCAGCTCACCCGGATATCCTCCTGATTTACTTGTAGGCAGGGGGCTGAGCAATAACTTTAATATTCTTTCGCAGGATACTCTTTTGCCCTTGTTTAACAGGGCATTGGCTGCATCCTATCCTCCCGGGTCAACATTTAAAGTTATTAATGCCCTTATAGCGTTACAGGAAAGAGTAATTCAACCCTCAGATCAGTTTTCCTGTCAGGCCGGGTACTATTTCAGGAATATGAGAGTGGGCTGCCATGTTCATCAATCACCGCTTGACCTCCGGGGAAGCATCCAGAATAGTTGCAATGCGTATTTCTGTAATGTCTGGAGAAGAATTCTTGAAGATTCAAAATATAATAACACTGAAAAAGCTTTCGATCGCTGGAGAGAACATGTAATTTCATTTGGATTTGGCAACCCTCTGGGTGCGGATCTTTTCGGGGAACTCAGAGGGCTTATACCTCAACCCTCATATTATGATCGTTTTTATGGGAAGGACAGATGGAATTTTTTAACTGTGATTTCACTGGCTATAGGTCAGGGTGAGTTGGGAATAACGCCTGTTCAGATGGCTAACATGACCGCAGCCATAGCAAACAGGGGTTTTTATTTTGTGCCTCATATTGTAAAGGAAATAAGAGATGATAACATCGACAGGAGATTTATTGAAAAGCACCGGACCACGGTTGACTCAGTTTTTTATGAAGTGGTTATTGATGGTATGGAGCAGGCTGTAAACGGGGGAGTGGGGAGTACGGCAAGAATCGCCAGGATGAATGATGTTGTCATATGTGGTAAAACAGGCACCGCTGAAAATCCTTTTGGAGAAGACCATTCTATATTTATTGCATTTGCACCGAGAGATAATCCGCAAATTGCTATCGCAGTTTATGTTGAGAATGTTGGATTTGGGGCATCCTGGGCAGCACCTGTTGCAAGTCTCATGATTGAAAAATACCTTCAGGGAAATATAAACAGAACCTGGCTCGAAAACTATATACTGGCAGGAAAACAAAGATAATAACCGTGAACAGAGGAGATGTCATAAAAAATTTAGACTGGGTAACCGTATTCTTATTTCTTATATTAGTGGGAATAGGGTGGCTGAATATTTATTCCGCCGGTTATACCGACGGCCAGTCATTTAGTATTGACCTGAGCCAGAGGTATGGTAAACAAATAATATGGATATGTGCTTCCATTGTGTTAATCGTAATGATCTTATCTGTTAATTCCCGTTTTTTTGAATTTTTTGCTTATGCTATATATGGTCTTGTATTATTCCTGCTGATACTGGTATTAATTATAGGGAAAGAAGTTAACGCCTCTAAGAGCTGGTTTATACTGGGGAATTTGCAGATCCAACCTTCTGAATTTGCAAAACCTGCTGTAGCACTTGCGCTTGCAAGATTTTTGAGCACTTATAACCTGAATATTAAGAGCTTCCATGCTTTGGCAGTATCAGGAATTATCATTATTGCTCCCGCTACTCTTATCTTGTTGCAACCAGATACCGGCTCTGCCCTTGTTTTTTTTACTTTTATCCTGGTTTTATACCGGGTGGGATTCTCCTGGATAATACTGCTCGCAGCATTCTTTGTCATTCTCCTGTTTTTCCTTGTTTTAATGTTGCCGGAAATAGTTGTTTTAAGTATGATCATCGGAACAGGAATAGTAATATTTTTTCTTGTCTCCAGAAATATTAAATACACCTTTATAAGCCTGCTGACATACCTGGTATTTTTCGGAGTTATTTTGGGAATCTCGGAAGTAAGCGGGTTGAAACTTGACTTCTATATCATAGGATTATTTGCGCTGATTCCTTCCCTGCCGGCATACCTGGTATTTATATATTTCCGGAGGATCAAAAGGGCATTTATTATACTTGCAGGTGTTGCCATTGCAGTACTGTATACTTTTACCGTTGATTACGGGTTTGATAACCTGTTAAATGAATACCAGCAGCACAGGGTAAATATCATGCTTGGAATAACTTCCGATCCGCTTGGAGCAGGATATAATGTAAATCAGTCTAAAATCGCCATTGGCTCAGGGGGCCTTACAGGTAAAGGTTTTTTACAGGGAACACAAACCAAACTAAGCTTTGTGCCTGAACAAAGTACCGATTTTATCTTTTGTACAGTCGGGGAGGAATGGGGATTTCTGGGAACATTTACTGTTCTAGGCCTCTTTACTTTTTTATTAATACGCCTGATAATGCTTGCCGAGAGACAACGAATAGCTTTCAGCCGGATATACGGTTACGGGGTATTCTCTGTTCTGTTTATTCACATTATTGTTAATATGGCCATGACCATAGGTCTGTTTCCGGTAATTGGAATTCCCCTGCCATTCTTTAGCTATGGAGGTTCGTCGTTATGGGCATTTACTATACTCCTCTACGTTTTTTTGAGACTTGATGCCTCCAGAAAGGAATACATTGTTTAATTAGTGCTTGCAAGAAAACGCCAATAGCTGCGTTATGCTCGCCTTCAACACAGTCATTTACGTTTAGTAAACTCCTGTCTTTCAGGCATCGCATGCCTTGCTCTTGACGTTTTCTTATCAAGCACATGCGAAAATATTGAGTTTTCTTTCAGACACTAATTAACCTTTGGTTATCTCTGTCCTGTCCTCTGTAACATTCAGTCAAGCCTTAGCTTTTCTCCCGGATTTAACCCATGTTCTTTTACAATGTATTCGATTACAATCTGAAAATACTCCTGAAACTCCTGCTTTAGATCATCTTCCTGTTCTTTAAGAACCTTTATGGCGTAACCGGTGAAATCAGGTAAGGAGGTACGACTTGACATACGCTGCAACACCTTTTCAATACCATTGATATCCGAATAGGTCTCAAGCCAGTTGTTTCTCAAAAAGTTTGGAAACCAGTTCTTGATTCCCTGGGGAAAAGTAAAGTAATAACTCTTTAGAATGCTGTAAACATCTTCAACAAATTTGGACAGAGCATCCGGATAGTAATGCTCCCAGTCTCTCGCCAGGAAATAATCATAAAATATATCAATAACAATTCCGCTGTATTTATTGTAGTTTGATGAGATACGTTTCCGGCTGCTCTTTGTAATGGGGTGTTTATCCGTAAAACTGTCAATATACCTGTGCAAAAGTATCCCTTTCCTGATATTTTCAGGATAATACAGATATTCCTTTCCTTTAACATAATCTCCAATGAAATTACCTATAAGAATTTCCTTATTTTTACCTGATAAGTATAAATGGGCCAGAAAGTTCATCTGTAAATTTAATAATAATAAATAACGGACAAAGTGTCCTTAAGTTACATTTTTTCAGGTATTTTTCCTAACTATTTTATGCATTACTTATTATTTCTTACATCAAACCACAGGCCATTTTTCGACCAAACAGTGAAAAATTCTAATAATGTGCTGATTTTCAGTTAGGGCTGTATTAGCCACATTACGATATCAGGGAGAAACATGTTATATAATATATTGGATTATACGGATACTATATTAATATTTGCAGGCCAGCCAGTTTAAGAATTTTTTACATATTAAAATTAAAGACAAACTATATGAATAAAAGAAATGTAATTATTATTGGTGCTGCAGGCAGAGATTTTCATAATTTCAATACCTGTTACAGGGACAATCCGCAATATAATGTAGTTGCCTTTACTGCCGCCCAGATACCGGATATTGCCGGCAGGAAATATCCTGCTGAGCTTGCAGGATCACTTTATCCTGATGGCATACCGATTTATGATCAGTCGGAACTGCCGTCACTCATTCATGAGTTGAATGTGGATGATTGTGTCTTTTCATATAGTGATACTTCATATAATGCGGTAATGGGGATAAGCGCAATTGTCAATGCAGCAGGAGCGAACTTTATACTTCCCGGGGGCAGCAAAACAATGTTAAAAAGTAATAAGCCTGTTATTGCAGTCTGCGCGGTAAGAACAGGCTGCGGTAAAAGTCAGACCTCAAGGAGAATCATTGAAATACTGATGCAGAAAGGTTTAAAAGTTGTTGCCATAAGGCACCCGATGCCATATGGAGATCTTGCTTCCCAGAAAGCACAGCGCTTTGAATCACTCGGTGACCTGGAAAAGCATAAGTGTACCATAGAAGAAATGGAAGAATATGAACCTCATGTTGTCAGGGGCAATGTAATTTATGCAGGGGTTGACTATGAGGCTATTCTCAGTATGGCAGAGAATGATCCGAAAGGGTGTGATGTTATTTTATGGGATGGCGGGAATAATGATTTTCCTTTTTATAAGCCTGATCTGATGGTTACCGTTGCTGATCCGCACAGGGCGGGACATGAACTGACATATTACCCTGGTGAAGTTAACCTCAGGATTGCCGATGTTGTTGTGATCAATAAGATTGATAGTGCAGATCCTGTATCTGTCCAAACGGTACGGGAAAATATCAGAAAAGTTAATCCCGGAGCTGTGATCATTGACGGTGCATCTCCCATAAGCGTTGATAACCCTGAGATAATAAAAGGGAAAAGGGTGCTGGTTGTTGAAGACGGACCTACCTTAACACACGGTGAGATGAAAATTGGTGCGGGTATTGTTGCTGCAGTCAAGTTCGGTGCTGCATCGGTCGTTGATCCCAGACCTTACACTGTGGGAAAACTTAAAGAAACATTTAATACCTATCCGGACATTGGAATATTATTGCCGGCAATGGGCTACGGTAAACAACAGCTACAGGACCTTGAAGCAACAATCAATAAAACCGACTGTGATGCTGTAATAATAGGCACTCCTATTGATCTTAACAGGATTATAAAAATAAACAAACCAAATACAAGAGTTTATTATGATCTGCAGGAAATCGGAAAACCTGATTTTGAGCAGGTTTTAAATGAGTTTGTTAAGAAGCATGGGATCACGTAGGGGGCTGTCTCAATAATTGAAATATTATCAACCACGAAGGACACCAAGGATAACACGAAGGACACAGCGCCTCCGCTGAGTAGCTTGTGCCACCACTAAAGCTAAGGCGACACGCGGTCAGCGCTCGCGGAAAGTGCTGTCATTTAAGAATATTTACTTCGTGCCCTTTGTGCGTACTTTGAGTCCTTCGTGGTTAAAAATATTATGGAAACAACCCCTTCCGGATCAAAGAATATTACGGCGGGAACAATGCGTTTTGCAAAATTATTTCTGCAACCTTGCTTTAATCATCCTTGTTTCCTCTTCAAACCCCGGCTTTTCCAGCAGCGCAAACATATTTTTCTTGTAGGCTTCCACTCCCGGTTGATCGAAAGGATTTACTCCCAGCATATAACCACTGATAGCACAAGCTTTCTCAAAGAAATAAATCAGCTGGCCAAGACTGTCCTCGGAAATTTCGTCAATCTCAATCCTTATATTCGGAACTCCGCCATCAACATGGGCCAGCATCGTGCCCAGTTCAGCCATGGTGTTTACTTCACTTATGCGCTTTCCTGAAAGAAAATTGAGCTGATCGTGATTTTCAGGATCATGCGGGATAGTCAATCTCCGGGTTGTATTTTTTACCGAAATTACTGTTTCAAAAATATGTCGTTCCCCTTCCTGTATATATTGCCCCATAGAATGAAGATCGGCAGTAAAATTCACACTTGCCGGGAAGATACCTTTTCCTTCCTTCCCCTCGCTTTCCCCGTATAACTGCTTCCACCATTCACTGAAAAAGATAAGTTTATTGTTGTAGTTAGCAAGTATCTCAATTTTTTTTCCCTCCCAATACAGGGCATTTCTTGCTGCAGCATAAACAGCTGCCGGATTTTGCTCAAAAGAAACCTGAAGTCCTGTTAACTCTTCCATCCTTCGTGCACCGCTGACCAGTTTACGGATATCAAACCCTGCAAAGGCAATCGGAATCAATCCAACAGGGGTAAGGACGGAAAATCTGCCACCGGTATCATCAGGAATTACGAATGTCTTATATCCTTCTATCTCTGCCAGTTTTCTCAGGGCACCTTTTTTCTCATCTGTAATCGCCACAATCAGATCTTTGGATTTCTCTTTCCCCACCCTGGCTTCCAGATGTGATTTAAGGATTCTGAAAGCAATAGCAGGTTCAGTGGTAGTTCCTGATTTTGAAATAACAGCAATGGCATAATCATTGGTGTTCAGCACTTCCAGAAGCTCTGACAGATAATCTTCGCCAAGATTCTGACCGGCAAAGAGTACGTGTGGATTTTCCGCCGGGTTCTTCATGCAGGGGAAATTATGACTCAGCGCTTCAATTACCGCTTTAGAACCAAGATAAGAACCACCAATGCCGATAACTACAAGGATATTTACTTTTTTCCTGAGTAACGACACCGTCTCCTCAATATCCTTCAGGTGATCGTTACTAACAGAGGAGGGAAGATTTATCCAGCCAAGGAAATCTCTCCCGGGTCCGGTTTTATTATGCAGTTTTTCCTGGTGTGACCTGATGGCATTTTTATACGATTTAATCCTGGTTTCAGGGACGAAACTGAAAATTTTACTGATGTCAACAGACAGAGTGTTCATAATATTATGGGGTTTATAAAATTAAATATTTCTCCTTTCCGCGAGCGCTGACTGCGTGTTGCTGTAGCTTCAGCGCCGCGTCTTCGGCAAGCCTCCGGCGGCCGAAGGGAGGCGCTGTGTTCCTTTGTGATAACCTTTGTGCCCTTCGTGGTTAAATACGTATGATTGTTAACCGCAAAGGTATACAAAGTACACACGAAGGTACACAAAATTACACAAAGGTTATCAAAAAGGATTCAACCTGTAATTTTTTATTCCGGATCACTATTGTGCGGTAAATTTATATCATCGTTTTGTTATGTTGAGTTTATAGAGTAGTTTTATATCATTGAAGAGTCCAGTTTATAAAGTATGAAAGTAGAAAGTTTATAAAGTTAATTTGCTGATTGATAGAATATTGTATAATTTTTAGTAAATTTATTATTGATCTGAATATCAATAATATAAGGTTTTTCCTGAAAGAATATCTGACTTTTTAGACCAGACTCATTGAAGACATTTTGGTTATGGAAACGTTTTATAAAACAATAAATCATGAAAGAAACATTAATTATCTTAGTAATAGTAACTTTTGGGGCTTGTGGGTCAGCTCCAAAGGAAAAAGACCAGCAGGATATTTATTCCGGTTTTGCCAGCCTGTTCAATGGGGAAGATTTTACGAACTGGCTTGTGCCTGAGGGAGATAACGGACACTGGAAAGTACTTGATGGTGTGATTGATTATGATGCTGAGAGTGAGGCTTCGGATGATAAGAATTTATGGACTGAAAAGGAATACGGGGATTTTATCCTATATGTTGACTGGAGAATAAAGGAAACCCCTTACCTTAATCCGCGCGTGCCGCTGATCTTGCCCGGCGGATTACATAAGCTGGATGAAAATGGAGAGGAAATAAAACTGGTAGTTCCTGATTCTGATTCAGGCATCTACCTCAGGGGAAGCAGCAAAGCCCAGGTAAATATCTGGTGCTGGCCGATCGGCTCAGGTGAGTTTTATGGGTATCGTATGGATAAGTCAATGCCTGCGGAAGTCCGCAAAGCTGTAACACCAAAATATCATGCTGATAAACATATCGGGGAATGGAATACATTTAAAATAACTCTCAAAGGGAATATTGTTAATGTAGAGTTAAACGGCCATCTGGTCATAGAAAATGCGGAGCTTCCCGGGTTACCGGAAAAAGGCCCCATAGCTTTACAACATCATGGGAAGAAAGTGGACGGCGAATGGGCAGGCCCTCCCAGCCTGGTGCAGTTCAGGAATATTTATATTAAGGAGATAATGTAGAGGGGCTGTCTCTTAAATGTTTTTAACCACAAAGGACTCAAAGTACGCACAAAGGTCACGAAGGATATATTTTTAAACGACAGTACTTTGTGTCCTTCGTGGTTGCTAATATTTCAATTAATGAGACAGCCCCTGTACACCTGCCAGGAGGCACGTTGGCACCCAAAAGCCAATTACTCAATTACTCAATTACTCGATTACTCGATTACTCGATTACTCAATCACCCAACCACTTAACCACTCAACCACTTAACCACTCAACCACTTGCCCCTGTCCCGTGATCCTCATTTGCATAATCCTGTTTTTTTTTGTATTTTGTCAAGTTACCAAAATGAGTTAATTATTATGAAAGAGATTGAAAAACTTGACAGAATTGCTATCAGTGTCCGATCTCACAGGCTTTTAAAGAAATTAATGAGAGAGAATCCTGATCTTGAGGAGATCATGCAAAATTCTAAAAATGATACTGAAGTTATGTTTGGCGTGCAGGAATGGGTTAAGAAGCTTATTGGAGATCGCAAGCTTATCTATGACTATTATAACGCGGAACACCCTACCAGGGAATTATTTGAAAAGCTTGATTGGCAAGATTATGCCATCATCAGGCTTCTTGATTATTTGGAATATGCAGGTATTGAATGTGAGGATCTGAACCTCAGGGGTCAGATAGCTGTCAGCAATCCGATTCGGCTTCTCTGGTTAGCAGTAAATAGAGGAACAGGGGGTGCAAAACCTGATTTTTTTATCGATATGATAGAATTGTTCAGACAATTGCGGGGAAAAAGCTTACCCAAATCTCCTTCTGACAAAGAGATACTTAACTGGATGGAGCGTTACCCAAGTGGCTTGGATCCAAGGATCATCAAGTTAAGGCAGGAGAACAGGGACAGGATCCTTACCGTACTGATTGAGAAAATGGAATCAGGTGAAATTGCAAGTGATAAATATATTTTTCCCGAAGGGATTTCATTTGATGAAAAAATGAAGGTAGCCCTTGAATGGTGGGAAAATGACAGGTTTCATCTTCATTTTGCGATTCGGACCCCTTATATTCTGAATGAAATGCTTAATTTTTCCCTTGATCCTGATACGTTAAAAATTCTTGATGAGGCAAAAGAAGCCGGTATCCCGTTTTTTATAAATTTATACTATTTATCTTTATTACATGTACGTGTGCCTTATTTTGCTGTCGGTGCCGACCTTGCGATACGGTATTATGTTCTTTACAGTAAACAGCTTGTGAACGAATTTGGACATATTGTGGCCTGGGAGAAAGAAGATAAAGTTGAACCGGGTAAACCCAATGCGGCGGGATGGATATTACCCTATCAGCATAATATTCACCGCCGTTATCCTGAAGTGGCCATACTAATCCCGGATTCGATGGGCAGGGCATGTGGTGGATTATGCTCATCATGCCAAAGGATGTATGATTTCCAGTCGGGTCATCTTAACTTCAATCTCGAGAAACTTAAACCCACTGAAACATGGCCGGAGAAACTGAAAAACCTTCTCCGGTATTTTGAGGAAGATGCACAATTGCGGGATATTCTTATAACCGGTGGAGATGCATTTATGAGTTCTGACAGGACGATAGAGAATATTCTGAACGAAATATATGAAATGGCCCTGAGAAAAAGGAATAGAAATAAAGAATTGCCTGATGGAGAAAAACTTGCCGAAATTATGCGCATACGTTTCGGAACCCGCCTGCTCGCCTATCTTCCCCAGCGAATTAATGACAGCCTGATCGAAATACTTAAAAACTTTAAACAAAAAGCTTCAAAGATCGGGATAAGTCAGTTTATCATACAATCCCATTTCGAGTCAGCTATGGAGGTTACCCCTGAAACACAGGAAGCTGTCAGAAAACTCAGTTCAGCAGGATGGATAGTTACCAATCAACTTGTATATACTACTGCTGCATCACGCAGAGGTCATTCCGCAAAACTCAGAAAAGTACTGAATGATATAGGCGTTCTTTCATACTATACTTTTACAGTAAAAGGGTATATGGAAAATAATTTCTCTTTCGCTCCTAATGCGCGTATAGTCCAGGAAGAATTGGAGGAAAAGAAAATAGGGAAAATTGATAAACAGTATTATTCTTTCATTAATCGTTTACCTGATGAACCGGAAAAAATTATTGAAAACATTGATAGTTTGCGTAATGAAACAGGAATCCCTTTTCTGGCTACCGACCGGAATGTGTTAAACCTTCCGGGAGTCGGTAAGAGCATGACATTCAGAGTGATAGGGATAACACGGTACGGGAGACGAATCCTTCAGTTTGATCATGATGTAACCCGGCAACACAGTCCTATTATTGAAAAAATGGGCAAAGTTATCATCATAGAGTCTAAATCCATTCATGAATATCTTAATCAGCTGGAAGAACTGGGAGAAAATAAAAAGGACTATGATGGATTGTATGGGTATTCTATCGGACAGACGGAGGAACGGTTTCCGATCTATGAATATCCGGAGTATAAGTATAAAGTTACTGAAGAATTTACAAATCTTGAGATCGAATAATTATACATAATATCATTCTTATCTGCTCTCGTATTCTTAAACGGGTTTAATCCTCCTTCGCGTTCCGCTTCGGCGGATGAGAAGTTGGTTTAATGCCATTTATTCTTCTTTCAGCTTCAGAAAACCCAGAACATTCTTGCTGTCATTGGCAGCATTTACACTCTGGTTAACATAACGTATAAAACCTTCTTTATCCACGATGAACGTCCAGCGTTTGGCGGTTACACCTCTTGTAAGGGTATATTTTATATCATTAACCTCCCTTTGAATTGAACCACCTGCACTTACGGGTACACCGAATTTCCCTGCTATTTCTCCTGTGGGGTCGGATAATAGCGGGAAATTAAGATCATGGGCTTCTTTAAATAACTTAAGGTTATTAACCTCATCTCCGCTGATACCCACAACCACAGCATCAAGCTTTGTCAGTTCATCAATATTGTCCCTGTAGGCACACGCCTGGTTTGTACATCCACCTGTCATGGCCGCAGGGTAAAAGAAAAGCACTATATTTTTCTTTCCCATGTAATTACTGATGTCCCAAAGCTGGTCATTATCATCCGTTGCCGTGAATACAGGCGCTTTGTCACCGGGTTCCAGAGATACCGGAGGCTGTGAGTTCAATACACAGGAACTAAAAATACCTGTGAATAGTAATATACATGTTGCGAATGGTGTTATTGACTTATGCATTAGTATGTTAAAAAACGATTCTCAATGATAAACAATCTTGAGGTGATATTGTTTATTATCAATCTGTTTTTTAGCTTTGTTCAATGCAACCTGAGTGGCAGGATTTTTAGTCTTATACTATCAGTAATAATAAGAAACTTTAACCTCAAGCCCTATGAAAAGAGTTTTTACACTTCTTACCACAGTGATGTTTTTATCAGCCAGCTTCCTGCAGAAAACAGTAACTGCCCAGACACCCGACAGAATGAGCTACCAGGTAGTAATACGAAGCAGTAGTAACCAGCTACTAACTAATACTCAAATCGGAATGCAGATCAGCATACTGCAGGGAACTGTTGATGGAATAACCGTTTATTCAGAAACCCATACTCCTGTGACCAATGTCAACGGGCTGGTAAGTATTGAAATCGGCGGAGGGGATGTCGTTAGCGGCGATCTGGCAACTATTGACTGGGGGGATGGGCCATATTTCATAAAAACAGAAACGGACCCTGCCGGGGGAACAAGCTATACCATTTCCGCAATAAGCCGGTTGCTGAGTGTGCCTTATGCATTTCATTCTAAAACGGCTGAATCATTTGCAGGAACAATTAATGAAACTGATCCGGTATATTCCGCATGGGATAAATCATCCGGTATATCAATTACGGAAAGTCAGATCAGTGATCTGAGCAGCTATATTGAAACCGAGACGGATCCTGGTCTTGCAGCTAATTTCGATTTGACAAATGCAGGGAAAGGCAGAATACTGAGGTATGACGGGAATAAATTTGTGATCTCATCAGATACAGATATTTTTTCAACGGAGGAAATAGCCGGCTTAACTCCTGAAGCAGGGTATGCTGTTTTTAACCGGACAGAAAATATTTACCAGATCTATACCGGTACCGGATGGGTGGCTATTCCGGTAAACTGCTGGCCTGAGCCTTCCCTTGCTGATGCTGGTGAAGATCAATTGGTTAAAGATATTAAAACGGCTGTTTTGGCTGCGAACGATCCGGATGCAGGTCACGGGACAGGACAATGGAGTGTGGAAAGTGGTACAGGTGGCAGTTTTGAGAATATGTATGATCCACATACCACCTTTACCTGGGAAGAATTTGGTAGCTATACGCTGCTCTGGACGATCACAACGACGTGCGGAAGTTCGCATGATGAAGTTATTATTACCTCACAGCCGGGGTCCTATTCACATACTATCTCAATTGACGGAATGAATGATTTTACGGTTGCTGACGAAATGTTTCAAACATCATCTATGGGGTATAATGGATATATTACATGGGATAATGACTATTTATACCTGGGGTACAAAGGTCCCGACATTGCTAACAGTAACCCTGCTATTTATTTAAATATATATCTTGGCGGTACTCCGGGTACAACTACCGGAAGAATGATGAACACTCAACAGCCGGTGTTAAGCTTTTCAGCCGGACATAACATTATCTGGAATACTTCCAACTCTGTTTTCCAGTCCTATTCGTTTGATGGTTCATCATGGATCACCTCCTCGCTGGTAACCCCTTCAGATATCTCAAGGAGTTCAGATTTTGTGGAAATGAGAATTCCTCTTGCTTCAATTGGTAGTCCTGATAAACTGAAGGTTCACCTGAATATGCTGAATGCAACCCCGGGAAATGAATGGAGCTGGGGGGCAGTGCCTTCAGCATCATTTGTTGATGGATATGATCCTGATTATACAAAGTATTTTGAGTTCAATTTAAAGGATAACGTAAAGCCCAACCAGTATACGCCTTTGCCTTAATTACCGCACGTATTTAAATTTAATACTTATCCCCATTAATGTGAACCAGCCAGGATGGCTGTGTTGCCAGACTATCCTGCGCCATAGCTTCGGATGGCAGGTCGCTCAGCATTAATTTATTATTTATCTCCAATAATCCTATTTCAAGGTCTTATCTCTATACTATACAATCAATCAACCAGGCTGCATTGCCAGTCCATCATTTGCTAAGGCTTCGGCTGGAAAGCTTGTCAGCGTTGAATTCCTACTCACCTCCAACAAACAACTCACGCTAAACTCAAAGGATAAATATCCCAGGATTTATTTATTTTACCCATAAAATTGTGTGCATATTATAAATTATTGTAACTTGTTTTATTTAATAGTTCGTTATATTTTTATATTGCGTTGAAAATGAACATCTTAGCAATTCAGTTATAAATCACTCATATTGTTAATAATCAACATATTGCGCCTTTGCGCCATTGCGTTTTCTTTTAATTTAACGAACTATTGTTATTAATATCAAAACATCAATAATAACCATTCATAACCTTCCGGTAAAATTAAATTTCAAAAGCACTAAAAATCCATGAAAAAAGTTACGCTCTTTTTGTTAGCGGTATTCCTGACTGTATTCGTATCAGCCCAGGCACCTCAGAAACTGAGTTATCAGGCAGTGGTCCGTAATACTAACGGACAACTGATTGCCAGTACACAGGTATCTTTACGTGTAAACATTTTACAGGGTGCTGCTGATGGAATACTGGTTTATTCTGAGATACACACTCCTGTAACGAATCCAAACGGTCTGGTAAGTATTGAGATCGGTAACGGAGCAATGGTTAGTCATGATTTCTCTGTTATTGACTGGGCAAGTGGCCCGTATTTTATACGAACAGAAATTGACCCTGCGGGAGGAGATGATTACACCATTACCGGAACCACTCAGCTTTTAAGTGTTCCCTATGCCTTATATTCGAAAACAGCTGAAATGCTTAGCGGAGAAATCACTGAAACAGATCCTGTGTTTAATGAAAGTCCTGTATCTGACATTGATATTACTGACATAAGCAACTGGAATGAAGCTTATAGCTGGGGAAATCATTCGGATGCAGGATATTTGACAGATTATATTGTTACGGAGGAGGATGTGACCTCTCATCAGGAAGCTTTGGAGATAAAAGAGAGCCAGATAACCGATTTGCAAAATTATCTTACCGCTGAAGCACAAAGTCTTGCAGATGTTCTTGCCATTAATAATTCTGCAAATAATACAAACATAACAAACCTTGCTGATCCTGTAAATACAAAGGATGCTGCCACCAGGGCATATGTGGACTCAAAAACCCTGCCTGCCGGCACCACTGAAGGTGAAATCCTTTATTGGAACGGAACCTCCTGGATCACTTTGGCCGGAGGTTTTAACGGGCAGATCCTCACAAATTGTGATGGTGTCCCTTTATGGACCTTTGACGGACAATGTCCTGCCCCAGCCATTGGTAAAACCTTTGGTGGCGGCATCATTGGTTATTACCTGCAACCGGGTGATCCGGGTTATGTTGAGGGTGAGACCAACGGACTGATCGTTGCACCCAATGATCTTGGCACTGCCCCCTGGGGTTGCAGCACAACACTTATAGGATCGACTTCCACTGCTTTTGGCAGCGGCATGTCAAATACACTTGCCATTCTTGGTGCATGTACTGAACCAGGTATTGCTGCTAAACTATGCCATGATTATGAAAATGAAGGATTTGCCGATTGGTTTCTCCCAAGCCGGGGAGATTTGGATATTTTATTTCAGAACAAACATCTTATAGGAGGATACAAGGATAATGTTTATTGGAGTTCCAGTGAGGCCAATGCAGGGTGGGCTTATTACAAAAGTTTTTATAATGGTTTTGGTGGAGAAAGCAACAAAACTAACTCTTTTTTAGTTCGTCCTGTCAGGTTTTTCAGCTGGAAGGGAGAGTCTTTACCTGTTGTCAGTACCGGAAGTATGTCTTATGTAGCCAGTACTGAAGCTGTTGGAGGCGGAAGCGTCGTTTATGACGGCGGTGCATCTGTTAATTGCAAGGGTGTATGCTGGAGTACCGGTCCGGGACCAACCCTTGCTGATGATCATACGCTCGACGGAACAGGACCGGATGATTTTACAAGCAATTTAACAGGTCTTTTACCTTCCACCCTCTATTATGTGCGTGCATATGCCAGCAATAGTGCCGGGACATCTTATGGAAACGAAGTTACTTTCACTACTTATGGCAGTCCCTGCAAGGGACAAACCACTCTCAGCTATTACGGTGATGAATACGGACTTGTTGAGATTGGCAGTCAGTGCTGGTTCGCAGAGAATTTGCATACAGTTATATATGCCAATGAAGATCCCATCGACACCGTGCAGGATGCAAACGAATGGAGGGAACTGCAAAGCGGGGCTTTTTGCTGGTATAATATTAATATTTCACCTGATGATTATGAAGATGCTTATGGGAAATTATATAACTGGTTTGCGGTTGCTGATCCGCGCGGTATATGCCCTCAGGGTTGGCACGTTCCGACACACCAGGAGTGGACAACTCTGACCGATTATCTCGGTGGAATGAGTATTGCAGGAGGTAAGATGAAAAGTACAAGAGTAAGCCCTGACCCGCACCCACGATGGTTCAGTCCCAATACCGGTGGTACCAATTCATCCGGGTTCACCGGCCATCCAGGGGGAAGCCGTGATTATAACGGATCTTTCACAAGTTTAAGCGGCAGTGCTCTCTTCTGGAGTTCAACCCAGCGTTTTTCCGGCACAGCCTATTTTCGTGCTTTAACCCAGCTGAGTGAAAGTGTTACCCAGTCAGATGGTGTCAAACAATCAGGTTTCTCTGTTCGGTGTCTGAAAGATTAGCAAAAGATATGGCAAGGATTAATCTGTTAATTGTTTAAATATTAATCAGGGTAACCAGAGATTTATTATGTAAACATAAGTATTGAATTGAATATTACATTACAATGGGAAAAGCAGAAATTTCAGCATCTCCCATCCTGATTTACATATCTGAATAAATAACTAATCAGAGTACCCATGTCTGTTATCCAACATTTTCAATTAAAATTACCTTTCGTAATCCTGTTACTAAGCCATGGGCTAACAGGACTTCAGGCACAAACAATGTACCTGAAGGAAAACAACGGTGCATACTCCGCTTATGGCCTGAGTAACATCAGTAAGTTGAGTTTCTCCAATGGGAATTTAATTGTCAGCAAAGACGGAGGAAGCTCAGACAGCTATGCTATAACAAATGTTCGCTATCTTAATTTTGTGGATCTTTCTACTGCTGTGATTACAGAGAAGGAATCAGATTCCCAAACTCTCACCCTTTTATTTCCAAATCCTGTTAATGATATATTGAACATCCGATGGGAACATGGAAAGACAGATAGGCTGATCATAGAAATTATTTCTATGGAGGGCAAAGTGGTTTACAAAGAAGTGATTAATAGTCAGGCTAATGTTATTCAGTTACAATTATCTGCTTTACCTGAAGGTTTATATCTGTGCCGGATAAATAATGGGAAAATACTTGAAATAATTAAGTTTTTAAAGCAAAAAAAACTATGAAACAAATATTGTTATTACTAATGGGTTTACTTATTATTTGCACTTCGCAGGCCCAAAATGACACCATGTATATTATGAGATCTGGTGGCATATTTGGAAAACACAAGGTATCTGAAGTGGATAGTGTGATATTTTATAAACCTCCAAAGATGACCTTTACGGATTCCAGAGATGGAAATGTATACCAGGCTGTAAAAATTGGTAACCAGGTATGGATGGCAGAAAATCTAAAATATCTGCCGGCGGTTGTCGGGGCATCAACAGGTTCAAAAACAACAGCATATTACTACGTTTACAATTATAATGGTACAGATGTAAATTCTGCCAAATCAACAAGTTCGTATAATAAGTATGGGGTCCTTTATAACTGGACAGCGGCAATGAATGGAGCCGGGAGCAGTAATGCAAATCCAAGTGGTATACAAGGTGTTTGTCCCGTGGGTTGGCATTTACCAAGCTCACCAGAGTTTCTTGAACTTATGAATTTTTTGGGGGATGGCTCCGGAACACATCTTAGGGCTGAAAGTGGTTGGTTGCAGGAGGGAAATGGGACGGACAATTATGGTTTTACAGCCTTGCCTGGCGGGATACGTTATTATCAGGGGATGTTTCTCTATGAGGGGAGCAAGGGTTACTTCTGGAGTGCAACAGAGGATGATATTGCATATATAGAAGACTGGAGCACTGCCTATGGCCTGGAGTATAATTCCAGTTATCTCATCCAATATCCTACCTATAGAGAAACAGGATATTCAGTTCGGTGTGTGAGGGATTAGGAATGGCGGAAGTTAATTCATTTAATTTTCAAACAGGCAATAAAGTTTTGATAAAGCTTATCCTTTGTAGGGAATCCATATTCATCATTAGCGAGTTCTATAAGCCGTTTAGTCTTAATATTTTCGGCCAATGTTATCTTTTTCTGTCGATTCGTCTTGTGATCGTTCGGTTCGAGGTATATACCTGGAAACTCTCTTTTCCTTTTCCCTCTTCGGTAATAAATGTCCAAATACAGGCTATACCTGGGCTTTGTTGATCCCTTGCTTGTAATTTTCCTTTTCCTAAGATGTACTTTCATAGCAGTAAACTTTAGGATAAACTTAAGGGACAAGAGAGACACTTATCGAAGGAATAAGGGATTAATCTTTAGAGGGATAGGGCTATTTCGAATGAGTTGAAATAACTGTTATTTTCTTTTAAGGAAATTTTATAACTTGTAAAAAATTAATTATGGAAATCTCACTTGATACATTGCACTACTTATTTAGTGCTATTCCACAAACACTTGCAGCTGTTTTAGCAGTATTAATAGCGATTGTGTTTTTTAGAATAAATCGAATACAAAAAATTCTTATTGGAGAAGGGCAAGCTGTATTAAACCGGATGCATCAAAATGTGAAAAAAGATTTGAGTTACAAGATGATTTATCGTCTCAAAGATGCTGTATTTAGAGAAAATATAGCAGAAGTTAAAGAGATTCTAAAGATTCTTAACGATAAGGAGTTAGATGATGGAATATCTAAAAAAACTAGACCTCGTGGTTATCAATACTTATATCAGGATCGATTTTGCAATACAGAACAATATGTAAATAGGTTAAAGTCACTTTCATTTTTAGTTGCACTGCTAACTATAATAACTATTATATTCTCATTGATAATTCTTTATTATTCTGATTGTCTTTATCATTCTATTCAAAGAAATTTAATATTTATATTTCCAGTGATTCTGGCAATCTCTTCATTAATCTCTACTATAATCCTAATTGGAAATAGCTTATTAAGGAAAACTGTTTATGAAGACTTGGACTTGAGAGATAAAATTATTGAAAATAATAAAAATTCTTAAGGGACAACTAAGATACAAAAAAAGCCCCAATAATTGAGGCCAGATTATATATATACTCCCACTTGATCCCGTGATCCCGTGATCGCGTGATCCCGTCACTCGTCACCTGTCACCTTTCACTTCTAAAAGGGCAAAGAAAAAACTATGCCCCTACGTAACCACTCAACCACGTAACCACTTATTAACCTCCTCCGGACTCACCCCCTTCAACCCCAGCTTATTCTTCTTATTATACCCGTTCAGATCATTCGCCAGCTTCCCCGCCTTCGCTTCCTTCAGCTTTTCAACTGTGGTGATTCCCAGTTTCTTAAGCACCTCTATCCATTCCTCAGGAACACCCAGCTCCATGTATTTCTCCGGTCCATCGTCCATGGTCCATGGTCTATTCTCCGGCTTCATCTGCGGGAAAAAGATCACATCCTGTATAGAATTACTATTTGTCATGATCATTGCAAGACGGTCAATGCCGACACCCAGTCCGGCTGTCGGTGGCATTCCGTATTCCAGGGAACGGAGGAAATCCTCATCCAGAACCATAGCTTCTTCATCACCGCGTTTTCCCAGGGCTAGCTGGTGACTGAACCGCTCGCGCTGGTCTATGGGATCATTTAGCTCCGAGAAAGCGTTACATAATTCTTTCCCGTTACAGATGGCTTCAAACCTCTCTACCAGTCCTTCCTTATTGCGGTGTTTTTTGGCAAGGGGAGACATCTCAACAGGGTAATCGGTAATAAAAGTAGGCTGTATAAGTTTCGGCTCACACATTTCACCGAAGATTTCATCTATAATTTTCCCTTTTCCCATGGAAGGGTCTATTTCTATCTTAAGGTCCTTTGCTGTCTTCCGCAACTCCTCTTCATTCATTTTGGAAATATCAATACTTGTATATTCTTTTATGGCCTCAAACATGGAATACCGCTTCCATGGTCTCTTAAAGTCAATAACATGTTCCCCGACAAGCACTTTTGCCGTTCCGTGCAGGCTTATGGCCATTTTTTCAATCATTTCCTCCACCAGGTTCATCATCCATTCATAATCCTTATAGGCCACATACAATTCCATCTGAGTGAATTCCGGGTTGTGAAACCTGTCCATCCCCTCATTCCTGAAGTCCTTTGCAAATTCATACACCCCTTCATATCCGCCGACAATAAGGCGCTTAAGGTATAATTCATTTGCAATCCTGAGATAGAGTGTCTGGTCGAGTGCATTATGATGGGTTTTAAAAGGCCTGGCAGCGGCTCCCCCGTAAAGAGGTTGAAGAACAGGTGTTTCTACTTCGAGATAACCTTTTTCGTTCAGGTAACTGCGCATGGCATTCACCATCCGTGTCCGCTTGATAAAAGTTTCCCTGACACCGGGATTGACGATCAGGTCGACATACCTCCTGCGGTATCGCATTTCCGGATCCGTAAAAGCATCATATACCACACCGTCTTTTTCTTTAACTATGGGAAGGGGGCGAAGCGACTTGCACAGTATAGTATATTCTTTTACATTTACCGTTATCTCCCCCACCTGGGTAATAAAAACTTCGCCTTTAACGCCGATAATATCCCCTATATCGAGGAGTTTTTTAAACACGGTGTTATACATGGTTTTATCTTCATCAGGACAAACAGTGTCCCTTTGCAGATATATCTGGATTTTCCCGGTTGCATCCTGAATTTCGGCAAATGAGGCATTTCCCATGATCCTCCGGTTCATAATTCTTCCTGTCAGTCTTACTTCATCAAGAAAATCCTCTCCCGGCACAAAACGTTTTCTAATTTCAGCAGTGCTGATATTGATATCATATCCAGCCGCCGGATAGGGGTCAATTCCCAGGTTTTTTAGTTCTTCGAGAGATTGCCGGCGGATAATTTCCTGTTCGCTTAATTCATGATGGCTCATAGTAAGAGTAAATAAAAAAATTCCCTGCAAAGATAAGAGAATAGTGGGAAGTGACAAAAGTGGTTACGTGGTTACGTGGTTGAGTGGTTGAGGTATTAAGACAAAGTTATCACGTATCCACTTAACCACTCAACCACTCAACCACGTAACCACTTATACCCTCACACACTCAACCCCCGCCTCATCCAGTTTCTCCACAAACGATTCCGGAACTTCGTCATCAGTAATTACCATTTCTATTTCAGACAGGTTGCAAATTTTACTAAATCCCCTGCGGCCGAATTTTGTGGAATCGGCAAGGACGATAACCCGCTGTGCAGATTTGATCATCAGTTTGTTAAGCGCTGCCTCCATGTTGTTGGTTGTAGTCAGCCCAAACTCCGGGTCAATACCATCAACCCCCAGAAAAAGCTTGTTGCAGGATAACTCTTCCAGCATATTCATGGCATAATGCCCGATCACGGAGGATGAATTTTTCCGGAGCGCCCCGCCGAGCTGAATAATGTCAATGACAGGATCCCTGGAAAGTATCAGCGCTGCATTCAGGGAAGCTGTTACTACTGTTAACTTACTGTGTGCCTTAATCTGCCTGGCCAGTTCAATTACAGTTGTTCCGGAGGCAATAATAATACTGTCTTCAGACTCAATGAGATCTGCGGCAGCCCTTGCTATTCTTTGCTTCTGGGATACGCGTATTTTCTCTTTCTCATTTACCGGCCTCTCATTGATATAAGGATTGTTGGGTGTGGCGCTGCCGTGCGACCTGAAAAGAAACTTTCTTTCTTCCAGGTATTTCAGATCTTTCCGGATGGTGACCGTGGTTACATTCAGCTCCTGGCTCAGGCTAAGCACGCTTACATGCCCCTGCTCCCTGAGCTTATTTAAAATATGCTGATGTCTTTCGGGTATGCTGGTTGTCATTTTTTCTGTTTTTCCCAAAATTAATCAGAAAATTGGCAAAGATCAAACGAAAGAAAAAGAAAATATTCTGTTTCGTATAGTTTCGTATTCGCAATTTTTTTGTATTATTGTAGGATATGAACACACTTTCTCTGTGTTTCTCTGTGTAATCATTATATAACAATTATAACACAGAGGTACACAGAGGCACACAGAGGCACGGGCACACAGAAGTATACAGAGGCACACAGGGCACACAGAAATACACAGAAGTACACAGAGGCAGAGGTGCCAGAGGTACACAGAGTATGTTCAGACTGCTTTATGAGATATAACCATATACGAAAGAAAACGAAATTGTAATTTATTAAAATAAAAAAATGAACAGAGATTTTATGCTGGAACAGCTCAGGGATGAGAAAAAACAGTTTGATTTTATTATAATAGGCGGAGGAGCCACAGGTATAGGTATTGCATTGGAAGCCTCAGCGAGGGGATATTCCGTCGTATTATTTGAAAAGTATGATTTTACAAAATCAACTTCAAGTAAGAGCACTAAACTTGTACATGGAGGCGTCCGCTATCTGGCCCAGGGTGATGTTGTCCTGGTAAGGGAAGCTTGTGTTGAAAGGGGACGATTATTGAGTAATGCACCTCATCTGGTGAAAAATCAGTCATTCATCATTCCTGCTTTCGGTTGGTATGATGAATTTCTTTACACAGCCGGATTAAAGGTTTATGACCTGATGGCAGGAAGATACAGCCTTGGACGGTCGCAAAGAATATCAAAAAAAGAAACACTGAGGCGCATGCCAGGGATATCGGAAAAAGGTCTGACAGCCGGAATTTTATATCACGATGGACAGTTTGATGATTCACGGCTGGCTGTCAGCGTTTTGCAGACCGCGGTTGAACAGGGAGCCATTGTCCTGAATTATGTTCCTGTAGTTGCTTTAAGAAAGGATGAAAATGGCCGGCTTAATGGTGTCTTTGTTAAGGATGTTCTCACCGGTAAGGAATATGAAGTTAACGGTAAAGTGATCATAAATGCTACAGGTGTGTTTGCCGACGACATTATGCAGATGGACAACCCTGGCATGAAGAGGAAAATAATACCCAGCCAGGGAATACATCTTGTTCTTGACCGTTCCTTTCTTGATGGGGATGATGCGCTGATGATACCAAAGACAGATGATGACCGCGTATTGTTTGCCGTCCCCTGGCATGGTAGAATTGTGGTTGGCACAACCGATACACCGGTTGACATGGCCTCTCCTGAGCCTGTTGCGCTTGACGAAGAAGTGGAATTTATTTTGTCCACTGCAGGCAGATATCTTAAAAAAGCCCCCGCAAGGAAAGATGTTTTAAGTGTTTTTGCCGGACTTCGCCCGCTGGCAGCACCTGATGGCGAAGGAAAGAAGACAAAGGAGATATCACGGAGCCATAAAATCATTGAGTCTTCAACCGGGTTATTGACCATGACAGGAGGTAAGTGGACTACCTTCAGGAGGATGGCTGAGGATATGATCATTAAAGCCGAAAAGGTGAACGGATGGAAACGTACCTGTTCAGTAACCAGAAAGCTTAAAATTCATGGGTATACGGAAAATGTGGATCTGAATGATCCTTTGTATGTTTATGGAACAGACCGCGATGCAATTCTTGCTCTCGCTGCTGATAAGCCGGAACTGGCTGAAATTATCAGTGAAGAATGCAGAATAATTAAAGCACAGGTTGTTTGGGCTGTCAGGGAAGAGATGGCTGTCACCGTTGAAGATTTCCTGTCCCGCAGAACCAGATGCCAGCTTTTAAATGCCCGCGAGAGCGTGCGCATCGCCCCCGAAGTTGCCCGTATTATGGCGGCCGAACTTGGGAAAGATAACAAATGGATTAAAGAACAGGTTACATTATATGACCTTGTTACCGGAAATTATTATTTTTAGCCGCTAAAAATAATTTTAACGTTATTTATTGCCATTCCCCAATAACCCAATAACCTAATAACCCAATAACCCAATAACCCAATAACCTAATAACCTATTATTACATGGAAAAGTACATTTTAGCATTAGATCAGGGAACTACCAGTTCCAGAGCTTTGATTTTCAACAGGCAGGGCAATATCCTGGCTGTAGCTCAGAAAGAGTTCAGACAGATTTTTCCCAAACCGGGATGGGTGGAACATGATCCGAAGGAAATATGGTCATCCCAGGTGGCAGTAACTGCTGAAGCTATGTCGAAAATGGGTGTCAGTGGAAAAAATATTGCCGGAATTGGCATTACAAACCAGAGGGAAACCACTGTTGTCTGGGATAAAGCAACAGGCGAACCTGTATATAACGCCATTGTGTGGCAGGACAGAAGAACTTCGGGCTTCTGTGATAAGTTGAAAGAGAAGGGTCATTCAAGCTTAATACGTGAAAAAACAGGGCTTGTTATTGACGCTTATTTCAGCGGAACAAAGATCAGATGGATACTCGACAATGTTGAAGGGACAAGGAAACGGGCTGAGAGGGGAGAACTGGCATTCGGCACGGTCGACAGCTGGCTGATATGGAAACTCACCGGAGGTAAAAAGCATATTACTGATGTTACCAATGCAAGCCGGACTATGCTGTTTAATATCAATAGTATGAAATGGGATATAGAATTGCTGGATATCCTCGGTGTACCCTCTGCCATGCTGCCGGAAGTAAAAGATTCAAGCGAAATTTACGGTGACACATCAGGCGATTTCGTTGCTGCATCAGTGCCACTCGGAGGGATAGCCGGTGATCAGCAGGCGGCTATGTTCGGGCAGATGTGTGTTGACCAGGGAATGGTTAAAAACACGTATGGTACCGGCTGCTTTATCCTCATGAATACCGGGAATAAACCTTTTATTTCGAAAAATAATCTGGTTACTACAGTAGCCTGGAAAATAGGGAGCAATGTGAATTATGCACTCGAAGGAAGTATTTTTATAGGTGGTGCTGTTGTGCAATGGCTGCGTGACGGCCTGGGGATCATACAGTCCTCTGCGGAGGTGGAAGCATTGGCAGCATCGGTGGAAGATAACGGGGATGTGTTTTTCGTCCCTGCTTTTACAGGGATGGGAGCTCCATACTGGGATCAGTATGCAAGGGGACTGCTGGTTGGGATAAGCAGGGGAACAAACAGGGGGCACATTGCCAGGGCCGCCCTTGAAGGTATTGCTTACCAGACTATGGATGTGCTGAACGTCATGGAGAAGGATACGGGACTCAAAATAAAGGAACTAAGGGTAGACGGAGGCGCAGTAGCCAATAACCTGCTTATGAAATTCCAGTCTGACATACTTGGAATCCCTGTGGTAAGGCCTAAGATTACAGAAACTACCGCTTTGGGAGCTGCTTACCTGGCCGGACTGGCTACAGGGTACTGGAATGGAATAGACGAGCTTAAACAGCAATGGCAACCTGACAAGCAGTTTACAGGTTCCATGGATGAAAAAGAAAGGAGTAAACTGCAATATAAATGGGCTGATGCAGTGAAGCGGGCAGGATCGTGGACTTCACAGTAAGAACAAATTCATGACTTGGGGCTGTCTCATAAATGTTTCTAACCACAAAGGACTCAAAGTGCGCACAATGGACACGAAGTATATATTCCTAAATGACAGTACTTTCCGCGAGCGCTGACCGCGTGTCGCCTTAGCTTTAGCGGTGGCACAAGCTACTCAGCGGAGGCGCTGTGTCCTTCGTGTTGTCCTTGGTGTCCATTTGTGGTTGATAATATTTCAATTAATGAGACAGCCCCATAACGCGGAAGTCGGGAGTTTTTAGAGACATAATATATTAAACACACTTTAATT
>ENA-ORXD01000425-ORXD01000425.1-sediment-metagenome-genome-assembly--contig:-NODE-425-length-54936-cov-4.310195_pt1 | contig 54936 bp, 47 predicted proteins | sample MGYA00237862_ERZ511471 | MGnify/ENA metagenome assembly ERZ511471
CCACCACTCCGGTCAGTTATCCCTTTTACCTGAATTCCTACCTGCAAACTGTCGCTCCCGGCTACGACACCCTCAGCGGCAGTTCCATGGCTGCTGCCTTTGTCTCCGGCGCGGCCGCCCGGGTCTATGGCAAAGGCATCCTCTCCATCGACGAACTAACCAATCCCAACAAAAGTGTCAAAGCCCGCCTGGTGGGAGAAGGCAAACCGCTTTCCTTTGCCTCTCAGGGAAACAATAATGCCACTCCTCTGGATGAAACCAGCGGTTTTCATAACATACCAAAAGATGGAACGGCTGACTATTTCGGCGTACCCTTCGATTCCACAGGAAATGGAGGCCAGGGAGATATCATCATGGCGCCTTTCTGCTGGCCGGAACCCAACGGAGAATTCACCGCTGACCAGGATATGACCGGAACGGTGTACCTCAATGTGGCCGACGCCATGGACCGCGGCGCGCTGTGGACTGAGATCAAGGACGCCTCCAACGGCCAGCCCCTGGATAAAGCCATGGTGGCTGCCTATAACGCCAATACAGGGGCCCGGGCCGGGTTTGCCCGCACGGTCGCCGAAGGTTCCAATGTGGTGTTGATTAACCTGCCGGTAACCTCAGACGGCAGCACCAACTACAATCTATTGGTCTCCAAAGGCGGTTACACCTCCGGATACCAGACCTTCAACACCGTCCAACTGACTGACGGCGCCAACGACGGCACCATCGTGATGGACAGCTACAGTTCCGTCAGCGTTCCCGCCAAACTCAACATCAACGTCGTCCTCGACTGGATGAACGGCTACAAGGCCGGAGTGGAGGTCGGCGAACCTAACCTGGATCTGTACATCCAGATCCCTGGAACAGCGCCCAACCGCGGCATTATTGGCCCGGACTCCGGCTTGCTTGAGCCTTATGGGCCGGATTGGATTGATGATTTCATCGGAGTGGGTACCCTGCTGGATCCCTCCCAGTTCACCCCGGACGGCCTGTTCACCGGCTTTGCGCCCTATGCCCAGCACCTCTTTGACGGCGGCGTGGACAGCGGCGTGGATGGTGAGGGTTCCCTGATGTCGCCCACCGAGTACGCCGCTATCAAGTTTGGCAGCAAAGTAAGAGGATTCCCCTATTACACTCCAAAATACAACGGAACGTATGAAGTGTTCGTGACGGATTACAGCGAGGCGTTCCCCGGAAACCGCTATCTGACCAATGACCCCAACGATTCAGATGTTGAAGATATCTTCGTCGCTCCCGTAGTGCGGGTCTGGGCTTCCGGCTACCTGGTACAGAGCGTAAAGCTAGAAGATTCGCTTTGTGATGGCAGCTACGACTGGTGGCATGTCCTCGATATCAACGGGGCGGGTGTGTCCTCCAGCATCAACACCTGTTTCGACCAAACCAGCGTCAATTACTAAAACTTAAACTCCATACATAGAACAAAGCGGGCACAGTTATTGTGCCCGCTCGATCTTTAAATACAATTGCTACAACAGAGGATATGCCACCACAATTACCCGGTGGGTGTTGTTGGTGGGCGGCCAGCATGAGACCACCGTCAGGCGCGGCGCTCGGCCGGGCTTGAAGTACTCAGCGTAGGCTGCCGCGTCTTCTTCCTGCTCCAACACCGGGAAAATATTGACTTCCGCCACCAGGTACACCCACTCCCCTTCCCCTGTCCTCAGCAGGATCCTGTCCCCATTGCGCAGTTCCGCCAGGTCGCGGAACACCGACGAGTGGATGTTGTTGTGCCCGTAGAGGATCACATTCCCCCCCTGGCCGCCGGGCAGGGCGCTGGAAAGCACCCAGCCCACTTTGGCATCCGGCGAATCCCACTGGCGGCTTTCCGGGCTGTCCGGGTCGTCCGCCGGAGACCAGCCCACCGGCGTCACCGGGGCCAGCACATCAATGGCGGGAATCTCCAACCAATCGATCAGCCGGTCGCCGTATTCCAGGCGCGCCATTTCTTCAATTGTCTCTGGAATTGGGGTGGATGTGGGCTCTACAACAGGTGAGGCAGGCTCTTCCGTGAGTAAAGAGGAGGCAGTATTACCCTGAGAAGTGGTATGGATCTGCGGGAGCGGCGGTGGAGCGGTGGGAACATCGGCACGCGCCTGGCAGGCGCACAGCGTCCCCGCCAGGATGAGGACAAACCACCCCGTGTGAGAGATCAGCTTCTTCGCCAGACCCACCATCCCAGGCAGCCTGCAAACAGCGCGGCAAGAATCCCAACCGCCAACCCATTCCGCGCCAGCGGCGCGCCGGTTACCGGCAGCGATTCCGGCTCAGACAGGGTGAACACGCAGAACACCGAAAAATGCGAAACCGGCGCGGACAGCCGGGACTGCCCGGCTTCAACGGCTGTTGGCAGCTTTTCCCATTGGTTGGTCTCGGTATCATACACCGAGAGGAACATGTTGCGCGGGTTTCCGCCCGCGTTCAGCACATCTTTCGCCGAATACTCGTAAGTCACCAGCGGCATCGGTGAAAGGGGCGCGGGAGGGGTCGGGTCGAGGGTGATCTCCGCGCAGCGCAGCACCCGGTAACGGGAGGGCGCGGGCGGGAAACTGTTGAACAAAGTGAAGCGCACTGTGGTATCCGTTTCCAACAGTCCTGCCGGAATACTCAACCCAAAAGGTTCCAGGCTGAAGAACCCGCCGGCTGGCCCGGCCTGGGTGGTTTCCAGGCACCCGGGCACAGAATTGGTATCCCCAACAGCCCGCGGAATAAACAGAATGGCCTGCTTCTCGGCAACCGCCCCTTTCTGGTTGTAGGCGTACTGCACTCCGGTATGGCCGTCGTTGTATTCCAGGCCAATTGTCGCCGATGAGCCGTCACTTGCAGACCCATCCAGGGTTTTGTACTGGAACAGGATATGGTTGCTGCCTTCAAACAGCACCACTTCAAAGGTCACCGCGGAGCTGGATGAAGCGGCCTGGATAGGAACCTGATACCATTCAATAATCATCTGGCGGTTTGGCGCTGAGCCAATCGTGTCCGCGTACACCCCGGCATTGAGCGCGGCAGAGGGGTTCAAATCATCCCAAAATGGCGCCACAAACCAGTTCAGCCGTTGGTAAGGCGGCCCGTCATCGGGCAGCGGGATGATGAAATTATCCCGCTGGTAGCCGCTCAGAACGCTCTCCCCAAAGCCGTCAAAGGAAACGTAGCCGTTGGTGCTGATGGTCAGGTTATCCACCCCCGTGGCATAGGTCCGCCCTCCAAACTCAAAATCAAACGGCAGGGCAATGCTGGTCGATTGGTCATTGCCAAACAGCGGCACAAAATTGCCTGGGGCATACACCTCAAACCACTGATAATTAATATTGGTGCAGCGCCGGGAGCTGAGCGCGTCATATTCCACCAGGGGCTCCGGCGGCACCGGCACCGTTCCGGTTGGCGTGTACAGCAGCGCATCCTGGAGCTGGATCAATCCATACCCCGTCAAATTATCTCTTCCGGCAGCACCCAGGTCTCTGGCCGTGTTCCGCAAGCCTTCATACAGCGCGTCGGGGCTGTCATATTGAGGAAGGGCGCTCATCAGCGACGCGGCGCCAGTCGCGAATCCTGCCGCCATTGAGGTTCCACCTAAAAAGTCGTATTCATAACCCAGGCTGTAACGCAACGATCCACTCAGCGGGGTGGTCGAAAGGATATCCACTCCGGGAGCCATCACATCTAATTGCGCGCCGGTCCGCGAAAAAGCGGCCCGGTTATCCGCGGCATCTGTTGCTCCAACGGCCATCACCCACGGGAACGCGGCCGGATATACAACCGGCAGGCCGGCTGGCGGCTCGGTCTCGTTATTACCGGACGCAGCAAAGACCGCGACCCCGCGGTCATACGCGTAGTAAGTGGCGTATTCCAATAGCCGGCTGGGAGAGCCTAACCCCAGGCTGAGGTTGATGATATCCGCCCCATGGTCCACCGCCCACACAATCCCTTCGGCCACGTCAGACACATACCCCGCGCAGTCCGCCGCCAGCACCCGCACCGGCATGATGCTGGCATTCCAGTCCAGCCCGGCCACACCCAGGGCATTGTTACCGGTCGCGGCTGCGATCCCGGCCACATGGGTGCCGTGCCCGCATAGATCCTGCGGGGTTTGATCTCCTTCAACAAAATCATAACCCGGCACCAGCCGCCCAGCGAACTCAGGATGCCTGGTTTCAATCCCCGAATCGATGATCGAGAGGATCACACTGCTGGACCCGGTGGTAATTTCCCATGCGTCCGGGGCCTGGATCCGTCCTGGGGCGTACTGCTCGACCCAGCGCGCGTCATCTGGAGTGATCGCAGTCACCTGCACCCGGTAATCCGGCTCCACAAACAACACTTCTGGAGAACTCAACAACTGTTTACGGATGGCTTCCTCCTGGCCAACCGGCACCTCCAGCACCGCTGCGTTCAAAGCTTCTAGCTCCCCTGATGTTTTGCTCAGACTGGCGCTGCGCGGTAAAGCCATCGATTTGACGCTGAAATTGTCCGCCAGCCCAACAATCAACCGGCCCGGCGCGTAATCACCCAGGGGTAGTCCGCTTTCAAACCTATTAGCCTGCACGGGTTGTGCGGGCAGAACAGTCACAGAGAGTAGGTAACACAAAGACAGGATCAGGTTGATGGCTGGTTTAAACCGCATGACGTATCTCCAGGAAGTTTTCCCCATATTCAAAAATGCTTTAAAAATTGTAACATAATCACCCTTTGAGCAGGTTCGATTCGTCTTTGGAAATATTGATGGAACTGATCCGCATAGAACAGGATATAATCTCTGAAGTCCAGGCCAGCCTGGAAGATCAATTCTCAAACGTAAGGAGCGTGAAAATGAGCGCATTCAACCCCAAACAGGGCATTGGAACCCTGGTCAATCATGTTGCCGAAGGGGACAATGCTCACAACGCGCATGTCACCCCCATCTACCAGACATCTACATTCGGTTTTCCCGATGTGGATACCGGAGCGCAGCGCTTTTCCGGCGACGCGCCGGGATATATTTACACCCGCCTCAGCAACCCAAACCTGGACCAGACCGCAGCCAAGATCGCCGTGCTGGAAGGGCTGGACCTGCTGCGCGCCCAACCCGGCCGTGACCCGCAAGAAATCGTATCCGCGCATCTGTGCGCTTCGGGGATGGCCGCCATCACGACCGCCATCCAGTCCTGTGTAAAAAACGGAGAAACCATCATCGCCCAGGAGTCCCTGTACAGCGCAACCTATATTTACCTGAAAGAATTTGCCTCCCGGCAGGATATCCAGGTCATCTTCCTGAAAGACACTGCGGTGGAAAACTGGGAAAAGGCTTTCAATGACCACCCTGAAGCCACCCTGGCATACGCCGAAACCCCAGCCAACCCCACCATGGCCCTGGTGGATCTGGAAGCTGTCGCCGGGATCGCCCACCAGCACCAGGCCTGGCTGATGGTGGATAATACCTTTGCCACGCCTTACTGCCAGCGCCCGCTCACCCTGGGCGCGGATGTTGTGGTGCATTCCACCACCAAATACCTCTCCGGTCACGGTGTGGTGATCGGTGGGGCTGTGGTCAGTTCCCACCCGGAGTTCATGCGCAATGAACTGGCCTTTAACTGCAAAATTATGGGAGGCTGCGCCAGCCCGTTTGACGCCTGGTTGACCAATATCGGACTCAAGACCTTTGAAGTGCGCATGCAGCGGCATTGCGAAAACGCGATCAGGATCGCTCAATTTCTGGTGAAACATCCCGCCGTTTCCCGTGTGTTTTACCCGGGGCTGGAGAGCCATCCGGACCACGCGCTGGCCTGCCGCCAAATGCACAGTTTTGGAGGCATGATATCCTTTGAGCTGAAAGGCGGCCTTCAGGCCGGTATCCATTTGATGGAACAGGTGCGGACCTGTTCTCTGGCGGTCAGCCTGGGTAATGTAGACAGCCTGATCTGCCATCCCGCCAGCATGACCCACTCCACTGTATCCCGCGAAGAACGGGAAAAGATGGGGCTGAGCGATGGGCTGGTGCGCTTCTCGGTGGGCATTGAAAACATTGAAGACCTGCTTGCCGACCTCGACCAGGCGTTGTCATATTCCCAATAGCCGGTTCACCTTCGCAGGGGTATTCCGGTTGGTTTGGCCTTGCCCTTCACTGGCATGAGGGTGAAATACGCCAAACCTCCAGTTTTCCGGGTGACATTTTTATTAATCAAATCGTTTTCGCTGTTTTTCCATTGACAATCATTTTGATTGAAGCTATACTGCCAGTAGAAAAAACAAAATAAGAGCCTTCGGGGCAGGGTGAGAGAGCACAGCTCTCAATTCCCGATCGGTGGTATAACCCACGAGCGTTCCAACGCATGATCCGGTGAAACTCCGGAGTCGACGGTACAGTCCGGAAAGAAGAAGCGTTCTTTATATGTAATACACCAAACCAAAGTTCAACCTGCCCCGAACCCAACGTGTTTCGGGGTTTACTTTTTTAACCAATTGGAAAGTATCTTATGGACATCACGATGGAAAGCGTCAAAAAAGAGGAAACTTCACCAGCCAGAAAAATAACAATAGCCCGTAAAGCCAGAAAAGGCGGGCCGCTACGCTTCTTTATTACACATCGCGGCTGGCTGGTCCCGGTTTCTATCCTGGCTTTCCTTGCCGTCTGGGATATCCTTGTCCGTTTGGGTAACTTCCCGGCCTTTATCCTCCCCTCCCCACAGCAGGTGGGGCTGCGGTTCTGGCGCGCCGTTTCGGAAGGGTCGCTGCTTCGCCATACCGCTATCACCCTTTTTGAAGTGCTGATGGGGCTGCTGGCTGGCAGCACCCTGGCAACCATCCTGGGTTATCTGCTGGCAAAGTTCCCTATCATGGAAAAGCTGCTTTCCCCCTATCTGATTGCCAGCCAGGCTATCCCGCTGGTAGCCATCGCGCCGCTGCTGGTGATCTGGTTTGGGCCGGGGATATTCTCCAAGATTCTGATCTGCGGGTTGATCGTTTTCTTTCCGGTACTGGTCAACACCATCGTGGGGTTAAGAGCGGTGCCTCAAAACCTGCGCGACCTGATGCGCTCCATGAAAGCCACTCCTTCCCAAACGCTGCGCTATCTGGAAATCCCGGCGGCGCTGCCCATCTTTCTGGGCGGCCTCCGCGTGGGCGCCACCCTTTCCGTGATTGGTGCGGTGGTGGGTGAATTTGTCGGCGCGGACCGGGGCCTGGGGTTCCTGATCAACGTCGGGCGCGGGCAGTATGACACCGCCCTGGTCTTTGTCTCTATTTTTGTATTGATCACCATGGCGCTCAGCCTGTACGGTGTGGTGATCCTCCTGGAAAAACGCCTGCTGGCATGGCAGGTTGATCCCAAAGAAGAAGAAGGTAAAGAATGACAAGAAAAATATCTATCATTGTGATTGCAATTGTCTTGCTGGTTGTTTCCCTCACCGGCTGCGCGTCTCAAAAAGCCCCCAAACCGCAGGAATCCGGGCTGACCGCAATCCGGCTGCCTGTAGGATTCATCCCCAATATCCAGTTCGCACCATTGTATGTGGCCATCGAAAAAGGGTATTTCCGCGATGCCGGTATTGAACTCGCCCTCGATTACAGTCAGGAAGTGGACGGGGTCGCTCTGGTGGGGGCCAACCAGCTTCCTTTCTCTATCGCGTCCGGTGAGCAGGTTCTCCTGGGGCGCGGTCAGAACCTGCCCATTGTGTATATTGCGAACTGGTACCAGCAGTATCCGGTAGGGATTGTTTCACTGAAAGAAACCGGGGTTTCCAGCCTTGCCGATCTAAAAGGCAAGAAAATCGGGACACCGGTGCTTTCCGGGGCCAGTTACATCGGTTTGCGGGCGCTGCTGGAAGCTGCCGGCCTCGAAGAGGCGGATGTTACCCTGGATGTAATTGGGTTCAACCAGATCGAAGCCCTCACGGCCGGGCAGGAAGATGCCGCTGTGGTGTATATCACCAATGAGCCCATCCAGCTTCAGAACCAGGGCTACGAGATTGACCTGCATCGCGTCGCGGATTATGTCCAGCTGGTCGGCAACGGCCTGATCACTAATGAAACTACCATGCAGGAGAACCCGGAACTGGTTCGGAAAATGGTTGAGGCCACATTGAAAGGTATACAGGACACCCTGGCTGATCCGGATGAGGCCTACCGGATCAGCGAAAAATATGTCGAGAACCTGGCTCAGGCCGATAAGACCGCCCAGATGCGGGTGCTGGAGACCTCTCTGGAGCTTTACCGAGCTGACCCTCCCGGATATTCTGACCCCTCGGCCTGGGAAAACATGCAAACCATCCTGCTGGAAATGGGACTGATCACACAACCTTTGGAACTGGAAAAGGCATATTCCAATGATTTCCTCCCCAAACCCTGACCTTGTTCTCCAAACCCAGGAACAGGCCCTGCCCATCCTCGAAATACGCAACCTCAGCGTGACCTTTCCCGGCGAGAACGGCGGTCTGGAAGCCATTCAAAATATGACCTTTTCCATTGAACCGCAGGAGTTTATCTGCCTGCTGGGACCTTCCGGCAGCGGAAAAAGCACCCTCCTGCGGGTGCTGGCCGGACTGCTGGAGCCCACTGAAGGAACGGTGTGCTTCAACCCGTGCAGCAGCAGCCGCGGGCAAATCCGGGTTGGCTATGTTTTTCAAAACGCGAATCTCATGCCCTGGCGCACCGCCCAGGAAAATATTACCCTGCCGCTGGAATTGGCCGGGGTCAGTCTGGAAGAGGCGAACCAGCGCGCCGCGGAACTGATCGAGATGGTTGGTTTGCAGGGTTTTGAAGAGTCCTGGCCGCGCGACCTGTCCGGCGGAATGGCGCAGCGGGTCGCAATTGCCCGCGCCCTGATCCAGGACCCGGACATCCTCTTGCTGGATGAGCCATTTGGCGCACTGGACGCGCTCACCCGCGAACGGATGGGGGAAGAACTGCTGCATATCTGGCAGAAACGCAAAAAAACCGTCCTGATGGTAACCCATTCCATTTCCGAATCCCTGTTGCTCTCCGACCGGGTGCTGGTTCTCACCCAGCGTCCGGGCCGGATCAGCTTCGAGCTGTTTGTTGATCTTCCGCGGCCGCGCACTGAACAAATGCGCTACCATCCCCACTTCGGTGAACTGGCGCAAAGCCTGCGCGCCGCAATCGGGTAATACAAAACCGCCGCTGCCTATGGGCAGCGACGGTTGGCTTTCAAGGATTCAGTTTTCCTTAGTCCCCCGCACCCTCGGCCAATCCATCAGCAGCACTTCTGTCAGAAGCTGGCGGTTCAGGTTTTGATCCAGCCAACTCAGCCCTTGTTCCATATTGGCGGTGCAGGTATGCGCTTCGCGCGCTCCTACCATGCCGGCGACAAAACGGATCACTTCTTCCTTTTCCAGATTTATAAGCGGCGCTTCCGCTCCAGAGGCTACCAACAGAACATCCCGCCAAAACGACAACCATACCTGGTAAATTTCCCGGATTTCATCACGTTCCTTTTTGCGGAATGATTCCGCATAAACAAACCGTTCACGCCGGGAGCTTTCCAGCAAACGCAGCAAATCCTCCGCCCGTTCGCGGTATGCTTCCAGTGCGTCCGGTTGATTGTGCAAGAACAAAGCTTTGCCTGTCCTTCCGCCAGAGAGATGCGCCAGCATGTTTGCTTCTTGAATTGGAATCTGCCAGTGTTCTTGCAAAGCTTCCGCCAGCTTGTCAACGGAAAGCGGCCGCAGCCGCAACACCTCGCAACGCGAGACGATGGTCGGCAGCAAGTTTTCAGCTGAATCGGCCGTCAGAAGCAAGATCACCCTATCCGCGGGTTCTTCCAGGGTTTTCAAAAGCGCGTTCTGCGCGCTGGGGTGGGCTTCCTCAAAACGCAGCAGCAGCGCCACCCGGTAATTGGCTTCGTAAGGTGTCAGTGAAAGCGTGTGCTGTAGTTCCCGCACCTGGTCTACTTTAAGCGTTCCGCCGGTGGTTTCCGCTTCAACAATGGAAAGATCGGGCTGCTGCATCCGTTCGATCTGGCGGCACATCCGGCAGCTGCCGCAGTACTCACCAGGGGCCGGCGGTTGCAAACAGTTCAATGCCTGAGCAAAGCGCAGGCTCAATGTGCGCCGCCCAACCCCGGGTGGGCCGGTCAACAGGTAAGCATGCCGCGTCTGTCCCCGCGCGATATGCTGTTTCAACAGGGTCTCTGCCCATTCATGTCCCAACACATTCCAGTTCATGTCATGGATTGTAGCGCAGACCCGGCAGATTGACAACTGCGCCAAATTCACTGATTTAAATCTTTGAAACACAGACTATTTTCCGATATACTGGTGGTGTTGCAAAAAGCCAGACCTGCATAGCAAAATCAGGAGCATATTCATGTCCATGATTCGTACCGATATCGCTGTGATCGGTGCCGGCCCTGCCGGTTCCATTGCCGCTCAACGACTGGCCGCCGCTGGCGCTCAGGTGATTTTGATTGAAAAGGATTCTTTCCCTCGCGACAAATCCTGCGGGGATGGCGTCACCTCTGAAGGATTAGATATCCTGGCCGCGATAGGCCTGGCGTCCTGGGCCGCTCAATTTCCCGAAATGGCCGCGCTGCGCCTGACCTCGCCGGACGGGCAGGTGTTGGACATTGATTTCAACCAGAATGATGGGGGCTGTGTGGGGCGGATTATCCCCCGCTATCAACTGGACGAACAGCTTGCCAGACACGCGGCAGAGTCTGGCGCAGTCCTTCTGGAAAATGCTCAGGTAACCGCAGTGGAACAGCATGAAAACCAGACCATCCAGATCACCGCTGGAAAACAAATCATCGAATCCCGGCTTTTGATCCTGGCCGATGGCAGCCATGCCCCGGTCACCCGCCGTCTGGGATTGGTGCGCACCAAACCCGAGCTCTCAGCCATACGGCAGTACTTTAGAGGAGATATCGAAGCCGGTGGCTCGCTCGAAATCCACTACACTCCTTCCATCCTCCCTGGCTATACCTGGCTGTTCCCGGTCGGCGACGGCCGGGTCAATATCGGCACCGGCAGCTACAGCCGCCGCATCGCGCAGGGAGAAATCAACCTGCATACAGAGCTCAACCGATTTTTAGCCTGTCACCCCGTAACCGCAGACCGCCTCCAACTGCTCAAACCCGCTGGCCCACTCAAAGGACACCCCCTGCGAACCAACCTGAATGAAACCCAAACTCACGCCGGTGGCATTCTGGTGGCTGGCGACGCAGCCGGCCTGGTGAACCCTTTCACAGGGGTGGGCATCGGGCAGGCCATGGGCAGCGGTGAACTGGCCGCCCGCCACGCGCTGCAAGCCCTGCAGAACGGCAATTTCATGGCGGAAAACCTGGCAACCTACACCCGGGACCTGCAGGCGCGCTACGGGACAGACCAAAAAGCCGCCCGAACACTGCGCGACTGGCTTTCACCCACCCCGGTACTCAACTGGCTTTTCCGCAGGCTGCGTCAGAATGAACCCCTCGCCTTGCTCCTGGGACATATCATCTTCGGGAAACGATCACCCCGGCTGGCCCTCCGCCCAAAAACCTGGCTCCAGCTTTTCCAATGACCTTCCAATTCTCAAACATCTGATCTGTCACAGCATGGTATCGCTTGTTGGTACGTTGTATTCCACCCTTCAACCTTGTATACTGGGAATAACCATTTTTGGCAGGTCAGACTAATCGATTCCCTACCCAACGCCTCATCAAAAACACTACACCTTCCACATTACCAAAACTGTTCACTCCACAAGAAGTCAAAAACGGAATACCTTCAGCCTCCTGTCAGGCCTGGCACTGTGTTCAAATTTCTTAAGAACTGATTTTGGGAGGTTACCATGTCTGAAACCGTAAACTTTCAGCTAGAAAAAAAGAGGAATCCCCTAAGGCCTTCAAAAGATGACCCCTGGTTGACTTATCTGGCAAAACTGGTTGTTATCGGCGTTTTCTCTCTTATCGTGTTTTTGCTGGTTTTTTCAGTGGCTCGGCAGGCAATTTACAAAATTCGCCCTTACGAACGGGGGCTGCACTTGCGCGGCGGGCGATTCATCGGAGTGGATATGCCCGGATGGCATATTCGCATCCCATTTGTGGATACCACCATTGGAATTACCATCGGCGAACGAGCCGGAGAGATTGAACAACTGGCCGCGATGACCTCAGATGATGTCATCATGGATGTATCACTCCTCTACACATACCGGATATCAGACCCGGTCCAATACGAATTGGAAATCGAGGATCCAGACCGAATCGTTGCTGAGTTTGTCAAAGCAAAACTGCGGGATGTCGTTAATACCAAAGACATGACCAACGTCATGCACAACCGTGTTGCCATTAATGAAGAATTGATGGCCGCTTTAAGAGAAAAAGAGGCTCGATATGGCATAGAATTCGTTCTGATTCAGATTCAGAGCGCTTCCCCACCCACTGAAGTGGTCAATGCCATCAAAGACCGTATGGTGGCCCTCCAGCAGGAACAGCAGGCCCAGGCCGAAGCATCCCAAAGCCGGACCCTGGCGGACAGCCAGTTCTACGCGGCTCAAAAAACCACCGATAGCGAAGCCTATCAAATTTCCAAGATCGCAGAAGCGGACGCAATGCGAATCAACTTAACCGCGGCAGCCCAGCAGAAAGCCATCCAGGCCCTAATGGATGAGTTAGAAACCCGCGGTACTTTAGGAGAAGACTATCTTCAGGTGCTGATCGCTCAAGAACTGCGTGAAAACAGCAAATGGATCATCACCAACGGAGAAACCCTGCCAGTCCTTGATTTGGGTGCAACGCCCTGATCTCACTTGAAAATTCATGGGCTGTTATTGCTTCTCATCTCACAAGCTGGATATCCGCCCTGGGTGCATTGTGGATTCAACCAGATCCATGCTTTGCTTTATAATCACTACATCACCATCATCTAACATCCGGACAGCATGAAAGAGGGAAATCCATGCACACAAAAGCAGACAACCCAATCACATTGCTCCAAAACAGGAATGCCCTGCCGCTGATCGAAACCTATTTCCAGTTTACCCAACTCAAACAGCTCTACCGCCAGGGCTGGCTTAAACGTGGTGTGCCAATCGGGCGCTGCGAGAGCGTCGCTGAACACACCCTGGGAGTGGCTGTGCTGGCCATGCTGCTCGCGGATAGCGCTTTCCCGGAGCTGGACCCGCTCAAGGTCCTGCGCCTGGCCCTGCTGCACGACTTTGGTGAGATTGACGCCGGCGATTTCACCCCGGTGGATGACGTCTCAGCGGAGGAAAAGCACTATTTGGAAAAAGAGTCTGTTCTGAACGCCCTCTCCGGCCTGCCCAATGGCGCCGATTATCTCGCGATTTGGGAAGAGTATGAAAAGGCCCAATCACCTGAGGCGCGCTTCGTCCGCCAGGTAGACCGGCTGGAAATGGGCCTGCAAGCTGTCATCTATGAGATGCAGGGACTATTGGAGACCGATGAGTTCCTGCAATCCGCCAGCCGTGCCCAACAATCCGAACCGCTGCAGGCTGTCATCGCTGAGCTTTTTCGGCTGAGGGAAGGGGATGTCTAATGCCCATCACCATCCGCGCGATGCACAATGGGGACTGGCCCACCGTCCGTGCCATCTTCCAGGAGGGCATCGACACCGGCGTTGCCAGCCTGGAAACCCGCGTCCCTTCCTGGGCAGACTGGGATGGGGGTCATCTGAAGGTCTGCCGTCTGGTCGCGGTCAGGCAGGGTGTTGTTTTGGGCTGGGCGGCGCTCAGCCCCGTCTCCAGGCGGCAGGCGTACGCCGGGGTGGCCGAGGTCAGCGTGTATGTGGCCGCCTCCGCGCGCCGGCAGGGCGTTGGCCGGACGCTGCTCCACCAGCTGACCGACCACTCGGAGCGGGCCGGTTTGTGGACGCTCCAGGCGGTGATCCTGGCCGAAAACCAGGCCAGTATTGCCCTGCACGGCACCTGCGGCTTCCGTCTGGTGGGACATCGTGAGAAAATTGGATTGCGGCAGGGACGGTGGCATGACACCGTCCTCATGGAGCGCAGAAGTCCTGCCCTGATAGTTGAAAATCCAGGGGACACATAAACACCTGGCTTACCCGATTTCCAATCTCTTGTTGACACATCATAAGGCCAGACGGTACAATCAGGCGTCATGGATTATTTAAAAACACTTAACCCCCAACAACATGAAGCGGTCACAATCGGGAACGGGCAGGTGCTGGTGCTGGCCGGCCCGGGCTCCGGAAAAACCCGCGTCCTTACCCAGAGGATTGCATATCTGGTTAACGAGATGGGTGTTCAACCTTCCCACATCCTCGCTGTAACTTTCACCAACAAGGCTGCCCGCGAGATGGGCGAGCGCATCCAACCCCTCCTGGGGATACCTGCGGGGGGAATGTGGCTGGGCACTTTCCACGCCATGTGCGCCCGGATCATGCGCCGCGAAGTGGCACATCTGCCCCTGGAATCCAACTTCACCATCATGGACGCCGATGACCAGCTCAGTTTGATCAAGCGTGCGCTCAAAGAATTGAACCTCAACGACAAGGTCTACCGCCCCGGCAGCGTGCATGCTGCCATCTCCAACGCCAAGAACAACCTCTACACTCCCGATGACTTCCAAAAAGCCGGAAAAAGCTACCGCGACGAGGTCATCGGGCGGGTTTACACCCGCTACCAGCAGTTCCTGCGCGCCAGTAACGCGGTGGATTTTGACGATATGTTAATGATGACCGCAGAACTTCTGGTTGACCAGCCAGAAGTTCGCGAACGGTACGCCCGGCGCTTTGAACACGTCCTGGTTGATGAATTCCAGGATACCAACGAAGCCCAGTACGAACTGCTCCGACTGCTCTCCTCTTCCCACCACAATCTCTTTGTGGTGGGGGATGAAGACCAGTCCATTTACCGCTGGCGGGGCGCCGACTACCGTAACGTGCTCCGTTTTGAAAAAGATTACCCCGAATCCCAGAAAATTCTCCTGGAGCAGAATTATCGTTCCCCACAGAACATCCTGGATGCTGCCCGCGCTATTATCGATAAAAACACTTACCGCACCCCCAAGCACCTCTTTACCGAACGCGGTGCCGGGTCGCCTCTGGTGCTGCACGAAGCCGAAGACGACCGCGCTGAAGCCGCATTCGCGGTGGATACCATCCGCCAGATGGTCGACCGCGGCGAGGCCCGCGGCGGCGATTTTGCCATCATGTACCGCACCAACGCCCAGTCCCGTCTGCTGGAAGATGCCTTCCTGCGGGCCGGCATGGCTTACCGCCTGGTTGGGGCGCAGCGTTTTTACGGCCGCCGCGAAGTGAAAGATATCATCGCCTACCTCCGGCTGGTGCACAACCCCGCCGAGGAAGTCAGCCTGACTCGTGTGATCAATGTCCCCACCCGGGGGATCGGAGATAAAACAATCGCCGAGCTGCGGATGACCGCCCAGCAAATCAACACATCTCCCGGACTGGTGCTGCTTGATTTAGGCCGCAATGGAAGCCGTTCGCCGTTCTGGAACGCGTTTTCCGGCCGGGCCGCTGCCGCGCTGGAAGGGTTTGGCACCATGCTATTTGGCTGGCGCGAGCAGGCTCAAACCCAGCCCCTGCCCACCCTGTTCGACCGGATTCTGCTTGACTCCAATTACGAATCGTATATCAACGACCAGACCGAGGAAGGTCTCAGCCGCTGGGAGAACGTCCAGGAGCTGCGCCGGATCGCTTATGAGTATCAGGAAAAAGGATTATCCGAATTTCTGGAAAACCTGGCACTGGTCTCTGACCAGGACACCCTTGAGGAACGAATGGACGCTCCGGCGCTGATGACTCTGCATGCCGCCAAAGGGCTGGAATTTGAGCAGGTTTTCATCATCGGACTCGATGAAGGGCTGCTTCCGCACAGCCGTTCTCTGGAAGACCCGGAAGAAATGGCCGAAGAACGGCGCCTGTTCTACGTTGGGCTGACCCGCGCGAAACACCATGTTTATCTGGTACGGGCTGAACAACGCAGCACCTACGGCCAGTTCCAGCTCAGCGAGCCTTCGCGCTTCTTGAATGACCTTCCCGATCACTTGCTCCAGCACTTCGGCCTGCGGCGGACAGCCCGCCAGCCAGCCGCGCGCTGGGGAGATTCCACCCGCTGGGAATCCAGGATCCGCCAAAGCGCTTCACAGCCACAGCGCGCCGCCGCTATCCTGGAGACAAAATACAAACCGCTCATGCGCGTGCAGCACGATACCTGGGGAGAAGGCATTGTGCTGGAAAGCCGGATCCAGGATAACGATGAAATTGTTACCATCAATTTTGAATCCGTCGGACTCAAACGGCTGGCGGCTTCCATCGCTGTTCTTGAAATCCTCCAATAAAGATTGCAGCCCGCAAATGGAAATCATCCCAGTTACCTTGTTCAGGATCAAAATCTGATAAACAGGGGAACCATCAACTTGATAAAATTAAACCAGGACAAGTGCTTCACTCTTGTCCTGATTCAGATCAACAAGTCCCCAACTTGTTGCCAGATATCCCTTTTTCACCTGACCGCCTCCAGTTTAACCCCGCGTGCTTGAACGTTAGGGATAATTAAACCGGTTTAATACGTTTTTTACAAACAAAAGTATACAACACACCTTTTTAGTTTACAAGGATGAATTCTGTTATCTGTTATTCACAGATGAAAATGTCAGGGTGAATTTTGTTATAATACATTAAATCGTGTTTATTGAACTTCTCTGTCAATTTCACCACTTCAACCAATTCATCTTTTCAACACTTATTTATTGATTTTTTTACTGGAAAGTAGAATGAACCCCAAATTTAATGTTGGACGCAAACTTCATGAAATCAGAAAACAAAAGCATCATTCGCTTCGCTCACTGGCCGACCAGTGCGATTTAACGGCAAATGCCATTGGAAAAATTGAACGCGGTGAAGTTTCGCCAACCATCAACTCTTTGGAAACGCTGGCTCAAGCCCTGGGAATTGATATTCTGGAATTCTTTTTTCAGGATACTGAAAAAGATGTCGTCCTGACGCGAAACAGCACTCTCATGGAAATCTCGGAACAAAACCTCAAAACCCAGAACCTGGGGCAGGGGTTGAAAAATCAGGTACTGGAACCTTACCAACTGACCATCCTGCCGCACACTACGCTTTCAGAAGGATCTGTGTCGGAATACGGTGAAGTTTTTATGCGTTGTTTGTCAGGCGCAATAGAACTGTTCGTTCACGGTGATAATTTCTTCCTTGCGGCTGGCGACAACCTGTTGTTTAAATCTTTTACGCCTTATACCCTCCGGAATTCCTCCGACCGGCCTGCCATCCTGTTGGTTGTTTTTCAGGCACCGCTTGGCAGTCACTTTGGACTGCGTCATATGTCATAAAACAAAAAACTCTTTCCATAATCCTCGACTGAAAAGGGGGTACAGTGAACCAATCCTCTCCATTTACTTTCGTGACCACGTTTTCTAAATCGGCAACGCCCATGATTCTCACCGACACTGCCGTCAGCGCTGTCTTGTCGATCAACGCCGCCGCCATACATTATCTCAACACCCTGCGAATTTATATCGCTTCATCCAAAGAACTGATCAACCTCTTGCAATCCTTCACAAAAGGAGCCATTCCCTCTCCGCAGGGCGCGCTGGTATTTCAGCCTGCCTTGAAAAACAGTGCAGACCAGCCTGTCGGGCTGACTGTTTGGCTACAACAAGAATTTCTCTCAGGCAAACCCGTTTTGCTCTTTTCGATTTCGGACTCAACGCAAGCAGCAGATCTGAAGAAAAAATCGCCTTCCTCAGATACCGCTTCTCCTGTTCTGCTGCTTGGCGTCGCCGCTGAAGGTACAATTGAATTTATCAATCGTAGTGTGCCGGGTATCGGCATAGATCAGATACTCGGCAGCAATATCGATAACTGGACACTTCCCGAACAATTTGGAGACATCCGCCAATATGAATTAGCCATTGAAACGATGCGGCCAGTTATCTATCAAAGCAAGCTGATGGGACCCAACGAAATTCCCCTTGAGGCAAAAATCTACCTATCCCCAATCTTTGAGCGGGAAGCGTTGACCGGATTCGTGATTACCGCTGTACCGCTCTATCAATCCTGACAGGATAAATACTGAAAGGTTGTCAGAATCAAAAAATCGTCCGATCCATAAACCGGACGATTTTTGTTAATGTATTTTATCAAACGCTTATTTTACTTTTACTTCTTGGGTGCTTTCCCACAAGCCATGAATATTGCACATTGCCAGCGCGTGAAAAGTTCCTGGCTGCATCACCTTGACAGAAGTGACAAAAAATGGATTCGTGTACACGGGGCCTTCATTCGCGCCTTTTACGGAAGCGCCATGCGCATTGAATTCATAGCGTCCCACCTCATAGGTGAATTTGTCGCCCTCAGGTTTAAAGAATAAAGAAATCCAGCTGATATGGTGTTCAGTTGTATTGGGGTGCCCAATCTCTTCACCAATATTGACTTTCACCTCGAAAAACTCGCCGGCCGTCACTTCCTCCGGGCAATGGATCACCGGAGAATGTTTTTCTTTTTTCCAATCTGCTTGTTGAACTTGATCACCTAAATAGGACATATTTTTTCCTCCTTCAGATCTGATATCTGGATTAAATGCATCATTGTCTCTAGTATAGCATCAAATACCACAATTTTGGTACACTATTCAAGTCCCATTTCTCCTAATGTCAACGGAATTTCCAGTTCCTGGTTATCGCGCACAACTTTGATCTCAACAACCTGTCCGGGCTGATACGCAAACAGCGCATTCGCGAAAGAATTCTGTTCATCAATCATCCGGTCCCCAATTTGTGTCAAGATATCTCCTTTTTGCAGACCACCCAGCTCAGCCGGGCTGCCTTTCGAAACATCCATAATGTACACCCCCCACTCCACCGGAAGTCCATACCGCTGCGCAATGGCCGGTGTAATGGCCTGCCACCGGATCCCCAAATAAGGCCGGGCAAAATACCCATTTTCAATCATCTGTTCGGCAATAATTCGGGCAGTATTGGCTGGAATCGCAAACCCCAGACCTTCCGCCACCGAAGAACCGCTGCTGCGCACAATTGCCACATTGATCCCAACAACCTCTCCTGCCAGGTTGACCAGCGGGCCACCAGAATTCCCCTGGTTGATTGCCGCGTCAGTCTGGATCAGGTCCTCCATCTGGTACCCGCTCCCGGTGTCCAGCATCCGGCCAGTCGCGCTCACCACACCCACCGTAACCGAATTTTTAAAAGTGCCCAATGGAGAGCCGATTGCAATCACAGTTTCACCAGATTTAATCTGGTCAGAGTTACCAAGCAATGCCACGGCAGGCATATTTCCTTCCGCCTGAATCACAGCTAAATCCGAGAACTCATCCAAACTGATCACCTCAGCGGGTATTTCAGTCCCATCCGAAAGGATCACCACCAGCTCCGTGGCACCTTCAACGACGTGATTGTTGGTCAGGATGTACCCATCAGGTGAAATGATCACCCCGCTGCCGCTGACCTGTTGGTCTACTGCCCGGCCAAAAAATGTCATCTGCCCAGCTATTGTGCCTTCTATCGTCACCACCGCCGGGCCGACAGATTCAACGGTTTGTGTAATTGCGGTGTCAACCTGTGTACTGGAAACTTCCAGACGCTGGCTTTGCTGCGACAGTGCCGCAGGAACCGGGGCGGCTTGTTCAACAGCAAACTGCTGCGATAAATTCCTGCTGACAACATAGCCCCCCACAACTGCGCCTCCCAAAGCGCTGACTCCCGCTACCACAAACACCAATACCAGATACAAAAATTTTTTCAGTGTATTGGAAGAATTAGAAGATAAATTTGTGTTCATTACAAGCCGCCTGTAGGTAGAAACAATCCCTCGATTTATTTCTGTATCAGAATATAACTCTTTGAATTGTCCCATTAATTCGAGATTATAGCATTTTGTCATCCAAGGTTATTGGGTCAAAGAGTGAATTTTTAAGTGATTCTTACAGAATTCAAACAATTTCTGAAAATATCTCCTCATTTTCTTCTCATTGGGGCGATGATTCACAATGATCGGGTAAACGTTGACAGACCACCTTCCTTACGGTATCCTTAACGCACGTCCGAGTGGGACCGGCGCGGCAGAAACCACCAAACCCCGCCAGATCTGAGAGGAAGCAACGGTAAGGAGGTCACTCTGGGCGCCGCCGGGATACCTGCTCGGGCGTATTTTATTCGCATTGAAACGGAAACCTTTCAACATGGAGAAGAATTCCCCCCCCGTTTGTTCCTACGAAGGCTCAGATTACCAATCCACCTTTTGGGATCAGGGAGAGCGTGCCTACGAAGATGCCGCCGAGAAAGCAGCGCTCAGGCGGCTGCTTCCCAATGGCGGCAGGCTGCTGCTTGAATTGGGCGCCGGGGCAGGACGAAACACACCGCGTTACACCGGTTTTGAGCAAATTGTCCTGCTGGATTATTCTCATACCCAGCTCGAACAGGCCAGACACCGGCTTGGTACCAGCGAGCGCTACCGCTACGTGGCCGCCGATATCTACCATCTTCCCTTTGTTAGCGGATTGTTTGACACCGCCACGATGATTCGCACCCTTCACCACATGGCAGATGCCAAACGGGCCTTGGATCAGGTGCGGCAGACTCTACAGCCCGGCAGTGCCTTCATCCTCGAATTTGCCAACAAACGCAACCTTAAATCGATTTTGCGTTATTTTCTCCACCAGCAAACATGGAATCCCTTTACTCCAGAGCCAGTTGAATTTGCCGCGCTGAACTTTGATTTTCACCCGCAAACCGTCCGTGCCTGGCTTCAGCTCAGCGGCTTTGTTATTGAACAGCAGCTGACCGTATCCCATTTCCGGGTTGGTTTTCTTAAACGCGCAGTGCCGCTCAAACTGCTGGTCTGGCTGGATTCCATTCTCCAACCTACTGGCAGTCTCTGGCAGCTTTCTCCAAGCGTCTTTGTGCGCAGTAAGGCCGTTGGAGAAACAACTGTCGCTCAACCCGGCACGTTCTTCCGCTGCCCCGTTTGCGGCAACCCGCTCCCCGACACCCCGCCGGAACTGGTTTGCCCTGACTGCGGGCGAACTTACCCTGTCACAGACGGTATCTACGATTTTCGTATCGATCAAGATTGAATCACAAAACGCCAGATCTATTGAACTGGCGTTCTTTTTTCATCTTTGCGGAATGGCGTTGCGAAATGGCTAAACCTTTTCAATCACCCAGAAGTGCGATAACCCAAAAACCCGCAGCGGTGTTTTCTCAAGAAACTGCAGCACCGCTCGCAGCATTTTCCCCGCTGTGGGGTACCGGGCAATAATATTGTCATAGGCTCCAAATACGGTGGCCCGGCGAACAAAACGTACTGGCAGCCCTTCGAACAATCGCCGCAAATCTCCACGGGTATAAACGTTCACATGGGGGGCCAGTTGATCGCGCCAGCGGCGTGGGAGATAATTGACCAGCGGAATATTTCCGAAATGATACTTCCCTTTCCAGTAAACGCCATGGGTTTCAAAAGGATAACTGCGGTTTGGGCAAAATAACACCAGCCTTCCGCCTGGCTTCAATACCCGGATAATCTCCCGGATAGTCTGCCTGTCATCCTCAACATGCTCCAGAACTTCATGATTCAGGACCAGATCAAAACTGTTTTCCATGAGCGGTAAATGTTCTCCAACACCGCATAACACTGTCAGGTTCAACGCTGCCGCCTGCTGCACCCGCTCCAATTCCACATCCAGCCCCACCGCCAAAGCCGCGCTTGGAGCCAGGTGTGAAAGATAAGCTCCAACACCACAACCATCCACAAATACTCGGCCAGTATGGCGTTCACCAGCCGCTTCCAGAATCATTTGAAGGCGGCGCACCTGACCATCGCGCCACACATAGGAAGGCTCTCCGCGCAGCGCAGCCTTTTCAGAGTGTTGTCCCATGTAATCTCAGCTTTCTTTCAAAAAAGGTACCCAGGCCAGCACAGATGAGCCTTCACCCGGTTCTGTGGATAGATCCACATCGCCCCCAACATTACGCGCGCGGGTGCTCATGTTAGACAGGCCATGCCCCAGAGTCTGCTGAACCTGATCCAGATTAAACCCTCGCCCGTCATCACGGACTTCTAACAACGCTCTATCGGCTGTGCTCCACAAATTAACGTGTACATGAGTCGCGTGGGCATGTTTGGCAATATTTGCCAGTGCTTCCTGACAGATGTGGAACAGCGCCATGGCTTGAGCATCCGGGAGGTCTGCCAGACCATCTGAAGGCCCCTGAAGAGACACTTCCACCAGTGTATTAGCTCGGAATTCACTGACCAGACGGCGCACACCCCGCATTAGATTCTCATCGTGAAGCTGGTGAGGGCGTAAATCCAGGATATACGAGCGGATATCCCGGATAGTGCTGTTCAGGTCTTCAATGGCCTGTTCAATTCGTTTGTAGGCTTTGTCCGCGTCATCCGCCATCAACAAGCGGGCGTGCTCCAGGATCAATCCTACACCATAGATGGATTGAATGACACCATCGTGCAGGTCCATCCCGATTCGCTCTCGCTCTTCCAGAACTGCCAGACGCCGCTGTTGCATATTGAGATGAACATTTTCTATGGCCATCGCGATCCAGGATGTGATCGCAGATAGATATTGCTCTTCAAGGAGTTCAAGAGGTCTGTTTCCTCGCGTCCCCACACACAACACACCCAGAACACCCTGACGGCCGGTCATCGGCAAACAGATAATTTCTCCCAGCCCACCTTTTTCCACTCCCTCAGCCAGGTCGTGCCCGTTCATCCTGGTTGGAAGCTGGATACGCTGAATGTCGGCTTTCTGAACCGTCTTTCCAATCAAACCTTCCCCAATCCAGAAACGGGGTTTATGCCACAACGCAGGGACGGAGGACCCGCTGTGTTTGACAAGGCTGAACAGCTTGCGGTCATCCTGACCCAGGAAAACCTCAACCACTTCCAACCCGATATTTTCAAGGATGTAAACCAATCCCTTATCCAGGATCTGATCGATGTCAGTTGAAGTCACGAGAGATGAAGCAAGATCATTTAACTGTAATAAATTTTCATTGCGATGCGACAGTTCTTTATATAAACGGGCATTGGATATCGCGATCGCGGCGTATGCCGCCAGCATCTCAATGACCTGTTCATCCGCTTCGGTAAAATCGAGACCATCCGCTTTGTTGGTGATATAAATCTGCCCGAGCTGCTTGTTCCCGGTTAGGATTGGGACACCCAAAAAGGATGTCATGGCCGGATGGTGCTTCGGAAAACCACTGCTTCGGGGATCATCCGCAATATTTGAAACGCGGACAATTTTTTTGGAGTTCATTAAATCGCCTAGCAGTCCCACGCCCTGTGGTGGATGGGCCATCTTGTTGATTTCCTCTTTCGTCATCCCTACCGGCACAAAGTGGGAAAGCCCGCCATTTTCCCCCAAAACGCCAACCGCGGCATATTTCGCATCAGTTTGGCGGCACGCTTCGCTGGCAATCCGTTCCAGCAAAGACTCCAATGAGATATCACGAATCAGATCAAGGCTGGCACGATGCAGTGCAGCCATTCGCTCTTCAAGTTGCTCACAAGATAGCATAACCATTACGTAAACCGCCTAAATTGTACTTGAATAACTTCGTTATCGTCAAATATTTCACAAACCGTTTTTGTGTTTAAATCAGACAAATTTGTCCTATATATTTTAACACAAAATCACTCTTTATTGTCCAAAATCATCAACTTGCGTCAAGTGTTCCAAAACCAATTTCCAGTTTCCCATCGCGAATCGCCTGGTCAATCGGCAAAATTTGAAATGCTTCGGTATAATAATTCAGATTGGAGGAAAAGCGATGGCTGAGCTGATCAATTCTCGCAAACAAGAGGAAAATCTTCGTAAAGAAGAGGGCAGAATGCCGCCCGGACAATCGCTGGCACGGCGGCTTCCCATTCTGCACTATGGTGCAGTGCCAGTGTTCGAACCTGGATCCTGGAATTTTCGAGTATGGGGAGAAGTCGAAAAACCGCTTACCCTTTCCTGGAAAGAGTTCCAGGATTTACCGCGCACAACGCTCAAAATGGATGTGCACTGTGTAACCCGCTGGAGCAAACTGGACACCACCTGGGAAGGGGTATCCGTCAGGACATTGATCGAATCGGGGTTAGTGAAACCGCTTCCCACAGCGCGTTTTGTTTTGCAGCACGCTGAAATGGGATATACTACTAACCTTCCACTGGAAATCGTACTGGCTGATAACTTTCTGCTGGCTACGGCCTTTGAAGGCCAGCCCCTTACACCGGAACATGGGGCACCGCTGAGGGGAATTGTTGGCGCGATCCCTGACCGACCCCACCTCAAAACGCCCTATTTTTGGAAAGGTGCCAAGTGGCTGCGCGGTCTGGAATTTCTTTCAGAAGATCAGCTCGGTTTTTGGGAGCAGGCTGGATACCATAACGAAGGCGATGTTTGGAAAGAACAACGCACCGCCTGATCATCATGTCCTAAAAACACAACCGGTTTCAATAAAATGCCGCTCTGGATTCACCTGTCTGGAGCGGTTTTTTTGAACAATGATCCATTGGTTATTTCTGTGGGCGCGGGCGGTGCATCTCAATCCGGCGAAACACTTCAATGAATTTCATCTGCATCAAAGCTGGCAGATGCCGGTCATTCAAAGCAATATTTTCAGTATAAGTATCCATGTCGTGGAAATGCCGGTACAGGTGACCCAAAAGCGCTTTCGCCACCCGGGCTGGCTCACCGCGCTCTGTGTAAAAATTGAAGTGGGAAAGCAGCTGTTTCTGATGCCGGAAAACCATCCAACCCGAATCACCTTCGTGCAATTCGACCCTGAGAGCCATCACATCCCCGGCATTCCAAAGCGACTCAATTTCATTGGTCCACGCCTGACCGGCAGGAATATGCTCGGAAAATTGCGCCAGCGCCTGATCCACCTCATACCAGGTTGGAACGCCATCAGGTTCTGCTTCAATTCCTCCGGGTGCCCGCCTCAGAACCAGTAAAACCCGCGTTTCCCGAAAGCCGCACTTCAAAAACAGCTGGTGAGCAGGGGTATTCCCCGAGATGACTTCCAGAATAGAAGTTTCCAATCCCATTTCATCTGATCTGCCCAACATATAGCGCAGGATCTGCTCACCCGTGCCTACTTTACGATGCACAGGCAGCACACCTAATCGGGTGATCCAGCTGCGGTTTTTCCGCACGCCCAGCATCCCCAGACCCAGCATGGTCTCATCTTCCATCGCCACAACCGAACGCTCCAGGTCCACGTCATAAACATCGACATATGCCTGTAAACGTGCCGCGTTCATTGGCATGGGAACCAGATAATCCACCCGGGTCTGGTTATAGGCATCCGTAAGCTGTTGGATGGAAAAATGGCTGGCTGGAATGAGGTTAATGGTCATTGGATAGGTCAGATTTGATTAAGTTATTGAAAAAGCGGTTCATTTCCCTGGCCCCGGCTGAGAAAATGGTTAACCGTCTGGATAAATTGGCGAACGTTCAAGGGTTTTCCGATAAACGCGTCGCAGCCGTAAGCGTCGACCATCTGTCTGGCTGTTTCTTCCGGCCAGGCTGTGACCACAATGATGGGTACATCCTGCAGATCCGGTTCCTTGCGCAGGTAACTGACCAGCGTCTGCCCATCCATATCCGGCAAACCCAGATCCAGCAAGATCAAGGAAGGTTTTTGTGCTCTGGCTTGCTGAAGACCAGCCTCAGCAGTATCGACCCAGACCACATCAAGCCCCTGAGAGCCAAGGGCTTTTTTTACCAGAACTGCGTTATCGGAAATATCTTCAATCAGCAGAATCCTGGACATCTTTTCATCCCGATTAGTTGAATTTTTAATACCATTCACCATTATATAACACGTTCAACCGTATTTTAATCCACAGAACAGGTGTCAACTGGCTGTAAGGTTTGGTAGGTACCTGGTCAGTGGAATAGTCTTGCTGGAGTGGGGCAAAAAACCTCTTGACAGGCGCGCAAGAACGAGATAAAATTTCGTGTACAATGATACAATCATACAATGATACAATTTAACGAGGTGAAGATGGATGAAATCGAGATCGATTTTCGTGCTGAAGAACCAATTTACCTGCAAATCATTCAGCAAATTGAGTCGCAGGTACTCAGTGGCCTGCTGAAACCCGGCGACCAACTCCCCCCCGTGCGGGAGCTTGCTCAGGAACTGAATGTAAATTTCAACACTGTCGCGCGCGCCTACCGGATGATGGATGAAAATGGCTTAATCTCCACCCAGCAAGGCCGTGGCACTTTCTTACTCGAACTTCCATCCGAAGAAAAGAGCACCAATATGCGCTATCAAGCACTAGACAACTTTACCAAACATTATATTGAACAGGCCTTCCAGCTTGGCTTCACACCACATGACATTATAGACGCCTTCGAGAAGCAAATCAATCTTTTTGATGAAACCGCGCTAGAATCTTCCCCAGAAAGCAAGCTGCCAGGCAACCAAAGTACGGAGCAACCGCCGCCGCAATAAAGACCAGCCGTTATGGTCCCTGTCATTTTGCCTGTACCGTCCTTCCTAATTCCTCAGATAGCAAAAACACTTCCATGGACGTCGTCCTGTCCATGCGTGACGCAAGAAAGGTGATTTCATGAAAAAGCAAAACACACTCATCGTTATATCCATAATTGTATTGGCCTCCGTGATTCTTGGCATGGTCGCGTATCCCCACCTTCCAGAAACAACGGTTTCCCACTGGGATAACCAGGGTAATCCCAACGGCTATATGAGCCGGTTCTGGCAGGTGGCGCTGATTCCTCTGCTGATCGTTGGACTCACTGCTTTGTTGCTTGCCCTGCCGAACATCGACCCTCTGCGTCAAAACATCATTGGGTTTCAGGAAGAGTACAACAAATTTGTGGCCTTCATGGGGTTATTCCTGTTATACGTCCATACGCTTTCAATTTTCTGGAACCTGGGTAACAAATTCAATTTTTCCGCCTTAATGATTCCGGGGTTTGGCCTGTTCATTTTCTTTACCGGCACTTTACTTCAAAAAGCCAAAAGAAACTTCTTCATCGGCATCCGGACGCCCTGGACATTATCCAGCGACCTGGTCTGGGATAAAACCCATCAACTGGGTGGAAAACTATTTAAAATTTCCGGCCTGTTGGCACTGGGGGGATTTGTCTTTCCCGACCTATCCGTAACTTTTGTGCTGGTTCCACTGCTGGGATCCTCCCTCTTCCTGATCCTGTATTCGTACCTGATCTTCCGAAAAGGGAATCTGGCCATGTAACCTCGAGCGCCGATTCTAATGCTTGCGTATGTTTCACGTGAAACAGTATATAGAAAAGAAGCAACGCTGTTTCACGTGAAACATCTTAAAAGGCAAAACAACATGGAAACAATTATCACAGTAACCGATTTAACCCATCATTACGGCACTCAAACCGCGCTAAAAGGAATCAACTTCTCGGTTAACCGCGGCGAGGTCCTGGGTCTTCTTGGCCCCAATGGCGCCGGAAAAACAACTACCATCCGCCTGATAAATGGGATATTCAATCCCTCTTCGGGGAAGGTGTCTATTCTGGGGATGGACCCCACCGTCCACGGGGAACAGATCCGCAGCCGAACTGGTGTACTGACCGAAACCCCTGCCCTCTACGAACGGCTCACCGCCCGCCAAAACCTCGATTTCTTTGGCACACTCACGGACCTTCCGGCAGAACAAAGGTATGCCCGGATCAATGAACTGCTGTCTTTCTTCCAGTTAACGGAACGAAAAGAGGATCGAGTGGAATCCTTCAGCAAAGGCATGAAGCAGCGCCTGGCGCTGGCGCGGGCAATCCTGCACCACCCTGAAATCCTGTTTCTGGATGAACCCACTTCCGGGCTTGACCCCGAGTCGGCCAACCAGGTACATGAATTGATCCTGACCGCGAGAAACAACAACGGCCAAACCACAATTCTCTGCACCCATAATCTTTACGAAGCGCAGCGTCTTTGCGACCGCATAGCGATCATGAAGAAGGGCCAGATTGTGGCCTTTGGGAGTCTGGAACAACTCCGCCAGCGGTTTTCTCCAGGGATTGACCTGGAGATCAGGCTGGAAAGCGTTCTTCCAGCCGGTTCTGTCCAGGAGATTGTGCAGAACAGTGCGGTTTCCCAGGTCGCGGACACACATACAGCCATATGGAAGGTACATGTTGAGAATGAATCGGTTATTCCGGATATTGCGACTGATCTGGTCCGGCATGGGGCGCGGATCCTGGCTTTGCAACCATTCGAGGCCTCTTTGGAAAAAATTTACTTTTATTTGCAAAATAATGAACAGGCAGGCGCCGCATGAACACAAACCATATCATTGCAATTGCTAAAAAAGACCTTTTGGAAGTGCGGCAAAACCGCGCGGCATGGCTGCCTATGATGATTGTCCCCATCATATTCGTGATTTTGATTCCTCTGGCAATCATCCTGATCCCGCAGCACACCACGCTTCCTATGGAGGATTTTGTAAATGACCCGGATCTCCAGACCTTTCTGGCAAAAATGCCAGAAAGTATGGCCGCTGTCCTCAAAGGGAAAGATGAATTACAGGGGACGTTAATCCTCCTGCTGGGGTACATGTTTGCGCCCATGTTCCTGATCTTCCCCATGATGTTTTCAACCATTGTAGCATCAGAGTCTTTTGCCGGCGAACGGGAACGCAAGACTCTGGAGGCCCTGCTGTACACCCCTGCCTCTGACCGCGAACTTTTCCTTGGAAAGGTGCTGGCCGCGTTTATTCCCGCGGTTGGAATTTCGTGGTTCAGCTTCATGGTTTACAGCCTGGTGCTGAATATTGCCGGAGCGCCTATCTTTCAGCGCATCTGGTTTCCGCTTCCAACCTGGTGGGCGCTTATCTTCTGGATATCCCCTGCAATCGCATTGCTGGGAATTTGTTCAACCGTGTTGATTTCAGCTCGCGTGAAAACATTCATGGGTGCTTACCAAACCAGCAGTTCCCTGGTTATCATTGTGCTTGGGTTTATGTTTGGACAGATCAGCGGCGTGCTGTATCTCACTGTTGTGGTCGGGTTACTGGTTGGTTTGGTATTCTGGATCGTCTCCATCGCAATGTATAGTCTGGCTGTTAGATCCTTTAAACGCGACAAACTGCTGGTCGATGCAGACTGACATTAATATTTTAGTTATTACTATATCGGAAGGTTTCTATGTTAATTTTCAGTTTCATATTCGCAATTGTGGTCGAAATCGTTTTCCCCATACTGCTGGCGTTCTGGGTAACCCGCCGTTTTAAAACCGATTGGTTGCTGATCGGTGTGGGTGTGACTACGTTCCTTTTCTCCCAGATCATTCATATCCCCATCGTAACAGGTCTTACCGCGGCCGCTCAAAATGGCTGGATCTCTTTCCCATCTGGTATACCCGGACGATTGATCAACGCGTTCTTGCTGGGCTCGCTGGCAGGGCTTTGCGAAGAACCCACCCGCTGGATTGGCTATAAACTCTTGAAAAGCAAAGGAGATTCCTGGAAAGCTGCTGTTACCTTGGGTGTCGGGCACGGCGGTATTGAAAGCGTTGGTCTGGTCGGGTTCTCTGTGCTGGCCAATCTGGTGATCATGATTCTCGTCAGCAATTTTGGGGTAAGCATCCCGGGACTGACGGAATCTCAGGTTACCCAATTCTGGGCTTTACCATGGCATATACCGCTGGCAGGCGCTGTGGAGCGACTGATGGCTATTTTGCTGCATATTACCCTGTCCACATTAGTCTGGCTTTCCATCCGAAATAAAACGATCCTGTGGTTGCTGGCGGCGATTCTCTGGCACACGGTGGTTGATTTTGTGATTGTGTTTGCAGGCTCAATGGGTTGGACTGTCTGGGCGATTGAGGGAGTCATGGGTGGTATGAGCGTGCTGAATCTGGCAATCCTCTGGTTTACGCAAAAAAGTGAGGTCGCGGAACAGGTTCCAGTATAGAACATTTATTCTATTTTATACGTTTCGATACAAAATTTCTAATATTATTTTAATTTACATTATGTTATACTAACAGCAGCAAACGCTTGGGTGCCCCCCTCACCCTGGCGTTTGCTTATTTAAAGCTGATTTTTCCTGGCTATTCCTGTTTTCTCCCGATCTTATTTTTTTAACGCACTCAGAAGTTGTAAGAGTCTGGATCATTAAGACCTCTCCGCTGTAGGGCAAAGAGCATGAAAGCCGCCGCGGCTGCTGCCCACTCCACTGGCACAGATAAACTGGCAGAACGGATTACTCCTGAGTTGAAATCCCAAAACCGCCCGGTACGATCAACAGCCTTCTTTCCCCATTGAACAAGAACTACAACAGGCAAAAAGGACTTCACCAACATCTTCTCCTGATCAAAACTCCAATCTCTGGATGGGCGAGTTATGGTATCATTTTCCAAAACCAGCCAGGATACACTGTGAACATATTTGCTTTGTCAGTTGGATTGGGTTCAGCTTTGGGGCTCTGGCAGGTGGCCAGAACCGCTCCACCAAAAAATGCATTAATAAACGTGCAGATCGGTCTCCTGTCCCTTCTGGGCGGGTTGATTGGATCTCGCGCTGTTTTTGTCCTTACTCACAACACTTACTTTTTAAGCCATCCCGGAGAGGCCGCGCAATTCTGGCTGGGCGGGTTGTCCTGGCCTGGCGCAGTGCTTGGAATAACCATCAGTATTGCGATGATTGCGGTGACAAAGTACATTCCCCCGAGTAAATTATTCGACGACCTTTGCCCCTTGTTTCCCCCGCTGGCAATTGCCGGCTGGCTGGGATGCTGGCAAGCAGCTTGCGCCTATGGGGTTGTTATGCCGGGAACAGCCTTTTGGGGGATCGCCAGCCCGGATGAAGCAGGGGTTATCCTGAAAAGATTTCCAATCCAGTTGTTGGCGTCCCTGGCCTTACTATTTTATTTTCTATGGCTGGAAATCCAAATGAAAAAAACTTATCCTCCCGGCAGAAAAGCCTGGTTGTCTGGTTTGGGGATAAGCGGCATCATGGGCTTCTTCTCGTTTTTACGCGCGGACCCGGCGCCCATTTGGCTCGGATTGAGACTGGAAACCTGGGCGTCTATGGGATTTTTCCTGCTTTTTCTGGCGGCCCTTGTCTTGAATATTCACAAACAAAAGAGAACTGAAAAATTCATACGCAATGCCCTTTGAAGGAAATAAAAAATGAAGGTAAAACTTGCATTAGCGCAAATCAACACGAAATTGGGCCTGGTGAAGGAAAATCTGCAAAAACACCTCACCATCATAAATGAGGCTGCAGAGAAGGGAGCAGACTTACTGATTTTCCCGGAGTTATCATTAACCGGTTATGTGCTGCAAGACCTCGCGTCAACAGTCGCCCACCTGCCACGAAAGGATGATCCCCTTTTCCAGCCACTTTTAGAAGCCAGCCACAGACTGGACCTGGTGGTAGGATTTGTAGAAGAAGATATCCGTAACCGCTTCTTCATCTCATCAGCCTATCTGTCGCGGGGAGAATTTGTCCACATCCACCGCAAAGTTTATCTTCCCACATACGGCCTGTTTGATGAAAGCCGTTTCTTTGCCTGGGGAGATTCCATTGAAGCTTTCGATACCCGATTTGGCAGAGTAGGAATGTTGATTTGTGAAGATTTTTGGCACGCCTCTCCCCCTTATCTGCTGTGGTTGGACGGCGCGGATCTTTTTCTGTTTGTCTCCGCTTCACCGGGGCGAGGCCTGAACAGCAGTCCAAGGCTTGAAACGGCGCAGTGGGTAGACCACATCAATCGCGGCTACGCCAGCCTGTTCACCGCGTTCATCGCCCACACCAACCGGGTCGGGTTTGAAGACGGTCTCAACTTCTGGGGCGGCGCCGCGGTGTATGACCCCAACGGAAACATCGTAGCCCATGGCCCTTACCATGAGGAGGCCCTGACCATCACTGAAATTGACCTGAACCAGCTCCACCGCACCCGCGCCCGCCTCCCCCTGCTGCGAGATGAGCGCACCGCCCTTGTCCAACGCGAGCTGAACCGCATCCTCGGTCAGGGCGAAAACGCCTCCGGGCGCTAATCAATTCTATTTGTTCACGGAAAAATATGATGCTATCTGACCTGACCATCAACACAGATCTTGCCCGTCAAATCCTGACGGGTTTCATTCAAAGTGAAATTACCCGAACCGGTTTCAACCGGGCGGTAATCGGGCTTTCTGGCGGCATTGACTCCGCCCTTTCCTGCTATCTGGCTGCCGAAGCTTTAGGCCCGGAAAATGTCCTGGCGATCCGCATGCCATACAAAGCGTCGTCCAGAGAATCGCTTGAGCATGCCCAACTGGTGATTGAAGCCACCGGCGTGCAATCCATGACCGTTGAAATAACGGATATGGTGGACCCGCTGGTCGCCAAATTCCCGGAGATGGATCACCAACGAAAAGGGAATATAATGGCGCGGATGCGCATGATCATCCTTTATGATCAATCTTCTGCCTTCAAGGGACTGGTGGTAGGAACCAGCAACAAGACCGAAATCCTGTTGGGTTATTCGACCCTGTTCGGAGATTCAGCCTGCGCCCTGAATCCTATTGGCGACCTCTACAAAGCCCAGGTGCGCCAGCTTTCCCGCGCGCTGGATATCCCATCCATCATTATCGACAAGGCACCTTCAGCCGATTTATGGGCCGGACAGACTGATGAGGATGAATTGGGGTTTACCTATGAAGACGTTGACCAGCTCTTTTACCTGCTGATTGACCAGCGCTACACGCCGGAAGAATGTGTTGAAGCAGGTTTCCCTGAGAACTTTGTGCAGGGCGTGGTCAGCCGTGTGCGGCGCAATCACTTCAAACGCATCCTACCCCCGATCGCTAAACTCAGCAATCGCACCATCGGGTATGATTACCTTTACCTGCGGGATTGGGGAACATAGTAAACAGAAGCTGGAATTATCACAGGGAACATCAGCAAAGCGGCATTTTTGGGTTTGCAGAACAACGTCAGAACAACTGCTGCCATGCTACTGGCTGCAACATCCGGTCACTGACTGCCATAAAGCCTGCTAGCTTTCAGACAATCTGGTCCACAGGTCCAATTTCTCATCCATCTTCTTCTGGGTCAGAAGATATTCCTGGCTTAATTTTTGCGCTCTGGCGGGATCCAGCGTGCCCGACTCAAACTGCCGGGTGATCACTGCCATCTTTTCTTCCAGTTCAGTGATTTCGTCTTCCAGATTCTGCAAACGGTTGAGCCGCTTACGGGCTTCATTGGTTGAAACCCGGTTTCTTTCGTTCGCTTGAAAGGAATCTGGCCGGGTTTTTTCACTGGAAACAGATTGAGATTCATTCAACTCACTGGTTTCGGACTGCAAAGCCGAACGGTATTCGCTGTAAGAACCTTTGAATACCCGCAGGCGTTTGGCCTCCGGCAGCACCTCCCACACCTGGGTTGCCAATGCGTCAATCAGGTAGCGATCATGCGAAACCAGTAAAATGGTGCCGTTATAATCCGCCAGCATGCTTTCCAGTATTTCCTGAGAAGGCAGGTCCAGATGATTGGTGGGTTCATCCAACAGCAGCAGGTTGGCCCCCTGAAGTGCCAGACAGGCCAGCGCCAGCCGGCCCCGCTCTCCACCAGAGAGCATTTCCACCTGCTTAAAAACATCATCCGCCGTGAAAAGAAACCGCGCCAGATAATTGCGGATATCTGCCGGGAGCATACCCGGGGAAGCCGCTTCAATTTCTTCCATGAGAGTCCATCCCAGGTGAAGATTTTCATGCGCCTGGGCGAAATAACCAATTTTTAGACTGGCGCCAAGCTTCACAACCCCCTCGTAAGCCGGAATAACACCCAATAAGGTTTTTAGAAAAGTGGTTTTACCCGCGCCGTTAGGCCCCAGGATCGCGGCCAGTTCACCGCGCAGCAACACCAGCTCCGGAACAGTAAACAGTGGCTTTCCTTCATCATGATAACCGATGCTCAACCCTTCGGATTGGATCACAAGATCTCCGGACCGCCCTTTTGCCTCCAGGTCAAGCTTCATCCGCCGGGTGCCCGCTGGTGGAGTGATTTTTGCTTCCAGCAGCATCCGTTCCAACCTTTTACGACGGCCCTGCGCCTGGCGGGTATTCTGTCCGGCAATATTGCGGCGAATATAATCCTCTTCCTTCTCAATGAAGGCCTGCTGGGCTTTATATTCTGCGAGCTGGCGTTCGTATCGATCTGAACGCTGTTGAAGATAAGCGCTGTAATTACCGCGGTAAATCTCGAGTGCGGGGGTCATCTCCCAAATGGTGGTGACAACCTGATCCAGGAAATAACGATCGTGTGAAACTATTAAAACCGCCCCTTCCCAATCCTTCAAATACGATTCCAGCCATTCAATTGAAGCGATATCCAGATGATTGGTTGGCTCATCCAGCAGCAGCAAGTCAGGATTTGAAAGCAAAAGCTGGGCCAGGAGCGCGCGGGTGCGCTGCCCGCCAGAAAGCTGGGTCATCGGACGCTGTTCATCCTCCGGCATAAAGCCAAGCCCGGTCAGGGTCTGGCGGATGCGCGTCTCGTAGGTATAACCGCCCCGTCGTTCAAACTCTTCCTGGAGTTTGCCATAAACCACGATAGCCTGATCCGCCTCATCCGGATCACTCATCTCTTTTTCCAACGTTTTCAACCGTGTTTCCAGGATAAGCAAATCCTGCAACGCCTCCAGACATTCCTGCCACAGCGTTTTTTCAGAAGCGAATTGAGCTTCCTGCGGTAAATAGCCGACTCGCAATTCTTTTGAACGTTGAACCGTTCCCGAAGAAGGTGTTTCGCTGCCAATCAGGATCTTCAGCAAAGTGGTTTTTCCAACGCCATTTGGCCCCACTAACCCGATCCTTGCCCGGCGAGGAATGTTAAAAGAAAGCTCACTAAATATATCGGTGGGCCCAAAGGATTTGCTGAGAGCGGTCGCGTTGATCAACGCCATATCCTGACAAATTCTCCTCTGACGGGATTTTCCGCCAGAAGTATATCACAGGCAGGTGCTGCGCGCCCGACTAACACGCGCTATCCAAAGCCAACCCCCTAACGGCAGACACCAACGGATCATACCCGGATCAAGCGCTACAATTCTCTGCCGCCCAACCTTCTTTTCCAGATCACAAAAAATAAGAGGGGATTATCCAAATCCATTGAGGCTGCATGTAGAGTATGGTAAACTCAGCTCGACATGGACGCGAAAACACTCAACACACTGGAGTATTTTAAGATCCTGGAAATTCTGGCAGGATACGCGGCGTTTGGTTATTCCGCTGAACTTGCCCGAAACCTGGCGCCTATTGACGATCTCGAAGCAGCCCGGAATCGCCTGAAACGCACAACTGAAGCCCGGCGCCTCCTGAGCATTGACGCGGATATTTCCATTGGTGGCGCGCGTGACATCCGGGAACAGCTCGAACTGGCAAAACGCCGCGGGGTGCTGGAACCTGAGGAACTGCTTAATGTTAAGAACACCCTGGTATCCGCCCGTGAACTTTCCCGGACCATTCTCCACCTTGAAGAACCATACCCGCTGCTGAAATCCATCGCCGAGCTGATGGCACCTCCGCCCGGGATTGTGGACATCATCTCGCAGACGATTTCTGAACGGGGAGAAGTTATGGACCAGGCTTCCCAGAAACTGGCCGCGATCCGCCGCGAGATGAAGACCTCTTATGACCGGTTAATGTCCAGGTTGGAAAAATTAATTAACGACCCCAAAACCGTCACAATGCTGCAAGAGCCCATCATCACCCAGCGTAACGGCCGTTATGTTATCCCGCTGCGGGCCGAGTTTAAAGGGCGAATCCGCTCCATCATCCACGACCAATCCTCATCCGGAGCAACGCTTTTCATCGAACCTCTGGCAACTGTCGAGCTTAACAACCAGTGGCACGAACTGCAACTCTCTGAACGCAACGAAATTCACCGAATCCTGGCTGAACTTTCCGAAAAAATCGGGCTGCACGCGGAGGAGATCCGCCAATCGCTGGACACATTGGCCGAGCTGGATCTGGTATTGATGTGTGCTAAATACGCCGAAGACCTCAACGCGGTGGAGCCTGTTTTACTCCCTCTCCAGACCAAAGGCGAGGACCACCCTGGCAGCACGATCCGGCTGCACAAAGCCCGTCACCCCTTATTGGATCAGCAAAAAGCGGTCCCCATCGACGTGGTGCTCGACGAACAGACCTTTGCTTTGATCATCACCGGCCCAAACACGGGTGGTAAAACTGTAACCCTCAAAACCGTAGGTCTGTTGGCGCTTATGGCCCAAACCGGGCTGCATATCCCGGCCCAATCCGGCTCAACGATCAATGTATTTGAGAATATCTTCGCCGATATTGGTGATGAGCAATCCATCGAGCAGTCTCTTTCCACCTTTTCCGGGCACATCACCAATATTGTCAGGATACTTGAAGAGGCAGATCAAAACTCCCTGGTATTGCTGGATGAACTTGGCGCCGGCACAGATCCCCAGGAAGGCGCCGCGTTGGCGCGCTCCCTGCTGACCTTCCTGTTAGATCACCGAATTACCTGCCTGGTAGCCACCCATTATCCGGAATTAAAAGCTTTTGCGCATACCACCTCCGGAGTAATGAATGCCAGCATGGAATTTGATATTAAAACCCTCCAACCAACTTACCACCTCACGCTGGGGCTTCCGGGTCGCTCCAACGCGCTGCTGATTGCCGAACGGCTGGGAATGCCGCAAGTGGTCCTCGACGCCGCGCGGTCAGAGATCAACCCCGAAGATCTGCGCGCTGAAGACCTGCTGGATGAAATCCACCACCAGCGGAACTTATCCAGAAAAGACAGAGAGTCAGCGGAACTGGCGCGCAAAGAAGCGGAAAAACTGCGGAACGCGCTTAATACCCGCCTGGAACATATCGAGGAAGAAAGAATCGCGATCCTGGAAGCAGCCCGGCTGGAAGCGCAAACTGAAATCGAGCTGCTGCAAGAAGAACTGAAGACGATCCGGCGCCAGATGAACCGATCTGGGGCACCTGTTGAAGACCTCAAAACCCTGGAAGAAAAAGTTGAAGCGTTAGAGGCCGACGCCGCACCACCAGTTGAGCGCCGGCGCAAACCTTCACAACCCCCGCCCCGACCGCTTCATAAAGGCGCGCGGGTTTACATCCGGTCTCTGGATATGGAAGGCCGGGTACTTGCGGTGGGAGAAACCGATGTAGAGGTACAGCTGGGCACTTTGCGCCTCCGGGCAAGTTTGAGCGACATTCAACGCCCTGGAGAGCCTGTCCCTTTGTCAGATGAAAAACCCGCCGCCCGCAAAAAAGCCGCACCAGAACCGGAAGCCACACCCAAAAAAGAGCCTGTCATGCATCCTTCCCCTGGCATGGAATTGGATTTGCGCGGGCAGCGCGTGGAAGATGGCCTGGACGCGCTGGAACGCTTTTTGGAACAGGCCTATCTGGCGGGTATGCCTTTCATCCGGGTCATTCATGGAAAGGGTACGGGGCGTCTTCGCCAGGCGGTTCAAAAGGCCCTGCGCCACTCCCAATATGTTTCTGACTGGTCCCTGGGTAAAGAGGGTGAAGGCGGAGACGGGGTGACAGTGGCTCATCTCATAACTGACTAACCGCGCTCGTCTGATTTACCCAAATCCAATCGCATAAATAAGCGCTTTTGGTAATACGCTGGTGTTTTACGCCAGTGTGTTTGGATTGGGTCACTGACAACTCCAAAAAGCGGGTTGTACAGTTTATAATAAATACAATATTTACCGGTAAGGATTGTTCAATCAAATGCGTTTCTTTTCAAGAACAAGTTTTGCCAGCGTAATTGCTGGTTTTTTCACAGAAAGAATATCCTTGGATATCAGCAGACCGCTATCCAAATCCCTTCGCAGAGCATTTTTTCTGATCATTACAGGGAACCTGCTGTTGGCGTCCTGTGCTCCACCAGCCACAAACCCGGACCCTATACAGCTGCCCACTGCCACACCGCAACCTTCAGCAACTGCCACAATCGTATGGTTTCCACCCACATCCACGCCAACCCTTCTGCCAACCAGAGCCATCACGCCAACCCCGGTCATGAAAACCGGTATCGGAGAGGTTTTATACAGCAATTTACTGGCTGAAAACACCGGGTGGGAAATCGGCTCAAACAGCACAGGTACTACCACGCATGGCAATGGCGAGCTGACCCTGGCTGTCTCTGCGCCTTCCAGTATTCTTACCTCTCTGCGGGCATCCCCTACCCTGGATGATTTTTACCTGGAAGTAACCGCAAAGCCCAACCTCTGCCGCGATCAAGACGCCTATGGCTTGATGGTGCGTTCTGACACCCGTTATAACACCTACCGTTTCGCGGTGGCCTGTAATGGCATGGTCCGCGTCGAACGGTTGAAAAACGGGCAGATCGTCGTGCTGCAAGATTGGACCCGCAGCGGGCAGCTCCCGCTTGGTGCGCCGCTTGCTGTTCGTCTGGGTATCTGGGCTTCCGGAGAAGAACTCCGCTTTTTCATCAATGACGTCTATCAATTCAGCATTGCTGACCCGGTCTGGCGCAGTGGGCAGGTGGGCTTGTTTGCCCGGTCAAACGGTGAGACAGCCCTCTCTGTCAGCTTCACCGACTTGGAAGTCCGTCAGATAGAACCATTTAACACCGCGATCACCACTCCCACATTAATAAACACCTTTCCTGAAGAAGAAATGGATCATTGACTCTGCGATTGACCTTCTGTAGGAAGGCGGGTTGACCAGACAACAAAGCCATCCTCGCGCAGATTTAAGGCAATTTCCTTTTCCCACAAATGAAATTTTTTTTAAATTGATGTACAATTGTTCTGTAATTTGTATCCATCAATTGACTGCTGTGCTCTATCAATGGAGGGAAAGATGTATCATAAAGTAATCATTGTAGGAAACCTTGGACGTGACCCGGAAATGCGCTACACACCTGGCGGCCAGGCTGTAACCTCTTTTTCTGTGGCTGTCGATGATAGCTACACATCGAAAAGCGGCGATCGTGTAAAGCGCACGATCTGGATCCGTGTATCAACCTGGGGAAAACTTGCAGAAACTTGTAACAATTACCTGCAAAAAGGACGAAAAGTCCTTGTGGAAGGCACCCTGGTTGCCGACCCCAACACTGGCAATCCGCGAGTCTATACCCGGCAGGATGGTAGTACCGGCTCGTCATTTGAAGTAAATGCCAATACCGTACGATTCCTTTCCAGTAAAGGCGAGGATACCGGAAGCGGATCTGATGGAGATGTTGATTTAGGTGAAGGATTGGATGACGAAGAAATTCCCTTCTAAAAGCACCTGCCTATGAATAAACCCAAACCACCTGATGCGCTCAAGCTGGAATTGCCGGAGGATTTAGAGGCAATTTATGCTAACCTGGTTCGGATCAGCCATTCACCGGCCGAACTGGTATTCGATTTCGCCTGCATGCTTCCCGGAAAACCCGAAGCCAAAGTGATCTCAAGGATCCTGATGTCGCCGATTGGTGCAAAAATGTTTTATAAAGCATTGGGAAGCAACCTGGCCAGGTACGAGGCAAGTTTTGGCGCCATAACCCTTCCGGGTGGCGGTGCCTCTCTTGCCCAGGATCTTTTTCGACACATACAGCCTCCGGATCAATCCGATTCGGAAGAACCCGAGTCCAACACATGAAGAATTTACCGGTCATTGCGGAGCAAATCCACGACCAGTTTGAAGCCATAACCCAGGCCCGGGACAAAGCCCTGATCCAGTCCCGGCAGATGATTCGGAATTCCGCCCACGCTATTCGTGCGATTCACCGCAGTGAAAACGAAGAAGCTCTGGATAATTTAAACAAGGCGCGCAAACTGCTGGACATTCTCAAAAATGATCTGGCGGATTATCCGGCCTTATTTCATGCCGGCTATACCCAGGACGCCATCAAGGAATTTGCCGAAGCGAATATCACCTACGCTTTAATTGAGGATCTCCCCCTCCCCACCCCGGAAGATCTGGGGATCGACTGCGCGGCTTACCTCAATGGTCTCGCTGAAACGGTCGGTGAACTGCGGCGGCGCTGCCTGGATATCCTTCGTCAGGGCTATTCACAGGACGCGGAACGCCTGCTTTCCGCCATGGATGAAATCTATTCTGTCCTGGTCACCATGGATTATCCGGACGCGATTACTCACGGATTGCGCCGGCAAACCGATCTGGTACGGGGTATCCTTGAACGAACCCGGGGAGACCTGACCATCAGTTTGCGGGAAGAACAGCTCAAAAAAGATATGGAAAACCTGTTGGATAAACTACAGCTCTCCAACCATCAGAAATGATGCCGCTTTAACGCAGCTTTCCAACCCCGTGCTGTTAGAATTGAAAAGCACGGGGTTTTTTACCGGATCAACCACCTTTTATACTGTTTTGAACACATTTACAATTTGAAGCTATAATAAAAAACATGCGAAGACCTGCCAGATTACCCCAAAAAATTGCCATCGCGTCAAACCCCGACCTGCCGGACGCGGCACAAGAAGCCCGCCGGATTTACCAGACACTGACCCAAAAATATGGTCTCACATCGGTCACCTGCGCCCAGTTGTTTAACGAAGAGCTGGACACCTGTATTCAAGAGGGTGAGTTTGATCTGTTAATATCACTGGGTGGGGATGGCACCATGCTTCGAGCCGGAAGGTTGTGCGCGCCGTCCGACACCCCTGTTCTGGGGATCAACCTGGGGCACTTTGGCTTTCTCATGGAAGTGCAGGGCAATGATTGGGAAGAATATCTTCCAATGCTCCTTGAGGGCTCTTTCCAGATAGAAGAACGGATGATGCTGCGCGCGGAGCATTATCGCGACAATGAACTGATTGGAACCTGGCCTGTATTAAATGAAATTGTTGTTTGCCGCGGGAAAGAGATCCGCCCCATCCGGCTCGATGCTTACGTGGATGACCAGCCTCTGACCACTTACATTGCCGATGGCCTGATCGCGGCGACCCCAACCGGTTCCACCGCCTACGCGCTGGCCGCTGGGGGGCCGATCTTGCCTCCAGAACTGCGCAATATCCTGGTGATCCCGGTTGCCCCTCATCTATCAGTGGACCGGGCGATCATTTTATCGGAAGGAGCCTGCATTACCTTTACTGTGCAGTCCTCTTACGAAACTCTGTTGAGCGCGGATGGCCAGCCTTCGGTCGTGATGCAAAAAGGGGACACTGTGCGCGCCTCAACCTGGAACCACAACGCATCCTTCATCCGGTTCAAAGACGCGGGGTACTTCTACCGCAACCTGACCATGTATATGGATCAAAACCCTACCACAGGCACAAAAAATGACTGAACAAACCGTTGATAAAATTGTATGCTACCGTCACCCGGACCGTGAAACTCTGCTGACTTGTAATCGCTGTGGAAATCCCATCTGCACGGAGTGCGCTGTTCTGACACCGACCGGCTACCGCTGTCCAGATTGCATTCGCGGCCAGCAAAAAATCTTTGACACTGCGCAAAACACCGATTATCTGGTAGGAGCATTGATCGCCGGAGGGCTGGCCGCTATCGCCGCGGTGCTGCTCAGACTGATTCCTTTCATCGGGTTTTTCCTGATCATAATCGGTCCCATGGTGGGAATGGTCATCGCGCGGGCTGTGCAGTGGGCTGTTAAGCGCCGCCGTTCAAAACTGCTCCACCAAATTGTCACCGCTGCGGCTGTTATCGGCAGCTTAATTCCCAATTTCCCGCTGCTCTTTTTTCTGATAACTGGCACGGGTTCAAATTTTTCCATCCTGGGTGGATCCATCCTGTCATTGGTCTGGCAGGGCTTGTATGTTTTTTTACTCGCCAGTTCATTGTATTATCGATTAAGAGGTATACAGATTCGTTGAGTTTGATGAGACCATGTTAACCGAACTCCAGATCGAAAATTTCGCAATCATTCATAAGCTGGATCTCAAATTCGGAACCGGCCTGACAGCCTTCACCGGTGAAACTGGTGCGGGCAAGTCCATCATCCTGGATGCGATTGAAGCCGTGATGGGTGGGCGTTCGGATTCCACCAATATCCGCAGCGGAGCGGAGCGTGCGCTGGTTGAAGCCACCTTTCGGATCCCGGAGCAGAACCGCACTGTCATACATGAGATTCTCACCCGCGAGGAACTGCTGGATGACCCTGATTTTGTCATCATGGCCCGCGAACTCCGCCGTGAGGGACGGAACATCGCCCGGGTCAACGGGCGCAATGTTAATGTCGCGCTGCTGCGGGAGATTGGCGAGTATCTGGTCGATATCCACGGCCAATCTGAGCACCTTTCTTTGCTGAATGTCAGGCGTCATCTGGGTCTATTAGACAGCTTTGCCAGCAGCGAGCCCTATCTGGAAGCTTATCGGGCAGTCCATAAACAGGTGGTGCGAACCCGCAAAGAACTGCATGAACTGCGGCAAAATGAGCGCGAGGCCGCGCAGCGCATGGATCTGCTTACCTTCCAGATTCAGGAAATTGAATCCGCCGAGCTGAAAACAGACGAAGAAGAAACGCTGCGTCAAGAACGCACCCGCCTGGCAAACGCGGAAAAGTTGGCATCTTTGGTGCAGAAGAGTTTGATTTTACTGGAGGAAGGTGAAACAGAAGTGCCGGCTGTATCCGACCTGCTGGGTGAAGCGAGCGAAGCCATCATCACCCTGAGCAAAATAGACTCCGCGCAGGATAAATTATCCGAGCAGATTGTCGCGCTCGCCGAAGGACTGCGTGACATCACCGCCAGCCTTCAGGACTACCTGGAACAGATCGAATTTAACCCCCGCCGACTTGAAGAAGTGGAAATTCGCCTTGATCTGATCAATTCCCTCAAGCGAAAATATGGCAATTCCATCGACGCTGTCCTGGCCTATCTGGAAAAAGCCCGTGCCGATCTGAACCAAATTACGCACGCAGGAGAGCGCATCCAGGAACTGGAAATGGACGAACAAAAGCTTCTCAAGCAGCTCGCGCAGGAAGGGCTGAAACTATCAGAAGTTCGAAAAAAAGCGGCCGAAAATCTCAGCAAAGGTGTCGAAACCGAACTTGCCGATTTGAGCATGGCCGGAGCGCACTTCACGGTGGATTTACAGTATCGCGCCGACCCCGAAGGTTTGCCAATCGCCCCCGGTCAAACTGTCTATTTTGATGAAAACGGCCTCGACCAGGTGCAGTTTCTGATTGCGCCAAATCCCGGCGAAGGTTTCAAACCCCTGGTCAAGATTGCCTCTGGCGGTGAAACCTCACGGTTAATGCTGGCCTTGAAGAACGTTCTGGCAAAAGCGGACCAGGTTGCGACTCTGGTTTTTGACGAAATAGATCAGGGTATTGGCGGCAGGGTCGGTGGCATTGTAGGTGAAAAGCTGTGGCACCTGGCTCGCCGGCACCAGGTATTGTGCATCACCCACCTGCCCCAGCTGGCTGCGTTTGGCGACCAGCACTACTGCGTGCGCAAACAGGTCGAGCAGGGACGCACTCTTACCCTGGTCGCGCTTCTTGAAGGCCAATCACGCCTGAACGAGTTGGCCCAAATGATCGGCAGCCAGAGCAGCGCTAACCTGAATGCCGCTCAAGAAACCCTCAATTTCGCGCGCCATAGATCCAACCAGCTGATCAACAAATAAACTGGTCGGAATTTTCCCTCTGCCGAACGCATAATTAGACCTGGAATTCCCAGGTAACGATTAAATGATATAATCGCAGTGATATGATGAGACAAAAGACTTTTCTTCCACTTGGCTTGCTGCTGGCGCTTGGGCTGCTTCTCCTGATGGCCATCCCTGCCGCGGCCAATCCACAACCCCAGGCTTATTACCAGACCCCTACTCCCGGACCGGATGGGCGCATCATCTATACTGTAAGGGCGGGGGATAGCTGCCTCAGTATTTCCCTGCTGACTGGCATGGATATTACCCAGCTTCGACTGTTGAACAATCTGGATGAAGAATGTTTCCTTTCAGAAGGGCAGGAACTTCTATTAGGGGTCATAGAAGAAGTGGAGCCAACTGCCGGACCCTCCCCTACGCCTACCCAATCGCCGCCCACGCCAACCCCATTTAGCGGGAATGGTGAAATTTGTGTTTATCTTTTTAACGATGTAAACGGCAACGCGATGGCCGAGGAAAGCGAGACGGGGATCAAGGGTGGCGCGATCAGTCTCACCGACCGCCAGGGAGAAATTTCCAGAACCAAAAACACCGAATCTATTGAAGAACCTGTCTGTTTTGAGGATCTTCCCGAAGGTGAGTACAATATCAGCGTCGCACCGCCAGAAGGGTACAACCCAACCACCACCATGAACTACCCGCTCGTCCTGAACGCGGGTGATTATTCCATCGTTGATTTTGGTGCTCAGATCAGCTCTGCAGCTGAAGCGCCCATTGAAGAAGCTGGCGGGCGCTCCCCAATTTTGGGAATTCTCGGCGCTGTGCTGTTGCTGGCCGGGGTGGGATTGGGAATCTACTTCCGCCAGATGAGCAAGAATCCATAAAGCGCGTAAAACCCCGATTCGTACGGCATCTCGGCTGCATCTCTGGCGTGGGGTGCCGTTTCAGATTAAGAAACTCTAATGCCCTTTTCATTCCGTTATTTTTTACTTTTATTGTCCCAATATTATCGGCGTGGTAGAATCGACAGGGTAGGAAAGGTGTACCCATCGAGAACGCTGCTGAAAACAGTTTGAAAACGACCTGTATATCTGTAGCGATCACTCATTCAATGTACTTTTCCCTTCAGGGAATTGATGGAGATTGAAAATCGAAACCCGCCCGTTTGCCTGGCATGACTTTCTGGCCTTTTACCGCTACCGGCATGAAGCACTTCCTTTAGAAAGCGCGATGCGATTGACACGCGGCAGCTCAATCGGGATTGCTTCCATGATGGACTACCTCGATCCAACTCGAGGCAGTTATACCGCGGTGGTAAATGGCGACCATGAAAGCATGTCGCTGCTTGGACAGATGCATTTCACCCTCGGCGAACGGGCCGCCCATCTTTCCTTCCTCATGCCGGAAACCAAAATTGAAACCTCTACGCTGCTGGCGCTGCTGGACGGTATGGCAGTTCAGGCTGTCGAGATGGGTGCCTTCAGTTTGCTCGCCGAACTGGATGAAGACAGTCCCCACTTCCAGACCATGCGCCGGGCAGGATACCAGGTGTATGCCAGGCAGCAAAACTGGCAGATACCTGTCAGCGCGGAGATCGACCCGGTGTGCGCTTCGTGCTGGCGTCCGAAGAAACCAGGAGACGAAATGCCTATTCGCAATCTGTACCAATTGCTTGGCCCCCCCCAGGTGCAGGGCGCTGAGGCGTTTTCTAATCATTACCTCCAGGGAATGGTGTTCAAGCAAAACAATGAACTGCTGGCATTTGTTGAAGAAGTTTCCGGACCGCATGGGATCTACCTGAACCCCCTGATCCACCCCTCCGTTGAGAACATTGTTGAACTCCTCAAATCCCTGCCGGCGCAGTACACACCCATTCTGAGACGCCCGGTTTATATAGCCGTCCGTTCCTATCAGGGCTGGCTGGCAAACCACCTGGAAAGGCTGGAAGCCCACCCGCTGCCGCAGCAGGCTCTTTTAGTGAAATACTTTGTATTAGGACAGCGTTCAGCTGTGCAGAACGCGCATCGCTCGGTGATTGAAGCCAAAGCAAAACCTGCCGCGCCAATGGTAAACCATATTACAAAGGATTAGAGAAACCTTATCATTCATCTTGAATGGATAAAAAAACATCACAACTATGACACAAAGACGAATTACAGACGATCTTAATAAATTCATGGAGGTTTTACCTCCTCATATTGCCCAGGCAGTTGAAACAGCCAATGATTCAGACAATTTACTGGAAATTGTGCTTGACCTGGGACGCGTGCCCTTTGCCCGTTTTGTCAATAGAGAAGTTCAATTGAGCGAACATGAGATAACCCGCGATGAGATTGACTTCATTGTCGGGCGTATTGGCAACTTTGACGCGGATAACCGCGCGGGCCTGGAGCGCACCTTACACCGTATTTCTGCCATCCGCAACCGGCGCGGCACCATCGTTGGTATGACCTGCCGGGTTGGCCGGGCAGTCTACGGCACCATTGATATCATCCAGGACCTGGTTGAATCCGACAAAAGCATCCTCATCCTCGGCCAGCCTGGCATTGGCAAAACCACCATGCTGCGCGAAGCCGCGCGGATCCTGGCGGAGACAAAACGCGTGGTCATTGTGGACACTTCCAACGAAATTGGCGGCGATGGCGATGTACCTCATCCCGCTGTGGGTAAAGCGCGGCGCATGCAGGTCGCCAAGCCCTCCCTCCAACATGAAGTGATGATCGAGGCTGTCGAGAACCACAACCCGGAGGTGATCGTCATTGATGAGATCGGCCGGGAGTTGGAAGCCATGGCAGCCCGCACAATTGCCGAACGCGGTGTCCAACTGATTGGAACAGCTCATGGCCGGACGCTCGAAAACCTGCTGATCAATCCCACCCTTTCGGACCTGGTGGGCGGGATCGAATCGGTCACCCTTTCCGATGAAGAAGCCCGCCGGCGTGGCACCCAGAAAACCGTGCTGGAGCGCCGCTCACCGCCTACCTTTGATGTGCTGATCGAGATCAAAGAACGGGATTACCTGATCGTACACCCGGACGTCACAACCGCCGTGGACGCGCTGGTGCGCGGCCAGCCTCCATTGCCTGAAATTCGCCAGCGCACCACCGAAGGTGAGATTAAAATCAAGAAAGCCACCGCCAAACCACTGGCCGGAACGATGCCCTCAACAGGCCTCCGGCGTCCCACCAATGGCAGCAAACTGGCGGAAACAGACGCCGCTGAGCCGCCGGCAACAACCTTCCAGGAAGAATACACCCGGGCGCAAAGCCGCGTCGCGCTGCAACCGCAAAAAGTGTATGCGTATGGTGTAGCCCGCAACCGCCTGCAGCAAGCCGCCAGACGGTTAGGGGTTCCGGCTGAAATCACCAAAGATATTGGTGAAGCGGATGTGTTGATCACCCTGCGGACTTATTACCGCAAGCGCCAGCGCACCATCATGGATGCGGAAGCGCGCGGTATGCCAATCTATGTCTTGCGCGCCAATACTGTTCATCAAATGGAAGAAGCGCTGGCAGAAATGTTCAACCTGTCGGTTGAACGCACATCCAGCAGCCGTGAGCAGGTAGAGGCAGAAACCCTGGCCGCCATCCAGGCAGTCCTGAATGGGCAGCGCTGGGTAGACCTGCCGCCAGCTGCCGCGAATATCCGCCGGATGCAGCATGAGATGGCCCGCCAGGCCGAACTGGTTTCTCATTCCTACGGCAAAGAACCTGGCCGCCGGGTGAGGATCTTCCGGGAGTAAAAATTCAAGCAGCGTTGAACCATCTCATCTGATCAAACGAGTTGGGATGAGGCAACCTGCATCAGGAGGCAAAATCACATGTTCATCACACTGGAAGGGCCAGACGGCAGCGGTAAAACATCTCAAATCAAACCGCTGGCGGCGTTTTTGCGGGAAAAAGGCTACCAGGTTCTCACAACCTGTGAACCTGGCGGCACGCCCATCAGTGATCAAATCCGTGATATCCTCAAAAACCTCCGTAATAAATCCATGCATCCCCGCACAGAGATCCTTCTGTTCTGCGCGGCCCGCGCCCAGCTGGTGGAAGAAGTCATCCGCCCGCATCTGGCCCTGGGAGAGATCGTGATCAGCGACCGCTATGCCGACTCCACCCTGGCCTACCAGGGTTATGGACACGGTTATGATCTGGACTTCCTGAAAAACCTGTTGAATTTCGCTACTGGCGGTCTGTGGCCCGACCTGACTCTTTATCTGGATATTGATGTGGAGGAAGGGTTGAACCGCAGGCGCACCAGCGGCGGTGAGTGGAATCGTCTGGACGACTACGCCCTTTCTTTCCACCGTCGCGTGCGCTCTGGCTACCAGGAAATGGCCCGACTCGATCCGGACCGCTGGCACACCCTGAACGCCAGCCAGCCGCCGGATACCGTACAGGGTATACTTCGTGATATGATCCTGGAGCGGCTTAAAAGCAAAACGCTTCACAATAGCGTATAAAAACAATTGAGATTGGGATATACTAAACTGATTCCGAATCTCTGCAACATACAGTTGCTGAAAGGTAGAAACAACGAATGCGTAAATTTTGGCTTATCATAAGCTTGCTGCTTATTGTCTCAATAGCAGCGTGCAACGGACAGCAAGCTGGTCAGGCTCCCGCCACAGAAGAGCCCGCGGCTCCCGACACAACAAGCCCTGTAGATTCTGGCCCTGTCCAACCGTCTGAATGCCGGGTTGTTGGCCTGTTCGACTTCCCGGAAGTCCCCATGCCTGGCGATATTCCCGAAGTGAATGAAACCGATTGGATCTACGGCAATCCGGACGCTCCAGTGACCATTCTCGAATACAGTGAAGCGCAGTGTCCGTATTGCGCAGTTTTGGAACCCTCGCTGGTTGAGCTGCAAAGCCAATATCCGGATGATGTGCGTCTGGTTTTCCGCCACTTTCCCCTCAACATTCATGATAAAGCGAACCTGGCCGCGCAGGCCATGGAAGCCGCCGGTAAACAGGAAACCGAAAAATTCTATGAGATGAAAAATTTCCTGTTCGAAAACCAGGCAACTTGGAGCGCAATGAGCGTAGCCGACTTCCAGGCTTATCTGATCGAAGCAGCCGGTGAGTTTGATCTGGACACCGAGCAGTTCACCGCCGATCTGAGCAGCGCCGAGATCACCCAGAAGATCCAGGAAATGGCAGCCGGCGGTAGCGATGCCGGTGTAGCTTACACCCCTTATGTCCTGATCAATGGCTTCACCTATGAAGGCAACCGCGACGTGGAGAGCCTGGCCGCCATGGTGCAGGCATACAAAGAGCTCAGCGAGAATGAAGGCAGCGACATGCTGGCTGGATTACCTCGCCTGACCCTCAATGACCCCGCCAGCGTCAGTTCCATCCTGGAAACCTATCAAGGTGTGGTGGAAGAGTACGGCGCGGATGTCCTCGCCAGTATTCCATCCGCTTTTCTCAGCGACGCGGCGAATATGACCACCAACATTGACTATTACTTGAAGATGGTTGAGGATTATGGGCAGACCTTTGTTGACGAGATCCCCTCAATATTCTTCAGCGAACCCGCGAACCTGATCGAATACCTCGAGTTGTACATCCAGCTCAAAGAAAGCCTTGGCGATAAAACCTACGACACCTGCCCCCCGCAGGTCATAGACACCGAGAAGAGCTACACCGCCACCCTGGAAACTGAAAAAGGCGATATTGTCATTGAACTGTACGCCAGCCAGGCTCCAACCACAGTTAACAGCTTTGTCTTTCTGGCTCAGGAAGGCTGGTTTGACGGCGTAACCTTCCACCGCGTACTACCCGGATTTGTGGCACAGTCTGGTGACCCCAGCGGCCTCGGGTTGGGCGGCCCCGGTTATGAGTTTGGCAACGAAAATAATGGCCTTTTGTTTGATAAAGCGGGCGTGGTCGGTATGGCCAATTCTGGCGCGGATTCAAACGGAAGCCAGTTCTTCATCACCCTTGCCGCGGCAGATCAGCTCAACGGCGGGTACACCGTGTTTGGACAGGTAGTGGAAGGAATGGATGTCGTGGAAAGCCTGACAGCCCGCGACCCATCCCAGAGCAACGACCTGCCAGCCGGTGATGTCATTAATAAGATTGTGATTGAGGAGAAATAGGCTTAAACCGCCCGCTTTCACAACCCTTCGCGGCGAACGAATATACATCATGGTCTTTAAAAAGAAATTTCTTTTGTTGATCAGTACCATCACTTTAACCCTGCTGGCTGCTTGTAGCAGCCAGCAGGTTGCCCTTACCACCCCGATGCCTGGCGTGGACAGCGCCACTGCCCCTCTGCCAGTGGCGGAAATGGACACAGCCAGCCTGGCAAATGAAGCCGTTGTGCCCGCCGCCTGCACAGTGGTCAAACTGGTGCCTACCCAGGGCCCCACTGAAGAATCCCTCTTTCAATCCATTTCGGACGCGGATTGGGTGCTTGGCCCGGCTGACGCGGCCCTGACCATCCTGGAATACAGCGACCTGCAATGTCCTTACTGCGCCCTGTTTGAACCCACCGCTGCCAGATTGCAGCAAGATTACCCCGACGAGGTCCGGCTGGCCTTCCGCCATTTCCCGCTCAATGTTCACGACAAAGCCCTCCTCGGCGCGCAGGCCATTGAAGCGGCTGGCAGCCAGGAACACAGCAAGTTCTTTGAGCTGAAAAACCGCATTTTTGAGCAGCGCGACTCGTGGGTGGAGATGCAGCCAGAAGATTTTGAAAACTGGTTGGTTGAAGAAGCTGAAAAAATTGGGCTGGACCCGGTCCGGTTTGCCGCCGATCTCAACAGCGAAGAAATCGCGGCGAAGGTGCAGCAGGCCCAGGATGACGCCATCCGCATCCAGATCCCCGGTACCCCCTTTGTGCTGGTGAACGGCGCTCCTTACCAGGGGCCGCGGGACTACGACAGCCTGGAGTCCATCCTCAAGCTGTTCCTGTTGGAAAAGCGCCAGTACAACCAATGCCCGCCCATGGAAATCAACCCGGCCCGGGACTACACCGCCACCATCGAGACTGAGAATGGCGAGATTGTGGTTGAGTTGTTCGCCGACCAGGCCCCGACCGCGGTGAACAATTTCGTGTTCCTGGCGCGGTCGGGCTGGTACGATAAGGTTATGTTCCACCGGGTGCTGCCGGGCTTTGTAGCCCAGGCGGGAGACCCCAGCGGAACAGGTTATGGCGGCCCGGGCTACGCCTTTGGAGATGAAATCTCCCCCGACCTGGCATTTGACCGGCCCGGAGTGGTTGCCATGGCCAATTCCGGCGCCGACACCAACGGCAGCCAGTTCTTTATCACCCTGGGTGATACCGAAAACCTGAACGGCAAGTACACCATCTTCGGCCAGGTTATCAAAGGCCTGGATGTGGCCCAGAGCCTGACCGCGCGCGACCCTGCCCAGGCAAGCGACCTCCCGGCCGGGACCCTCATCACAACCATCCGGATTGAAGAGCGATAAACATGCAAAAAACCTCTAAAATACACCTCCCATCTGTTTTCCAACTGCTGGTCAGCGGGCTGGGGCTTACCCTGTTCCTGCCTACCGCGTTGGGAGTTTTGGCACTGGGAGTGTTTTCGCTGATAGGCGAAGGGTTATCCGGTCAGGAAACCCTGCCCCTGCTCTCTCTGGCCTGGATCATGGGCATCTCCGGCTTGTTGATGCTCCCTTCTCTTGCGTACGCGCTGGCCCGCCTGCTCAACAAACCCCTGCCGGATTGGGAACTCTCCAACCCGCTGCGCGCCGCGAACCGCGCCATGCTGCTGTGGCCGCTGGTGATCGGACTGGGGCTGCTCTCCGCGGGCAATAACACCCTGGCCATGCTGGCCCTGCCGCCCATCCAGATTGTGGCGCTTGGCCTGCCACTGTGGTGGCTGGTGGAAATGGGACGTGCCGGACTTAGATCACGAAGTCCACAACGCGACTGGGGGATGATCAGCTTCGGGCTGACCGTCACCTCCACCATCACCCTGATCGCGGAGGTGCTTGTGATTATCGCTGCCGGACTACTGGCCACGGTATGGCTCTCGACCCGGCCGGAGTTGTTGGATGAACTCAACCGCATCGGGCAGCGGCTGGCGTATTCCCGCATGAATCCGGTCATCATCGAGCGCGTCCTCACCCCCATCCTGAGCAACCCAGCCGTGTTGTTTGGCATCATCGCCTTCAGCGCCGGGATCGTCCCCCTGCTGGAGGAGTTTATCAAGCCGCTGGCCCTGTGGGGACTGTCCGGCAAGCGGCTCACTCCGGCCGAAGGCTTCGCGATGGGCGCCATCTGTGGAGCCACCTTTGCCTTGTTTGAAAGCCTGGGCATGTTCCTCTCGCCGGGCGCGGCAGAAAGCTGGGGTTTATTGATCCTTGGGCGCACTGGCACTGGCATCCTGCACACGGTGACCAGCGCGGTGATGGGCTGGGGATTGGCTTCAGCCTGGAGCCAGCAGAAATATTGGAGCCTGGGCGCTGCTTACCTGATCGCCGTCAGCATGCACGGTATCTGGAACCTGTTCGGGATGCTCTCGGGCTTCGGGATGCTGATCAGCCCGGATGCCAGCGCTGCTAACCTGAATCTTGCTTCCCGGTTGGGGATGATTGCGCCGGTTGCCCTGCCTGTCCTGGCAATCACCCTGCTGGCAATGTTCTTCGGCTTCAACCGCCGCCTGCGCGCGGTTGAATAAAATCATTTTAATATCCAAACCCTTCAGAACATAAAAAACCGGATGGTGACCCACCAAACCGCTGTTTTTGGTTTAAAGCTTTCCCTTTCAAAGCGTGGCTTCTCCTCAGGAGATTACTTAAGGCGTGGTCTGTGCGCAGCTTAACGCATCGCGAGCCTGCTCCAGCGCGGAAGTTTTTTCAAAGGAAGAGTCTGTGGTCTCCTGCTCAAGCCGTTTCCACAACCTGCACAGAGAAGTATCCATCTTTTCGGTCAGTTGATCTGCTTCCAGAGTCAGTTCAAGCGCCCGATCCCAATCGCCGGTGCGGGCAAAAGCTTCAATGAAGGGGATCCACTCCGCGCCGTGTCTCGGGGAAAGCCCCAGCGCGGCAGCCTGACCAGCCAGCTCCACCGCCCTGTCCCAATCCTCGTACTGCCGGGCCAGATCGGCTTTCTCAAAATAGGAACACCAGTCCCGTTTGGGCTCCGGCCCAAAGAGCTGCCGCAGCGCAGCCCGGTCGATCCCCTCTCGCGCCAGGATCTGCCCCGGGTTGGCCAGCAGCCACAGATTCTCTTCTCCCTCTTCCATCACCAGCGTGTCGCGGTAAACCGGGTCCAGCACCCGCAAACACCCGCGGGAGGGGTTATAGCTGACTGCCATCGCGTCGGCCACCGTGCCTTCGTACTTCACATTGCGGAGGTCATAGCGGATGCCGTCATCCGGGTCCAGATCGATGAGATCATCCACAGACCAGGTGCGCGGGGCGCTGATCCACCAGTAGGGAACCTGCTCCGGAGTGATTTCTTCCGTGTAGAGGGTGTTAAGGGCAAAACCAATCGAATAATCCGCCACATAGCTGAACGGCACTCCGGGGCCGGCAATTACCGTGCCCGGCTCCAGCGCGGGCGCGCGCCAGCTCAACTGCCAGTAATATTCTCGTTGAATTTCCCAGAACAGGCCGTATTTGTGGATGGTCTGGGTATGGGTGGCAACTGAAAGCCCCACCAGGATGCTCAACAACGCGGCCCGGCGCCGGGGGCCCCGCACCAGCCAGAAAACCAGGCTCACCAGCAGCACCGCCACCCCCCACATCATCCCCAGCGAAAACCGGTCTGACCAGGTGCCCACCGAGGCCTGGCGGTCGGTGATCCACACCGGCAGACCGCCCAGAATGAGCGCTGCGGCTCCGGTCAGGATGCTCTGTCTGGCAAACCGCCATTCGCTCTCCGCGGGGAGTTCCTCGCGGGTGCTGCCGCGCAGGTCAACCCACCCCACCAAAACAGCCGCGGCCAGCCCCAGCCCCCACGAGAACAGGTTGATCGTTTCATCCAGTGAGACCGCTTCCGGCTCGAGGGCGGCCAGCCACACAAAAATGCTCTCGTAGATCGAATCGCTCAGGGCCAGCTCCACAAACCGCCGCAGCGCGCCGAACGGGTCCTGCGGGAAGCGTTCCAGCAGGATGGGACTGTTGGGGTCGATTTCAGGCAGCAGGGCCGGGTACACAAAAAAGCGGAAAGCCATAAAGCCGGCCAGCGGCAGCCAGTAAGGCAGCCAGCGCCGCAGAACCTGCCTGGCGGTGGCCGCCCGCGAATCCTCCCGCGGGTGCCGCAGCAGGATCCACAACAGCGCCGGGCGCAGCAGTTCCAGGCCGACAAAATACTCCATGATGAACATGTGCACGGTGGAAAACAGCAGGGCCAGCGGAGTATATACCCAAAAACGGCGTGGTTCGCGGACAGCCTGCACCATAAAGGCCAGTGAAAAAGCGAACAGGGCCGCGGCGATGAAGTGCTGGCTGTAGGCCACCGAGACCGGCTGCTGGAGAAAGCCGGGAAAAACGGCCAGCAGCATCCCGATCCAGTGGACTTCCCAACGGCGCTCCGGCCACACCCCCCGCAGCGCCCAGCAAAAGCCCAGGATGGCCGCCCAGCGCGCCAGCAGGGTGAACATCTGCCAGCGCAGCGGGTAAAGCTCCAGCACCGGCATGGTCACCGAATAGGTCCAGGCTGAGAAAGGACGGTCATAGATGAAATAATCCCAATAAGCCGAAGGGCTGTTCTGGTGAGAGAGGAAGATTGCCTGCCAGTCATCCCAGTAAAAGCCCAGCCGGGGGAACTGGATGCCGTAGGTCAGCAGCATGATTGCCAGCAGAAGCGCCGGGTAAAACCAGTTTCTGGTGAAGAGTTTCTCTAAACGTTTCATCTTTCTAAAAATCCTACAAAGTGTTTTCTCTTTGCGGGTTAGCGGCTAGAATCATACCATGTTCTGTAAATGTGGTGATTCGCGATGACGCGAACCGGTTTTGTATGGGTCATCCTGGCCTTCACCCTGTACGGCCTGGTGCATTCGAGCCTGGCCTCGCTGCGCGCCAAAGCGCTGGCCGAGCGCTGGTTTGGCCCGGGGGCGCGGCGCTGGTACCGGCTGTTCTTCAACTTCCAGGCTGCCGCCACCTTCCTGCCCATTCTGGCGCTGGTGGGGCTGCTGCCGGACGCGCGCATCTACGCCATTCCGCTCCCCTGGGCGCTGGCCACCGCTGCCCTGCAGGCGGTCTGCGCGGCCGGGCTGCTGGTGGGGGTCATCCAGACCGGCGCGCAGCATTTTCTGGGGCTGCGCCAGCTGTTTGGCAAAGACCTGGGCGACCACCCCGACACGCTGATCGTCAAGGGGTTCTACCGCTGGGTGCGCCACCCGCTGTACACCTTCGGGCTGGTCTTCATCTGGCTGACGCCGGTCATGACCTGGAACCTGCTGGCCTTCAACCTGGGGGCAACGGCCTATATTCTCGTCGGGATCATCTTTGAAGAGCGCAA
>ENA-ORXD01000426-ORXD01000426.1-sediment-metagenome-genome-assembly--contig:-NODE-426-length-54839-cov-7.742723_pt1 | contig 54839 bp, 55 predicted proteins | sample MGYA00237862_ERZ511471 | MGnify/ENA metagenome assembly ERZ511471
AGCGTGTGGGCGGCCTAAACCCCGCCCCGAGGGTTCAAATCCCTCCCTCTCCGCCATTTTTTTACCCTGCCGGAGGCTACTGGCAGGAGACCCAGCCCCGTGCGGCGAGACCCCGTGAACCCCGCCAGGTCCGGAAGGAAGCAACGGTAAACGGACCGTTTCGGGTGCCACGGCAAGTTGGGTTTCCTGCCAGTCGCCTCCGGCCTTTTCTGTCCATTGAACACCTGATAGACTGCTAATTAGGGGGGGTGTCTGCAGGATGGAAAACATTTTCAGGGGAACCCTGTCGCCGGCTTGTGAAATCGGAGAGGGTCCTTTTATCCTTGTCCCGACCTACCTCGTTCCGGTTGAGGTTTTTTCCAGGGGGATGATGACCCGGACAAGCTACTCATTTTTCACCGCCCTGGTTGATGCCGTGAGCGGTTCAGTTTCCCTGCACCCGCCAAAATCTATCCTTGTAGACGAAACTGAGCCTCCGCAAGGGAAAAGGCTGGAACCGAAAGTCTCGGGAGAAATGGCGATAAACCTTGCCGAGGATGCCGGGCGATCCATGGGCAAAGGAAAGTGGACCGCAGCCTTTCGCTACAACTCCGTGATGGTGGACCGCGAAAAAATGAAGCCCACGTGGAGAATCTGGAAGGTTGAAGGGGAAACGATGATCGACGTCTTGACAGGCCGGCGGGAAAATGTGGGAATTCTCGTAGCGGCTATTCTCGGCGATTGTTTCCCGGGGGTGGCTACTAACGCTGACTAGGCCTCGTCATTTTTTCCAGGTGAAAGTGGGGTAAGGTCGAGCATGGCTGCAATAAGGGCCTCGAGTTCTTTTGTGTCCTCAAGGCTTTTTGTAAGAAGGCACATATGGATATAATTCTTCAAGATTTCTATGCAGGCCTGCTGCATCGCCTTCCTGGCGGCCGAAAGCTGTACGAGTATATTGTGGCATGGCTTATCCTCGATGATCATGCGCTGGATGCCCCTGAGTTGGCCTTCAACACGCTTCAACCGGTTTAGCATGGCCTTGCGCTCGGGAGATAGGTTCTCGAGCTGTTCGATAAGGGATTCCTTGGGCATTCGGTTCGCCTCCCGAATATGGTATATCGTTCAAATGAAAATACCGGGTATATGCTAAGCCTTCCACACTTGAAGGTCAAGAGCCTGTTGTGATATACTGCCCTTTGGCCCGAAAATCGCACACGTCCTGACAGCAGGGAGGGTGCCCCATTGGGGTCTCCCTCTGGATGAGGGGCGTGGAGGGTAAACCAGATCAGGGAGGGATACACGTTGTCTGTCGTAAGCATCAAGCAGTTGCTGGAGTGCGGCGTGCATTTTGGCCACCAGACGCGTCGGTGGAATCCGAAGATGAAACCATACATCTTCACGGAGAGAAACGGTGTCTACATCATCGATTTGCAGAAGACAGTCAAGGGGTTGGAGAAGGCCTACGATTTTATCCGGGAAGTTTCGAAATCCGGTGGAAGCGTTCTTTTCGTGGGAACGAAGAGGCAGGCCCAGGAGATCGTAAGGGAAGAAGCGCTTAGGTGTGGACAGTTCTACATCAACCAGAGATGGCTTGGAGGGCTCCTTACCAACTTCCCGACCATTCGCAAACGCGTGAACCGTATGGTCGAACTCCAGAAAATGGAAGAAGACGGCACCTTTGAAACCCTGCCGAAGAAAGAAGTCAGCGTCCTCAGGAAGCAGAAGGAAAAACTCGAGAAATACCTCATCGGAATTCGCGATATGAAGGACCTTCCCGATGCCCTTTTCATCATTGATCCGCGCCGGGAAACGATCGCCGTCCTAGAAGGCAGGAAACTGGGGATTCCCGTTGCTTCGATTGTTGACACGAACTGCGATCCCGAGGTCATCGACTACCCGATTCCCGGAAACGACGATGCCATTCGCGCGATCAAGCTGATGTTCGGGCTGATGGCGAACGCGGTTATTGAAGGCCGGCAAGGCGTCGATGGCGCACTGACGCAGGAAGAGGAAACCGCTGCGGCCGGAGAAGAGACGATCGAGGTACGCGAAAAGCTGCACGAGGTTTACGCTGAGGTTCAGGAAAAACTAGTCGAAGCTGAAATGGAAGACCGTAAGGGTTGGAAGGAGGCCTAGGCTTATGGCTCTGGATATGGATGCGGTAAAAGAGCTGCGTGCCCGAACGGGCGCCGGCGTTCTAGATTGCAAGAAAGCCCTCGCGGAATGCGAAGGAAATATCGAAAAATCTGTTGATTTCTTACGAGAAAAGGGACTCGCGAAGGCCGCAAAGAAGATCGGACGTACGGCTTCGCAAGGAATGGTTTTCAGCTATATCCATACGAACGGGAAAATCGGGGTCCTGGTCGAACTGAACTGCGAGACGGATTTCGTTGCCCGGACCGACGAATTTCAGGGCCTTGGCCATGAGCTTGCGATGCAGGTTGCAGCGGCTATGCCACAGTATGTTTCCACCGAGGACGTCGATGCTGCAGCCCTCGAGAGGGAAAAGGAGATCTACCGTCACCAGGCGCTTGAAGAAGGAAAGCCTGCGCATATCGTGGACAAGATCGCGGAAGGCCGTGTAAAGAAGTACTATGAGGAGTCTTGTCTCCTGGAACAAGCCTATATCCGGGAACCTGAGAAACATATAAAGGATTTGGTCATGGACGCGATTGCAAAGCTTGGGGAAAATATCGTCGTCCGTCGCTTCGCAAGGTTTTCGATTGGAGAATAGCCGTTAAAAAGGGGCGAGGATCATATCCTCGCCCCTTTTTTTGCCCTTCAAAGGAGTGAAAAAAGTTGCCGCGATTTCATCGTATTCTTTTAAAGCTCTCTGGGGAAGTTCTCGCGGGAAATGCCGGTTTCGGGATCGACTATGTTGCGGTTAGAGGCATCAGCGAACAGGTGGCTAAAGTTGCCAAGTCCGGTGTCGAAATAGCCATGGTTGTCGGAGGTGGAAACATCTTCAGGGGGATCCAGGCCGAAACACAGGGCTATGATCGCGCACAAGCCGATGCGATGGGGATGCTTGCCACAGTGATAAACGCTTTAGCGCTCCAGGATGCGCTTGAAAACATGGGCGTTCCCACAAGGGTACAAACCGCGGTTGAAATGCGGCAACTGGCTGAGCCGTTTATTCGTAGAAGGGCAATACGTCACCTGGAAAAGGGGAGAGTCGTCATCTTTGCCGCAGGCACCGGGTCTCCTTATTTCTCGACCGACACGGCTGCGGCCCTCCGAGCGGCGGAAATAGATGCGGAATGCCTGTTGAAAGGCACAAAGGTCGATGGTATATATGATAAGGATCCGGAGAAGGATGAAAACGCACGGTTTTTGCCCTCCATTACCTACCTGGATGCGATCAGCCAGCAATTGAAGGTCATGGACGCGGCTGCTTTCTCTCTTTGCATGGAAAACCGGATCCCTATCGTTGTTTTCAATATACTTGAACCGGGTAATCTCGAAAAATTGTTGCTTGGAGAAGGCCAGATCGGCACGATCGTATCCGCGAAGGGGAGTGGTGACTGATGCCGCAAACGGAGATGAAAACACTCAGGCAGAAGATGGAAAAGGCCGTCGAGTTTTTCCGGGCGGAACTTCTCGGTGTTAGAACTGGACGGGCCCATCCAGCATTGGTCGAAGAAATCAGGGTAGATTACTACGGCACGCCAACCCCGATCAAGCAGTTGGGGACCGTTAATGTTCCGGAGGCGCGCCAGATTGTCATTACTCCCTGGGACAAAAGCGCCGGGAAATTGATCGAAAAGGCAATACAGGCTTCTTCTCTGGGGATCAACCCGAACAACGACGGGGAAAATATCCGCTTGACGATTCCGGAACTGAACCGCGAGCGCCGTGTTGAACTGACGAAAGTTGTACGGAAATACGGCGAAGAAGCAAAGGTGGCGGTGAGAAATCTCCGCAGGGATGTTATTGAGAGTCTGAAGAAGATGGAAAAGGACAGCCGAATTACCGAGGATGACTTGAAGCGTTTCCAGAAAGAAGTTCAGGAAATGACAGACGAATATATAAAGAAACTGGAAGCCGTTTTGGAGGATAAAGAAAAGGAGATAATGGAGCAATAAGCTAGGCGATTGATTTAAATGGGCCTGCCGAGCAAAGCGGCAGGCCCTTTTTTACTTTTCTGGACAAGCGCCCGAGTCCCCGGTAAAATGTAACTTGATAAAGAGATAAGTTTATCTTCCTGCCGGGAGGAATTCCGTTGAGAAAACGTGTCGTCGTCGCACTCGGGGGAAACGCGATCTTGCAGCGTGGGCAGCGCGGGACCGCGGCTGAACAGATGGAAAATGTCAGGATGACGGCAGAACAGGTCGTAAGGATGATCGAGGCGGGGTACGAAGTCATCCTTACGCATGGAAACGGTCCCCAGGTTGGAACGATCCTCATCCAGAATGAACTTGGAGCTCGCCAAGTGCCGGCCATGCCTATGGATGTGTGCGGGGCGGAAAGCCAGGGATTTATCGGTTATCTCTTTTGCCAGGCCCTCTCAAATTGCTTTTTGGCCCGGGGCGTGCTTCACACGATGCCTGTCTGTGTCGTTACCCAGGTTAAGGTCGATATCGAAGATCCGGCTTTCCTGAATCCAACAAAACCCGTGGGGCCCTTTTTCACCGAGGATGAAGCAAGGCGGAGAATGGGAGAGCGGAATGAAACCTGGATTGAAGACGCTGGCAGGGGATGGAGACGTGTCGTTCCTTCACCGGATCCCAAGGAGATCGTGGAAAAAGAGGCCGTAACCGCACTTGTCGAAAGAGGGTTTGTCGTCATCGCGTCAGGGGGTGGCGGTATCCCGGTGGTTAAGGGAAAAGATGGAGGCCTAGCGGGTATAGAAGCTGTCATAGACAAGGACCTGGCTGCAGAACGGCTGGCCCATGACGTGAAGGCGGATATTCTTCTCATTCTTACGGATGTTCCGCAAGTACTGATCAACTACCGCCAGCCTTCCGAGAAAGCCTTGGGACACGTTAAATGCGACGAGTTGGAAAAATTCATGGAAGAAGGTCATTTTAAGGCGGGTAGCATGGGACCGAAGGTTGAGGCGACATTGAGGTTCGTGAAAAACGGCGGCAGCAGGGCCGTGATTGCCCGCCTTGACGAAGCGCTTGAAGCACTGGAAGGGACCCGGGGAACGCAGGTCGTCCGGTGAGAGAAAAATGCGTAGCAAGGGCCGGAGCGCCACTAAGCGCTTCGGCCCTTGCTACTGGAAAACTATAGTTCCGCCAAAAACCGCCCGAAACGTTCCATGCCTTCACGAATGTCGGACACGGAATTGGCGTAGGATAGCCGGAGGTAACCCTGGATAAGGAATGCACTGCCTGGTACGGCCGCGACGAACTCACCTTCGAGAAGGGCCTTGCAAAAAGAGATATCATCCAGGAGGACCTGGGCGCGGTAAGACTTGCCGAGACATTTCCGGATGTCCACGAAGACGTAGAAGGCACCGTCAGGCTCGGTAAACGTTATGAGCGGCATCTTTGCAAGGGCCGATAACATGATTTGGCGGCGTTCTTCGAAAGCCTTTCTCATCGTCTCAACCTCAGGCTCCGAGTCCGTCATGGCACCTACCGAAGCCCACTGGGAGACGGCTGCAGCGTTTGAGGTCAGGTGTCCCTGGATGCTTCCCATCTTGTCGATAAGCTCCTTGGGGCCGAGAGCATAACCAATTCGCCAGCCCGTCATTGCGAAGGCCTTGCTCACCCCGTTGACGATAAGGGTAGAATCCCTCAAGGACGGGAAGACTTGCAGGATATTCCGATGGGACGCTTCTCCATACACAAGGCGTTCGTAGATTTCGTCAAAAATAATCCAGAGGCCGTTTTTTCTCGCTACTTCACCGATTTCTTCGAGAAGATCCTTTCCATAGACGGCACCCGTAGGATTGTTAGGCGTGTTAAGGAGGATTCCTACGGTCCTCGAAGTAATCGCTTGTTGAAGCATCGAAGCGGAAGGCAGGAATCGATTCCCGGAGGTATCCACGACTACCGGACGGCCTTCGCAGAGATTGATCTGTTCTACGTAACTGACCCATGCAGGAGCGAAGACAACCACTTCATCACCGGGATTCAGGAGACAGGCAAGGGCTTCATAGAGCAAGGGTTTCGCCCCGCAACCGACAAGGATCTCGGAGGTCTTGTAATCGAGCTGGAAGTGATCCCGGTAGTAAGCCTGGATCGCATCCTTGAGCTCGAGGATTCCGGAAGTCAAGGTATAATGGGTTTCCCCTCGGTCCAAGGCTTCTTTCGCAGCCCTGATCGCAGAGGGAGGAGAGGTAAAATCGGGCTCTCCTGCTCCAAAGGAGATCACTGGTTTGCCTTCTCGCTTCAATTGTTTTGCTTTCGCGACCACCTCAAGAGTGGCCGACGGTGCAAGATTAAGTGCTCGATCAGAAAGGCGCACGGTTCCCACGTCCTGTCCTTATAGAAATTGGTTTCCCTGAGAAGAAATTGTAGCAGATCAATTACGGGTACGGTCCCCTTTTTTTACATAAAATAAAAGCATATAGATAATAAGTTAAATAGTGAATAAGGCCTTTGGAGAACCCTTCGCGGATGATATAATCCTCGTATGGCAAAGGTTTACGACCTCGGAATGGAGGGATGTTCATGAGCGTGAGATTTGTGTCACGCAATGTCGAGCTTTCAGATGATCTTAAGGATTACATGGAAAAGAAGCTAGGAAAGCTGGAAAAGTTCTTTGACAAGATTCTCGATTCAAAGGTTGCCCTGAGTCATAACAGGGGGATGTTTGTCGTCGAGATCACCTCGAATGTTAATGGGGTCGTGATGCGGGGAGAGGAATATGCACCCGAGCAAAGGAAGGCTTTCGATGGGGCCATCCGCAATATCGAAACCCAGGTCAAAAAGCACAAGAACTTCCTGAAGGACCGCGCTTTCCTGAAGACGCACGATCTTTCGCCGGAACTCGCAACCCTATACGCCGCAACGGAAATGACCATGCCGACCGTGACCGAAGAGGAAATCGTTAAAACAAAGAAATTTCCGCTTCGTCCCATGAGCCCGACAGAAGCGACTTTGCAGATGGATTTACTAGGGCACAGTTTTTTCGTATTCCGTAATGCTGAGACAGGACAAACTAACGTTGTCTACAGGAGAAAAGAAGGCGGTTTTGGACTCCTGGAACCGGAGAACTGAACCAGGGAGCCAAAGGGGCCGAAAAGGCCCCTTTTTTCTTTCCTTGTAAAGACCGCTTGGGAGGAATCGAAGGATGCACGAAATGTCCCTTATCGAAGCTGTTTTTGAATCCCTTTTGCCTCTTTGCGCGGAAAAGCAATGGCAAAAGGTGGAAAAGATTACCCTGAGAATAGGAACGCTCCGGCAGGTGATCCCGGAGGCACTTGTTTTCTGTTTTGAAACGGCGGCTACTGGGACTCCGCTTGAGGGAGCCATTCTCGATATTCGGGAAGTACCGATACGCCAAAAGTGCAGAGAATGCGGATTAGAATGGGGAGGGGAAATACCCCTGGGGAGGTGTACCGGTTGCGGCTCGATTGAAGTGGACACGATTTCCGGGGTCGAACTGGATATTGAATCGCTGGAGGTTGCGATTATTGATGACGACGAAAAGGGTTAGCATTTTCAAATCAGTGCTTGCCGCTGACGAGCAATACGCGCACTCGATACGCCTGGAAATGGCGGAAAGGCAAATACTCCTCCTTAATTTAATCGGGTCCCCGGGAGCGGGCAAGACCTCACTCCTTGAGGGAACCCTCAATCGATGCCGGTTTACTTCCGCAGTCGTCGAGGGGGATATCGCAACGGCAAGAGACGCGGAGCGGATCGCGTCGTGCGGTGTTCCTGTCGTGCAAATCAATACTCGCGGCGGATGCCACCTGGAAGCAAACCTGGTTTTGAAGGCGTTGAAAACGCTTTCCCTGGAAAAGGTAGACGTGGTCTTTATAGAAAACGTGGGGAACCTTGTTTGCCCGGCAGAATTTGATCTTGGCGAAGATTACAAGGTTGCCGTTTGCAGTTCGGCGGAAGGGGCGGACAAGCCTTTGAAGTACCCGCATCTTTTCCACGAATGTGGGGCTGTTGTCCTAACGAAGAAAGACCTTTTCCCGCATGTCCGCTTCGACCGTGACCTGTTCTGGAGCGATGTGGATAGCCTCAATGCGAAGGCTGCAAAGTTCGAAGTAGACAACCTTTCGGGAGAAGGGATCGATGGTTGGGTTGCCCAGGTGGAAAAATGGCTGAACTTAAAACGTCGTTCCTAAAAGGTTTGACGGGGCTGAATCCGAGCCAGCGAGAGGCGGTCGCGTATTGTGACGGGCCTCTTCTGGTGTTGGCGGGCGCAGGAAGCGGGAAAACCCGTGTTTTGGCTTACAAGGCTGCCTATCTGGTATCCGAAAGGGGTGTTCCTGCGGAGCGAGTCCTCGCGGTCACATTTACGAATAAGGCCGCAACAGAGATGAGGGAACGGGTTCGAACCCTTTTGGGCCCCGGTGCGAAAGGGCTTCAGGCCTGCACATTCCACTCGTTTGGGTTGCGACTCCTCCAGAGAAACCGGGATTCACTAGGGAAGGTGGGGCTTCGAAAGGATTTCGTTGTTTTTGACCGATCGGACTGCCGATCGGTTGTGAAGGAAATACTGGAAGGGATGAACCTTGACCAGGAAAAAGTTGAAATCCCATGGGTCCTCGACCAGCTTTCAAAAAGGAAAACGAAGGCGGTTTCTCCCGATGAGGAGACAAGTTTCGTTGATCTGCTTCGGGAGATCGAGAAGACTTACAACAATGTCCTAAAGGAACAAAATGCTGTTGATTTTGACGATCTTCTGGAACTCCCTCTTGAGCTTTTGAAGGATCCCGGGCTCCTCGAAAAGGAACGGTCTTCACTGGATTGGATCCTCGTTGACGAGTACCAGGATGTCAACCGGCCCCAGTACAGGCTCCTACGGAAACTTGTGGCGGACACGGGGCGCATCATGGTTGTCGGCGACCCAGACCAGTCAATATATGGTTGGCGTGGTGCCGACATGAACATGATCCTGAACTTTGAACGAGATTTCCCAGGGGCGAAGACTGTCCTCCTCGACCAGAATTATCGCTCCACGAGCCGAATATTGGGAGCCTCGAACGGCTTGATTCGAAACAACCTTAAAAGGAAACCGAAAAACCTTTGGACGGCACGGGACAAGGGGGATCCGGTGAAGATCGTCCTCCATGGGGACGAGAAGCAGGAGGCCGCCTTTGTCCTTTCCGAGATTGAAAGCCTTCGTAGAAAGGGTTATCGGTATGGGCAGGTTGCCCTGCTTTACAGGGTAAATGCCCTAAGCCGGACGTACGAACAGGCTTTGCTGGGAAAGGGAATTCCGTACCGGGTCGTGAGAGGGACGGCATTTTACGAAAGAAAAGAAGTCAAGGATGTCCTTTCTTTCTTGAGGCTTGCCCTCAACCCGGCGGATGCGGTTTCCCTTTCCAGGATCGCGAATGTTCCGCCGAAAGGCCTCGGGAAAAAGGGGATTGAGGAATTAGCCGCATGCCTATCCTTGGACCCGGAGCTCGATCCTCGCGAGAAATGGGGAAGAATAGCAGAAAACAGGGCGGGACTAAAACCGAAGCTTGCCGTATCCTGCGCTGCGCTTGCCGGGCAAATGAGAGGCATCCTGGACAGGTCTGACAACTTTGGCAGCGCTCTACGATTCGTCTGGGAAGAAACGGGGTATGGCGATCACCTGGCGAGTTCGGATCCCCGCGGTTTCGAGGAAAGACGCGAAAACGTTATGGAGCTTTTGTCCATCGCGTCAAGGCAGGAAGGCGGACTTGGAGAAGTTCTTGCGGAGATTTCCCTTTTCACGGATCTTGAAAAAATGGATGACGGGGGAGACACAGTCAGCTTGTTGACGCTCCATGCGGCCAAAGGCCTTGAATTTCCTGTGGTCTTCATGCTGGGGATGGAGGAGGGCATTTTCCCCCATTCCCGTTGCACGGAGGAGGGAGAAGGAGTCGAGGAAGAGAGGAGACTCTGTTATGTCGGCATGACAAGGGCGGAAGAACGCCTCTTCATGTCGGGAGCAGAAAGTCGAGTCCTTTTCGGGACGATTCTAAGAAACGGATATTCGAGGTTCCTTTGGGAAATTCCACAGGACATGGTCGAAATTTCCGAGAGAACCCGTCGCGAGGAAAGGGGTAACTCGTATGCTGGTCGTGGGTCTAACGGGAGACGTTGGGGCTGGTAAATCGACCATTTTGCGAACCTGGCATGAACTGGGGGCTGTCCTGGTAGACAGCGACGAGATTGTTCGGCATCTCTGGAAAACTGGGCAATTACGTTCTGCGGCTCTTGATCGCTTTGGCAGCAGGGCATTAAACCCGGCAAGCGGGGAAGTCGACCTTGCCTTTGTCGCCGCGGCTGTTTTTTCAAGCCCGGAAGATTACACTTGGGTTTGCTCTCTCCTGCACCCGCTGGTCTTGAAAAGAATCGAGACGATGCTTGAAAAACTGGACGGATGGATCGTGGTGGAGCTTCCATTGCTTTTTGAGGCAGGGCGTCCTCCCTGGCTTGATCTCGTGGTTTACGTGACTGCCGCGGAGGAGTTTCGAATCGCGCGAACTCGTTCCCGGGGTTGGAAAACAGGAGAATTGGAGCGAAGGGAAAGATGGCTTTTGCCCTTGAAAGAAAAAATTCTCCTTGCCGATATCGTCATTGAAAACGACGGGACACGGGACGATTTGGAAAGACTGGCAAAATCAATGGGAGCGAAAATGAGAGGCCTATCAAAAACGAAGGGGAAAAACCGTATCCTGTGCCAAGCTGAACTGAAGCAGCTATTGGAGGCGATCAGGGCTTGAGAGTCATCACCAGTCACATCGGCTCCGATTTCGACTCTTTTTCGAGCATGGTTGCCGCGTCGAAGCTTTATGACGATTCGGTACTCTGTTTTTCAGGTGCCGCCTGCCGAAACCTTAGGGAGTTCTTGAAGCGCTTCGGGAATCGGTGGAAGGTCATGACGCCGAGGCGGATAAACTTTGACGAAGTCGACCAGCTTGTCGTTGTGGACGCAAGGTCCAGGTCCCGTATCGGCCCCTTCGGTTCCCTTTGCGGGAAGGAGGGAGTGGTTATCCATGTCTACGATCATCACCCGCCGGTCAGCGACGAGATCCCGGCGGAGAAATCCGTGATCGAACCTGTCGGCTCCACGACGACCCTTCTCGTTGAAAAGCTGATCGCCCTCAATATACCCATACAGCCTTTAGAGGCAACACTTTTCACCATGGGGATCTACGAGGACACGGGTGCCCTGACGTTCGGGTCTACGACTAGCAGGGATTTCTATGCTGCGGCACGATTGCGGGAACTGGGAGCAGATTTGACAATCGTTCCTCTCCATATAGAGATGAACCTTAATCCCGGTGAAAGAAAACTCCTTGACAACCTGATCGAAAGCGCACGCATTCGTTTCATGGGCGGAGCAAAGGTCGTCTTGTCCGAAACGTCTAGTAGTGTCTATGTCGAGGGAATTTCACTTTTTGTACACCGGCTACGGGATTTTTTTGATGCCGATGTGGCACTTGCCGTCGTCCAAATGGAAAACAGGACCTACATCGTTGCCCGGGGCAGGCCGGACCTGCTGGACGTAGCAAAATTCCTTGAAGCCTGGGGCGGCGGCGGCCATCCGCAGGCGGCCTCGGTGACACTGGCCGGTCATCATGCCGGGATCATGGAGAGATTGGAAAAACGCCTTGAAGAGTGCATCCGCCCACTTATCCGGGTTCGCGATGTAATGAGTAGCCCTGTGATGGCCGTTGAACCAGGACTTGCGATCGATGATGCCTATCGTCTCATGATCCGGTATGGGCACGCGGCCCTTCCGGTTGTAACGGAAAAGGGAATTTCGGGGATCATCACGCGGAAGGATCTCGATAAGGCAGAACTCCATGGGTTGGGAAACGTACCCGTTTCCGATTTCATGACCGAAGGAGCGATTACCATCTTCCCCGAGGCTTCGGTTTCCGAGGCCCACAGGGTGATGGTCCTTTACAACATTGGCCGGCTTCCGGTTGTTGATGCCGAAGGAACGCTCGTTGGGATCGTTACCCGTACAGACATGCTTCGAGCCCTTTACCCCTATTCGATTGCCCATGAAGAGCAAGTAGAGGAGTCGTCACGTCCCTGGACCGAGGAGGTAGGGGAATTGATGGCCCAGGAGCTTGTCCCCTGGGTCCAGATGCTTCTCAGGCGACTCGGGGAGAAGGCCGATTCGCTTGGCATGAAAGCCCACGTTGTGGGCGGGTTTGTTAGGGATCTTCTTCTTGGACGTGAAAACCTTGACCTTGATATGGTCATTGAAGGCGATGCAATCGAGTTCGCCCGATCCTGGGAAAGGGACGGGTGCCGAATTGCGATACACCAGCGCTTCAAGACGGGAACCATCATTTTCCCAGGAGGCCGCAAGGTTGACGTTGCTACGGCAAGACGCGAGTTTTACGAATTTCCCGTTGCGCAGCCGGAGGTTACGACAGATTCCCTTAAGCACGACCTTTACAGGCGCGATTACACCGTCAATGCGATGGCGATAACGGTGAATCCGGACGAATGGGGGAAACTCCACGATTATTTCGGTGGTCGTCGGGATCTACAGAAGAAAACCTTGAACGTGCTTCACAACCTCAGTTTCGTGGAAGACCCGACACGTGTCCTGAGAGGAGTCAGGCTTGAACAACGACTCCATTTCAAGATAGGGCCCACGACCCTTAGACTCCTCGAAAGCTGCATTCGGGGAGGTTTGATTGGGAGATTGTCGGGAGTCCGGCTAAGGAGCGAGCTTGAGTTGATCCTGACCGAGAGGGAACCGTACCCTATTGTCCGCAGGCTTTCAGAGCTCGGATTCTGGCAAAACATCTCCGCAGGCCTGCACATCGGCATGGAATGCAGAAAGGCATTCATCCGCCTTTCCTTTTTCCTCAAGCGAATGGGCAGGGACCTGCCTGATATGGGAAGTTCCCTCTGGCTGTCTTTTCTTTCCGCCCTCTTGATGGAGGCTGAAACACAAGCGGTCCTTGCCGCGATTTCGCGCCTCCAGCTGGGGCAGGAGGAGGGGCGGCTCGTCCGTGAAAGCCTGGATGGCCTAGGGACGGTTGAACAGCTTTTGGGTGGGAGGCAGGAAAAGAGCAATTCCGAAATTTACAGGACGCTTGAAAATGTCTCATTTACGGTTATCCTGTTCTGGGCTGTTGCCACCGACCGGTGGAGGGTCAGGCGCCGACTTCTCGTCTACCTTATGCGCCTCCATCGGATACAGCCCATGCTGACCGGCCGGGACCTTCTCGATCTCGGTTACAGGAAAGGACCTCTTATCGGAGATATCCTTGATGGCCTGAAATTGGCCAGGCTCGAGGGAGCGGTAGAAACGCGCGAAGAAGAGGTCGACTGGGTCCTTTCCAACTTCCCTGCAAGAAGGAACGGTGATTCGATTGTTCACCCTGCCTAGATTTGCCGAGCTTCTCCTCAGTCTCCCGGCTGTTCTATGGGCGATAACTTTCCATGAGTTCTGCCATGGTTACGCGGCCTACCGGCTGGGTGACCCGACTGCGATGCGGAGTGGCCGCCTGACTTTGAATCCCCTTGCGCACCTGGACCCGATTGGAGCACTGATGCTCCTCGTGGCGCGGTTTGGCTGGGCAAAACCTGTTCCGATCGATCCAAGGTACTTCAAGAACCCGGCCAGGGATATGGTCATTGTTTCCCTGGCTGGTGCAGCCGGCAACATTGCGACCGCTTTTGCGGTCGGAATCCTCATGAGAATCCTTCCTCGGGCGGTGCTCATGAATTATGCCGCCTTGAACTTTCTGGTCCTCATGGTGTTCATCAACCTCGGGCTGGCGGTTTTCAACCTCCTCCCAATTCCGCCCCTCGACGGGTCGAAGATACTTTACGTGTTCCTGCCGCCTCGCTGGATGGGGGCCTATTACAAACTTGAACGGTACGGGATGCTTATGCTGATGATCCTTGTCATTTTTGGTGTTGTTCAGCGAATCATGAGTCCGGTTGTCCTTTTCATTGCGTCCCTTGCCCTGCCAGGGTGGTTCCCGATATGAATGCACGCCGTCTGCTGCTGACGAACGACGACGGACTCTATGCGCCGGGCCTTGTAACTCTGGCCAACGAACTTTTCAAGGCGGATTACCCCTTGACGGTCGTGGCTCCTGACAGGGAAAGAAGCAGCGTGGGCCATGCGCTTACGCTGAACCGGCCAATTCGGCTCTGGGAAGCCGACAGGGGAGGATATGACCAGGGAATCAAGCTTTTCGGTTGTGATGGGACCCCCTCTGATTGCGTTGTCCTCGGGATGGAGGTTGCCGATCCGGAAGCGTCCTTTGTGGTTTCGGGAATCAATCGCGGCCCAAACCTCGGTGACGATTTGACCTATTCCGGCACGGTTTCCGCAGCAATGGAAGGGCTAATCCTTGGAAAGGGAGCCCTTGCAGTCTCCTTGAATTGCCAGAGGTCTGACCCGAACCAGCATTACGGGACAGCGGCGAGCGTCGTACTGGATGTCTTGCGCTGGCTCGGCGAAAATCTTCTGCCGCGAGAGGTCCTGCTGAACATCAATGTTCCGAATCTGGAAAGGGCAGGACTCGAAGGTTACCAGGTCACTCGCAAGGGTTTAAGGACATACGAAGGAAAAGTTACGGAGTTCCGAAGCCCTCACGGGACGCTTTCCTACTGGATTGCGGGAAGACCGGAAGATGAGATGGCCGAGGGAACCGATGTTTGGGCTGTGGCTCACGGGAAAGTGTCCATCACTCCGATCCACATGGACATGACGCATTTTCCCTCACTGGAAATGCTGAGATCCAAGGGTATGGAGAATCTGGGCCCGACCGCTTTTAAAGTTGACAAATAAGCATCGGGTCTGTATAATCTCCGCAATTTGAAACTTATTCGGGAAGGAGCCGTACTTGATGTCACTTACTCTTGATAGACGAGCTAGACGCATAAGACCGGACTGCCGCATCGATAACCTGGGAAACAGGGCGATGACGGGACACGCTGGTTGCAAACTCGTCGACAGAGATGAAGTGCCTACGGCTGAAAGCACTTCTCGATTGAGCACAACCCAGTAGAAACCCCGAGCCCGCTCCGAAGAAAGGCAAAGCCAAGTAGGAGCGCGACTGGTCCCCGATAGAGGACCCCGAAAGAGGCCGACCGCCGTAAAGCGACCGGCAATCAGGGTGGTACCGCGGGCAAGTTGCTCGTCCCTTTTTTTGAGGGGCGAGCTTTTTTTGTAACTAAAATTAAGGAGGAAGATCGATGGGTTACAAAGGTAAGGTTGTTCTGGCTTACAGCGGCGGCTTGGATACTTCGGTTGCAATTCTTTGGCTCAAGGAACAGGGATACGATGTGGTCACGATGACGGCGGATGTCGGACAGGCCGTTGACCTTGACGCGACGAAGGAAAAAGCCCTAAAAACAGGTGCTTGCAATGCATACGTGATGGACCTCCGTGAGGAGTTCGTCGAAAATTTCGTATGGCCGAGCCTGAAGGCGAACGCGATGTACCAGGGGACCTATCCCCTGAATTCTGCCCTTTCAAGGCCCCTGATTTCGAAATACCTGGCATGGGTGGCGGAGGTAGAGGGTGCTGTGGCTGTCGCGCACGGTTGCACCGGAAAGGGGCAGGACCAGGTTCGAATCGAAGTCTGCACGAATGCCCTGAATCCCGACCTTGCCTGCATCGCACCGGTTCGGGACTGGCAGTTCACTCGGGAGGCGGAGATCGATTTTGCGGCCGAGCACGGGATTGAAGTTTCCCTTACAAAACAAAGCCCTTACAGCATCGACGAAAACATGTGGGGGAGGTCAATCGAGTGCGGCGTCCTGGAAGATCCGTGGAATGAATCTCCGTCCGATGCTTACAAGCTGACCGTGGATCCGTGGAACGCTCCCGATGAGATGGAGACGATCGAGATCACTTTTGAAAAGGGTATCCCTGTGGCGCTGAACGGGAAGACGATGAACGGCGTCGACTTGATCCTTGCACTGAACAAAATCGCAGGTGCCCATGGAGTCGGGCGGATCGACATGATCGAGGACAGGCTGGTCGGGTTCAAGAGCCGCGAAGTCTACGAGTGCCCTGCTGCGATTACCCTCCTCCAGGCCCATAAGGCCCTCGAAACACTCACTCTCAGCAAGGATCTCCTGACCGTCAAGAAGGAACTCGAAACGAAATACGCCGAACTGGCGTATGTCGGGTACTGGTTCTCGCCACTGAAAGAAGCGCTTGACGTGTTCGTCGACCATACGCAGCAGTGCGTGTCCGGTGTGGTCAAGGTACGGCTCTTCAAGGGGCAGGCGGTGGTGGTTGCCATGAAGTCCGATTCCTCCATCTACAAGCATAACCTGGCGACTTACTCGGAAGGCGATGCCTTCGATCACAAGGCTGCTGTCGGGTTTATCAAGATCTGGGGCCTACCGATCAAGACCTGGCGTCAAGCTCATCCTGTAGAGAACACGCCGTCCAAGCCGAGCTTGAAAGTCGTCGGCGAGGAGTAACGCTTACGGCTGCTTAAGGTGATTGGGGATCGGGCGAAGCCCGGTCCCCTTTTTCATGAGCACGGAAGTGATAGGATAAAGGAAACCTGAAAGAAAGGGAGAGATTCATTGCTCAAGAAGCCGCTTTCTCTTAGGGAAACCGCACTGGAAATTTCCCTGGAATCCATAAAAACCTGTTCCCCGGAGTTTCTTGTCCGGAGCTATTTTGCGACGGCCATTCGAAAGGGAGGGCTTCCTTGTTCCTTGTCGGAAACACCAGAAATATTTCTTCTTTCAATCGGCAAGGCGGCCGTCCCCATGGCGAAAGCGGCTGGGGAAACGCTGGGTTGGGAAAAGATTGAGGGCCTGGTCGTGTCGCGCAGGGAACAAAGAAACGCCGGGAATCCACTGCCGCTGGACTTGATTCTTGCGGGTCACCCGTACCCGGACGAGAATTCAGTCCTGGCGGGCAAGACGGCTATTGAAAGGCTTGAAGCCCTTAAAGCCGGAATCCCCGTTCTTTTCCTCGTTTCGGGCGGGGCCTCCTCTTTGTTCGAGTACCCGAAGGATGGACTGACGCTGGAATGTTTACGGGGACTCACGGAAAAACTTCTTCTTTGCGGCGCCTCCATCGAAGAGATCAACAAGGTCAGGATCGGGCTATCGAAGGTTAAAGGCGGTCGCCTTCTTAAAGCTGCAGGAGACAGGGACTGCCTCACCTTGATACTTTCGGATGTAATTGGAGACAAGATTGAAGCGATCGGCTCGGGACCTACCGTTCCCAATGCCTTCAACATGGCGATGGAGGCAATCGAAATCCTGGGGCGTTATCGGCTCTGGGGTAACCTCGAATCGCAAGTGAAGGCTTTCCTGGAGAGGGAAGCTGAAAACTGGAAAGGAAACGAAATATATCCAAGGGCAAGTCACGAAATCATTGGAACTAATCGCCTCTTATGTGAAAAAGCCATCGAAGAGTTGAAAAAACGAGGTTTCAATACACTTTTCCTTGGTTCTACAATATCAGGAGAAGCACGAGAAATTGGACGATTACTGGCCGACTTGGCGAAGGAAATCCTGCTTTCGGGCCACCCGGTTCCAAAACCCGCTGCGATCGTCACCGGTGGGGAAACCGTGGTTTCTTTCAAATGCGGTTCCGGTGGAGTCGGAGGTCCCAACCAGGAAGTCTCGTTGTCTTTTGCCATCCAGGGCGCCGATCTCCCTGAAACAGCCCTGGTATCGATTGATACGGACGGTTTTGACGGCCCCACTCCGTATGCCGGGGGAGTGACAGATGGCGATACTTACGGAAGGATCCGGGCATGCGGTCGTGATGCCAGAGAGGACCTCGAGCAGCATAATTCAGCGAGATCCCTGGGTTCTGCTTCTGCCCTTGTTGTAACGGGAAGCACGGAGAATAACCTGAATGACCTGCGAATATTGCTCGTGGGTGATCCGGATTTTAGGGAAAAAACCGGGAGGGAAGGTGGAAGCGATGAAGCCAAGGGTTTTCGTTTCGAGAAACATCCCGGATAAGGGACTGGATCTTGTAAAGGAAAAAGTTTCACTCGAGGTCTGGCCCGGTCAAGACAGCCCGGGACGAGAGGTTTTCCTGGAGAAGGCAGCTGTCTGTGATGGGCTTATCGTCATCCCGGGAGATCCGATCGACAGGGGAGTCCTCGCAGCGGGAAAGTCCCTGAAAATCGTAAGTTGCTACGCGGTCGGATATGATTCGATCGACGTCAGTGCAGCCACGGAACTTGGAATCATGGTCACAAATACGCCGGATGTCCTTACGGAAACGACGGCGGACCTCGCTTTTGGGCTTCTTCTTGCGGCAGCCCGTCGTATTGGAGAGGGTGACCGAACCATCCGGAGCGGAGGGTGGAAACATTGGGGACCGCAATTCATGCTGGGACGTGACGTATTTGGATCGACCCTCGGCATGATCGGAATGGGCCGAATTGGGCAGGCGGTTTGTCGCCGGGCGAAATCTTTCGGAATGAACCTGCTTTATTTCGCGCGCCATCGCAATGAAAGCGCTGAAAGTGAATATGGCGCTCGCTACATGGAAATGGAAGCCCTCCTGGCGGTGTCGGATTTTGTATCCCTTCATTGCCCTCTAACTCCTTCGACGGAAGGCCTTATCGGGGAGAGGCAACTCCGCGCAATGAAATCCTCGTCCATCTTGATCAACACGAGCCGGGGGCGAGTCGTCGTTGAGGAAGAACTCGTTCGTGCCCTTCAAGAAGGGTGGATTTCAGGCGCAGGGCTCGATGTTTTCGAAAAGGAGCCTTTACCTACAGGTCATCCATTCCTTGGCATGGAAAACGTCGTCCTTTGCCCTCACCTGGGGAGCGCAACCGTGCAGACAAGGGAGAAAATGTCGGTCATGGCAGCGGAAAGCCTCCTTGCCGCCCTTGAAGGGCATACCCCGCGCTTCCTGGTCAACCCGGCAGTCTGCAGGAAAGCCTGAGGACAGACGATATGCTCGAAAGCCTGGATTTGACGCTCCGCCTCGGCCGAAAGGAATACGAAAACTCACTTGAAAGCAGCCATCGTGAGTTGGGTGCCCTTCAGCGCCAATTGAGGGAAAAAGGCATTCCGGTAATGATCCTTGTCGAGGGGTGGGAAGCATCGGGGAAGGGTTATGTGATAAACGAAATGCTCCGACCGCTCGATCCAAGAGGTTTTGTAGTGAATGACGAGGCTGAGGAAGATCCAGCGGCTTCCTTTTACCCACCTTTAAGGAGGTTCTGGAAGATGGTCCCGGAGAAAGGAAGGATCGTTTTCCTGAACCGAAGCTGGTATAGGCAGCTTTTCGCTGGGGAAAAACCGGCATGGAAGAGTCCGGTGGAAATGGCGGCGTTGATCGCAAGGGCGACAAGATTTGAAGAAGACCTGAATACAGAAGGGGTCTGCATCCTGAAAATCTTCCTTCATGTAAGCGCGAAGGAGCAGAAAAGACGAATTGAAGGACTTGCGAAAAATCCCTCCACCAGCTGGAGGGTGTCGAGCATGGACATGGAGGAAAACAGGAAATACAAGCGCTACGTGGAGACGTGGGAGAGTATCCTGCACCAGTCGGATAAACCTTATTCCCCCTGGGTCTGTATCCCCGCGGAAGACGCGCAGGTCGCAGCCATAAAGTCTCTTGAAACCCTCGTTCTTTTCTTCAGGAATGCGCTGGAATCGAGAACGGAAGGAATGACCAAGACGGGTGCCCCGGTCCCGTCCTCGGGCATTCTTCAACGAGTGGACCTAAAGCGGTCCCTAACCTCGGATGAATACAAGGAAGCGCTCCCAGGCCTGCAAAAAATGCTTCTAGAAAAACAATACGAGCTTTACCGAAAGAAGAAAGCTCTCGTTGTCATCTTTGAAGGTTGGGATGCTGCGGGAAAGGGTGGAGCCATCAGGAGGCTTACCCAGGGCTTGGACCCGCGAGGCTACATAGTCAACCCGGTTTCCGCACCGAACGAATGGGAAAAAGCCCACCCATATCTCTGGAGGTTTTGGGCCAACCTTCCGCGGCGAGGTCATATAGGGATCTTTGACCGGAGTTGGTACGGGAGGGTTCTAGTTGAACGGGTAGAGGGGTTCTGCGGTGAAAATGAATGGAAAAGGGCGTACGGGGAAATTAACGGGATGGAGTCCGAGTGGCTCGAGTCCGGCTATGGTCTCGTAAAATTCTGGCTCCACATCGACAGCGACGAACAACTCAGGCGTTTTCGGGAAAGAGAGGAAACGGATTACAAGAAATGGAAAATCACTCAGGAAGACTGGAGAAACCGGGAAAAATGGGACAAATACGAAGCCGCAACCGAGGAAATGCTCTTGAGGACTAGCCCGCCCAGCGCTCCATGGACTGTCGTTGAAGGAAACGACAAGCGTTACGCTCGCATAAAGGTTCTCAGGACGGTCCTTTCTTCGATGAAGGATCTCCTTCAGAAGGATTAGCGCAATGGGTTTTCTCGATCTCGTACGGGTGCGACACACGACTCGTTCTTTTTTGCCCAATCCTGTAGAAAGGGAAAAGATCGAAAGGTGCCTGGAAGCAACCCGCCTTGCACCCTCTGCATGCAACGGGCAGCCCTGGCGTTTTATCGTCGTTGAATCCCAGTTCCTGAAAAATGAACTTGCTGAAAAGGCATTCTCGGGTCCTTACAAGATGAATTCCTTTGCGAACCAAGCTCCCGTTATCGTTGCTGTCGTAACCCTGCCAACAAAAGCGGCGCCCTCCTTTGCCGGATTTTTCCGAAGGCTTTCGTATCCTTTGATCGATATCGGGATCGCCTGCGAACACTTCGTTTTGCAGGCGACAGAAGAGGGGCTGGGGACATGCTGGATCGGGTGGTTCAACGAAAGAGCGGTAAAGAATTCTCTTTCACTTCCTAGGGCGGAAAGGGTCCATATCCTGTTGGCTGTCGGTTACAGCGATAAGGAATCGAGTGGCTTCAGGAACCGGAAAAAAATGACCGAAATGTCAGAATACAGGTAGTGAAAAGAAGCGGGTGGATCCCGATTGGAACCACCCGCTTCTTTTTACAAAAACGCTTCTTCAGGAGCGGTAGGAAGCCCGTCCAGCTCTTTCCTGTCCGTACGGATTTTTCCAGAGGCTGCCGCGCTTTGCGCCTCAATCCTATTCAAAAGATTAAGGTCCGAAAGCGCCAGGATCCTTGCAGCCAAGAGGGCCGCATTCTTGGCCCCGTCGATGCCAACAGATCCGACCGGAATCCCTGGAGGCATTTGGGTTACGGCGAAAAGGGCATCCTCCCCCCCGAGAGTACCGGATGAGACAGGAACCCCGATAACCGGCAGGGACGAATGGGCGGCCAAAACACCCGGGAGAGCTGCTGAGAGTCCCGCAACGCCGATAAGGACGAGCAAGCCCCTGTCCCGGGCTTTCCTGGCATAGACAACAACGTCTTCCGGTGTCCTGTGAGCGGAAGCCACGGTGATTTCGTAGGCAATGCCGAGTTCAGCGAGTGTTTCTGCAGCCTTTTTCCCAACAAACAGGTCCGATCTGGATCCGAGAACGATGCCAACATACGGTCCGGGCATTGGTATCCCCTCCCTCAAGGGTGGGCAGGCCAAGGAGACAGGCCAGCCTTCGCCGAAATATCCGTCCGGTAAAATGCATCGGCAAAAACGATTTTCGAAACAGCTTCATAAGCTCTTGTCTTTGCCAAGGCAAGGGTTGAACCCTTCCCGACCACGGTCAGGACCCGTCCGCCCGAGGTCAGAAGCCCCAGGTTCGGGTCCATGCGAGTACCAGCCTGGAAAACCAGGATTCCCTCCATTGCTTCGGCCAGTTCGATGCCTATGACCTGGTGTCCCTTCCCGTATTTCCCCGGGTATCCACCCGAAGCGAGGACGATACCGACAGCACTGTCGGTGGGCTTGCCCCAGGTAACGGAATCGAGGTGTCCCGCGCAGGAAGCTTCCACGACTTCCGCCCAATCACCGGGGAAAGCTGCGAGAACAACCTGGGCTTCCGGATCACCGAGCCTGACATTGTACTCGAGTACGCGGCAATTCTTGTCACTGTCGATCATAAGGCCTGCGTAAATGACCCCGCAAAAATCGATTCCATCGGCAGAAAGGCCTCGGATCGTCGGTTTTAGAATCGTGTCATAAATAGTATCGAGAAAAACTCCATCCGCCCATGGCACCGGGCAATAGGCTCCCATGCCGCCGGTATTGGGCCCCTTGTCGCCATCAAAGGCGCGTTTATGGTCCTGGCTGGACGGCAATAGCCTGACCGTTCGACCATCGGTTACGGCCAGGATGGTGATTTCGACTCCCGGCAGGAAATCTTCGATCACGACAACCCTGCCCGCTTCACCGAGGACTCCTTCAATGAGGAGGGAACGACAAACATTTAGGGCTTCTTCCAGCGTTTCGGGGAGGAAGGCACCCTTTCCCGCGGCCAGACCGTCTGCTTTGACAACATAGGGGGCCTTCCTTGATCCAAGAGCTCTTTCCGCATCTTCCATGTTCGTCACGATATCGAAGGGAGCAGTGGGTATTCCGTGTCTCTTCATGAATTGCTTGGAGAAGGCCTTGCTACCCTCAAGTCGTGCTCCCGACATGCCAGGGCCAAAAACAGGGATGCCCTTTTTGCGAAGGGCATCAGCCACGCCTGCCACCAGCGGGGCTTCCGGACCGACGACCACATGGTCTGCTTTTATGGTTTCCACCAAGTCGAGAACGGCAGCGGGATCGCAGGGATCGATATCGTGACAACGTGCAATCCTCGCGATTCCGGGGTTGCCGGGGGCCGCGTCAAGGGCTTCAACCCTTTCCGACTTTTTCAGGGCCCAGGCAATAGCATGTTCTCTGGCACCTCCACCGAGAAGGAGTATTCTCAATTTATTCCCACCCTTTCTTTCTAATGACGAAAGGTCCTCCGACCCGTGATAAAAAGAGAAACCCCTAGCGAATCGGCCGCTTTAAAGACCTCCTTGTCACGGATCGACCCTCCAGGCTGGATGATGGCCTGTATGCCGGCGGCGGCAGCAAGTTCTATGCTGTCGGCGAAGGGGAAAAAGGCGTCGCTGGCGAGAACGGCTCCGCGAGAGGACTCGCCGGCCTTGCCAAGAGCCCATTGAACGGCATCGACTCGACTCGTGAATCCCCTTCCAATCCCCAGCGTTTTTCCTTCGGCTGCGATGACAATAGCATTGCTCTTGCTGAGGGCACAGGATTTCCAGGCAAAAAGCAGGTCGGCCCAAAGTTCCGGCCGCGGTTTTCCAATCCATTCGCCGTTACTTTCCTTTGGGAGGGGGGGGAGGCAATCTTCCTGCACGAGAACCCCGCTCCAGGTGCCCGTGTACTGGAAGGGGGAAACTCGACCACCTTGCCAGTGGATAACGCGTAAATTGGGACGATTGACCGAAAGGAATTCGACCACGCCCGGCGCATAGGCAGGCGCGACAAGAACTTCCGTATAGTTGGCGGCTATCCTTTCCGCTGTTTTCATGTCGAGTTCCCGGGTCAAGCCGACGATGCCGCCAAATGCCGAAACCGGGTCGCATTCTACCGCATTCTGGTAAGCCTGTTCGAGGTCAGTCCCGAGGGAAATGCCCGACGGCGTCGTATGCTTGATAACAACGACCGCAGGTTCATCATGGAAAAGAGCGGAACCTCTCAGGGCAGCGTCCAGGTCGAGAATGTTGTTGTAGGACATTTCCTTTCCTGCCAGTTGCTTCCAGGGAAGGTCCGAAAGGGGTGGCAATGTCAGTGCCGCTTCCTGGTGGGGATTTTCCCCGTAGCGGAGGGGGAGCACGGGTTTCAATGCAAGAGGGATCACCCCATCAAAGCTGACAGGGTTCCCTAACTCGCGGGAAATTCCTCGATGGATAGTCGCGTCATAGGAGGCCGTTGTAGCGAATCCCTTAAGGGCAAACTCCTGCCGGGTTTGGATCGTGACGTTCCCTTCAGATGATATTTCTTCCAGGGCTTTCGAATAGTCTTCGGGATCGGTCAGGAGGATGACCTGGTGGTAATTCTTTGCAGCGGCCCTAATAAGAGTCACGCCGCCAATATCAATGTTCTCAAGGAGGGTTTCGAGATCCGCTCCCTTGCGGGCAACCTCTTCAAAGGGGTAGAGGTTGCAGACGACCATGTCGATCAGCGGAATGCCGAAGCGCTCGACATCGTTCAAATCTTCGTCGAAATGACGGCGTGCGAGAATTCCGCCAAAGATCGACGGGTGCAAGGTTTTAACTCGTCCTCCCAACATGTGAGGATAGCCCGTAAGATCAGCGACTTCCCGGATTTCCAGACCCGCTTCCCTAAGCGTCCTGGCAGTGCCGGAGCTGGAAATTATTTCCCACCCGGCCTGGGAAAGGCTTTTCGCCAGGTCAACGACGCCTTCCTTGTCCCAGACTGAGATGAGTGCCCGTTTTTCGCTCACGATCTTGATCCCCTTTCAAAAAAAAGAATTTTACCGTCAAAAAGGTCGCGCAAGGTTTTCCAGTAGAGGCGGTACTCTGTTTCGTGGATCCGCGATTCCAGGCTTTCCAGCGTTTCACCCGTTTCGACCTGAATAGCTTCCTGTGCCAGGATGGGTCCGTGATCAACCCTTTCATCAACCAGGTGCACGGTAACACCGGTGACTTTCACCCCGTAGCGCCAGGCTTGCCCGATTGCGTCCCTGCCGGGAAATGCTGGAAGCAGAGATGGATGAATGTTTACGATTTTTCCTGAAAAAAGGGAAACGAATTCCGGTGACAAAATTTTCATGTAGCCTGCCAGCACGATCCAGTCTATTCTTGCCTTCTCGATATCCTCAACCATTTCCCTTTCGCAAGCGGTTCGCCCGTGAAGCTGGAAGGGATAGCACTTTGTCTCTATTCCCAGTGCCGCCGCCCGTTCAAGTCCTCCGGCATAGGGGTTATCCGAAGCCGCAAAGACGATTTCCGCTTTCAAGTCTCCCGAGTGGATTTTTTTGGCCAGAGCTTCCATGTTTGTTCCGTGCCCGGAAAGGAAGACGGCGATACGGGGCATCAAAAGATCTCTCCTATCAGTAGGGGGGTCTCGCCTTCGCCCTCCAGTGTTGTAACGAGTTTCTCCAATCCTTCTGGTGCGACGACGAAAACATAACCTATACCCAGGTTAAACACGCGCCGCATCTCCTCTTCCGGTACGCCTGCCTCCCTGATGAGGGAAAAAACAGGTCCCGGTGTCCACGCTTCGAAGTCTAGCTGCAACTTCAAGCCCTTCGGCAGTATCCTTGCGATGTTCTCCTCAAGGCCGCCTCCCGTAATGTGGGCCATTCCCTTTACAACACCCGTTGAAGCGGCCTTCAGGGCTGGCCGAACGTAGAGCTTCGTCGGCGTGAGAAGCAGTTGCCAGAGCGGTTCCTCGCAACCCGGGGGAATCGTAAACAGGAAGTCCTTTTCTTTTCCATCTAGGAGGGCTTTCCGAACTAGCGAAAATCCGTTGCTATGAAGCCCGGAACTTGAAAGCCCGACAACGAGATCGTTCGGCTTGATGTCCTTCCCGTTGATGAGATCGGATTCTTTGACAATTCCTGCGGCAAAGCCTGCAAGGTCGAAACCGTCCACGGGGTAAACCCCTGGCATTTCGGCAGTTTCTCCCCCCAGGAGGGCGCAACCGCTTTCCCTGCAGGCTTCGTGAATCGAGCGGACAATCGGTTCGTAAACATCGATATCAAGATGGCCGCAAGCAAGATAATCGAGAAAGAAGAGGGGGCGTGCACCGCAGGTGACAAGGTCGTTCACGCTCATCGCCACGAGGTCCTGCCCGAGGAACTCAAGGTGGCCGCAAGCTTTCGCAATTTCCATCTTTGTACCGACCCCATCGCAGCAGCCCGCCAGGAGGGTTTCCCCGTCAATGCGGTACAAACCGCTGAAGCCCCCTATCCCTCCGACGACGCCAGGTTGGGGGTTTTCCCCGGTGATAGCCTTAATTCGCTCGACAAAAAGATTACCACGGTCGATGCTGACACCCGAATTTTCATAGGTCAGTCCCATCTTCGTCCCCTCCCTGCAGGTAATCTCCGGTGAAGCAGGCAGTGCAGAGTTCGCACCGGGGCCTGCCTATTGCTGCAACGAGGTCTTCCGGTGACATGTAGGCCAGGGAATCTGCCCCGACCATCTTCTCGAGGCTTGGCACATCGAGCTGGGCCGCAGCGAGTTCTTCGCAAGTCGGTGTATCGATACCATAATAGCAGGGGAAACGAACCGGGGGTGAGGCGATCCTCAAATGAACCCCGGATGCTCCGTTTTCACTCATCATGTTCACGATCCGACGGGCTGTCGTTCCACGAACGATCGAATCGTCCACAACGACGACTTCCTTGTCCTTCAGGAGTTCCCTGATGGGATTCAGCTTGATTCGGACTCCCAGGTTCCTGACGAGATCCGTGGGCTGGATGAACGTTCTTCCGACGTAACGGTTCCTGACCACCGCGATCTCGAAAGGTTTTTTGGCTGCTTCTGCATACCCGAGGGCTGCAAGAGTTCCACTGTCAGGCATACCTGTAATGAAGTCAGCTGAAGGGCAGGGAGCCCCGATTGCTAGACGCTCCCCGAGGGCCTTTCTGACCTTGTAAACCGAACGGCCATCGATCACGCTGTCGGGCCGGGCGAAGTAAACGTACTCGAAGGAACAGGCATAATGTCGCTTTGTCTTTACCGGTATTCTTACCGACTTGATCCCTGTCCCGTCGATAACGACAATCTCCCCCGGTTCAACGTCCCGGAGGAACCTCGCACCAACGATATCAAGCGCACACGTTTCCGATGCGACATAAGTGACATCATCCCTCTCACCAAGGACGAGAGGCCGAAAACCCCATGGATCCCGTGCCGCGATCAGCCTTCTCCCAAGCATCACGGAGAGGCTGTAGGCGCCTCTCAGCCGTCTTAGCGAATCGACAAGGGCGTCCAGCGGCGGCTTATGGGATTGGTGAGCCATAAGGTGGATGATGACTTCCGTATCGGTCGTGGACTGGAAGATTGCACCGCGGTTTTCAAGGTATCGTCGGATGCCATCCGCATTTGTCAGGTTGCCGTTATGGGCAATCGCAATGGGTCCGCGAGCGTACTTGGCAGCAAGAGGCTGCGCGTTCGCAAGTAAAGATTCACCGGTCGTAGAGTAGCGGACATGCCCGATTGCACAGCCTGCCTTGATCGATGCGAGCTTTTTCTGGTCCAGGGCGATGTGTACAAGTCCCATACCCTTTAGGCTATGGACATTATCCTCACCGTTGATCCATGAGATACCCGCGGATTCCTGTCCACGGTGCTGCAGGGCGTATAGGCCAAGGTAGACATCCTCAAGAACGGAGTTGCCCGCTTTCGAAAAAGCTCCGAAAACACCACACATGTTCTAGGCCCCTCTCCAGGCTTTCAAAAGCGTTTCGATGGGGAGCGGCATTGAACCAGGGAGCTTGAGAAAATCCCCGCGGACTTCGCCGACCTGCCTTAAGGGAAACCCTTTCCATATGTTAAGGAATTCAAAGGCTTTCCCTGTAGGAACCGCGTAGAGGGCTCGGGCTCCACCTTCAGCGAAAAAGCTCACCGCTGGAAGGGTCGGAGTCCCCAGTTGTATTTCTGCTCCCCGCTCCGATGCGATGGCTTCCTTGCAGAGGGCAACCGCAAGTCCGCCGCCAAGGATCGGGATAGCGCTGTCGGCGACCTTTCTTTCAGAGGTCAGGATTGCTCTTTCCATGAAATCTCGTTCCATCTCCGGAGAGGGTGGCACCGGAAGGCCTTTCAACATTCCCATGCACGTGACCTGGAAATGGCTCGCGGGGATTGCCGCATTATCCATACCGACAAGGTAGAGAAGATCCCCTTCTTTCCAGTTTCCGGGAAGGAGTGCCGATTTACCTGAAGGGATCAACCCGACCGAGCAGACGAGGGGAGTCGGAAGGATCGAAAGTCCCGCACTTTCGTTGTAAAGGCTGACATTCCCGGATACGACTGGACAACCCAAGTCAACGCAGCACTCGGCGAGACCCTTTACTGCTTCGGAAAATTCCCAGAACTGCTCTGGATTTTCGGGTGAGGGGAAATTCAGGCAGTTGGTCATTCCCAAGTGGCGTGCACCCGCAACCCACAGAGGACGCAGGGAGCGGGCCATCGTCTCGTAGCCGCCGCGGAACGGGTCAAGATGACAGGTCCAGGGAAGCGCTTCCATCGTGATTGCCGCGGTATTCCCGTTTTCCTTGATCCTCACGAGACTTATGGGGGCTCCGGGTCCCTGGACCGTGTTAACCTGGACCATGCTGTCGTATTGGCGGGTGATCCAGGTTTTTTCCCTTAGGGATGGCGATCCGATAAGCTTGAGAAGCGAGGGCGCCAAGTCTGAAGGCAGGGTTTGATCTTCCAACTCGAACGCCTGCCTGTTTGCAAGGTCGGCAGGGGCAATCGACGGCCAGTTGATTTCAGGGCAACCCCCTCCGATGAGGGATGCCGGAAGGTCAACAGCAACAGTCCCGTCCTTTTCGAGAATAAAACGGTCTCCCTCGACTGTTTTCCCGATGACGGCGCAATCAAGATCCCATTTTTCGCCGAGCGCCAGGACAGGCTCCAGTTTTTCAGGAAGGACAATCAGGAGCATGCGTTCCTGGGATTCGGAAAGCGCTATTTCCCAGGCACTCATGTCGGTTTCTCGCAAAGGAACCCGATCGAGGTCAAGGATCATCCCGACGCCACTCTTTGCCGCGATTTCGCTCGCTGAAGAGGTAATGCCGGCTGCCCCCATGTCCTGCATGCTGGTGACAAGCCCGTTTTCGAGTGCTTCAAGACAGGCTTCAATCAATAGCTTTTCAACAAACGGGTCTCCTATCTGGACCTGCGGACGGCTGGCCTTCGTATCTTCACCGAGTTCTACCGAGGCAAAGGCGGCTCCTCCGATCCCGTCACGTCCCGTTTTGGATCCCAGCAATACGACAAGGTTCCCGGGCTCGGCCGTTTGGGAACTGACAATGGATTTAGAATTGACAAGGCCCATGCAGAAAGCGTTCAGAAGGGGATTGTCCTCGTACCTTTCGTCGTAAAAGGTTTTTCCGCCTACGGTCGGGACACCGACGCAGTTTCCATATCCGCCCACGCCTTTGACGATCCCGTTTGAAAGGAAGACCGTCTTTCGCGAATCGGGATTGCCGAAAAAGAGGCCGTCCAGGGATGCCATCGGCCTTGCCCCCATGGCAAGGATATCCCGGATAATCCCTCCAACTCCGGTAGCCGCTCCCTGGTATGGCTCGACAGCTGAAGGATGGTTATGGCTTTCGACCTTGAAGGCAAGTCCCCAGCCATTCCCTGCATCGACGACACCAGCGTTTTCTCCAACGCCTTTTAAAACCGAAGTGCCCTCTTTAGGGAAAAGGCTCAACAAAGGTTTTGAAGACTTGTAGGAGCAATGCTCCGACCACATGACCCCAAAAATGCGCAGTTCCGCCTCGTTGGGTTCCCGGCCAAGCTCGCGGCAGATGATCTCGTATTCCGCGTCGAGAAGCCCTGCTTTTTGATGATCCAATTAGTTCGACCTCCCTTTGAGCCAGTCCTTGATGGAACTCCACATGCCAACACCGTCCGAGGAGCCAAGGATGCTCTCGCTGGCCCTTTCCGGGTGCGGCATCAGGCCAAGCACATTGCCATCCCTGCTGACGATGCCGGCGATTCCGTTTAGGGCGCCGTTCGGACTGTATTGTTGGCCTGCAGAACCGTCCGCGGAGGCGTATCGGAAGACAACCTGGTCGTGGGCCTCCAATTCCTGCAGTTCTTTTTCCGGAAGGAAAAAGAGCCCTTCGTGATGGGCTATCGGGAACTGGACGATTTGTCCCTTCGTAAAAGCGCTTGTGAAGGGGGTGTCTATCCTCGCGACTTTGAGGAGGCAAGTGCTGCAGATGAATTCGAGGGATATGTTTGCAAGGAGGGCGCCCGGCAGCAGGCCGGTTTCGGTCAGGACCTGGAATCCATTGCAGATTCCAAGGACAAGTCCGCCTCGTGCGGCATGCTCGCGAACTGCGGGGATAATCGGGGAACGGGCGGCCATGGCACCGCAGCGAAGGTAGTCCCCGTAGGAAAACCCTCCCGGTAGGACAACAAGCCCCGTATCCTCCGGGAGAGACGTTTCCTTGTGCCATACCCTCTGCGTCGGGATACCGGACACGGTCTCGAGGGCGTGGATTACGTCACGATCGCAGTTGCTTCCCGGGAAGATGACAACCGCGGCTTTCATTCAGATGGCCTCCAGGGTCAGCGAACGGGTCTCGATGAGCGAGTTTACAAGAAGGTCATCGCACATGGCTTCGACCTGTTTCTGCGCCTCTTCCCGAGACTTGGCTTCCAATGAGATCATGATCGATTTCCCGACACGGACTTCTTCAACATTTCCATAACCCATGTTTTTCAGGCTGACGCGAACCGCCTTGCCCTGGGTGTCTAGAACCCCTTCTTTGAGTGAAACGAGGACCTGTGCACGAAATTTCATTGCTACTCCTCCTCCCCGCTTAACCTTTTCCATATTTCGCGGTAAGCGCCAAGGACGTCTCCGAGGTCTTTACGGAACCGGTCTTTATCAAGCCGCTCCCCCGTTGTTGCATCCCAGAATCGGCATGTATCCGGCGAAATCTCGTCTGCGAGAAGGACTTTGCCTTCTGAATCGCGGCCAAATTCAAGCTTGAAATCCACCAGGACAATCCCCTTACCGAGGAAAAGATCGCCAAGGACTTCATTCACTGCCAGGCTTTTCTCTTTCATCGATTTGAGTTCCTCGGGAGAAGCCCAGTTGAAAAGAAGCGCATGATCGTCGGTGATCAGAGGGTCCCCAAGAGCATCGTCCTTCAGGTAGAACTCGATCAGGGGCCGGGGCAGTTTCACCCCTTCGGGTACACCGAGCCTCTTACAAAGGGTACCCGTCGTGATGTTTCGGACCACGACTTCAATTGGAAGGATTTGAACCTTCCGGACAAGCTGGTGATTATCATCGACAAGCTTAAGGAAATGAGAAGGGATGCCTTTTTCGGAAAGGTATTCAAAAAGCCAGGCGCTGATCAGTGTGTTGTAGCGGCCTTTTCCTTCCATTTCCGCTTTCTTCTGGGCATTGAAAGCCGTCAGGCTGTTCTTGTACTCTATCAGGAGAATTTCGGGATCCTTGGTTTCAAACATCCGTTTTGCCTTTCCCTCGTAAAGCATCTTGCAGTTGTCCATTTTACCAACCCCCCGAATCAAGAATACTGACATTATTGCGCTAGAACTCTTATAAATCAACCCATTAAGACCCGTTCTGTTTGTTTCGTATTTTATAGAAAGGATCCAGTAGCGCTGGGTTCGCCGTAAGGGTACACTATGGCTTCGTAATATGATGATTGGGGGAGAATAATCCATGTTGACCAGCATGACAGGTTTTGGCAGGGCCTCTGAAAGAAACGAAGCTGGACAATTCGTAACGGAGATTTCCAGCGTCAACCACCGTTTTTTGGAGGTATCAGTGAGGGTCCCGAGGGAACTTCTCAGTTTCGAGACGGCCATCCAGCAGAAAATACGCGAAAAGGCGAGAAGGGGAAAAGTCCAGGTCCGCTTTGAAGTCGCCTGGGCACCCGAATTCAGGACGCTCGAACTACGCGAGGAAGTTCTTGAATCCTACCTTTCAAGACTCGATGATTTCTACCGGAAGGTCGGAAGGGAAGGGGCTGTTGATCCTGCCGTCCTTCTGTCCCTGCCGGGTGTGTTTGAAACCCCCTCCCGGGATGAAGAGTCCTGGAGGGACGAACTGGAACGTATCGTCGATTCTCTCATGGACAAGGCGATCGAAAACTGGGTTTCCATGCGGCGCCAGGAGGGAAACCATACACAGGAAGCGATCCTGCAGAACCTGGACATTTTGGAGAACCTGACGGAAGAAATGGGGCTTGCTGCCGAAAAGGCTAAGGAAGAGGCGGTTGAAAATTTGCGGAAGAGGGTTCTTGAAGTGATGGCCCAGTGCGAGGAAGCCGTTAAGGAGCAGCGCCTTGCGCAGGAAATCGTGCTTCTATCGGACCGTTGGGACGTTTCCGAGGAAACGGCCCGGCTGAGAAGCCACCTGGTCAAGTTCCGTGAATCCCTCAACGGGCGAGACGCCGTAGGCAGGAAACTGGATTTCCTTTCGCAGGAAATAAACCGCGAGCTAAACACCCTGGACTCGAAAGTTTCGGCTGCCAACGTTCGCTGGATGACTGTGGACGGCCGGACAACCCTTGAGAAAATCCGCGAGCAGATCCAGAACATCGAATAGGAATTGGAAAACAGCAAGTTATCGTTGGAAACGGATCCTCTGGGAGGGAACTCATGAAACGCGAACTGATTCGTAATTTCTGCATCATTGCCCACGTGGATCATGGCAAATCGACTCTTGCCGACCGCCTGCTGGAGGTAACCGGGACCGTTGATTCCAGGACCATGCGGGCCCAGTACCTTGATACGCTGGAACTTGAAAGGGAACGCGGAATCACGATCAAGTCTGTTCCCGTGCGAATGAATTACAAGGCGCCGGACGGCACCGATTACATCCTGAACCTCATCGACACACCAGGACATGTTGACTTCAGCTACGAGGTTTCACGATCCCTGGCTGCCTGCGAAGGCGCCCTGCTCGTCGTTGATGCGGCCCAGGGAGTCGAGGCACAGACGGTAGCCAATGCTTATATGGCCTCGGAGCAGGGACTCGAGCTGGTCCCGGTCATCAACAAGATAGACCTCCCTTCCGCGCAACCGGAGGAAGCACGGAGGGAACTCGAGGAGATCATCGGGGTTGATGCCCATGAGGCGATTCTGGCCAGCGCGAAGGAAGGCCGTGGAATCCAGGAGATACTTGAAAGAATCGTCCGGGATATCCCGACTCCCAAGGGAGATCCGGAAGCTCCGCTCCAGGCGCTGATCTTTGATTCGATTTACGACAACTACCGGGGTGTCATCTGTTACGTTCGCATCGTCAACGGGAGGCTCAAGGCCGGGCAGTCCATTCGCTTCATGGCAACGGGCAGGGAGTGCCTGGCCGAGGAAGTCGGCGTTTTCAAGCCAGGGATGACTACCGTCCAGGAACTTGAGGCAGGGGAGGTCGGGTATCTGGCCGCCAGCATCAAGACAATTCACGAAGCCCATGTGGGTGATACGGTCATTGAAGGGGGTAAAACCGATTCCGTAGCACTGCCGGGCTACAAAAAGGTGAAACCGGTCGTTTTCTGCGGTTTTTACCCGGTTGTCAACGAAGACTACCCGCAACTCAGGGATGCTTTGGAAAAACTTCAGCTCAATGATTCGGCAATCCAGTTTGAACCCGAAACCTCTTCCGCGCTCGGATTCGGTTTCCGTTGCGGATTCCTCGGGCTCCTGCACATGGATATCGCTCGGGAAAGGCTCACCCGGGAATTTGATGTCGATCTTGTTGCCACGGCACCCAATGTCGTCTACCAGATTGTCAGGCAGAGTGGTGAAGTTTTCGAGGCTCACAGGCCTTCGGATTTTCCGGATGTCGGGCAGATCGAGGAAATCAGGGAACCGTACATACGCTTGACTGTCTTTGTCCCCTCGGAATTCGTCGGGAAGGTCATGCAATTGTGCCAGGACAAGAGGGGCATTTTCCATGCCATGGATTACATAACACCCGAGAGGCTCCGCCTTTCCTACATCCTTCCCCTGGCCGAATTTATCGTTGATTTCCACGACAAGCTAAAATCGACGACCCGGGGGTATGCTTCTCTCGATTACGAGCAGGTCGGTTTCAGGGCCGCTGAACTTGTAAAAGTTGATGTACTCGTAAACCAGGAACCGATCGACGCCTTTTCATTCATTTGCCACAAGGACGCCGCTTTCCACATGGGGCAGGCCGTTGTCAGGAAACTGAAGGAACTGATTCCGCGCCAGCTTTTCGAGGTTCCAATCCAGGCAGCTATCGGAAAGAAAGTTGTCGTGCGCCAGAATGTGAAGCCGTTACGGAAGGACGTGCTGGCAAAATGTTACGGCGGAGACATCACGAGGAAGAGGAAACTTCTAGAGAAGCAAAAGGAAGGCAAGAAGAAGATGAAGCAGATCGGGCGTGTATCGATTCCGCAGGAAGCTTTCCTGGCCTACCTCAACATCGGGAAGGACGAGGAGGATTAGAGGTCGGGCTTTCCTGCTACCTGCATATTCCTTTCTGCAGAAGCAAGTGCCGCTATTGCGCCTTTTACAGCAAAACAGCAACACCGGAGGAGATCGGTCTCTACCTGGATGCACTTCGCCGAGAGCTTGTTTCGTGGAAAGAGGCACTAGGGAAAAGACCTGTCATCGATACGCTCTACATCGGGGGAGGAACCCCAACATGCCTTGGCCCGAAGGAATGGGGAACCCTCTGCAGTATGCTGGAAGAAGGACTTTCTTTTTCAAGAGGGGCAGAGGTTAGCGTTGAGGCCAATCCGGATTCCCTGCAAGATGGGCACCTGGCGGTTTGGAAATCGTGGAGGATCCTTCGCATAAGCCTCGGGATCCAAAGTTTTTCCCCCCCTGCCCTGAGGTGGCTCGGGCGTCTCCATGACGCCAGGAAAGCTATGGATGCGCTGGAATCCTGTCGTAAAAAGGGGTTTTGGGTAAGCGGGGATCTCATCTTCGGAATACCCGGCCAGGATCTGGCGGCCTGGCACAAGGATCTTCAGACTCTAGCCCAATACGTCGGGCACATTTCCACCTACCAGCTTACGGCGGAACCCGGAACACCCATGGCAGACGAAATCATTCCGACGCAATCCGAAGGGTACCCGTTTTACCGTTTTGCACAGTGGTATTTGAACCAAAAAGGTTTTGTCCAGTACGAAGTTGCAAGTTTTGCACGTGGAGAGCAGTGGTGTCGCCATAACTTGTCCTACTGGCGACAGGCGAATGTGCTTGCTCTCGGCCCATCTGCCTGGGGCTACATGGATGGTTTGCGTTACAGGAACAACTGCGACCTGGGTGGGTACCTTGCCCAAAAGGGAGCGGTGGCTGCAGGGTGGAGCGAGAGACTTTCGGATGATGACCGCGCCCGCGAAGCGGCGATTCTCGCCTTGCGGACACGATGGGGGATCCGATGGCGTTCTTTCAGAAGGCATTTCGGAGAAAAGCGGGCGAGCGCCATTCATGAAATCCTTGCGGCTCTTCCACGGGATCTCTTTCTACGGAGGCAAGGCTGCACTGCTTTTTCACAAAAGGGATTTCGCGTTGCGAACGCAATCTGGGAACTTCTCGTCTAGGGGGAAAATCCATGGATTATGTTCTTTTCAACGTCCCTGAGGAGACAACCGATGACCTGGCAGAGCGAATTCTCAGCGTTATCGCTTCGGTTGCCGTTGAGGAATCCCCCGGCTTCGAGACTTCAGTCGAACCTTCCCTTCTGCCCGGTCTCGGATTTCTCGAATCTCGCCGGGATATGCTGGGCGAACATGGCAACCTTTGCCTGGTTCGATTGTATGAAGCCGCCGACAATGAAGGTTCCAGACTGCTCATCGCAGGCGACAGGCTTTCCTTGATCTTGCCGGGTGTCGTTGAAATCTTAAGATCAGGTGGAGTGAACACGCAAGAACAGGGTTCCCGGGGAATCCTTCCGACAGAGGAGGGATGGTCTCTCCTCGGGATGGCATTCCCGGGATGGATCCTTCTATTCGACCCGGGAGGAGATTCCATTGAAAAAGTTGAGTATGACGGAGCTGTGACTGTCATGACTCTTCCTGCACCTTCCGGGTGCGTCCTCGAATCCCTTTCTCCAACGGAATCGACACCTGCGGCAATGGGGATACTGATCAGGCACATCCTTCCGTTGCTTGCTTGCGGGGAAAACCCGTAAAAAAGGATCAGGAGGTATAACTGACCGATCGATGTGGATTATGATAGTGACAAGTATACGGAAGAGAGGTTGGGAAAAATGAATGAAGGGATTAGGGGGTTGCTCAGGCAGATCCCCTCGATGGAGATCCTGCTTTCGGAACCCTGGGTTGCTTCTTATGAAGAAAAAGTGGGGCGGCCTGCCGTCAAGGGCATTTTTTCCGACATCATAGGAGAGATCCGTAAATCCCTGCTGGAAGGATCTACACCTGAGATTGATATCGACTGGATCTGCCGCGAGGCTAAAGACAGGCTTTCAAGGCATTCCTCGCGCAGTTTGAAACCTGTCGTCAATGCCACGGGGGTAGTCATACACACGAATCTGGGGCGTTCCTGCCTGTGCGGCTCCGCCGTAGAGGCCGTAATGGAGTGTGCTTCCGGTTACAGCACGCTTGAATATGATCTTTCCACCGGAGAGCGGGGGCATCGGAATAGCCATGTCGAGTGGCTCCTCTGCCAGGTAACGGGTGCGGATGCGGCCGTGGTGGTGAACAACAACGCCGGAGCTGTCATCCTCTCTTTGGCCGCATTGGGCTCAGGGAAGGAAGCCATCGTCTCGCGCGGGGAACTCGTTGAAATTGGAGGATCTTTCCGTATCCCGGATATTATGTCGACTTCTGGAACTCGATTGGTGGAAGTTGGAACGACGAATCGAACCCACCTGGAAGATTATGCCAGCGCCGTCACCGAAGACACCAGCCTGATTTTAAAAGTACACCCTTCGAATTTCAGGGTTATGGGATTCCATTCGGAAGTCGCCCGTGAGGACTTGGCTGCGCTCGCGAGGGAAAAGAACCTGGTCTTCATGGAAGACCTGGGAAGCGGGTTTCTCCTCGATGCGGAGGGTTTTGGCCTCCGCGGTGAATCTTCCGTTCGGGACTGTGTCCTGGCGGGGGTAGACCTCGTGACATTTTCCGGCGACAAGATGCTGGGCGGGCCGCAAGCCGGAGTGATCGCCGGGCGATCCCAGATTATCGAGCGCCTTCGTAAGCATCCCTTGATGAGAGCTTTGAGGCCCGACAAAATGACCCTTGCGGCTCTAGAAGCGACCCTTAGGGAAGTCCTCGCCGGAAACACGAAAGAAATTCCAACTTTGGCAATGATTTCAGCCCCTCCTGAAGTCCTCCTGCAAAAAGCCAGGCAAGTTGCGAGATTGCTTAGGAAGAGACTCCCTGGCTTTAACTTTTCAACAGTAGCCGTTCAGGATGCTGTCGGTGGAGGAAGCTATCCTGAAATTCCCCTTCCCGGGTATGCAGTTGCAATCAGTCACAGCGTCTTTTCATCCGGGTACTTGCAGAAAAAGCTTAGAGATTCGGAATTTCCTGTAATCGCTGCAGCTCGGGAAGGAGTCGTTCTCTTGCATGTGAGGACGCTCAGGAATGGAGATGTAGCCCGTATAGGATCCGCTCTTTGCGGGATTTCAGAGGGGACTGAGGTGGCTAGTGATGGCGCGTCGTGAAATTCCGCTGGTCCTCGGGACTGCGGGACATATCGACCATGGGAAGACGACCCTTGTTCGGGCACTAACTGGCGTTGACTGCGACCGGCTCGACGAGGAGAAGAGAAGAGGTATTACCATAGAGCTTGGTTTTGCCGCTCTTGAACTGGCCGATGGAAAAACCATCAGCATAGTGGATGTTCCGGGTCACGAAAAATTCATACGCCAGATGGTGGCGGGAGCTGCCGGGATCGATGCAGTGCTTCTCGTTGTTGCCGCGGACGAGGGGGTTATGCCCCAGACCCGTGAGCACCTCGAAATACTCGATCTCCTTGGAATTCGTAAAGGCCTGGTTGCGCTGACCAAGATCGACAGGGTCGACCAGGAATTACTCGAGCTGGCAACCGAAGACGTAAAAAACCTGCTTGCGGGCACTTTTCTCGAGAAAGCTCCTTTTGTTCCCGTATCGGCGCAAGACGGAACCGGGATTAAGGAACTCCTGGAGGAAATACAAAAAATGGCCCTAGGCCTGGAACCACGTTCCAGTGAAGGGCCTTTTTTCCTGCCTATTGACAGGGCCTTCCCAATTTCGGGCTTTGGGACGGTCGTGACAGGAACTGCTTACGCCGGTGCGGTCAAGGTTGGTGACGAGGTCCAAATCCTCCCCTCCGGAAACCTCGTAAGGGTTAGGAGCCTTGAGGTTCATGAGCAGGGAGTCGCGGAGGCTTTTGCAGGGCAACGGACGGCCGTCAACCTCTCCGGTGTTGCTTTCAAGGATGTTCACCGAGGCGATGTCCTTTGTACGCCCTCGCTTTTCAGGCCGACGCGATGTCTCGATGTTTCAATCCGGGCACTGAAGGACAACGTTGAACCATTGAAGCACTGGCAACGAGTCCGACTTCACATTGGGACTTCGGATATCCTTGCCCGTGTTTCCTTCTTCGACCCGGGTGAAAAGGTCTTTCCAGGAGAATCTTCCTTCGGGCAACTGGTCCTTGAAGAACCCATGAGCGCAACTTTCAACCAGGGATTTGTCATCCGGTCCTACAGCCCGCTCGAGACGATAGGTGGAGGTCGCGTGCTCTTCCCGTATGCCTGGAAGCCGAGGAATCGAAAACGGAAAAGCGACTACCTTTTCATGCTTGAAGAACTCTCGAACTCCGAGGAACCGCGAGATAGGCTTATGTCTATCCTGCAAACACTCGAGATCATTCCCCTGGAAGAAGCCTGTGGAATCCTACAAGTCCTTCCAGAGGAAATCAGGAAAATCGCGGCAGAGGAAGACAAAGCCCGGTCTCTCAGCCTTTTGAAGCTTGGACCCGCTTGGCTTGTCTCGAGGGAACGTATGGATCGAGAGTGGGAGGCATTTTCAAGGGAACTTGCCCTTTTCCACGAGACGGAACCCCATCTTGGGGGCATGACTATGGAAGAGGCGCTTTCGAGGGTTTTTCCGGGAGAAGATACACGTGTTGCCAAGGCAGCCATCGTTGTTTTCCAGGAAAAGGGTCTACTGGCAACGTCCGAGTCCCGTGTGGGGCTAGCGGGATTCATCCCGCAGGATGAATCCCGTTTCGAGAAGGAAATCACCCGTATCCTTGACCTATGCAAACTGCGCGGCTTCGAGATGCCTACGCTTGGCGAAGCATTGACCGCGACGGGACTTTCAAATGACAATTTTTCGCTTCTTATCAAGCAACTGAGGGAAAACGGCAAGATCCACGTGCTTGGAGGAGACCTTCTCCTCTCGGAAGAAGTGATGTCAAGAGGAATCCAGATACTGCGGAAATGTCCCGGTGATATAACACTTGCCGCATTCAGGGATCTTTCCGGCAGCAGCAGGAAATATGCCCTTCCTTTCCTGGAGTTCATGGATGCAGCCGGAGTGACGAGAAGGGTGGGGGAGAAGCGGGTCCTCAGGCCAACGAGGGCGTGAAGGGCAAGGGTTCCTGAAATCCTTGTTTTTTTACAAATTGTGTGGTAAAATGCAACAAAATGCTCCTGGGAGTGAAGTCAATGAGCGCTGATCTCTGTAAGATAAGAGCCCAGGTAGCGGTTCACAAAGGCTCAAAAGTTCGCTACCGGGCAACAAAGGGAAGGCGAAAGGTGGAGGAGCGTCAGGGAATCATCCTCGAAACCTATCCCAACCTGTTTACGATGTATGTTGAATCCCAACAAAGCACAGTCTCTTTCAGTTATGTCGAGCTCCTTACAAAAGAGGTCGAGCTGGAGATTTTGCCCGGTCACGAAAAGCTTATCTAGGATCTTTTATGAAAAAGGCCTCGGCGCACAGAAGCCGGGGCCTTTTTCGATGCCCGTGAAATTCTGGCGGAAAGGAGGAAATCTCACTGGAATATTTGATTCCATCTCCCCTAAAGCTTAATCTGACCCTCCGCATAACGGGCCGCCAGGCGAACGGTTTTCATAACTTGAACTCGCTATTCTGGCGTTTTCATGGTCACGAGTCGATCCTTGTGCGCTTTCCCGCTCCGGGTGGGGAAGATATTGTACGGGTTTACAATTACGCGATAAACGGTCAAAATATTATGCTTAAGGTGCTCAGCGCACTAAGACAGCACGGATTCCCCTCGATCCCGCTTGAAATCGACATCAACAAGGCAATTCCCCCGGGAACAGGGCTCGGGGCGGGAAGCGGTAACGCAGCAGCCTTGATCGGATGGGCAAGGCGCGTTTTTTCCCGAGACATCCTAGTGGGACTTGAATCAAATATCGGGGCAGATATCCCTTTTCTCTCGGGGCCCTCATCCCTGGCCAGGGTCCGGGGCATTGGGGACAGGGTTGAACCTGTTACTGTGAATCTTCCCCTTTCTGCCTGTGTCTTGATCCCGAGGTGGCGTTCGAATACCGGGGAAGCCTACCGGTCCATCGACGAAAAAATGAACAGTTGCTGGCTGTCCGACATGCAGGCTTTTGAAGAAAGCGAAGGGATATTAACAGCCCTTGCGGCAAAAGAGAGGATTGGCCTGCTTCCGAATGACTTTCTCCCAACCCTCGTACAGCTCCATCCGGAATATGAATCCCTTTTCAGGATTCTCGAAGGGAGCAGTGCCCTTGCATGGGGTATTTCCGGAAGCGGTAGCGCATTATTTGCTCTTTTCCCCAAGCGAAATCATCTTGAAGAACTCGGGGCGAAAATAGCCGATGCTCCAGGGATCGAGAGAATCCTCTTCTGGGAGTGATGACCGTGAAAGTCCAGCGCACTGAACGCCTTGTCAGGATCGCCTCAAGGTTCCTCCTGTTTCCTTCTCGCCTGATTTCCATGACGCAGATGGCAGAATGCTTCAAGGTATCAAAAACCGTGATCAGTGACGATGTTTCGATCATCAACGATTCTCTCTCGGAAGAAGGAATCGGCGTCATATCGGTCGATAGGGGAAGAACGGGCGGTGCTTCCTTTCTTCCCACATTAGGGAGCACAAAAAGGAAGGAAATCCTGGAATCGATTGCCCGTCTGCTTTCCGACAAGGAAAGAGTTCTCCCCGGGGGACTGATTTACTATGGCGATATCCTGTTTGACCCGATGTATGCTTTCTGTCTCGGTATGGCGCTCGCATCAGATTTTTCAGACAAAGATGCAGAAGTTGTCATGACATCCGAGGTAAAGGGAATCCCCCTTGCTCTTTTTACCGCCCATGCCTTGGGTCTCCCGCTAGCGGTCTGCCGTTTTCGCAACCGGGCTTCCGACGGACCTGCGGTAGCCGTGCATTACCCGACCGGGACCGGGGATGTCCAGGCCATGTACCTGGGCACACGCCAGCTCCAGAAAGGGAAGCGGGTTCTTCTAGTGGACGACTACATGCGGGGGGGTAGCACAGCGGCGGGGATGCTCCTTATGGCGAAAGAATTCGGAGCTGAGGTTGTGGGGACGGGTGTTTTCATCGCCGCTGCAGAGCCGGCTAAAAAAGCGGTTTCAGACTACCGGGCCCTTCTGAGGCTTGAAAAATCTCAGGAAGGAACACCCCTTGTTTCGATCGTGACAAATAGCAGTGTTTGACGCCCCTTGCCGCCTGCGTTAAAATCGGTTTCGCGAAGGAGGTGACCCCCTTTCATGCTCGTGAAGGTTAACCAGGAAGAATGCATTGGTTGCGGAGTGTGCGCACAGATTTGCCCGGAAGTGTTTGAACTCGACGAAGACGCCGGTAAGGCCAAGGTCATCCGAGCCGAAGGCGCGGAATGCGCACAGGAAGCTGCCGACAGTTGCCCCGTCGGCTGTATAACGGTCAACGAGTAGCCCCCCGTTTCGGGCCCATAGCTCAATTGGTTAGAGCCACCGGCTCATAACCGGAAGGTTCCTGGTTCGATTCCAGGTGGGCCCACCAGCATGGAAAAAAAGCCACCGCACGGTGGCTTTTCTTTTTTTGGAGGTGGCGCGATGAAGCTAGGAGACTGTATTCAAGCGTTCGAAAAGCTTTTTCCGCTTTCCTGGGCTGAGGATTGGGACAACCCGGGTCTCCTGTCAGGAGACCCCAATAGCGACATCGAGAGAATTTCGGTTAGCCTCGATGCAACCGTCCAAACGGTAACCAGGGCTGCGGAAAGTGGGAGCAACCTTCTCGTCACGCACCACCCGGCTTTTATCCATCCCCTGAAGCGGTTGACTCCCGATTTCCATGAGGGTGCGACCCTTTTTGAGGCCATACGCAGGGGTGTAGCCCTTTACTCAATCCACACCAACTGGGATGTTTCACCGGAGGGGGTAAACCGGGTTTTGGCTGAAAAGGCCGGCTTGACGAACCCGCTGCCGCTTTCGAAGGGTTTCAGCGGTGCCTGGGGACTCGGTGCATACGGGGAACTCGCGGTTCACCTGACGCTTTCGCAACTCGCGGCCCACATCATGGAAGCATGGGATCTGTCCTGGATACGAGTCCTTGGTGAACCGACTCAACCTGTCGGCCGTATAGCCCTCTGCGGCGGAGCCGGGGGAGATGCCCTGCAAGATGCTGTTCGGCAGGGAGTTGATGCCTTTATAACGGCAGACCTGCGGTATCACCAGATCCTGGCCGGGGGTTTTTCCGGGCTTTCCCTTCTGGATTGCGACCACGGTGAAATGGAATCGGCCTCGCTTGATCGGCTCACTGAACTTATAATTTCTTCAACAGGCCTACCGGCAAAACGTCTTTCGAAAAATTCACCATCCGGGTATTTTGACTTGCGGGAAACCGGGAAACTTGCCAAGGAGTGATTCGCAATGAAAGAACGAGTGTTCAGCGGCATGCGCCCTACGGGAAAACTCCACCTCGGCCACCTTGCGGGGGCCCTGACCAACTGGGTCAAACTGCAGGACGAATACGATTGTTTCTACTCTATCGTCGACTGGCACGCCCTGATGTCCGAATACGCGGATTCCAGCCAGATCAAGTCGAATTGCCGGGAAGTTATCCTCGATTGGCTCGCCGCAGGCCTTGACCCGGAGAAGTGCAGCATTTTCGTGCAGTCCATGGTGCCGCAGCATGCTGAGATACACCTGGCGTTTTCCATGGTGACGCCCCTGGGGTGGCTTGAAAGGTGCCCAACATACAAGGACCAGATAAAGAATATCCAGAACAAGGACTTGGGGACCTATGCCTTCCTGGGCTATCCCGTACTCATGGCAGGGGATATCCTTCTTTACAAGGCAGGAAGGGTTCCCGTAGGTGAAGATCAGTCGGCGCACCTCGAATTGACCCGGGAAATCGCAAGACGCTTCAATTATTTCTATGGACCGATATTTCCGGAACCCGAAACACTTTTGACGCCAACCCCAAAGGTTCCCGGTACCGACGGACGCAAGATGAGCAAATCTTACGGAAACTCATTGACCATTTCGGAAGACCTCAAGGAATTGTGGGAAAAACTCCGTACAATGAAAACGGACCCCCAGAGGGAACGCCGAAAGGATCCTGGGAACCCGGATGTCTGCCCTGTCTGGGACATACAAAAAGTGTTCAACCTCGACACGGATGAAAAAGAGCGCCTCGCTGCGGGATGCCGCACCGCCGGAATTGGCTGTATCGAGTGCAAAAAAGCGCTATATGGGCACCTTGAAAACCTGCTCGAACCGATCCAGAAAAAAAGGCATTACTTCGAACAGCATGGAGAGGAACTCAACGATATTCTTCGCGCGGGTGCCAACCGGGCAAAAGCGGTAGCAGAAAAAACGATGGAAGAAGTCGTCTCTGCCATCGGCTTTTTCAGGTAGGAACAGCGCAAGGCGGTATGGCCTTTTGGGGTTCGAAATCGAAGTCGAGGAGTTTTCAGGCCCGCTGGACCTTCTCTGCAGGCTTGTTGAAAGCGGCGAAATGGAGGCCAGCAAAGTTCGCGTCAGCGACTTGATAAGGACCTACAGTTCATACCTCCTGTTGGAGAAAGCGATCCCCTTCGGGACGGTAAGCGAGTTTATCTCGCTTACCGCCCGCCTTCTACTGGGCAAGGTCCGCGGCCTTTTCCCACCTGTATCCGCAGAATCAACGGAAATCGTCGTAGAAATGGCGGAGAACGCTGACGAAGCCCTTCGTGAGGCCCTCGAACGGTACCGACCGTTCAGGAAGGCAGCACAGGCCCTAGCCGAACGCCATGCCAAACGCCTGCAATTCGTTCTCAGGCAAACAGATGAAGAACCACCGGTTTACGATTTTGGTGATCTTTACAGCCTGGCGCGACTCTGGTGGGACCTTATCGCGAGCAGCAGGCATCCTTCGTCCGAAAACAGGACAAATCCCTCCGACGAGATGCTGGGTTTTGAATCTCCAGAACCCGACTTTCTTCAGGTAGAAAGGAGGATGGCCGAGTTGGAAGCTTTTCTCGCGCTGGGGGTCCCGGTAAGCTTCAAAACCATTATCCGCACAGGGGCTAACCGCTCTACAGTCGTTGTAACCCTGCTTGCCCTCCTTGAGATGGCGAGGCTGGGGCAATTGAGAATCATTCAGGAGGAACGTTTCGGTGAGCTTAGATTCCAGGGTCCCTGAAGAACAAGCCCAATTTCTTGCGGCCTTGGAGTCGCTCCTGGTGGTTTCCTCCGACCCGATTCCAGTGGAAGTCTTTTCACGTGTCCTGGAGATCGGTGGAAAGGAAATCATCGAGGCCCTCCGTATTCTGCAGCTTCACTATGAAATGAGTCACGGATTTCGCCTGGTTCGCATTAGCGGGGGCTGGCAATTGTCTTCGGCTCCGGAACAGGCAGAAGCCGTTTCCAGATTCCGCGAAAGTTACCAGAACCAACCCCTTAGATTGAGTCGAGCTGCACTCGAAACGCTTGCGGTCATCGCATACAAGCAGCCTGTGACAAGGGGAGAGATCGAGGAAATCAGGGGAGTGCGCTCAGACAAGGTTATCGAAACACTCCTCAGGCTAGGCCTTGTCCGCATTGCCGGCAAGAGGAAAGGAACGGGGACACCTATGCTATTCAGGACGACCGCCAGCTTCCTCGATGCCTTTTCCCTTGACTCGATCTCGGACCTTCCCGACCTTAAGGATCTTGAGGATTCCAGGGTGACCGAAATCTTGCCCGAACCCGAGGAAGAACGATGAGCGATTCCCCGGAAAAGGGCCAGAACGGGATACGTTTAAACCGCTTCCTGGCAAATTGCGGCCTCGGGGCAAGGCGTAAGGTTGAAGATCTTATCCGTTCCGGCAGGATTACCGTTGATGGGTTGCGCGCAACGGAACCCGGCGTAAAAGTTAACCCTTGGGAGGATGTTGCACTGGACGGTGTAGTCCTTTCACGGATTGGGAAGCGCTATTTCATTTTCAATAAGCCTCGTGGAGTCGTTTGTGCCGTAACGGACAAGTACGATAAGACCGTTTTTGACTTATTGGATGAGCGAATGAGGCGCTTGGGCCTTTTCCCAGTGGGCAGGCTCGACAAGGAAAGCGAAGGACTCCTCTTGCTTACGAACGACGGAGAGTTGGCCCAGAAGCTTGCTCACCCGTCAGGTGGCGTGGTCAAAAGGTATGAAATCCGTCTCGATCATCCACTCCAGGCATCGGATATCGAAGCGTGGTCAGCGGGGGCCATCGTAGAGGGGAAATGGGTGAAACCCATCTCTGTCGACTTTCTTCACGGGCAAGAACCGAAGGAGTGGATTACGGTTTGTCTTCGAGAGGGACGAAAAAGGGAATTGCGCGTCATTGCGGATGCGCACGGATTCAAGGTTCTGAGACTGGTCCGGACAGCTATAGGCCAACTGGAAATCGGTGACCTTCGCCCTGGCGAAATTCGCGAGATGAGTCGCGAAAAAATCGTGAAAATGACGGGAGTTGGATGCAGCCGCATGAAAAAAGAAAAACAATGCAAACCGCTTATCGTCACGATCGACGGGCCAGCGGGTTCCGGGAAAAGCACCGTTGCAAAAGGGGCGGCCGCTCGAACCGGGCTTCGATATCTTGACACCGGGAAGCTCTACCGTGCTATCACGATATACCTTTCAGGTATGGGAATTCCTCCAGTTGAAAACGAGAGCCTCAAAGCGGTGCTCGGAAAACTTGAGTTAAAGCTTGAGGGCGGCAGGGTCTTTATCACAAGTGAAGATGTTACGGAAAAACTTCACACGCCTGAAGTCGATAGAATCGTATCTCTTTATGCAGCGCTTCCCACGGTGAGGGAAAGTCTTCTTTTCCTGCAGCGAGCACAGGCAGGACCACCGGGTTTAATCGCTGACGGAAGAGACATGGGAAGCGTCGTTTTTCCCGAGGCTGATTTGAAGATTTTTCTAACTGCCGATGCCAGGGAACGAGCCCAAAGAAGGTTCCTGGAGCAGTCCGCAAGGGGAGAACGTGTGGAACTCGAACAGGTTTTGTCCGTTGTCATGGCGAGAGACAGGACAGATTCGACCCGTGCCCTTGCCCCCCTTGTTATCCCGCCAAATGCCCTGGTTATCGACACGACGAATAAACCCGCAAAAGAGGTCATCGAAGAGATCGTTCTATTGGTCGCAAAAGCAAGGGAACGAGCGGAAGAAGCGGAGGAGAAACATGCTCTCTAACATTTTCTACTGGTTGGTAAAAAACGGATATTTTATTTTTTTCAAAATCTTCAACCGCTTGAAGATCCTGAACGAAGACAGGATTCCGCGAACACGCCCCTTGATACTAGCCTCAAATCACTGCAGCAACCTCGATCCTCCCGTCGTGGGAAGTGTCTTTCGAGATCGGATGCGGTATATCGCGAAAGCATCGCTTTTCAGCCCTGCGCTTTTTGGCTACGCGCTCAGGGTTCTCGGTGCTGTGCCCGTTTCCCGGGAGGACGAAACAAAGGCGGCAATGGTCCTGAAAATGTTTCTTCGTTTCCTTGAAGGAGGAGAAAATATCCTGATCTTCCCTGAAGGGAAGAGGTCTCCCGACGGAACTATCCAACCACTCGAAGGCGGAGTTGCTCTCCTGTGCCTGAAGTCGAAGTGCCCGATCCTCCCGGTCCATGTCTCAGGGACCTATTCCGCCTTACCGAGTGGCCGGGCATTTCCCAGAGCTGTTAAAATAGTAATGAATTACGGTTTTCCAATTGATCCGGCAACACTTCCGGAAGGATTGGCTGACAAGGAAGCTCGGGGTGAAATATTGGAAAGGCTAGCCAGTGAATACCGAAGACTTGAAAACGAGACGAACAAGCAAGCCGGTTAAAGGGCCTTCTCCAAAGGCGATCCTCGTTTCCATTGACAAGGATGATTCGGCAGTGCCGGTCATCGAGTTGATGGACGAACTTGCATTGCTCCTCGAGAACCTGGATTTGCCAGTTGTCAGGAAAGTCATTCAAAACAGGGAAAGCGAAGACCCGGCAACTTTTATCGGAAAAGGAAAGGTCGAGGAGCTCGGTGTTGCTGCGAAAGAACTGGATGCGCAATTAATTGTTTTCGACGCGGTTCTCACTCCGATACAAGTGAAAAACCTGAAGGGAAAGACCGGTTGCAGCATATGGGACCGGCCTTGGGTGATAATGGAAGTCTTCAAAAGGCGAGCGCATTCTAGCGAGGCAAAACTCCAGGTGGAATTGGCGAGATGCCGATATGAAATTCCGCATCTCAAGGGACTTGGGCTACAGATGTCCAGGCTCGGGGCGGGCATTGCCACGAGAGGCCCTGGGGAAACCGAATTTGAGCGTCACAGGCGCAAGGTCGAAAGACGGATCCGTGACATCGAGCTAAAACTGGCCGGGATACGCGAAAGAAGGTCAAACCAGAGGAAGAGGAGAGGCCGTTCGGGTATCCCGCTTTTTTCGCTGGTCGGTTACACGAATGCCGGAAAATCAACCCTTTTCCGTATATTGTCCGGAGATACGCTGGTTTGTCCAAAAGACCAGCTTTTTACGACACTTGACACGACAGTCCGCTCTTTCAGGTTGCCGGGATATGGTCCAGCACTCCTGACGGATACCGTCGGCTTCCTCAGGAACCTGCCCCCGGGCCTGATAGCCGCTTTTCGTGCGACACTGGAGGAGGTCCTCGAAGCTGATGCCCTGATATGGGTTGTTGACGCGACGACTTCAGAAAGTGAAACGATGCTTTCGTCTGTAGAAACTGCATTGAGGGAACTCGGAGCCTGGGAGATGCCGAGAATCATCGCGCTGAACAAGGTTGACTGTCTTCAGCCAGAGGAAATCGAGGTTTTCATCCAGAAGTTCAGGCGCCTTGGAGAGAAAGTCGTGCCGATAAGTGCAAAAACGGCCTTGGGAATCCCTGTATTGATGCGGGAGTTGGAAATGCTCGTCCGGGAAAAGGAAATTACAAAAGAAGGGAAGAGGTGATCCCTGTGGCTTACCATCTCGTCCATATCGGCTTCGGAAACATGGTTGTCGCAGAACGCATCGTGGCCATCATCAACCCTTCATCGGCACCGATAAAGAGGTTGAAGGAAGAATCCCGGGAAAGTGGACTCCTTATCGATGCGACACAGGGTAGAAAAACCCGTGCAATCCTGGTCATGGACAGCCGGCACGTTATCCTTTCGGCGATCCAGCCGGAAACTATTTCATCAAGGTTTGAACCGCAGGAGTACTCGGAGGAGAGGGATGAAAAGGGGCCGACTCTTTATCCTGTCAGGGCCTAGCGGCGTCGGGAAAGGGACAGTGCGGGCCCGCCTTTTTGAAAGGGTCTCCGGCCTCGTTTACTCAATCTCCTGCACGACGAGAAAACCGCGCCAGGGGGAGATCGACGGCGTCCAATACCGCTTCCTTGACGAGGAGACCTTTGAAGGTTACGTCAAAGAAAACCTGTTCCTCGAATGGGCACGCGTCCACGAACATTTTTACGGTACCCTGCTCGCTGATGTCGAAAGGGAACTTGACCTAGGGCATCACGTCGTTTTGGAGATTGACGTCCAGGGTGCTTTGCAGGTCAAAGAAAAGATGCCGGATTCTGTCATGATTTTCCTGATGCCCCCAAGCCTTGAAGAGCTGGAGAAGCGGCTGGTCTCCAGGGGGACCGAGGAAAATGAGACGATGAAGATTCGCCTTCAAAACGCGTCGGCAGAAGTCGCTTTATCGGCCCGTTATGATTATGCTGTTGTCAATGACCAGGTGGACAGGGCCGCAGACGAACTTGCGGGCATCTTTCAAATGGAAATCAGAAAATCGAAAGGGAGTGCAGATGAATGATCTTTTACGACATCGAGAAAATCATCCGCGATCGCGGAATCGACAATAAGTACCGCCTGACCGGTGCTGTCGCCGACAGAGCCAGGCAGCTCAGTGAACAGAAAGGTCGCCGCCTCGTCGAGGATGCGACGAGGGAAAAGTATATTTCCCTTGCCCTTGAAGAAATTTCCAGCGGAAAAGTCGTCTTTTTGAAATCCGGAGAAACCAGGGACGTCCCAACGGAAAAGGATTGACATGGACTGGAAGAGGAACCGGCGCATCCTTCTCGGAATCAGTGGTGGAATTGCCGCTTACAAGGCCCCTGAGCTAGTAAGAGGGTTCGTGGGGCTTGGAAACGAAGTCGAGGTTGTCCTTACAGAAGCCGCTGAGAAACTTGTCAGCCCCCTTGCCCTTTCGACACTTTCAAACAGGAGAACCTGGCTCCAAAGCGATTTCCTTGACCGGGAACACGGCTGGAAGATTCCTCATATCTCTCTGGGTGAATGGGCCGAGATGGCAGTCGTTGCACCCTGCACGGCCAATATGCTCCGAAGGGCTGCAAACGGGGAAGCGGAAACACTCCTTGGTGCCATACTCGTCGCGACAAAGGCACCGGTTCTCCTATGCCCTGCTATGAACGCGAACATGTGGGAACACCCCTCTACGCTGTTGCACACCGAAGGCTGTATCCGTCTCGGTTATCATATCCTCGAACCTGATACCGGCTTCCTGGCGTGCGGCACGGAAGGGAAGGGGCGCCTTCCGTCTAACGAAAAAATAATGGAAGAATCATGGCGCATCCTCTGCCCGAATCAGGACCTCTTTGGAAAAAAGGTCCTTGTAACTGCTGGGCCCACATGGGAGTTTTTGGACCCTGTCCGTTTCATTTCAAATCCCAGTTCGGGAAAGATGGGATACGCCATGGCAAAAACTGCCTGGTACCGAGGGGCCAAAGTCACCGTTGTTTCCGGTCCCGTATCCATTCAACCCCCACACGGCGTTGAAATTATCAAAGTTCAAAGCGCTGAAGAAATGAAGAACGCTGTAATGGAGCGGATGGCGGATTCCGATTACATCGTGAAAGCAGCTGCAGTCGGTGATTACCGCCCAAAAACACGGCTAGAAGAAAAGATCAAGAGGAGTGGGCGTGAAACCATGGAAGTCGTTTTCGAGCAGAACCCGGATATAGCTGCACTCGCGGGTTCGTACAAGCGATCCGGGCAGATCCTGATCGGTTTTGCAGCGGAGTCCCATGACCTTGAGAAGAACGCCTTGGCTAAAATTACCAGGAAGAATCTCGACTTTATCGTTGCAAACAAAATATCAGGTCCCGCTACCGCTTTCGGCTCCGAAACCAACACGATCCAGATCTTCGATCGGAACGGTTTTAAGCGTACCTTCTCCGGCACGAAGGAGGGAGCTGCCTGGGCCGTGTGGGATTTCGCGGCAGAAAAGGGTTCGGAACTTGCTTCAGGAAGTTGATGTTGTCCTGCCATCCCCATGGTGGCCTCCGCTAACATATAAATATGAGCGGCTCCTTCCGGAAGGACTCAGAGTCTCTATCCCACTTAGGCAGACAAAACGGGTCGGTTTTTCATGGCAAGGAGAATCCCCTGGGAAGAACCGGTTCCCTTCGTCCCGTTTGCGGGAAATCACTGCTGTAATCGACGAAAAACCGCCCCTCCCGCCAGATATCTGGAAACTCCTTGGCTGGCTCGGAAATCGCCTTCCATTCGGAATTGGGCATGCCATCAAAATATCTTGTCCAGCGGCGCTTCTAAGGGGTCAAGCTGTCGAGGTCCCTCAGGCGGAGGCGCACCTACGGAGAAATACGGCCCCCTCTTTCTGCTACCTTCCTCGCGAGATCTCAAGATACGAGGTTTACTTCGAGGCAATCGCGAAGATGGACGGAGGAGGGCTCATCCTCTTCCCCGACAGGGAATCCCTGCAGGATTTCTTCAGTTTTCTTCCTGACCGGGAAAAGTCGTTTTCATGCATCTGGCCCGTAGGTGGAGGAGAAAGACTATGGGAAACATGGCTTTCGGTTAGACGAGGGGAGAAGCACCTTGTTCTTGGAACCTCAGGCGCCGTTTTCGCCCCGATCCAGGATCTTTCTCTCGTAGTGGTCGAAGAAGAAGCGGATCCAGGCCATCAGATGCCTGCTTTTCCACGATTAAGCGCCAGGACTGTCGCTTCAAAAAGAGCCGCTTTTTCCGGTGCTTCGCTCTTGCTTGGCGGGAGCTTGCCATCTTCCCGTGTCGCGATGTTGTCAAAACTTGTTTGCCCTGAAGCACCAAGGGGCCGTGTTTCTTTTATCAGGCCCTCGCCCGGGATGAACCCTTTACCCGACACCCTTCCTTTTTTACAGGAGATTCCCATTTCCGGGAAGCTTATCGATGAGTCACGCCGAGTGCTCTGTGGAGGAAGGCAAGTTCTCTGGATCCTCGACCGAAAAGGTTACGCAGGGGAACTGCGCTGCACCGATTGCGGCAGGTCCGTTGCCTGCCGAAAATGCGGCGGGAGACCGAGATGGAGCCTGGAGAAGGCAACCGGCCATTGCCCGACCTGCGGGGAGGATACCGCCTGGCCGGAGGAATGCCCAACTTGCCGAAGCCGACTTCTGCAAATTTGGCATCCGGGCCTCGAGAAGTGCTACGAGCGTGCCCGGTCCTTGTTTGGCGAGGAAGCTGCGATCATTCTTCTTCCCGAATACGCAGCTCTAAGGAAAAAAGCGAGGGGTGCACTTCTGGGGCAGTTGAAAACCAAACCCGCTCTCCTTTTAGGCACCCGTTCCCTTTTATCGCTTTGCAGGAAGAGCGATGTCGGACTGATTGGCTGGCTTGATGCCGATACCGAAAACTGGAAGCAGGACTATAGTGCAAAAGCTGAAGGTTTCAGGATCGTGTGGTCCTCCTGCTGGATAGGGAAAAACCCCGACAACCGGCAAGTCATTCTCCAGAGCCGTAAGCCGAAAAGGGGCTGGCAAGTTGCCCTCGAAGCCGGTTTCAATTACTTCTGGGACCGGGAACTTGCTGAAAGGCGGAAACTCGAATTGCCGCCTTTCTGTTTCCTCCTCGAGGTCACTGCGAAGGGGAAAATCCAATCGATGCTAAAGGAAGCGTTTGAAAGGGAAGGCCTTGAAGTCCTCTCCGGAACCCAAGGAAAAGATTCGCTGCAAATCAAGGTGCATGACCTGGAAAAAATCCAACGATTGCTTGCGCCTTTCTTTGCTGTAAACTCAACATCTCTGGAGTTTCCGCATCTCAGCCTAGATTTCGAGTAAATGGGAGTTGGTATTCATGGCTATCGTGACAATTGTAGGACGACCGAATGTTGGAAAAAGTTCGCTTTTCAACCGCTTGAGCGGTTCTCGCCAGGCAATCGTGGACAACATGCCCGGTGTAACGCGGGACCGCCTTTACGCCGAGGTTGTGGAAGGAGATCTCCATTTCTACCTCGTCGATACGGGGGGTCTCTTGCCGGAAAGCGGGCATCCTCTCGACGAATTGATTATGAGGCAAGTGAAAGTGGCCATCGAAGAGAGCGATGTAATACTTTTCGTTGTAGACGGCAGGGAAGGACCGATCGGGGTTGACCGGGACATCGCCATGCTTTTGAGAAAATCGGGCAAGCCGGTCATCGTTGCCGCGAACAAGATGGACGATCCGGTTCACGAGAACGAACTTTGGACCTCTATGGGACTCGGGTTCGAGCGGGTGGTCGGAGTCAGTGCAGAACATCGCCGCAACATTGAGATCCTTTTCGAACACATCCAGGACCTTCTTCCGGTCGACGAGTTCGAAAAGGAGGATGAAACACTTCGCGTTGCCCTTATCGGAAGACCCAACGTGGGCAAGTCGAGCATCCTGAACTTCCTTTCGGGAGAAGACCGCGCGCTCGTGAGCGACATTCCCGGAACCACACGCGACTCCGTGGATTCCCTTGTCACGTTGGGAGGGATCCCGGTCCGCCTGGTCGACACGGCGGGACTGAGAAAAAAATCCCACGTAGATTCTGCTCTCGAATATTACTCCACTGTCCGGACCTACCAGGCGATCGATAGGGCCGATGTCTGCGTCCTGGTCATGGATGCCCTCGAGATTGCAACGGAGCAGGACCAACGTGTCGCAGGACAAGTCCTTGACCGTGGAAAAGGGCTTGTCCTCCTTGTGAACAAGTGGGATCTTCTTCCGAAGAACCCGAAACTCGGCGATGAAGTCAGGGATCGGATAAGGGAAGAATTTGCTTTTGTGGCCCATGTCCCGATGCTCTTTGTCTCGGCTCTTACCGGCCGAGGGATTGAAAAGCTGCCATCAATCCTCCTGAAGGTGGCCGAGAACAGGAAAAGAAGGATTTCCACCGGCAAACTTAATCGGCTCCTAAAGGACCTGATGGCATTTGAAAGAATGCCTTCAAGCCGTACTGGAAAGGTTTTTCGGATTTCCTATTGCACACAGGTTTCCGCTGCTCCCCCTTCTTTCGCTTTTTTCGTCAACGATCCAAAGATTATTAATATCTCGTTCAAGAGGCATGTGGAGAAAAAATTGCGTGAGTTGGAAGATTTTTCAGGTTCTCCATTAAGGATTTTTTGGAGGGGACAAGACCGAAAGAAGCAATAAAAGCGGTCGACATCGAGTTTTTTTGCTTTTTCCCCTTGACCTTAGAGGAACAAGCTGGTAATAATAGCTTATGAAAGTACCGCTGAGGCATCTTTTCAGGCCTCATAAATCTGTGGAGGAGGTGCGTTACGAATGACCAAGACCGACCTCGTCAATGAGCTTGCCAAGTCGACGAATATGAGCAAGAAAATGGCGGCTCATGCGGTCGACGCCCTTGTCGGCGCTATCCAGGGCGCGCTGGCAAAGGGAGAGAAGGTCCAGCTGGTGGGCTTCGGAACCTTCGAGGTTAGGGAAAGAGCGGCCCGCCAGGGACGCAATCCCCAGAACCCCAAGAAAGTCATCAAGATTCCCGCGAAGAAGGTCCCCGTTTTCCGCGCCGGCAAGGCACTCAAGGATCAAGTCGCGAAGTAGTATTTCCTCCACTAGAGGCGCATTCATCTTTTTTAAAACGAAGAAGGGCGGCCTAAAGGCCGCCCTTCTTCGTTTTCACTTCTTCAATCAATTTTTCCCAATCTTCTCCTGTAAGCTCTTCAGCCCTAACCCTCGGATCCCAATGAAGATTTTCCAGAAGGTTAGCCGCATCTATCCCTTGTGAGCCAAGCCACGCTTTCAGATTATTGAAAAGGGTCTTTCTCCGTTGTTCAAAGGAATGACGAAGGAGTCCACGCCATTCTGCATCGAGGGCAAGCTCAAAAGAACGATGAAGCTCAACGGAAATCACCGAAGAGTTCACCTTTGGTGCAGGTCGAAAAGCCTCGGGAGGGACTTCGAACAAGAGCCGTACCGACCCCATCGCTTGAAGGGTAATTCCCAAAGGAGACCTGTTCTTCCCTGGTTTTGGGCATGCAAGTCGATCCGCGGCTTCTTTCTGTACCATGAGGATCATTTTTCGAAGTCCATGGGGAGAGAGTTCTTCCAGGATTTTCCATATGACTGGCGTCGTAATGTGGTAAGGAAGGTTGGCGACGAGTTTGCCCGGGTAAGGAAGGAGCTTTTCCGCTAGTGGAATTTTCAGGACATCTCCCCACGTCAAGGATATGACGGGGTTTGTCGTGAGGGGCTCGAGAAAGGGAGCAAGCCTGCGGTCGATTTCCACTGTGTGAAGGAGAGCGGGACGTGCGGACAATAGGCGCTTGGTAAGGACACCATTTCCCGCCCCGATTTCGAAAAGGATATCGGTTTCAGAGATTTCGGCCGCAGAGATAATTCGGTCGAGAATTGTGGTGTCGACCAAAAAATTTTGGCCAATGTCGGTATTCGCCTTGAAGGATGTTTTTTTTGAATTCATGACGGGTCCCCCCAAAAAGAAAAAGCGGGAAAACCGAAGTTTTCCCGCCAATAGCCTGGTCGGGGCGAGAGGATTTGAACCTCCGACCACCTGCA